>Ga0209457_1000197_pt1 | contig 16623 bp, 16 predicted proteins | sample WorMetHEROISLAND_5_FD_187410 | JGI IMG/M metagenome (GOLD analysis project Ga0209457, IMG submission 187410) | Marine gutless worms symbiont microbial communities from Max Planck institute for Marine Microbiology, Germany - Olavius sp. 5 HERON... ... | reverse complement strand
CGGGTCAGCCTGCCAGCGCTACCAATGTCTGCATGCCTTCTGCAATGCCCATCATCGGCGCGAGCGGATCGCCATCGCTGAGATGGTCCCCGAGCCAGCCGTGGGCAACCGATATGATCACGCTGTTATGTCAAGCCAATGCCGTGGTCGGCGAGGCCCAGGCCCAGGACCTTGAGACGCTGCCCGCCAGCAACGTCGAGCACTTGCGGACCCGCTAAGACACCATCCTCAGCAAAGCCGAAGCCGGCAATCCTCCCCGTCCCCGTCGTCCCGGCACCCGCGGGCGGGTCAAACAATCCCTGTCTGCAACCTTATTCGGCGGCTACGCGAGCGCCGCAACGAGGTCCTGCGCTTCCTTTCCTCATCGACCTGCGCGTTCCCTCCGACAACAACCAGGCCGAACGCGACCTTCGCATGCCCAAGCTCAAGCAGAAAACCTCTGGCTGCTTCCGCTCCGATCCCGGCGCCGGGGACTTTAGCCATCATCCGCTCCTACCTCTCAACTCTTCGCAAACAATTCGACGATCTTTTCAACTTGCTCGTCCTGACCTTCCAGGGCCGTCCCCCAATGCCCCAATTGAAGTAGCTGAATAGTTACCCGCAGCGCTTGCTCGATTTTTTCCGGTGGGAACAGCCCAGCCTAGGCAAGCCACGGGGCGGCGTGATCGCTACGTCTCAGAGCGAGGCGGCATGATACGGACGATGCGCAAGCGCCACAAGGTGTCCGATAAACTGGCCTCGACTCTCGGATTTTGGCCCCCCGGTGTCGTTTCACCGGTATCGTTTCAAAAGAGCCGCACCCTTTGGCTTTTGGCATAGCACCACTTATGCTGTCGCCATGATGGACGAATACGATAGGCTGGCCATTGCGCAACGCTTCCGTGGTTTTCTGCCGGTGGCGGTGGATGTGGAGACGGGGGGATTCGATCCCCAACGCCATGCGTTGCTGGAGATAGCGGTCAGTATCATCCGCATGGATGCCGAGGGTCGGCTCCTGCCCGCCCCGCCTTTATCCTGTCATGTATTGCCGTTCCTCGGCTCCGAGATTGATCCGCGGGCCCTAGCCTGCAACGGTATCGATCCGGACCACCCATTCCGCGCCGCGCTTCCGGAGCGGGAGGCCCTTACCCGCATTCTCACTCCCGTCCGCAACGCCGTGCGGTCGTCCGGGTGTAACCGTGCGATCCTGGTCGGACACAACGCCGGCTTCGATTTGGGGTTCCTCCAGGCCGCCGTGGAACGCAACGATTTCAAGCCCAACCCGTTCCATGCCTTCAGCGTCTTCGATACCGTGTCCCTGGCGGGGTTGGCCTATGGGCAAACGGTTCTGGCCCGTGCGGCTCGGGCCGCGGGTCTGGGCTGGAGCAGCAGCGAGGCGCATTCCGCCGTTTATGATGTGGAGCAGACGGCCAAGCTATTCTGCAAGATCGTCAACCGGTGGCGGGAGCTGGACCCGGAACGCCGGTGGGAGATGGTGACGGATGCACGGGAAGATGGCGCCTGAGTAGGGGCGACCGGCTGGTCATCCTTACGATAGGCAGCCGAGTCATCAAGGATAACGCAAAAACGGCTGCCGCTCCCGGCGCCAAGCCGCTTCGTCGGGGATCAGCCGGGCCTCCAGATCGTCCGGCCCGGCCGTGGGGTCGTCCACCCATTCGCGCAACAGGGTCCCGCCGGTGAGCAGATCGATGGCCAGCCGTTCGGTCTCGTACTCATAGGTGAAATCCCGCCAAAGTCGGTAGTCGGGATATTCCAGGCGCACCGCTTTGAGCAGCAGGGCAACGATCCGGTAGGACCGGAACCGCTCATGGCGGTATGCCCGATAGTCGGTGTGGATCCGGATCCCCGAGCACAGCTTGCTGGCATGCTTGTGGTAGGTCGGCTCGAACCAGCCGCCGCGGAGTAGACAACCCTCCAACCAGTCGGGCCGTAATCGGAACATGCGTGCCAGTAGGCGCTCGCCGTCCAGGTCGGGGGCGCCGAGAAGCTCCAAGGGTGTGCTGGTTCCACGCCCTTCGGAGAGCCAAGTTCCCTCTCCCAGCACGGTGCCGGGAAAGCAGCGGGCCATGTTGAGACCGGAGGCATTGGGGCTGGGATTGACCCAGGGAAGCCGGTGCAGGGGCCAGCCGTAGCCGGGCCCCGCCTGTGGCCTATAGCCGGTCATGGTGACCACTTGCAGGTCGAGCTCCAGGCCCTTGACGGTGGCGAGCCAAGGTGCTAGCTCGCCGAGGGTGAGGCCGTGACGCATGATCATGGGTGCCGCGCCAACGAAGCTCTCCCAGCCCGCCTCCAGGAGGCTGCCTTCCACCGGCCGGCCAACGGGGTTGGGGCGATCCAGTACCCACAGAGCCTTACCTGCGGCAGCGCAGGCCTCCAGCATGTAGGCGAGGGTGGTGACATAGGTGTAGATGCGGGTCCCGATGTCCTGCAGGTCCACCAGCAGGATGTCGAAGGTGTCCAGCATGGCGGCGGTGGGATAGCGGACCTTCCCGTACAGGCTGAATACCGGGATGTCGTGGCGCGGGTCCCGATAGTCGTCGGATTCGATCATGTTGTCCTGCTTGTCCCCACGCATGCCGTGCTGAGGCCCGAAGGCGACCGTCAAGCGGATGTCGGGGCAGTCCATCAGGGCATCGAGCGTAGAGCGACCGTCCGAGGTCAGGGATGCGGGGTGACCAAGTAAGGCGAGACGGTTGCCCACCAGCGGTCTGCGTCGCTCAGGGGCTTGCAGGAGTCGGTCGATTCCCAGCCGTATGGTCATAAGCTCTCACCTCGGAAGCCGGCCGCTAAAGAAGATCGAGCACGACGAGAAGCTCGAGGTATCCCCGGATCAGACGAAATAGAACAGGGTCACCGTGAGAAAGAAGATCAAAACCGCCAGGATGTCGTTACCCGTGGTGATGAACACGCCCGTGGCCATGGCCGGGTCGATGCCGAGTCGATCCAATACCACAGGTACGGTAGTGCCCACGGCGACCGCGGCGATGACCACGGCCATCTCCGCCAATCCGGCGGTGACCAGGAGGCGCAGCGGAGCCTCGACATGGCCCAACTGCGCCAGCGAGAGCACCAGCAGGACCAAGGCCATGGCCGCGATGGTGCCGTTGGCGAGGGCACCCATCAGCTCTTTGCCTAACCGCCAGCCGAGATCGGCGAAGCTCAGAGTTCCGGTCGCCAATCCTTGCACCGCCACCGTCGAGGCCTGGATGCCGGCATTGCCCGCGGTGGACATGACGATGGGGATGAAGCTAGCCAGGATCGCGGCCTGTGCCAACTGACTCTCGTAGACACCCACCACGATTCCCGACAGGCTCGCCCCGATCAACCCCGCCAGCAGCCAAGGCGCACGTCCGCGCACGATGCGCCGCACGGATTCGTCCGGCTGGGTGTCGGTAGCAAGTCCGGCCATGATCTTGATGTCTTCTTCCGCCTCGTCCCGGATGACCTGACGCAGACGGTCCGGTGTGATACGCCCCACCAATCGGCCGTTCGCGTCCACCACGGGCATGACGTTGAGCTCATAACGGTCCGCCAAGCGGGCGACCTCCTCTTGGTCCAGGTCCGGGGTCACGGCGATGAAATCCGTGTGCATGGCTGCGCGCACGCTGGCTTCCGGCGGCAACAGCAGCAGGTCGCGGAGCTTGAGATAGCCGATTGGCCGCCGATGCGCGTCGACCACGCTCACACCGTAGAGCTTCTCGATGCGTTGGGCATTGGCGAGAATATCGGCGGTCACCATCCCGATGGTCCAGTCGTCGGGCACGGCGACGAACTTGCGGCTCATGATGCTGCCGGCGGAGTCCTCGCCATGGGCCTGGAGCTCTTCGATCACCTTGCGCGCCTTGAGTCTGGGTAAGACCTGCTGGGCCACGTCTTCCGGGAGGTCCTCGAGATCCTGCAAAGCCTGCTCCGGCTCCATGCGATCCAGCACCTTGACGATCCGGGTAATGGAGGCATCTTTGAGCAGGGCCGCGCGGAGCTCCGGATTGAGCAGGGCCATGACCTTTACGGTCTCGTTCTCCCGATCGCGCCACTCGAACAGCTTGCGCGCGCGCTTCAGGGGTAACGCCAAGAAAAGTGCGACCACATCCGCTGGAGATAAACGGCTCAAGATCACCTGCAGGCGCTCACGCTCCTTGGCCTTGACGAGTCGGGAGACCTTGTCGACGAGGGCTCGATTCGCTTCCGGGACGTCGCCGTCAGCGCGGTGCCAACGCAGATCGTTGCTGTCCGGCAGGGTATTCATATCAGGGTGCTCCACGGAGATTCGATGGTGCACGCAGTGTATCCGGCTTGCCGCCCACTTCAAGGTCCCCGAGTATCGGTGTCGAATTCCTGTACACTTTGCAGTGCGGCTTAGAGCTCGGTGTCTTCCACCGGCTGGCCCCAAAGATTGCCGTGTACCAGCTCATGTAGCGGTAGCCGCGAGTTCCAGCCTGCGATCTCCAGCTCCGGCCGGGTGAGAAACTCGCTGACATAGCTGAGGCAGAGATAGGCACCACCGGCCGGATCCGATCCGGAAGCTTCAGCGTTTTTGCCAGCTCGTCCGGGTCGATAATGTTGACCTACCCGACACCGATGCCCTCGGCCCGGGCCGCGAGCCAGAAATTTTGGATCGCAAGACACACGCTGAAGACATCCGTCTCCGGGCTGGTGTTACGCCCCAAGACGTGGGGACTACCGCGGCTGCGATCACAGGTGATGCACAGATTGAACGCACTATCGAGAATACCTTCGAGCTTGAGACTCCGATATAGGTCTGCCTTCTCTCCCGTATAGTGCTCCGCGGCTTTGCGGTTCTCCCGCTCGTGCATAGTCTTGACCGCCCGTCGAATTTCCAGGTTATCGATGACGATGAAGTCCCAGGGCTACATGAGGCCTACCGACAGGGGCCTGATGTGTGGCTCGCAGCAGACGCGCCAGCAGAGTGGGCGGGATCGGGTCGGGCAGGAACCAGGAGCACACATCGCACCGCTCGGAGATAGCCCGATACAGTCCCTGCCGCTCGGACCCGGAGAAACGATGATGGGGCTTATTCATAGTGAAGCTCGGATAGACGACGAAGACGGGCAAGGTGCCCGGAAGCGGGGTCGAAATCGCGTTTCGACTCCATATGGTAAAAATCCCAGGGATGGAATTCTTCTAATAGTCTGTCTAGAAAATAACACATTGATTTTAATAATCAAATATGTACATCTTGTGGTTTTATACGATATAATCCCGGAGTTTTCTATAACTGAAGAAACGATTCAATCGGCTATCAGGTACCCGAGTGACCTCACCGACGAAGAAGGGGAAATCCTCAAGCCCATCATCAACGAATTGGAATTCTATACCACTCGGACGCCCACGAAAAAGTGATCCTCGCGAACTCCTAAATGCCATTTTTTATTTGAATAAAACAGGTTGTCCCTGGCGGTATCTGCCAAAAAACTGCCCTCCTACAAGCTCGTTAATCACTACTATAATAAGTGGACAGATAATCGTTTGCCAGAGAAAGTCAATACGGTGCTTCGTCAGCGGTTACGCCAAAAAAAAGACCGAAAGCCAGATCCAACGGGAGTAATTATTGATAGTCAAAGTGTCAAGGGAACCCCGGAATCCTATGTAGAATCGGGATTTGACGGGGGCAAACCCGTTAAGGGCAGAAAATGTCCTATCGTTGTCGATACAATCGGTTGCGTGCTCATCGTCCGGGTACACGCCGCCAATGTGTTTGACGGTAAAGCCGCTCGTCAAGTCATTACGAACTTATTTTCGATCCTCCATACCGTCAAAAAAAATCTGGGGCGATCGTGCCGATTCCGGTGCGGACCTGTCTAACTGGATCTTGACCCGATTCGAGTGCCCGCTCGAAGTTGTTAGAAAGAAAAAAGGACAGCGCGGTTTCCACGTTTTACCTCGCCGCTGGATGGTTAAGAGAACATTCGCCTGGCTGAGTCGATAGCGTCGATTGAGTAACTATTATGAACGGAAACCAACTTCGAGCGAAACACAGGTTTATTTCGCATCCAGTCGTTTTCCGGCAAATCTGTAATCATCAGAATAAAATGGTTGTTCGTTGAGTTTTCATTATTAATAAGTTTTTAGACAGCCTGTAAGGTATCCACAAGATGGGTCGATTCGATACCGAAGGATCCGTTGGCGGCCCGCATGGCCTAACCCTTATCCACGTCCATTCCGTAGGCGGATCGACCGCTTGTTCGCAGTCTCATACCCGAAGGGACCTTGAAAAATGGCTCTCTTGCGTTTGGTGTGGGAGGAAAAGGAAACCACCGCGTAGCGGCTGCGTCCTTGACGGGCTGGATGGGCGCAACACAATGTGAACAAGAGGGGATCGGGACATCCGGCGGATCAAGCCTAATGTCCTGCGGTTGCTGAGTTCTCCGTAATGCGTGGCCTCGCGGCCAAAATGCCCCGGTCTCCTCATGCAGACCCCTCTTCTGCGCCTGTCCAGGTCTGTCAAGGATGGTTTTCATCCTACCCACACAATCCGTAAGAGAGCCTGCCCCCCCTACAATTGCTCGAACACCTTGTGGAGTTTTGCGCACTATCCTTATCACGCCGCCTCATTCTGAGATGTAGCAATCCACGCCGCCCTGTGAATAGGCTGGGCTGTGCCTATCGGCAAATATCGAGTAAAGGCTGCGGGGAGAAATTTCAGCCGCAAATAAACGCCAATGAACTCAAATGTATTCAAAAAAAGTCGACGAGTATGACCCCACCTCTCGGCGTGTTATCAGGTGTGCATTCGAAGGCGGCAAAGTCTTATACGAGAAGGCCTCGTGCGCCGAGCTAGCCGAGCAACAAATTCCTTTCGAGCAGCAAAAGGAGTGGATAGTCCGTAGCCGAATATTTTCGGCTCATTCGCGTTCATTTGCGGCAAAAAAGAAGATATCGAGTCAGCCCCATGGTGGGCACAGCTTGTGCTATGATTAACTGGGTTTTTTTCTCTAGATTTCTTCGTGTCGTTTCAAAAGAGCCGCACACAATTGCAAGTTCTCAAGCCGCAAGGCGAGAACGTAGCTTTCGCTTTGCACTCATTCTTCAGGATGAAAGCCGGTGGTGGCTCCATGGCGCCGCACGGGCACCTCGAATCTCTCATGGTACCCTCGAAGCGGGGAAGTCAAGTAGGCAAGACAGTTCCCATACTATGTGGTCTCGGTTACTATTTGGTAGTGCACACCCGAATCACACGGGTACCTCGAGCTTTTCGAGACATCCTTGTAGGTCGCCTCCGGGACAAGTGCTAGAATGAGCCGCCATGACTTCCGTACTCTTGGCCACGCCACCCCTGATAGATCCGAACGATCCCCACCCCGCAACCGCGTATCTGACCGGGTTCCTGCGTGAGCGTGGGACCACCGCACACTACATCGATCTGTCGATTCTGCTGATCGCCCGGCTGCTGTCACGGGCATTTCTGCCCCGGCTGCGGCAGGCCGCCATCTGGAAAGACATCAATCCCACCATCGCCTTCTTTCTCGCGGCCTACGACGACTACGAGCGGACCATCTAGCCCGGTCATGGCCTTATCTCCAGGGCAAGAAGGACCCCAGCCTAGCCCACCGCATCGGCTCACGGGCCTTCTGTCCCGAAGGCTCGGGCTTCGCCGCCCTGCAGGTCCAGGATGACCTGCCCACCCAGGCCTTCGGGGAGCTGAACTTGCAGGATCGGGCCAAACACCTAGCCGCGCTCTTCCTGAGCGATCTGACCAATGTCATCACCACCGTCATCGACCCAGACTTCACGCCTTGGAGGTACGGCCGCGATTTGGTCGGCCCCGATTTCGCCCCCCTGGCCGAGAAGCTGTCCCGGGAGCCGTCTCTGATCGACCGCGAGCTCCAGGATCTATGGATGCCGATCCTGGAGGCGCACCGCCCGGACCTAGTGTGCCTGACCGTACCCTTCATGGGCAGCTACTATGGGACACTGCGCCTCGGCAAGGCGGTGCGCGAAGTCTTGTCCGAGGCCAAAATCACCCTCGGCGGCGGGTTCGTCGGCAGCCAACTGCGGGACCTGAACGAGCCGGCCCTGTTCGAGTTCGTGGACTATGTGGTGCTCGACGCCGGCGAACGGCCCCTGGAGTGTCTGCTCGATCACCTGGAGGGCCGGCTACCCTTGTCGGGCCTGTACCGACGGACCTGGGTCTGCGAGGACGGCCGGGGCCGGTACTAAGTCCGGGACGACCTAGCGGATATCCCCCAGGCCCTCGTCGGCACCCCCACCTACGAGTCCCTGTCCCTCGACCGATACTTCCCGATGATGCGGCTGCCGAATGTCAATGCCCGGCTGCAAATGGATATGCGCTGGAATACCCTCACCCTGGTGCACGGTTGCTACTGGAAGAAGTGCACCTTCTGTGATATGTCGGCCGCTACAACCCGGCACCGGTCGAGCGGGTCGTCGAACGTATGCGGCAGATTGCCGCGGAGACGGGTCGCACGGGCTCCTGCTTTCGTCGACGAGGCGGCACCACCCAAGCTCCTCCGAGCCCTGTCTCACACACTGATCGAACGCGGCCTGACCTTTAGCTGGCTCACCAATATCCGGTTCGAACGCATCTTTGCCAACCCTACCTTGACCGATCGCATGGCGCGTGCCGGCTGCATCTTCCTCTCGGGCGGCCTCGAGACCGCCTCGGACCGGTTGCTGGAGCTGATAGACAAGGGGGCAGCGCCGAGCAGGCCGCACGCGCCTATCGCGCCCTGACCCGCTCCGGCATCCTGGTACCTGCCTATCTGATGTACGGCTTCCCCACCGAGATCGAGCAGGAGACCATCGACAGCCTGGAGCGCATCCGCCAGTTCTACCAACTGGGCTATATCCGGTCCTCCGCTTGGAGCCTCTTCTAGCCCCACCATCCACAGCCTGGTGGCCCGCAATCCCGACCGCTACGGCATCCGTCTGCATGTCCCTAAAACGAAGGGAGCTTTGCTCGTCATGTAGTGCCCTACGAAGACCCTACCCCCTATGACCACGAGCGGATATGTGTGGGCCTCCGGCGCGCCGATTATCACTTTCAACCGGGAGCTCGGGTTGGACCGGGATGTGTGCTCCTAGTTCGCCAAGCCCCTGGACCCACCGCAGGTCCCGCCGGAGCGTCGCCATTTTTTGCGAAACCCGAAATGGGGTCCGTCCGATTTCGGGTGCAAAAAATCAGGCGACGGCCATAGCCTTCGGCGGCCCACGTTCGTCCTGCGTCCGTCCCGGCGCGCATTCCGTGCGGCGCCAGGACTCCCGCAATGATTTGACGCCGTGTCGCATGGCCTTGCATTTCGTCTCCGCCGGCGCTCACGCGCCGCACTCCGACGAAACGCCCGGCCCTACAGCTACGCGGGGGTCGTCGCACTCCGCTTGTCGCTTACGCTCCCTCGCTTTCCTGTGCTCCTCCAGCGACGACTCCTCCTACCGCTCCGAGGCGAATGCTGGCGGCTGTTGTGCGGAAGGCTTAGCGGCCACGGAGATCGCAGAGCGCTTGGCGACGGCCTACGCCGTACCCCGCGAGCGTATTCTAGCCGATGTTTCAGCACTCATCGACGCGCTGTGTGCACACGGACTCCTGCAGCGAAGCTATGGTATGGCCCCGGTGCCACCAAACGTGGCCGCCGGTCCCCTGATATTTATGCTTCAAGGGACCTCGAGAAATTCCGAGAACAGAATTTTTAGGTCCCCGCGATCCGATCAGCACACATCCTGGCGGACCGAGCCATACCCTTGACCATGACACGGCGGCTCATGTAGTTTGCCCCATTTGCCGAATCACCCTCGATGACCCGCAACCGACCGTGGGCCCGGGGCAATGGAGGATTACCGGGTGGAGCTCAGTGGTGCCGATATTGTCGTTCAGGCCCTGATCGACGAAGGTGTCGAATACGTCTTCGGATATCCCGGAGGTGCGGTCCTGCACATTTACGACGCGGTCTTCAAGCAGGACCAGATCAAGCATATCCTGGTACGACACGAGCAGGCCGCCGCCCATGCGGCCGATGGCTATGCAAGGGCCACCGGCAAATGCGGCGTGTGTCTGGTCACCTCGGGACCCGGAGCCACCAATGCGGTCACGGGGATCGCCACCGCCTACATGGACTCCATCCCCTTGGTTATCCTGAGCGGTCAGGTGCCTACGCCCGTGATTGGCAGTGATGCCTTCCAGGAGGTGGATACGGTCGGCATCACCCGTCCCTGCGTCAAGCACAACTTCCTGGTCCAGAATGTGCGCGACTTGGCGAAGACTATTCACAAGGCCTTCTTCATCGCCTCCTCGGGCCGGCCCGGGCCTGTGTTGGTGGACATCCCCAAGGATACGACCGACCCCGGCATCAAGGTTCCGTATCGGTATACGCCGGAGACCGCGCTGCGCTCCTATCACCCCCCGGACCAGGGACCTCCCAATCAAATCGAGAAGGCCGTCGAGGCCATGCTCGCGGCGCAACGACCTGTGCTCTACACCGGCGGCGGTGTCATCCTGGACGAGGCCTCGCAACAGCTAAGGCAGTTGGTCGCAGCCACCGGGTTTCCCATCACCAGCACCCTCATGGGGCTGGGTGCTTACCCGATGACCGATCACAGGTTCATCGGCATGCTGGGCATGCATGGTACCTACGAGGCTAACATGGCAATGCACGAGACGGACTGTCTCGTCGCTATCGGCGCCCGCTTCGACGACCGGGTCACCGGCAAGATCGAGCATTTCTGTCCCCAGGCCAAGATCATCCATGTGGACGTGGACCCTTCATCCATCTCCAAGAATGTGCGAGTGGATATCCCCATCATCGGGTCCGTCGCCAGCGTGCTCGCCGATATGCTGCGGCTGCTCGATGAATACGGGTATAATCCTCGGCGACAGGCACTGGCCGCTTGGTGGGCGCAGATCGAAAAATGGCGCGCCCTGAAGTGCCTGGGCTATGACCGCACCAGCGACAAGATCAAGCCCCAGCTCGCGGTCGAGACCCTATATCGGGTCACCGGCGGCGACCTCTATCTGACCTCGGACGTGGGGCAGCACCAGATGTTCGCCGCCCAGTTCCACCCCTTCGATCAGCCGCGCCGATGGATCAATTCCGGGGGGCTGGGCACCATGGGCTTCGGTTTGCCGGCGGCCATGGGGGTCCAACTAGCCTTCCCGGAGGCCCGGGTGGCCTGCGTCTCCGGCGAGGCGAGCATCCTCATGTGCATCCAGGAGCTGGCCACCTGCCGTCAGTATGGGCTGCCGATCAAAGTGATACTGCTCAACAATGGCTACATGGGTATGGTGCGGCAGTGGCAGGAGTTCTTCTATGAGAGTCGTTACTCCCATTCCTATGTGGATGCCCTGCCGGATTTCGTGAAGCTGACCGAGAGCTTCGGGCATGTGGGGATGCGGGTGGAGCGGCCCGGCAACCTGGAAGGTGCCCTGCGCGAGGCCTTCGACCTGAAAGATCGCCTAGTGTTCATCGACGTGGTCGTGGACCCCACCGAAAATGTCTATCCGATGATCGCAGCAGGCAAGGGGCATCACGAGATGCACCTCTCGCCGGAACGGGAGCTAGCCTGATATGAGACACATTATTTCCGTCCTGCTGGAGAACGAGGCCGGTGCCCTCTCCCGAGTCGCGGGGCTGTTCTCCGCCCGCGGCTACAACATCGAATCCCTCACGGTCGCCCCCACGGACGACCCGACCCTGTCACGCATGACCTTGGTCACGGTCGGTAACGACGACGTGGTCGAGCAGATCAAGAAGCAACTCAATAAGCTCATCGATACTATCCGGCTGCTCGATCTCTCCGAGGGACCCCATATCGAGCGTGAGCTGATGATGATCAAGGTCCGCGCCGAACGGGCGGACCGGGAAGAGCTCAAGCGTCTGGCGGATATCTTCCGCGCCAAGATCATCGATGTCACCGACACCAGCTTCGTGATCGAGCTCACCGGGGCCTCACCGAAGCTGGACGCCTTTATCGATGCCGTGCCCGCAGGACTCATCATAGAAGTCGTCCGTAGCGGACCGTCCGGTATCTCCCGCGGTGCCCAGGGGTTGATGCTTTAAGAAGCTGTTCATAACGTAACAAATTGATTTTAAATCATGAAATATGTATACTTTGTAGTTTTATGCGATGTAATCTCGGAGTTTTCCAGGACTGAAGAAACGATTCAATCGGCTGTCAGGTATCCTGAGTGGCCTCACCGATGAAGAATGGGAAACCCTCGAGCCCATCATCAACGAATTGGAATTCTATACCATCGGACGTCCACGAAAAAGTGATCTTCGCGAGCTCCTAAATGCCATTTTTTATTTGAATAAAACAGGTTGTCCCTGGCGGTATCTGCCAAAAGACTTCCCTCCCTACAAGCTCGTTAATTACTACTATAATAATAAGTGGACAGATAATCGTTTTCCAGAGAAAGTCAATACGGTGCTTCGTCAGCGGTTACGCCAAAAAAAGACCGAAAGCCAGATCCAACGGGAGCAATTATTGATAGTCAAAGTGTCAAGGGAACCCCGGAATCCTATGTAGAATCGGGATTTGACAGGGGCAAACCCGTTAAGGGCAGGAAACGTCCTATCGTTGTCGATACAATCGGTTACGTGCTCGTCGTCCAGGTACACGCCGCCAATATGTTTGACGGTAAAGCCGCTCGTCAAGTCATTACGAACTTGTTTTCGATCCTCCATACCGTCAAAAAAATCTGGGGCGGTCGTGCCGATTCCGGTGCGGACCTGTCTAACTGGATCTTGACCCAATTCGAGTGCCCGCTCGAAGTTATTAGAAAGAAAAAAGGACAGCGAGGTTTCCACGTTTTACCTCGCTGCTGGGTGGTCGAGAGAACATTCGCCTGGCTGAATCGATGGCGTCGATTGAATAACGATTATGAACGGAAACCAACTTCGAGCGAAACACAGGTTTATCTCGCATCTAGTCGTTTGCTTCTCCGGCAAATCTGTCATTATCAGACACCCTATAAAATGGCTGTTCGTTGAGTTTTCATTATTAATAATTTTTTAGACAGCCTCTAAGGCGCCCGCCCAGTATCCAATTTCGACTGATATTGCAAATTCATAGCCTCTTCAACACACTCCTGGGCAGAAATCAGCAATATCAATCAAAATATTCACTAGAAATCGAATGGAAAAGGGTGCGGCTCTTTTGACAACGACACCGGGCGTCCAAAATCCGAAAATCGGGGCCGGTTTTCCGGACACCTTGTGGAGCTTGCGCACCATCCATCTCATGCCACCTCGCTCTGAGACCTCGAAAAGCTCCGTGGCTAGGTTGACCACACCGGCGGGGATTGTCTAGGGGGCAGGCTGTGCCTACCGGAAAATATCGACTAAAGGCTGGGGGATAAAGGTAAGGTTTAGCCGCCAATGAACGCCAATGTATTCAAGAGCAGTCGACGAGGATGAATCCACCTCTCAGCGTGTTATCAGGTGTGCATTCAAAGTCGGCAAAGTCATTGGGTCCTGGGTCTTTGGAATTCGTGTACGAGAAGGCTTTGTGCCTCAAGCTGGCCAAGTTCGGATTTCAGCCGAGCATTTTTTGCATTCTTCGAGTAACTATTCAGGACCTCTTGCCAAGCAGTAGGCTACGCGCGTACCCATGGAACCATGCCTGAACAGAACGCCCTAACCCATTCTCCAGAAAGCCCTGACGACGAGCTGAAGCGGCTGCGTAAACGGGTTGCGGAGCAGACTGCAATCATTGAGGGGCAAACGGCGACCATTGAGCAGATGCATGAGCGCATTCAGGAACTCGAAGCACGTCTGGCTAAGGATAGCCACAACTCCAGCCGGCCACCATCCTCAGACTCTCCGTTCAAGAAGCCACCACCACGTTCGCGGCGCCAACCCAGCGGGCGCAAGCCCGGTGGACAACCGGGGCGGCGCGGCGTTACCCGCTCCCTGGTCGATGCCCCCGATCAGTGCGTGATCATCCCGCTGCCGGGGACCTATGCGGGCGGGCGCGGCGGCACCGAGATCGCCACTACGGTGCTCGCAGAGCGACACCCGGTGGTCGAGGTGGTGATCCAACGTGAGGTCATTGAGTACCGCATTGTCAGCGGGACTTGTGCCTGCGGGCGCACGCAACGCAGCACGTTTCCCGCGGGGATCGAGGCCCCGGTGCAATACGGACCGAACGGGTCGGCCGTTGCGGTGTACATGACTCAATATCAGCTGCTGCCCTACCAGCGTACCGCCGGGATGCTCAATGAGCTGGCCGGTCTGGCGATCTCACCGGGTACCCTCCAGCGCGCCGTACGGGGGGCCGCCGCCCGCCCTGGAGGCGCCAGTCACCACGATTCGCGACGCCCTCGTCGCGGCGCCAGTGGCCCATGCCGAGGAAACCAGCCGGCGCGTGAACGGCACTCTGCACGGGCTGCCTGTGCTCAGCACCAACCGGCTTACGGCCTACTCCCCTCATCCCAAACGCGGGGCCGAGGCCCTGGATGCGTTCGGCCTGTTGTCCCAATTCGTGGGCGTCCTGGTGTATGACCACGGGTCAGCTTGCCAGCGCTACCAATGTCTGCATGCCTTCTGCAATGCCCATCATCGACGCGAGCTGATCGCCATTGCTGAGAGGTCCCCGAGCGCCAGCCGTGGGCAACCGATATGATCACGTTGTTATGCCAAGCCAATGCCGTGGTCGGCGAGGCCCAGGCCCAGGCCCTTGAGACGCTGCCCGCCAGCAACGTCGAGCACTTGCGGACCCGCTAAGACACCATCCTCAGCAAAGCCGAAGCCGACAATCCTCACCGCCCCACCGTTCCAGCACCCGCGGGCGGGTCAAACAATCCCCGGCTTACAACCTCATTCGGCGTCTACGCGAGCGCCGCAACGAGGTCCTGCGCTTCCTCACCGACCGGTGCATTCCCTCCGACAACAACCAGGCCGAACGTGACCTGCGCATGCCCAAGCGCAAGCAGAAAGCCCTGGCTGCTTCCGCTCCGATCCCGGCGCCGGGGACTTTGCCATCACCCGCTCCTACCTCTCAACTCTCCGCAAACAATCCGACGATCTTTATCAACTCGCTTCCCGACCTTCCAGGGCCGTCCCCCAATGCCCCAATTGGAGTAGCTGAATAGTTACTCCATTTGCGGCTGAAATTTCCATAAAAATCCTGCTCGCTCGGTGTTACCGGTAATCCGTACTGACAACGGGTAGCTAACGGCGGCTATTTCAGTCCCTCTGCGTGCTTAAGAGTCTGGAATCGACAAGCCGTTGCTTTCTATCGAATTATCATTCGGCAGCCCTGACAGATGCCTTTCGCTTGCCGCAAAACCCATGGGTGACGGGTATAATTTGCAGTCCATCCCATCGAATAGCTTCAGGAATACCCAATGTCCATAAGCATTTATTACGACAAAGACGCCGACCTTTCCCTCATCCAGGACAAGCAGGTCGCCATCATTGGCTACGGCTCCCAAGGCCACGCCCACGCCAACAATCTCAAGGAATCCGGGGTCCCGGTCGTCGTGGGGTTACGCCCCGACTCCGCCTCGGCAGCCAAGGCTACCGCAGCCGGGCTCGAGGTCCGGATCATCGAGGCGGCGGTCGAGGGTGCCGACCTAGTCATGGTCCTGGCCCCGGACGAGCATCAGGCCAAGCTCTACCAGGAGCGGATCGCCCCCAACATCAAGCAGGGCGCTGCCCTGGCCTTCGCCCACGGCTTCAACATCCATTTCGGTCAGATTGAGCCCCGCGAAGACCTGGATGTCATCATGATCGCGCCTAAGGGCCCGGGGCATCTGGTGCGCTCGACCTACACCCAGGGCGGCGGCGTGCCCAGCCTGATCGCTGTCTTTCAGGATGCCTCCGACCAAGCCCGGGACGTCGCCCTGGCCTATGCCTCGGCCAACGGTGGCGGTCGCGTGGGTATCATCGAGACCAGCTTCCGCGAGGAATGCGAGACCGACCTGTTCGGTGAGCAGGTGGTGCTCTGTGGCGGTCTCACCGCCCTGATCCAAAACGGCTTCGAGACCCTGGTCGAGGCCGGCTACGCCCCCGAGATGGCCTACTTCGAATGCCTCCACGAGGTCAAGCTTATCGTCGACCTGATCTATGAGGGCGGCATCGCCAACATGCGCTACTCGGTCTCCAACACCGCCGAATATGGTGACCTCACCCGCGGCCCGCGCATCATCACCACCGAGACCAAGACCGAGATGAAACGTATCCTAGCCGACATCCAATCCGGTGAGTTCGCCAAGGAATTCATCCTCGAGAACCAAGCCGGTGCTCCCAAGATGAAGGCCCTGCGCCGCCTGGGCAAAGAGCATCCGGTAGAGGCAGTCGGTGCAGGTTTGCGCGAGATGATGCCCTGGCTCCGCGATCGGCAATTGGTGGACAGGCGCAAAAACTGATCGCGTTTGCCGTTTCAGAGGACCCTGAAGAATTGCATCCCGGCAATTTTTCAGGTCTTGATACGAAAAAGCGGTTGCGGAGAGAAAATCCAACCGCTAATGAACGCTAATGAACGCAAATCTATTTAGTGCTTGACCGGAAAGTCGTTTTTTGTCCTATAGGACAAGGGATTATAATGTATCCGCAAGGTCGAGGTTTTGGATGCCGCTCCGGATATCGGCGAAGGCTTCAGGTATTGACACTCGGACCTCATTCCCTAACACGCTGATTTTATTCGAGT
>Ga0209457_1000196_pt1 | contig 16746 bp, 15 predicted proteins | sample WorMetHEROISLAND_5_FD_187410 | JGI IMG/M metagenome (GOLD analysis project Ga0209457, IMG submission 187410) | Marine gutless worms symbiont microbial communities from Max Planck institute for Marine Microbiology, Germany - Olavius sp. 5 HERON... ... | reverse complement strand
ATCGGGATCACTTTTTTCAATCTCAGCCAGCAGATCCTGAACGGTCCAGGCCACACAATGGCTTTTGGCCTGACCGGCAATGATCAACCGGTCCGCCGCAAGTAACGTATCGATCAGCGCTTTATTCATCGGCGCCAATCCACGGCCGTCGGGTCCGTTTTTCACCTCCGGTGCAAGGGCGGAATAGTGCTCCGTTAGCGGTACTTCGCCTTTGAGGATCACCTCAGGAGGTTGGGTTCGGGCGATGCCGTGAAAGAAAACAGCCTCTTCAATGGCCGAAACCAATGCATGCCCCACCCCGCCCACCATGGCGTGGTAGGGCCAGATCGTGTGCTGAAACTTGCCGCCCTGTTCCAGCCGCGAGGTGTAGTGCCTGGCAAAGGCGGCAGCATTGTCACGCGTAAAGCCCCAGCGTTCCAACAATCCCGGGTTGATCCGCCATTGGTTGGCTTCGATATCGGCGGCACTGATTTGAGTGTATGGCTCGGGGTGCTCGCCTTGATTGTTTACCCAAAAAACGGGATGAAAAATCTGGGCCATGCGATGGGAATCCATGGTCAGGTGGAGCTGGGTGATCCGGCCAAGATTTTGATAGATAAACCGAACCAGTCGCCGGTTATCAGCTACGGCGCCATCTCCGCTTGGACCCCTCACAAAAAGCTCAAACTCAGGCAGGCAAAAGGTGTTTTGTACATCAATGAGCAGTATCACCACTTTTGGGGCATCCTCGCGAGCAGGCAAAATCCCATGCTGCCGCGCCCATTCTTTCGCATCAACCGCCCGCTGCTGGTAATCCACCCGCCACACCAAGCCTGTTTTTTCAGGATCAACATGATCCGGTAGCGGCAATCGATTGAACATTAGTGACCAAATCCATTCAGATGGTAAAAATTCACAAAATGGCTACGTAAAAAGAGCCGTCTGCGGCGCCATCACTTCTGATCCATTTCATACCCAGGCTTTACTTTACCCAGATAGTGCGCCATGCGTTCTTGCCATAAATCCATTTTGAGCACACACACATCACCCCGCTCTTCCCGGGTGGCAATCACCAAACCAAAATCTTCCGGTGCCACAATTTGGCACGAATCCCCGGACCAGGCGGCAAAAATCGGCCATCACGTTTTCATCTACGGGAACCGCACAGCCCATGTCAGGGATAATTACCCGATCTTCGGCTTTGGTTTCGTCGTATACATAGTAAGCAATCATGATCGACTCCGTGCCTGGACGATTTTAAAAACGATCAAGATGTACGAACTCATCCAGATCCTTACGTTTGGGCGCTTTGGGCGACTGATTGGAATAACCCAAGGGAACCAAGGTCACCACCTCAACACCCCGGGGCGTGTTGAGAATTTGTCCGGCTTTATCATGGTTAAAAGCGCCCACGATGACCGTTCCCAATCCTTGGGCCTGGGCGGCCAAACACAACGACTGGCAGGCGATGCCCAAATCAAACATGAACCAGTCGCCAAACTTGGTGGACGCTGCCCCTTTGTAGTACCCTGATATCTTTAGCTTCCCGCACAATGCCAATACCACGGGCGCAGTTTCCACTGCCCGTGTGGCGGGGTTTCGGGGTGAAACCGTTTCAGCCAGAGCCGTCTTGACCGCTGCAGCGGTCACCACCACGACTTTCCAGCATTGGGTGTTAGACCACGAAGGAGACCATTTTATCGCCGTAAGTACCTGATTGATGGCAGCTTCGGGTATCTTTTGATCCAGAAGCCGCCGAATACTGCGGCGCTGCTTGATGATATCCATGAAATCCATATTGACACCCCCTTTCTCAATTACCGCTGCTGTTTTTGCTTGGGATGATTCAGGTGCTAATCCGCACTCCAAGAATTATATAATACCGAAAAAATCGATTGTGAACAACACCCTACCCAATACTTGGCTGGGAGCACAGTGACGGATATTTGGAATTGACAAAAGGACGGATAAAAAATAAGGATAACAGGCCATATTTATTGGGTTGGCAATGGAACGCATGAAGTTTGAGATAGCGGGATTGGTTGCCGTGGTAGGCAACTACGGCAGCGGTAAAACCGAAGTGGCCGTCAATTTGGCCCTGACCCGGAGCAAAGCGGGAATGCGGGTCCGCATGGCCGACTTGGACCTCGTCAACCCCTATTTCCGGGCCCGTGAGACCAACGCGATACTGGCTCGGAAAGGGGTTGAATTGGTTTTGCCGCCGGAAAGCTACATGCATGCGGACCTCCCCATTTTAACCCGTGAGGTTGCCGGGTTGATTGGCGCGCCGGAACCGTTAACGATTCTGGATGTAGGCGGTGATCAGATGGGCGCCCGGGTACTGGCGGCCTTGGCCGATGCTTATAAAGAGCAAACGGTTACATTGCTGCAGGTGGTCAATCCTTATCGTCCCAAAACCAACACCATCAATGGTGCGTTACTGATGAAAGGAGAGATTGAAAACGGCGCTGGATTAAAGGTGACCGGCTGGATCGGAAACAGCCATTTAATGGATCAAACCGGCCCGGAAACGATCTATGCGGGCTATCGTTTTATGACCGAGCTCGCCGAACAAAGCCAATTGCCGCTCTGTTTCATTACGACCCCGGCCCATTTGAGAGATCGGTTGGACCAGGCCTCCATCAACTGCCCGGTGCTTAACATTCGTCGGCAATTGGTGCCGCCTTGGCAAGCCGTTGCACACAAATAGAAAATGATCATTGCAAGTCAGTTAAAAGGAACCGTTTAATGAAGTATAACTACCAAATCAGTATCGACCACTGCAAAGGCTGTGGGCTTTGCGTGGCGGTCTGCCCCAAGAACGTGCTGGAAATATCGGCCAAAGTGAGTCCCAAGGGCTACTTTCCCGCTGTTCAGGCGCGCCCGGAAGATTGCATCTACTGCATCACCTGCTGCCGTATCTGTCCGGATGTGGCCATCTCCATTGCCGAGGCCGAAAAAGCGGAGATGCCCGATGAGTAAGGTGCTGATGAAAGGCAACGAAGCTATTGCCGAGGCGGCCATTCGCGCCGGATGCCTCAACTATTTCGCCTATCCCATCACCCCGCAGTCGGAGGTGGCGGAGTATCTCTCCCGACGATTGCCTGAAGAGGGCGGTGTCTTTTTGCAAGGCGAGAGCGAAGTGGCCGTCTCTTACATGATCTTTGGCGCGGCGGCCTGCGGCGAACGGGTCTTTACCACCTCGTCCAGTCCGGGGGTCAGCTTAATGAGCGAAGGGATCAGCTATGTGGCCGGTGCGGAATGTCCGGCGGTTTATGTCAATATTATGCGCGGTGGGCCGGGCCTGGGGGGCATTCTGCCATCCCAGGCCGACTACTTCCAGTCGGTCAAAGGGGGCGGTCACGGTGACTACCGTATGCTGGTAATGGCGCCGGCCAGCGTTCAGGAAGCCGTTGAGATGACCATGCGGGCCTTTCCGCTGGCTGAAAAATACCGGGGTCCGGTGATGATTTTGGGCGACGGGCTCATCGGTCAGATGATGGAGCCGGTCTCTTTTCCCGACGATTTGAAAAGTGAGCCTACAAATAAGGATGAATGGGCCACCAATGGTATGGCGACCCGCAACAGTCATCAACGCAATTTGGTGAAATCGCTTTTCTTGGACCCGGAAGCGCTCAACGCTCATAACCTCAAACTACGTGAAAAATACCAACGGATGCAGGCTGAAGATGTCTGTTTTGAAGCGTACAATACCGATGGCGATTATCAGGTATTGGTGGTCAGCTACGGCACCATGAGCCGGGTTTGTCGTACTGCTGTGGATCAACTCAAGGAAGAGGGGATGGAAGCGGCGCTGATCCGGCCACAGACGCTTTTTCCCTTTGCCTATGACGCCGTCAAAGAGGCGGCCGCGAGAAGCAACTGCAAGGCGGTGATCAGCATCGAGATGAGCATGGGGCAAATGCTCGAAGATGTCCGATTGGCTGTGGGCGACGTTAAGCCGGTCACTTGGTACGGAAAGTGCGGCGGCGAAGTGCCCACCCCGGAAGAGGTGATCCACGCCATCACGGCATTAATTTGAATATGGCATCATTGCCAGTAGATGAACCGTTTTATATAACAGAGGGACTTTAATAAAATGGGCAAGACATTTCAACGACCCGAGGCCTTAACGGATGTCGTGACTCACTACTGCCCGGGTTGTACCCATGGTGTCATTCACCGCCTCATTGCCGAGGTGATCGATGAGTTGGATATCTGCGGCCGGATGGTGGGGATCGCACCGGTAGGGTGTGCCGTCCTGGCGTATAACTATTTCGACTGCGATTTTCAGGAGGCGGCCCACGGCCGCGCACCAGCCGTGGCAACCGGGCTCAAGCGGGTACGGCCCGATCTCATTGCGTTTACCTATCAAGGCGACGGCGACTTGGCCAGCATCGGTTTGGCGGAGATCATTCACGCGGCGAACCGAGGTGAGAAATTTACCACAATCTTTGTGAACAATGCGGTTTATGGAATGACCGGCGGCCAGATGGCCCCCACCACCATGCCGGGACAGCGCACCACCACATCCCCTCTGGGGCGAGACACCGATGAGGTGGGCATGCCCATCCGCATGGCGGAGCTTCTGGCCACCTTACAAACCCCAAGTTATGTGGAACGTCAAGCGGCCCATAAACCCAAATATGTGATCAAAGCTAAAAAGGCATTGAAAAAAGCCTTTTCCTATCAGGTAGAGGGGCGCTGTTTTAGTTTTGTAGAGCTACTCAGCACCTGTCCCACCAACTGGGGGGTTACACCGGTGGATGCGGTCAAGTGGGTGGATGACCAGATGATGCCCTATTATCCTTTGGGCGCATTTAAAACACCGGAATTGGCTGGGGGCCGGTCAGTAGAGGATGCAAGATGCAAAGTGAAGTGATGTTTGCCGGATTTGGGGGGCAGGGAATTTTACTGATGGGCCAGATCTTGGCCCACACCGCCATGGATGAGGGCCATGAAGTGGCCTGGATTCCCTCCTATGGTCCGGAAATGCGGGGCGGCACCGCCTATTGTACGGTGGTGGTCAGTGACCGGCCCATAGGGTCGCCCATTATTCGCAATCCCATGCATCTCGTAGCCATGAACCGGCCCGCGTTGGAAAAATTCGCACCCATGGTCAAAAAAGGCGGCGTGGTTTTTATTAACAGCTCACTCATCGATATTTCATCGGGTCGCGCCGATGTGGACGATCTGGCAGTTCCTGTGGTGGCTATCGCCAAAAAACTGGGCAATACCCGGACAGCCAATATTGTGGCTCTTGCCGCGTTTGTGGCGCGTAGCAACATCGTGGAAATCGATCCGCTCAAAAAATGTGTCGAAGCCGCGTTTGCCAAGAAAAAGAAGCTGATCCCGATCAATTTAAAAGCGGTGGAAGAGGGGCTTAAAGCGGCGCAATGAAAACATTGGTTCCTCAACACCTTGCCAGGGTCAAACCGTATAAGCCGGGCAAGCCTATCGAAGCCTTGGAGCGGGAGCTGGGCATTTCCGGTTCCATCAAGCTGGCCTCCAATGAAAACCCTTTGGGCCCATCACCGCTTGCCGTAACGGCCATTGCCGCATCAACCCAAAAGCTGCACCGCTATCCAGACGGCGGCGCCCACAATTTAACAGCGGCACTGGCCGAAAAGTGGAATCTACTGTCCGACGGGATCGTGGTGGGCAATGGCTCCGACGATTTGATCGGCATGATCACCCGGGCCTGTTTGCTGCCCGACGATGAAGCGGTGATCCCGCAACCATCGTTTTTAATGTATGCGCTGGCGGTTCGTTGGTGCGCGGCCAAACCGGTTTTCGTACCGTTAAATAATCTTGCCGTTGATTTAGACGCCGTGCTGAACGCGGTGACCGATCGCACCGGAATCATTTTTTTGTGCAATCCCAACAACCCGACCGGTACGTATTTCAATCATACCGCGCTGGAAAGGTTGATTGATGAACTGCCCGACGGGGTGGTGACGGTGATTGATGAGGCCTATGCCGAGTTTGTCCGGGCGGATGACTTTCCAAATAGTATTGATTGGGTGCAATCCGGCAGGCCGGTAATCATGTTGCGGACCTTCTCCAAAGCGTATGGTCTGGCCGGCCTGAGGGTAGGATACGGTTTGATGCCCGCACCATGGGCCGATCTTTTGCATCGGGTGCGGATGCCTTTTAACGTCAGCATTCCGGCCCAGATGGGCGCTATCGCGGCATTGAAGGATTCCGACCATTTGCATAAAACCCGCCAGGCGGTTCATCAGGGATTGGCCTGGCTTCAATCCGAACTTACCCGGATGGGGCTCACTTTTTACCCGACCCAGGCCAATTTTTTTCTCATTGATGTGGAGCAGGATGCTGATGAACTGTTTGAAAAAATGTTGCGCCAAGGGGTGATCGTGCGTTCCATGAGCGCCTACGGGTACCCGCGTTTTATTCGCATCAATACCGGCTTGCCGGATGAGAACCGGCGGTTTATCGAAACGTTACGTAGCGTTTTGTGAAAAATGATGTTTCACCCATATGGCAAAACCAGGTTCATGCATCCTGGTCAATTCCCTATATCATTTATCATCACCATCGACGGGCCGGCCGGATCGGGCAAAACCACGGTCAGCCGCATGTTGGCCGACCACCTCGGTTTTGATTATGTGGACACGGGCGCACTTTATCGAGGGGTTGCCTGGCAGGTGCTTCGTAAAAAGGTGGCAACCGATGACAACGCTGCTTTGAAACGCTTGTGCCAAAATATACAATTGGACCTGATTCGGGAAAAAGACGGTCTGCATCTATGGGTGGATGAAGTGGATGTGACCGGTCTGATCCGCACACCGGAAATCTCCATGGCCGCGTCGGCAGTGTCGGCCCAGCCGGCTGTCCGCGACTGCCTGTTGGGTCTGCAACGTTCGCTAGGCCGAAACCGGCGGGCGGTTTTTGAGGGCCGTGATATGGGGACGGTCGTTTTTCCCAACGCGCAGGTGAAATTTTATCTGGAAGCGGATATTGAAATTCGCGCCCAACGGCGCCTTGATGAACTGCCGCCTGAAAAAGTCGCCGATTTTCGGCAGGTGAAAACCGATATGGCCAAAAGGGATGCTGCTGACAGCAGCCGCGCCTTGGCGCCTTTAAAACCTGCGCCCGATGCAATACGGGTCGATACGACCGATTTGTCCATTGGCCAGGTAATAGACCAATTGATGCGGCATATCAGCTCAAGTTAATCCAGCAGCACTTTGACTTCCATTCAATTTCCCATTATTCACTACCAGAGACTGATGACAACAACAAAAGTGCTACAGGGCTAAATAATTGAACCTATTCGATTCTTAGGGGAACACGACTGTTAACGAACATAGAAAGGGCGCCGTTGGCTGATTCAACCCGAATTTTGCATGAAATTTTACCGGAAAGTTATTTATATTTGATATTTCAGCTTGTTACCATATGTTTACGGTTATTTCGCAAACACCGTTTGGGTGTTTTGACATTGATAACAGTTGGTAACATTTCATGCAAAATCCGGGTTCAACGGTTGTTATACAAATCACCATGATCACTTTGTTGGACTACGGGGCGGGCAATGTGCGCAGTGTTGTCAATGCCGTCAAACGGTTGGGCGCAACCGTTACCACAGCAGTTTCAGCCGATGATATTGTTTCAGCCGACAAGCTCATCTTTCCCGGGGTGGGCGCCTTTGGCAGCATGATGCATGAGCTGTATAAAAAAGGGTTTGCCAAGCCGTTAAAAGCCTACCTTCAATCCGGGCGGCCTTTTTTCGGAATTTGTCTGGGGATGCACGCCCTGTTTGAAGGCAGCGAAGAGGCGCCGGATCAGCCTGGACTAGGTTTACTACCGGGAAGGGTAATCCGCTTCCAAATTGACCGGTCAGTCCCCCATATCGGCTGGAACGGAATTTGCGCCAAGCAGCCTTCACCGATTTTTAAGGGAATCCAAGGGGATGAACGATTCTATTTTGTTCACGCCTTTCATGTGGTGTGTGACGATCCGGATACCGTTTTAACCACGACTCACTACGGCGGCCCATTTGTCAGCGCGGTGCAGCAAGGGGCCGTCATAGCCACCCAGTTTCATCCGGAAAAAAGCGGCGTTTCGGGCTTGAAGCTGTTGGAAAACTTTATCAGAGGTGCGTTTGCGGCCGTGCTGCCGGAAAGTGACGCCGCGGCAAATCTATCCCGCCGTATTGTAGCCTGCCTGGATGTCCGCACCAATGACGATGGTGATTTGGTGGTCACCAAGGGTGATCAATACGATGTGCGCGAGTCGGGCCGAGTGCGCAATTTGGGCAAACCGGTGGCCCTGGCGGGGCGCTATTTTAAAGACGGCGCCGATGAGATCACATTTTTAAATATCACCGGGTTTCGCGATTTTCCATTGGATGATCTGCCCATGCTCAGGGTATTGGAAGAGACTTCGCGCAATGTATTTGTGCCGTTGACCATCGGCGGCGGGATTCGTGATTTTGTGGATCGCCACGGTAAACACTCCTCGGCGCTGGATGTGGCCACGGCCTATTTTAGAGCCGGAGCCGATAAAATCTCCATCGGCAGCGATGCGGTGGATATCGCCTTGGCCTATTTGCAGACCGGTCAAAAAACAGGGCAAAGCGCCATCGAAACCATCTCCCGGATCTACGGCAGCCAGGCGGTGGTAATCTCAATTGATCCGCGGAGGGTCTATATCGCATCCCCGAACGACGTGGCGCATCAGGTCATTACCACCCATATTCCCGGACCCAACGGCGAAATGTTCTGCTGGTACCAATGTACGACCGCAGGCGGACGCAAAGGCCGTAACCTGGATGCCGTTACCCTGGCCAAGGCGTGCGAAGAACTGGGTGCGGGCGAGATTTTGCTAAACTGCATTGATCGCGACGGCACCAACAGCGGTTTTGATTTGGAACTGATCAACGCCGTTAAAAAAGCGGTGACGATTCCGGTCATCGCCTCTTCCGGAGCGGGCAGCGCCTATCATTTTGAAGAGGTCTTTACCCGGACTGAAGCGGAAGCCGCCCTTGCGGCGGGTATCTTTCATCGCCGGGAAGTGAGTATCGCCCAAGTCAAGGGGCACCTAAAAGGGAAAGTCCCGGTCAGGCGGTAACGCGTCTTAAAAGAACCTGGCGGGCCATCAGCTATGCAGCCTTTTTAAAAGCCAGCATTACATTGGCGCCAAAGATGAGCAGCGCTCCGATCCAGCCGTAAAGGTTGAGCGCCGGGTCCATGGCGATCAGGGGGCCGCATACGGCGGCCAACAGGATCCGTGTAGAAGAAATAATACTGCCTTCCACAGCGGTGACATAACGAAATCCCAACGTTAGCAAATACTGGCCGCCGACGCCCAAAACGGAGCAGGCGGCCAGATAAACAAAGGCGTGCCAATCGGGGAGAAACAGGCTGTCACGGAAAAAAAGAAGTATGATCAGAGAGCCGGCCCCAAAGACAAAAAAAAGGACGGTTGTGGTACTATGTTCCAACCGGCTTAAGTTTAGGTAAATCATGGCCGCCGCGGCAAAAAGGCCGGACAGCAGGCCCCATATGTTTTCCAGGCGTAGCGTCATTCCGCCTTCGGGTGTCAGAACCAGCCATACCCCTGTGCAGGCCGCCAGAACCGCGATGAAGGTCAAAAGATCCCGCTGACTTTTAAAAAAGAGCCAGGTGAAAATAGCGATAAAAAGAGGGTAGGTCATGTTTAAAATGTTGGCCTCGGCCACCGAGGTGTGCTTGACCGCCCGATAGAAAAAATAGACCGCCAAACAGTTGGTGACGGCGCGCCCAAGTAAAAAATGGAGCTTGTAAATACGGATAGGATACCGTTTAACCATGATCGTAAGCAAAACAATTAAAAATCCCAATAGAAACCGGCTAAAGGTAAAAAAGGCGGGATCAATGGTGACGTTTGGCTGGGACCAGCGAATGACCACCGTGCAAAAGTAAAAGCAAAAGGCGGATAAAAAGATGGCCGAACAACCGATGAGAGTCATTGCCTTGGAAGAATCTGAAGGTTGGGTAGCCAATATAACCCGCTTTTTTTGAGGGCGCGTCAAATCCTAAATAGGATCAAAAATAGAGTGGCGCTTGCGTCGAATCAAGACTTGCACCTTAACCGAAATCACCGGACCTGGCAATTCGAACAGACGGCTTTGGTAAAAGCAAGCGGATTTTTGCATGACCGAAGATTCGCTGGTGATCGCGTGTCAAAGTATGCTACAATAACAGACAAAATGCTAAGATGCGGGTAAAAAAGTGCGCAACAACGTGCGGATGAGGTTTTTATGGCAACCTTGGACGAGCAGATACTGCGGGTGGCAAAGGAGATTGTGGTAAAGTTTATTGAAACCGGGCGGGTCTCTCCGGCGACCTTTGCCGAAAACTTTGAAAATATTTACGGCAGCGTGAATCGTACCGTTAAAAAGCGGATTGAGGTGAAACCGGCCCAAGAAGCGGGCAAGGCAGGCAAATAGTTTTTCCAGGATCTAACCCATCGGCCTATTGGTTTCCCAGTCCGTTGGAACGGCCGCAATCCGGGCATTGCCAGGTGATACCGTTACAGGAAAGTCCCCAGAAATTTTCTTCCATACAATCCTGGCAAAGGGCATACCCACATCGGCAATGCCAGAAAAAGGACGCTTCGGTATTACAACAGGAGCAGTTTTCGGCCCTGTTTTTTCGTCTTTGGCGGTATTTCATTTTGCCTGTCATAATCGCTAAACGCTTGTGTCGTTGATAATCGGGGGCTTAATTTAATGACCTCAATGGCAAATGTAAAGAACACTGAATCATGACCAAACAAAAGCAGTTGTCTGATTCCTGCAAGGATAAGATCTATCTGATTGATGGTACAGCCTATATTCACAGGGCGTTTCATGCCATCCGCAACCTCTCCAACTCCAAGGGGCTGCCCACCAACGCGGTGTTCGGTGTTACGCGGATGCTGCTCAAGTTACTGGACGAGCGCAAGCCAAAGTACGCCGTTGTCGCTTTTGACGCCAAGGGCCCCACCTTTCGGCACCAACTTTACGAGGCTTATAAAGCCAACCGGTCGGCCATGCCCGAGGAGATGGCCGTGCAAATTCCCTGGATCAAAAAGATAACGGCGCACTTGGGCCTTTCCGTTGAAGAGCTGGAAGGCTTTGAAGCCGATGACCTGATCGGCACCTATTCCCGCCAGGCCCAAGAACAGGGTCTGGGGGTGGTGATGGTAACCGGCGATAAGGACTTTATGCAGCTGGTAACCGAGAAAGCGGTGATCTGGGATCCCATGAAAGAGCGGACGGTTGACACGGAGCTGATCCAAAAAGAGACGGGGCTTTGGCCCCATCAGGTGATCGACATGATGGGTTTTTCAGGAGACAGTGCCGACAATGTTCCCGGTGTGCCCGGTATCGGGCCCAAAACCGCTCAGATGCTGATTCACGATTTTGGCTCCATGGATGAGGTCTACAATCGTATTGATGAACTGGCGAAAAAGAAAAAGCAACACGCCAATCTGCTGGCTCATGAAGAACTGGCCTACTTAAGCCGGAAGTTGGTAACCATTGAGGTCAATGCGCCGGTGACCCTTGACTTGGATTCGGTCACTGTCGATGAACCGGATGCCGACCAACTGACTACGATCTTTGGTGAGTTGGAGTTCCGTCAATTACAACAGCAGTTTGGTAAGACCGGGCGTCCGGCGCACAAGGAGTACCGGGTCATCTTGACCGAGTCCCGATTATACCAGCTGGTGGACCAACTACAGGCCGTTCGGCTTTTTGCCATTGATACGGAGACCACTTCAGAAAACCCCATGCAGGCCGAATTGGTGGGGATTTCCATCGCCTTTGAAAAGAACCAGGCCTGGTATATCCCTTGCGGCCATCAATACCCTGATGCGCCGGAGCAGTTGCCCCTTGAGATGGTTCTAAAAAGACTGCAACCGGTGCTAACGGATTCAAAGATCGGGAAGGTGGGGCAAAATATCAAATACGACTGGACCGTTTTAAAACGGCATGGGGTCAATTTAAACGGCGTTGTTTTTGATACGATGATCGCCTCTTATCTGCTCAATCCCTCCCAACGCAGCCACGGGCTGGATCAGATCGCCTTAAACTATCTGGGGCACAAAACCATCACCTTTGACGAGGTAACCGGCGGTAACAAAAAAATGGGGTTTCAGGCGGTTGCCATCGAAAAAGCGGGCCCCTATGCCTGTGAGGATGCTGATATTACATTGCGCGCAAAAGCTTTTTTTGCTCCGGAACTGAAAAAACTGGGGTTGACAAGGCTTTTTGATGAGGTGGAAATGCCCCTGGTGGGAGTGCTCCAGCGGATGGAAGAGCGGGGGATCTGTGTGGATCAACGCCGTTTGGTGGAACTTTCCAACCAATTTTCCGATGAACTGGAAAGTTTGGAAAAGGATATATTTACCGAAGCGGGGGAAGCGTTTAACGTTAAGTCGTCGCAGCAACTGGGTCGCATTCTCTTTGAAAAGCTCAAGCTGCCTGTGCAAAAAAAGACCCGCAAACGAACCGGCTATTCCACGGATGTGGAGGTGCTCACCACCCTGGCGGCGGAACATACGCTTCCAAAGCTGATTTTGCGCCACCGCTCATTGGCCAAATTAAAGTCCACCTACGCCGACGCCTTATTGGGGATGGTCCATCCGGAAACCGGCCGGATCCACACCTCGTTTAATCAGACGGTCGCCGCCACAGGCCGGCTCTCCAGTTCCGACCCCAATTTGCAAAATATCCCCATCCGTACAAAAGAGGGCCGGGCCATCCGCTCTGCGTTTGTGCCCCAAAAAGGATGGCGGCTGCTCTCTTTAGATTATTCCCAGATCGAACTGCGCCTTTTGGCCCATGTCTCCCAGGATCCCATTTTAATTGAGGCGTTTAAGGAAGAAGAGGATATCCATATCCGCACCGCTTCAGAGGTATTTGGGGTGCTCCCCGAAGGGGTCTCCGACGATTTACGGCGCCAGGCCAAAGTGATCAATTTCGGGATAATTTACGGGATGGGCGCCTTCAGCCTGGCCAAAGAGCTGGGAATTACCCAAAAAATGGCTCAGATCTATATCGAGCACTACTTTGAGCGCTACCAAGGCGTTAAGGCGTATATTGCCAAGACCATTGAAGCGGTTCAAAAAAGCGGCCGGACCAGTACTTTGCTGGGGCGGATCCGGCTGTTACCCGAAATCGGCAGCGGCAATTTTAACGTGCGCAGCTTCGCCGAACGGACGGCGGTGAATACACCCATTCAGGGGAGCGCTGCCGACCTCATCAAAGTGGCGATGATTCAGGCGGAAAAAGCACTTTTAGATGAAGGGTTTGAAGCGGCGATGTTGCTATCGGTTCACGATGAGATTATTTTTGAAGTACCCGAAAAAGAGATTGAGCCGGTTTCCGATCTGGTTATCAGGGTGATGGAAAATGTGTGGGCGCTGGATGTGCCGTTAAAGGTCAATGCCGTGGCGGGAGCCAACTGGGCCGAAGCACACTGATTCAACTTGCGATAGCAGGCGTGGTTTCGAAGAGTGTGCGTCTTCAGACCGTTTGAGGCAAGTTTGACATTCTGCTGACAGACACATCCCCTTGAGTATTGCCGGTTTAATCAGCTCAATCGTTTAACGGTTCCAATCCCATGTTCATGCGCCTTCCGTTGCACAGGATCTGTTGTAACCTTGAGACCTTTGCATAACACCCCTTTTAGCCCGATTTCGGCGTCCGGCTCAAAATTTAGGTGAAACATCGTTCCCTTGAAATATTAGTGTAGGACGGGGCGGCTGAAGAAATCATCGCTTTTTCTTGAACGTTAATCCGGGGTTGCGATTTGGGGGCGATTTTGGTATAGTTCAGTTAAGCTCTTTCTATGTGATTGTGAATTGATGTAAAATCCACGCTATGGAGCCAATCATGGACATTCAAAGACGCGTATACCGGACACTGCCCATATTGGTATTAACCGTACTCGTTAGTGCTTGTGCGAACCTCAACTCCATTCACCGTTCTTGGTCTCCTCCGGAAGATGGCCCCCATGTGATTAGCATCGATTCCAAGCAGCGCGTGGTTTTGAGCAATCCCGTGAAAGAGGGCAAAAACCCTGACATAGTGCGTTTCTGCACCGAGCCGCCGCCTGACGTGTTTACCGCCCTAGCGTCGAGTCTGGGTGCTGAAGCATCGCTCACGAAGTCTGCTTCCAAGGACGTTGCCACCAAGCTAGCGGCCACAATCTCAGAGAATACCGCCACCATTGAGCGTACACAAACGATGAGCATCCTGCGCGATACGATGTACCGTAATTGCGAGCGCTACTTGAGCGGCGCGATCAGTGAGGATGAATTCATTGTTCAAGCCTCACGAGACCAACAACTCATTGTCCAAGTACTGGCCGTGGAGCAGATCACTGGTGTTGCCAAGGCCCAGTCCACCGCCTTGACCACCGTGGCCAAAGCGGCTGTGGGTGGGACCAGTGATACTAGTCTGACCGCCATCGCAGATTCGAAGAAAAATGTCGATGCGAAACGGGCGGACAGAATCAAGACAGCTGCCGAGGCTAAAGCCCTGCCGCCGTCCGGACCATGTGGCGATACTCCAGTAGATGAAGCAAGTCCACCCAGTGGAGTGACAGCAGAACAGGCCAAAGCCAAGAACGCCAAATGTGCGGAAGTTGCAGAGGCGGTAAAATCACTCAGGGAGGCCGAGGAATATTATGCACTGATTAAGGAAACGGCTGCCAAGCAAGGTTCGGTCAATAGCGAAACCCGGGGTAAGCTAACCGCCGCGGTATTGGCCGCGTCAGAAGCCAGTGCGAAAATCGCCGAAAAGGTTGTTGAGATCGTCCGGCAATACCAAGCATTCGATGAGATAGGCATGTCTTGCGTCGTGATGTTGCGCAAGATGCGCAAGAAAGGTGATCTGCCCCCATTCTGCACCTCCTTGCTTCATCAAATGGCGAATACACGAGCCGCTCAATTTAAAAACGAAGCACAACGACTGAACGAAGTGCATAGGAAGTTATTATTAAAAAGTACGGATGGCGGCGCCATTGATAAATAGGCGGAGCCGGATATTGGCGAAGCGCTGGGCTGGGGGAGATAATCCCGGCCGGTCGTGTTGACGAAGTATTCCCATTTGCTGGCGGCTTATTGTTCCGATAATCTATTTTATCGGAATCAAGCGGACGGCTCAAATCTTGCCCGACCAAACCTGTCATATACCTTGACATATCCGCGGGCGGTAATATGTTAAGGCATCAGCTGGTGAAGCATTCACCCTCAATTATCTAAATGGAGGTAAACTATGCAGATTACTTTAAATGACACATGGCCAGCAACAGTTGATAAAACCACCCCAGTGGAAGAACTAAGCCAAATCGCTGGTTTTTCTACAGACGAATTTCTGAGAATTAATCCACATATAGAAGATCTGCCGGAAGTGCCACCAGACGTGCCATTAAATATACCAGTTGATCAATATCAACCCTTTATTGAAATGTTTAATCAAAGATTGAATAAACTTCGACTTAGTAAACAACCACCTGTAATGTGGGCAATAGAAGAATGGAAAAAGGGTATACACGAATACAGAGGACCAAATGCAAGTAACCCAGAGATAGAAAAGTATCATGCTACAACAGGTGGGGTTGCGCCAGATGATGTTCCGTGGTGCTCATCCTTTGTGAATTGGTGCGTGGAGCAGGCAGGACAAACAGGCACTGGAAATCGTGCGGCACGCTCATGGAATCGTTGGGGAGATACAACTGATAGTCCAGTAAGAGGCGACATTGCAGTGTTTGAGAGAAAGGGATTAAAATGGAACGGACATGTTGGCTTCTATTGGAAAGACAGTGAGGAGAATGTTAAAATCCTCGGTGGGAACCAAACTAACGCTGTTCGAGTTCAAGCCTATCCCAAAAATGGCCGAGCATATAAACTTTTAAGCTATAGAAGGGTTAGTGTTTTTGAACATTAGAAGACCCATAGAGACCCTTTAAAGGCGGTTATTCAACCGTCCCGGAAAAACACTGGACGTTAATAAAACGCCCAATGAGGTATTCGTTGGTCATACGTCAACTTGGGCACCTATACTGCCAGCCGTTGCACTTGTGAGTTGAATTCACGTTTAGGAGGTTAGGCTTTTGGATTTCCGCTTATATGCTAATCGTAGCGAAAACAGTGATTTCGTTTGCAACGCGTTCAACCATTTTACCCCTTCCCCATGTAACATTTACATAGCTGTTGCATTTTTCAATGAAGCTCAATTGCTAAAAGATTTATCTAACCGGAACTGCCCGATTAGGATTGTTGTGCGTCTTGGGCATCCTACCAGCCCAAAAGCACTAAAGGAAATATCGGAGATCAGTGGCATTCAAATTCGATATGTGACTGACAGGTCGTTTCATCCTAAGCTCTATATATTCGGTGATAATGTGGCTCTCATCGGCTCGGCTAATCTGACAAATGCCGGCATCCGTACCAATCAAGAGATTATGGTAACTATCCCATCCGATGATCCTCGGTTCGAAGAACTCACCGGTCTTTTTTCAGACTATTGGGATCAGGCAAAGGTCCTCACCAGCGATATCCTTGATGCATATACTCGATTATGTGATAGATACTTGAGGGGTCGGGGAGTTTACCCCAGCACCAGTTCTTTGACATTCCAAGTTGATTTACCTTTTTTGTACGCTTCGAATTGATGCATCTGGATAGTTACGCCCATGGCAGCGAACAACCAGCGGTTGTTCTCGTTACCCCGCATCCAGCAACGATCCAGATCAAATATCTCTTTTA
>Ga0209457_1000195_pt1 | contig 16962 bp, 15 predicted proteins | sample WorMetHEROISLAND_5_FD_187410 | JGI IMG/M metagenome (GOLD analysis project Ga0209457, IMG submission 187410) | Marine gutless worms symbiont microbial communities from Max Planck institute for Marine Microbiology, Germany - Olavius sp. 5 HERON... ... | reverse complement strand
GTTATGACCAGATATCAAGAAATGAAAAAACACAAGGGCACGGGAAAAAGCATTATCGCCACCGCCCGGAAGATGAGTACGATTACGTATGCCCTTTTGAAATCACGGGCGCCATTCGATCCGACCAGGATGGCGCCTGTTAGAGCGAAGAAGATAGGGGGAGCACCAGCTAAACGGCCATTGGCCTTAGCTGGATGAAGATATTAACCAAGCGTTTGTTTGGCAAACGTTTATGTTGACTTTTTATAGGAGAGGCCATGCAGACGCGACCCGCCTATTTTGCCGGCAGCTGGTACCCGTCCGACGGCAATGAATGCCGAAAAACCATCGAGACGATGCGCCCGACAGTAAAACCGGCGCTTGAACGCCCATTCCCAATCGGCGGCATCGTTCCCCATGCCGGATGGTACTTTTCCGGCGAATTGGCTTGCCGGGTTTTCCAGCAGTTGGCGGTAACCGACCCGCCGGATCTGATGGTCATTTTCGGTACGCACATGGGCCCCCGCGATTCCGGCCGGATCATGACCCACGGTGAGTGGGAAACACCCCTCGGAGCATTATCGGTGGCGGATGAATTTGCCGCCGCAATCCAAAAACAGTGCCGCCTCGCTGTGGACAAACCCGCCACAGCCCCACCGGACAACACCATTGAACTGCAGTTGCCCATTATCCGCTATTTTCGCGGCGCCATACCGATTGTACCGATCAGTCTGCCACCAACCCTCCTGGCCATTGAAGTTGGTATGGCCGTTGCAGCCCTTGCCCGGGAGAGATGCCGGACGATTCAGATCATTGGCTCCACCGATCTGACCCATTATGGACCCAACTACGGCTTTACCCCCCGTGGCGTTGGCCCCCAAGCGGTGGCGTGGGTACGTCAACATAACGACCGCGATATGATTGAAGCGGTGCTGGCCCTCGACCCCCAGGCCGTGTTAAAAGAGGCTGTTAAAAAACAAAACAGTTGTTGCGCCGGTGCGGTGGCCGGAGCCATTGCCGCGGCCCGTAAATTGGGCGCTGCCGCCGGTATTGCCGTCGATTACGCCACCAGCTATGACAAACAGCCTGGTGATAGTTTTGTGGGCTACTTAGCAGCCCTCTTTAAATAATTCTGGTTTCTCGACGTTTTGTGTGGGTTTGACCTAAAGCGCTGACGCCTTGTCCGGCGGCAAAGGGTTGCGGCCCTACTTTTATCAGGTGAACGAAGGCTCGAATTATCATAAGGCCTTCTTTATTTTTCCACATAAAACGATGAATTGCCGTAATTCTTGGCGCCATGAATTGATTTTTATTTCACTTTCCGTATATATAGACGCGATCAAACGCTCTAACATTTATTCGGTAAAGGCTTATTTACCATGACGGTAAAAAATAACCCCAACCCCGAGATTACGGTTCCACCCAATTTTATCCGCACCATCATCACCGATGACCTGGCTGAAGGAAAGGTTGAAGATGAGGTGACAACCCGTTTCCCACCTGAACCGAACGGCCATCTCCACATCGGCCACGCCAAGTCCATCTGTCTCAATTTTGGTCTGGCCGCCGAATTTGAGGGCCATTGCAACCTTCGTTTTGATGATACCAACCCGGTCAAAGAGGATGTGGAATATGTTGAATCCATTGAAAATGATGTGCGCTGGCTGGGGTTTCAATGGAATGGTGAACCGAAATTCGCATCGGACTATTTTGAAAAGCTCTACCAGTTTGCCGAAGAATTGATCCAAAAGGGTTTGGCCTATGTGGATAACCTGCCCCCTGATCAGATACGCAAATTGCGGGGAACCCTCACCGAACCGGGTCAAAACAGTCCTTATCGGGATCGCAGTGTGGAAGAGAACCTCGACCTTTTTCGTCGCATGCGCGCCGGGGAATTTAACGACGGCGCCTGTGTGCTGCGGGCCAAGATCGACATGGCCGCCCCCAACATGGTAATGCGCGACCCCACCCTCTACCGCATCCGCCGGGCGCATCACCATCGCACCGGCGACGACTGGTGCATCTATCCCATGTACGATTTTACCCACTGCCTCTCCGACGCCATCGAGCATATCACCCATTCCATCTGCACCCTGGAGTTTGAAAACAACCGTGAAATGTACGATTGGGTACTGGACAACCTGGAAGCGCCGTCACGGCCGCGGCAGTACGAATTCGCCCGGCTTACGCTCACCTACACGGTGTTAAGCAAACGTAAGCTGATCCAACTGGTGGAAGAGGGTCATGTCTCCGGCTGGGACGACCCGCGTATGCCGACGCTGTCCGGGCTTCGGCGACGAGGCGTCCCACCCGCGGGGATCCGTACTTTCTGTGAGCGGATCGGTGTGGCGCGAAGAGACAGCATTGTTGATTTGAGCCTGCTGGAATTCTGTATTCGGGAATATTTGAATAAAACCGCCAAACGTTTTATGGCGGTCCTAAAACCATTAAAAGTAGTCATTACGAACCTCCCGGATCATTATGATGCTGAATTGGTCGCTATCAATAATCCGGAAGATCCAAGCCAAGGGACGCGACCCCTTTTCTTTTCAAAAGAAATTTATATTGAGCAGGACGACTTCATGGAAGAGCCGCCCAGGAAGTTTTTCCGGTTAGCGCCAGGCCGGGAGGTGCGACTGCGCTACGCCTATTTTATCAAATGCACCGATGTGATCAAAGACGCCAGGGGCAAAATCGTTGCGCTTCACTGCACATACGACCCGGAAACAAAAGGTGGTAACGCTCCCGATGGCCGCAAGGTCAAAGCCACCTTGCATTGGGTCCCCGCCGTCCAATCCCGGGCGGCTGTGGTTCGGCTATATGACCGGCTCTTTAACGTACCCGCCCCTTTGGGAGAAGAAGGTGATTTTACTGATTATTTAAATCCCGATTCATGTGAGATATTAACCAACTGTCGGCTTGAACCCGCCTTATCGGGAGGGACTTCCAAAGGAGAAACCGTACAATTCGAACGGTTAGGCTATTTTTGTGAAGATCCCGCGGACTCCCATCCCGGACATCCCGTGTTTAACCGTACGGTCACCCTGCGCGACACCTGGGCCAGGATTGAAAAGCGGATGCAATCGCAAAAGAAAAAGAAAGCGTAAGGAGGAGGAAGGCATGTCCTGTTACTTTCGTTATATGAAAACTGAATAAACGACTCAAAGCCGCCAAATTAATTTAGATGACCAAGAGGTGCAACCATGTCCGATGCCACCTTTGAAAAAGTCTCCCGAAGCGACAAAACCCTCTACGGCCCTGTCAAGATTGTTCTATGCGGATTTGGTCCAACGGCCCAGCTTAGGTTCATCACCCTTTTAAAAATGTTGAACCTGGAGACCGTCCCCCTGGTGTGGGCGGCGGAGGCGGAGCTGGATAACACTTTGGCCGATTTGACATCGATGCCGGGCGGCAGCGGTTTTGGAAAGGACTCCAAACTTCCCCGCGCCATCATCGTCAGCGGGGTGACCGAAAACCAACTGCACCTTTTGATGGGCGCCTGCAAAAAAGCGGGCATGAAAAACGCCTTCTGGGCCGCATTGACCCCCACTTCCGAAACCTGGACATTGAAGGCGCTGCTTAAAGAGCTGCAATTGGAGCAAAAGGAGATGGCGAAGCTTCGACGATCGAAATACAGATAAACCGGACTTGCAACGTTGATTGAAGATAGGCAAAATTAAGGGGGTGCCGAAAGCACGATGCCGACGCCACTGGAAAAGAAATCATCATTGGAAGAGATTGAAAAACGTTTCGATAACGATGTCGAACGATTTTCAAATCTTGAAATCGGCCAATCCGCAGCCATTGACGCGCCTTTGGCAATGGAACTGATTGCCCGGGCAGCTATCAAATCAACCCCCGACATCCGACGAGTTCTGGATATCGGTTGCGGCGCTGGAAATAAACTTATTTGCATATATAACCATAACTATTTGACTCGCTATTAAGAAGATGGCATTATCCCCAAAAAAACTTAATTATGCAACCAAGCTTATATCGAATAGAGCCTTTTACAATGCGTGCTAACAAGTAGAGTAAATGGTAGGGATCGACAGAGATTCGTATGTTCTCATAGCCATGTAAAAATAGTCTTTTCCTCTATACGAGACCTTTGCATAACATCCCTTTTGGCCCAATTTCGGCGTCAGGCTCAAAATGTAATCCTCGAAATATTCAATATATTCCTCCGGTTACATTTTTCGCCTTCCTTGAACTTGAACAAAAATAGATGTCCTGCAAAGGTCTCTATACTTGTCCATATATTTTTTTAGCGATAAACAGCACTGTAAATAGCTTTATCATCGCCATCAGACATTGAAGCGAAAATGGGCGACATCCCCATCCTGCATTCGATAGGTCTTGCCCTCTACATGCACAGTCCCCTGTTTACGGGCATTTGCGTAGGTTCCGGCGGCCATGAGATCGTTGTAAGCCAGCACCTCCGCCCGGATAAATCCTTTTTGGATATCGGAATGGATTACGCCCGCCGCAGTTTGAGCATCATCGCCCGCTCTGATGGTCCAGGCCCGCACTTCGTCTTCGCCCACGGTAAAAAAGGAGATTTGGCCCAACAGTTCGTAGGAACGTTGTATCACCCGGTCGGCGGCGCTTTGTTCAATCTCGTAGAGTGATTGCAGCTCAAGGGCCTCCTCGGAGTCCATTTGGGCCAGTTCTTGTTCCAGTTTGCCTTGGATGGCCAGGCTGTTTTCCGGTAGATCCGGCATCATAGGCGCCTCGTCGGACTGGTTGTGCACGAAAAGGATCGGTTTGGCCGAAAGCAACGCAAAGCCCCTTAAAAGCGGTGCTTCCGTAATTGTTTCGTCTTTGCGCAGCGGGACACCATTACTGAGATGTTCCAGGCAGTGCTGAATCAGGGTCAATTCTTGGGGGTTGGCCTTTTTACCCCGTTTTTGAGCCTTAAAAAGACGTTCGGCCCGTTTTTCAACCACCATCAGATCGGCCAGAATCAACTCTTCTTCCAACTCTTTGATTTCACTTTCAGGATCCGGTTCCGCCAAGCCGTAAGGTGAAAAGTTGCGCACCACTTGAATCAGTGCATCGCACGTTCTGGCCCGAAGCCAATTGGCGGCCGCCTTGGCTTTATCTTGGTCGCCGTCATCGGCACGGCCGGGCAGCAGATATTCAACCTGGGCATAAATGGTTTTTTGGGATGAGTAGAGCTTGCTGAGACGATCCACCCGTTTATCGGGTACGGTGATCGTGCCGATTTGGTCTTCCCGTCGCTGTCCCGGATCAACCGATAGACCGGTCAACGCTTCAAAAATCGTCTGCTTACCCGATCCCGGCAAACCGATAAGGCCCAGTTTCATCTGCTAAAAAACCTTTTTATAAAAGATGTAAGGCGTGATCCCATCGTTACTTTCGTAAACGGTTACCGAATGGGAAAAAACACACCGCCGCTCTTATTGGTAAGAACTCAATTTATAGTCTGACGGAATGGCAAACAGCTCCGGATCCATCTTTTGGCGTTTGCTTTTGATCAATGTGGTCTCATTGACCCCGCCCATGATTCGGGTGATCGACTTAACCGGAAACCCTTCCAACCGGCCGAAAATCGAATAGACGTTCAATTGTCTGAACAGGGGGTATTGATCCAGGGCCTTGGCAGCGGTTTTACCAAATTGTTGGAGATCTTCAACACCTTCCACCTGATCCGAGAGCCAATATTCGCCTTGGGCCATCATATGGTTGAGCAGATACTTGCGACATAAAAAACCGCCGATGGTGGCTGTCTCGTCGGTGGGGGTGACAGTCTGCTGCTGACCACCGAGCTGACGCAACAACTGATTTAGCATATCACCCCCCTCTTCGCCCAACACATTGGTCATATTGCCGATTTTTTTTATATCGGTGGGAACATACATCTTGGTGGCGGGGTCCAGGTCGTACATGGTTAGTGACTTGATATCCACAATGGTGATCCGGTCGGGTGTCTCAATGCGAATGGCCGAATCGGAAAGATACTGTTTGAGGGTTCGGGTGCCGTTGTTTTGGCCGGGAACGCCCGCACTTTTTTCCGATGTTTCAAAATAGACCCCGCCCCAAACCATGGCGGCGGGTATCAGCAGCAAGCCCAGCACAAGGACCGCAATACGATGGCTCTGTTTTTTCATGGTGACGCTTCCTCTTTGATGTTGCCGATTGGCTTGATTTTAGTGCATTCGACACCATAATATGGCACATATTCTGTGACAATTCAATTATGAGGAGGTATTCATTATGGCCAAAAAAAGACGCTATCAGATTCAAACCAGCTGCCCGCAATGCGGTTGCAGCGGTGCCGCGGCACTCAGTAAGGAAGAGCTCATCAAGCGCTACGGTGATGTGCCCAACATTGGTATGGAATGCGGTGAATGTATGCTGCAATACAGTACCCCTCGAGAGGAGGCCTGTCCGGAATGGGATAAGGAGTGCCGGATGAAAGAAGATGATCAACGATGGTAACAATACAATCATTGAACCAAGCGACTAAAACACCCCCCTTGGTGGCGCTGTTAATGGATGCCGGTAAAGCATTGGCGCCCGTCAAGCCTTATGAAGATATCCCTGGTGTATTGGCGCAATTCCCGGAGTTTACAGGGGAAATGGAAGATCAGCTGCTCTGGCGGTCACCCCCAAAAAAGGGGGTGGCGTCGCGTGTTTTGATCTTGGGGATCGGGGACACGGCTGAACTGGATGCAGAAAAATGTCGTTGTGCAGCCGCCTCGGCGGTGAAGATGGCAATCTCCTTGGGCCTTGACCATATCGCCATTTTTATGCCGGCGGTTAAAACGCTTCCACTGAATGCCAAAGCGGTTGTGGGGGCCTTAACCGAAGGCGCGGTCTTAGGAAATCATCGTTTTTCCCGCTACCAAGAGGATAAAAAAAAACCGCTTAAAAAAATCACCCTCTGGGCATCTGCTCAAACGGCAAAACGGTTAAAGGGATATGTTCGACAGGTTGAAAGAATCTGCCAGGGGACGTTACTGGCCAGGGAGTGGGTATCGGTCCCGGCCAATGACAAACGCCCCGAAGTGTTGGCCATAGAGATGGTTCAACAGGCCAAAGCCGCCGGCTTGGGCACCTTTTGCCGGGGTAAAACCTGGCTGAAACGATCAAAAATGGGCGGGATTCTGGCTGTGAATCAAGGCAGTTCCCAGGAACCGCGGCTGGTGGTGCTGCATCACAAGCCGAAAAAAAGCCGAAAAAAGATTGTACTGGTGGGTAAAGGCGTCACCTTTGACACGGGCGGCTATAATTTAAAGCCCACCGGCTCCATTGAAACCATGAAAGTCGATATGGGTGGCGGTGCGGCCGTGGCGGCCACTTTGATTACGGCAGCCAGAACCAAGCTTTCCCATGAGGTGATAGGAATTATCCCGTTGGTGGAAAATATGGTTTCCGGTACGGCTGTAAGGCCCGGCGATATTATCACCATGGGTAACGGTAAACGGGTGGAAATCAACAATACCGATGCCGAGGGACGTCTGATTTTAGCCGATGCTTTGGCATGGGGTATCAAAACCTATCAGCCCGATATGGTCATTGATCTGGCAACCTTGACCGGGGCTTGTTTGGTGGCTCTGGGCAGCGATATCGCCGGTCTTTTTACCCATGATCAGGCAATGGGTCAGGCCTTGGCCGCGGCAGCCAAAGCAACCTTTGAGCGGGTATGGCCGCTACCACTGCCCGACGAATATAAAAAGCTGTTAAAGAGCCCGGTGGCCGATCTTTCCAATATCGGTAAAAACCGCTGGGGGGGGGCCATCACCGCAGCGCTTTTTTTGTCCGCATTTGTCGAAACGCCTAAATGGGCGCACATCGATATCGCCGGCCCGGCCTATACATCCAAGGATACCGCTTACTGCAAAAGCGGCGGCACCGGTTTTGGGGTACGCCTGCTGATGCATTTTATGGAAAGTTTAGCTTAAGCGGCAGTAGCGGTTACAAAGGTATACTGAGAGTCTGAAAAAACACAACATGGCTGCGGATGGGCGTTTTTACAACGCCATCAAACTTCTTTGGCTTTGATGTGAAGAGCATACGTCTGCTCTTCCTGATAAAAGACCTGATCCACCACATAATCAGCGCCCGGTATCAGATCCACCACCACACGAGTGGTGAGGGGGTCTTGATCGGTAATTCCCACCCGGATGGCATTGATCAATCCGTTATGCACGGAAATGGTATGGAGGATATTGGGATCGGTCATCATACCGGGAAAATCACTGACCAAACGGGGGACTTCACCTTCCAGCACCTCTGTTTCGGGCGGTTGATCCCCATCCAAATCCATGAACACGGTACAGGCTCTGGCCCCATCCATCTGCACCCGGATGGTTTCAACCACCCCTTTTACGCCGGTGATCGTCTCATATGTTGGTGGCGTTGACTCAAAAAGGGTTTTATGGCCCCATCCCTTTTGGCCATTGGGGGTTTTAAGGTGATACCAGCGACCTTGGTCAGCCAGCACGGTGACCTTTTGCCCCCAGCGCAGTTGAAATAGGGTGGGCGCCTGACTGTCCGGTTTCCGACGGATATTACCTGTCAAAACGGTTACATATCTTGTGGTTGGGTCTGTCTGATTTTCAATGACAGTATTATGATTCGGCAGGGCGGCGGGGTCTTCGCTTGAATCGGCTACGCTTTCACCATCGGGCGCCGCCGGATCGATTGCCGCCATCATGGACTCCTGTTCGGAGGTCTCTTTGGAAGCCAAAGGGTCCTGAGAATGTGTTTCAAGCTCGGAAGGTATCTGCTCACCTGTATGCCCAAGCGCTTCATCTTCATCATTTAAAGCAGAATGACCCTCTGCTTCGGGGTGATTGTCGGTGTCGGCCATCTTTTCAGATGTGGGCTTGTTTTCTGCCATCGGTTCTTGGGACGAGGCTGAATTTTCAAAGAAATCATGCTGAGCGACCGGATAGCGCGTTTCATCCGGTGAAGGGGTGGTTTTATGGGTCTTAATTTCAACCAGCAGCCAAAGGCCAAAGACGGCCAGGATGAGACTGAGCCAGGCTGCCCAGTGCATGGTGGAGGAAATATTGCGTGTCGCCGATGTTGTCATAATGTGTCGATGGTCTCTTGCGCGAGCCATTTTTAAAATGTGACCGCACCATTGTAATGAAATGAGCAGTTTAAGTTTCGGTTCAGGTTAAATTGCCCAGTTTTCCGGTGGGGAAGGATCGGGGAGTTTGCTGTTTTCCTTTTCGTTCTTAAAAATGATGGCAAAAAGGTTTTCCCGCGACTGTTTATGATGAGCCTGGATCAGCTTTTTGGCCAAGTCCACATCTTTGGCTTTCACCGCGTCAAAGAGTTCCTGGTGCTCGTTGGTAATGTCCCGAATGCATTCCATCTTTAAATCTTCCACCCGAAAACGCAAAAAGATTTTTTGGCAGATGTCCCAATAGCGTTCGGTAAGAGTGGGATTTTCGATCATTTCGATGATGCCGGCGTGAAAGGCGGTGTCCAAAATGAACATTTTGCGCTGTACCTGATTGGTGATGGCCTCCTTGTAGGCGTTTTTGCGTTTTTCCATCACTTTGAGTTTGGTGGGCGTCATTTTCCGAAAGGCCTTTTCAACGGTGCCGACTTCCAAGAGCTCTCTGATTTCATAGAGATATTCAGCCTCTTTGAGGGTCAGTTTGTGTACCGAGTAGCCCTGATAGGGGACAAAGTCGAGATAGCCCTCCTTGGCTAGAATGCTGAGCGCGCTGTTAACCGGCGTCCGGCTGACACCCAATTGTTTGGCCAGGTCCACAAAGACCAAGCGTTGGCTGGGGACGATGTCGTAATTGAACATCATCTGCTTAATGCGATAATAAACGGAAAGTGTGAGGTTCTTCTGTGTTTTCAAGGACTTTCAACCTCTCTAAGGCAAGCGCCGAATCAATCGGGTATATGAACACCATTCGGCAAAGCACTATATTTCAAGTTTATTTTTTAGTCAATCCTGATGATCTTCTGACAGGGGCGCGGTTGCCATAAGGGTATAAGGCTGATAAGTCTAAGCGATTATTTAATAACGGCCGCTAAGCGCTCCCTGATGATGAATAACAATGGATCACTATCTAAAAAAGGGAGAACCGCAAAAGAGACACCATGTTCAGCGCTATTAAACAAGCCGTATTCATTCTTCTGTGTGCCATTGTATTGGCCGCTTCGATCAATTTTTTCCGGCCCGACGGTATTGCATGGATTCGACACAGAGCACCGGTCTCGGAAGCCATCACATTGGCCAACACCACCGTGACAACGATTTCATTAAAGGCGGCGCTAAAAGCCTTTGAAACGCATAGCGCCGTTTTTATCGATGCCCGCAACCCTGAAAACTATGACCACGCCCACATTCCCGGGGCCCTCAATGTCCCGCCGGAGCAATTTGAAGTGAATGCGGAGCCGTTTATGAACCAAATTCCGCCGGATATGGAGGTGATACTATACTGCGACGGCCCGAATGTCATTTGGCGGAAACATTGGCCGAACTGATGCATGAGGCAGGATATGAAAAGCTGACGCTCTTTGGCGACGGTTGGCAGGGTTGGCACAAAGAGAATCTGCCGATCGCCTCCGGAAAGGAAGATGCCTCATGACGTCACACACCGATCTTTACCAGGACGTCGACATTGCCGCCGTCTTGACTCGCGCCATACAAAAAATGAGCGGGCCGCCACTCAATCTGATGGAGGTGTGCGGCACCCACACCACCGCCATTTTCCGTCATGGAATCCGTTCGCTTTTACCATCCAATGTCCGTTTGCTGTCTGGCCCCGGCTGCCCGGTTTGCGTAACGACCCAAGGGGAAATTGACGTCTTCATTCAGCTGGCTCGGCGGCCCGATGTGATGATTGCCACATTTGGTGACCTGATGCGGGTTCCCGGCAGCGGCAGCTCACTGGAAAAAGAGCGCGCCAAAGGGCATGATGTGCGCGTGATCTATTCCGCTATGGATGCCTTGGCCCTGGCTGGGCGGCGCCCCGACAAAAAGGTGGTCTTTTTAGGGGTCGGTTTTGAAACCACCGCCCCCACCATTGCCGCGGCCATTGCAACGGCTCAAAAAACAAACGTGACCAACTTTTTGGTCTTTTCGGCCCACAAGATTGTGCCGCCGGCCCTTAGCGCTTTAATTCAGGACGATCGGACCCGGATTGACGGCTTTATCCTGCCCGGGCATGTGTCGGTGGTCATCGGTCTTGACGCCTACCGGCCCTTTTTTGAAACGGCCCGGATTCCCTGTGTGGTCAGCGGCTTTGAGCCGAATGATATTTTACGGGCGCTGCTCATGATCATCCGCCAAATCAACGCCCAAAGCCCGGCCCTTGAGAATGCCTATGGCCGAGCCGTGACGGCCAAAGGCAACGCCAAGGCCCAGGCACTGCTTGACACCGTGTTTGAAACGGCGGATGCGCCCTGGCGGGGCATCGGGGTCATTTCCCAAAGCGGACTTAAAATCAAGGCGGCATTTGGCAACCATGACGCCGGGGCGGTGCTGGAGGTAGCGGTAAAAGAGGCACCCGAACCCAAGGGTTGCGCCTGCGGTAAAGTGCTGTTGGGAATTGTGCAGCCGCCGGAGTGCCGGCTTTATAAAAATGAGTGCACCCCCATGACTCCCATCGGCCCCTGCATGGTCTCCACCGAAGGGACCTGCGCAGCCTATTATCGGTATCATGCTTCGTAATTTATCGAGAAAACGACAAAATGAAATCTGATAGTTTTGAAATTGGCTCAATGGATTGTAAGTGCTTGGGCTAACGATAAAAGTTAGGTGGAAAGCTTTTGCCCCCAGGCTGGGAGTCCGGGCCCGCAACTGTTACCGGTTGACCGCCGCCATCCCTTCGGGCGGGTATCGATCCCCGATCACCTGATCCGCCAATTCATTGAGCGTAGCTCGATGCTCCTCTGTAAGGCGACAGTCAAGCGCCCCCAGGTTGGTCTGAAGATTGACGAGCTTGGTCGTGCCTGGAATGGCGACAACATGATCCCCGTGGTCCAACACCCAGGCCAGGGCAACCTGCGCTGCCGTGCATCCCTTTTGGGCGGCAATCTCCTTGATCGCCTCCACCAGTTTGAGGTTAGACTTGATGTTTCCCGGCTGAAACCGAGGCTGCATCCGGGTCCGGAAATCAGTCTCGCTGGTGGGCCGATCACCGGTTGAGGTGTAGCGGCCGGTCAACATCCCCCTGCCGACAGGCGGGGTTTGCAACCTGCAAGCGCTGACGCCTTGTTTGGCGGCAAAGGGTTGCCGCCCTACTTTTATCAGGTAAACGAAGGCTCGAATTACCATAAGGCCCTTACCGTTGGTTCAGGTCTCCGACCTGAACCACCTGCTTCTTACAACCTTGATGAAAAATCACAACGGCAAATCGTTAATGCTCAATTCGCAAACAGTATTTGCACTGAACCAATACCAATCTTCGGCTTTCAAAACATATCCTCTTTTAACAGGGTTATTGTGGATATAGTTGATTTTCTGCAACAAAAACGTATCCGACTCAATCCATTCGGATACCCTTTTTTCAGGACGCTCATGCCAGCCATGCAAAATCCGGGTTAATCACTATTCAAATTTGACTCCGTGCCTACTCATTCCACATCCAGAAAATCAAAGCGACCAATTTGTAAGAGATTTCCTTTAGCGCGTTCTGCATTTTCACAGACCTGAGAGTCTTCAGCATTAAATCCAGCCCTTAGAATAGACTTGGTCTCGTCGGCTGGAATGTACGTCAGTGTGCTTTTGTCTATGGCATCCGTGATTTTCCCAAAGCACTCGACAACCAATGACAGGTGAACCGGAAGTAATTTGTTTAAAGCTTTTATCTCCATGGAACGACCCACGTTCTTCACGCGCCCAAGATCGAGAATCTTCGAGTAAGATTCCAAACGCCACTCAGGGTCAAGGCATTCCGCTTCCAGCCACGAGGTAAATTCCTGCAGCTCCAGCGGCTCAGCAACTTCAAAGCGCCAATCGAAATAGGCGATAGCGCGATCGGTTAACGATTTGTCCAGATGCCTGCCGCTATTTCTCAGTGAGAGGCCAACATGGCTGAAGAGTTGTGCCCAACGTTTGCGATCGTCACTAGTCTTGTCATAAAAGCGCTCCAGCAGGCTTTCATCACCCGTCAGGGGGTAGACTTGCCAAAGATAGTAGGTAAAAAGGTACTGGCCCAGTCTGTCGACTAGTTCCTTGCTGCTGTCTTTTGCGGTCGTCAGGATATTCAGATCCTCAAGCACGTATTCGAATTCCCCCCGCAAAATTTCAAATGTCACTTTAGCCGGTCTATTGAAAAGGATATAGCTGCTAAAAGCATCCTGCCAGACAGGGGCATTTTTTTGAGGGAACAGGGCACCTCTTTGGTCAGTGGCCCAATCTTGATCAAGGGCACAGAGGTTTTGGAAATACATCCCCAATAACGCACGCTCAGGTCGGGTTAACGGGAATTCGGCATCTCCAGCCATGCGCTCCGAGATAATATCAGTCACTTCCGTTGCGGGATCTTCGGGCAGATGACGGCGAATCCAGAAACCGAATTTGATAAGAGATTCGAGTGCCCTACTACGGGTGTTGTTGATGGCCTCGGTAATTGGATCATCCCGGTTGAGCAGTACAGGGGCGTCGTGGTCAAGCCGCCAGTCAAATTGATTGCATACCTGCTGAAGGAGGCCAGCGATACCGTCCCTTGCAGTAACAGGCGCATCCGTATCGCCATCTACACATGCGGCAATGAAATCAACCACGGATCGGCGTGAGCTTCTCCAGTCCGGATGGTCATATGATTTGTCTCGCGGCTTGGGCTGGCCTTCAATTCGTTCCGAGTCCCTATGTGACAAGACCCACGCACAGAATTCGATCCATTGGTCCAGGTTGTCGAAATTCTTGTCCTTGACCATCTCCTGCATGGCTTTTACCATGGCGGCTACATAGATCGGCCTCGCAATCTTGCCACGATTTGCCATCCAGAAAGCCAAGCGTTTTCCTTCCTGACCAATCCGCTCTTTGAACAGGGACTGAAAAACGTCAGCAAGCGCGGAGATATTGATTTTAACCAGCCAGTTTTCCTTATCTCGATGCTCTTCGTCCCACTCATTAAGATAGGTCAGAAGTTCCTTATCCGTGAACCTTTCGAGGTCTTCTGCCGATTTGGGGCTGCGGTAGCTGACAGTACCTCCAGTCACCACACCATAGGGCAAATAGCTGTCATCGGTAACGGCTTCTGCCTGCGCTCCACTTTCCAGCTCATCGAAATAACGCCGAACCTCTCCACCTAGCAATGTGGCAAATGGGCGTAGCTGCATGAGGTGGAAATGGCGCTGGCGTTGTTGAAAGGTCTCATTACTGTAACGTTCACCCATCCATTCACGAATATCTTCTTTCGAAGGGCCACTGAGGATGGCGTCGAAAATAGTTGATCGTTCACCTTCACTGAGCAAGCGGGAGTCAAAATGCTCACTGGCCTTGCGGATCATCAATTGGAACTCGTAGCGGTGCTCCCACCTCGAATAGTCATCGTGTCCAAGGATTAGCTCGCGTATCCACGGCAGGGTCTGGTCGTTTGGATGTGATGCGTAAAGTTGCTGTCGTAGACGCTTAAACACCTTCCACCGCTGATTTCGTAATGCCTGATCTAGGGCATCAATGGATTTCGGAGCCTTGTCATAAACCTGTTCCGAGGCATAGGTCAGAGTATGCATCAGGATCTCCTTAACATTCTGATAGTCATGAACCGGCTTATCCAATCTTCGGCACCAGATTTCCGAAAAGTCCTCATCCCTCACTTTGTCGAGATCTTCCGAGTGCATCCCCAGTCGGATCATGCTGGCTACTGCGTCAATCAAGATTCGGGCAACCTGATAGGGTTCATTCTCAGCTAATGGGCGAACGCCTTTCTCAAGGATTTGCTGGTACTCCCATTTATCAAAGAGCGGGATCGGTTCAAGCGAGGTATCCCAAGCTTCCGGGTGTTCTTTACGACGAACCCGCTTTTCTTGTTCACGTGGGTCTTGGTGGAACTCAACCAGCTTGAGCAATAAGGCAGGCGTAACTTCGGAAAGCTTTGAATTAAAAATGAATGGTTTTGTCAGCAAACTGATGATGAGCTCATGACCCCATCGCCAGTTTTCAATAAAAGAAGTGATAAATTGTGAGAACCTCAAAACCGCGTCAACAGAATCGGCTTTTAACACAATTTTCAGGATTCCTTCCAATACTCGAAAATTATCCGTATTCGGGAGTTTTGAAATTTCATCCAGCACCTTATCAGGCACTGTATCAAAAATACGTATCAGATATTCTATGGGCGGCCACCATGGACCAACATAATGTTCTTCCGTGGTCTGCTCTACATTGGGGGGAATGATGAAATAGTCGTTTTCCGAAAGATGTTGAAACCATACAACATCGGTAGCATTTTGGAAAAAGTAATCGTAATTAGACCCTCTGCTCTCCAACAGTTGCATGACTCGCTGAGTTTCAATCGGTGTTACTTGACCCCCTCGAGCAAGAATGGTCTTCAATTCTGTCAGGTCTTCGGTTGTAATGGGTTTCGTAAAGTCAACATCGCCTTGCAACCTTTCTTTGCCTGACAATTCCGGCTGAAATGCTTTTATGTATTCCTTCAGACCAGGGAAATACCAGATATAGCGTCTATCAGCGCATGCTTGTTCAAAGTCCGTATCAGAACTGATGACGGCAATGTTTGCGTGGTGCTGCTTATGATATTGGTCCAGTGCGCTGATGATAAAAGCGTCTGGGAATTCCTTTGATTTCTTTTTAGAGAATGGCGGGCTGACGTCAAAGTACCAATCAACAACATCCTCCAAGTTGCCCGTTATTGGCAAAGCCTCCTCAACAAAATGCTTTTTGAAGGAAGACCACTGTCGGACCATCTCTTCAATACATTTCGTTTTAAGTTCTTCTTGGGAAGGAAGTTCGGCAAGGGACAAGTTATCGATAGGATATGCCTCATGAGCTTTTGTGACAGATTCAGTAACCTTTTCTGCCTCTTGCTTAAAATGGCGAAATAGCTCGCGTTCCATAATCGCTGGGACAAGCAGACGTACTCCGCCTTTAGTAAATGTGTTCGTGAAGTTATCAAATACGTTTGTGTCAAAACGGAGACCATGGCGTTTAAAGAATTCTGTGTCGATATATAGAGAGGTGGGAACATGTCTCATAGGCAACTCCTTATCTGATGATGAAATTCCACTACTGCCCAACGTTACCAACTAAAACGGTATAACCAATTAATATAAATAACAAAATGGCAAAAAGCAATTTTACCGGCCTGAAAGCAAGATTCACCAACCTCCACCTTCGCCTATTTCCAACCGCCTTGAAGGGAATAGCTAATCTGTTTGGGTCGGCTCTTTTTTTAACCCACAACTTTCTGTGCTCACTGATCACCATTACAGATCTGTACGGCTGTCGGTGGCAGGTGGAGCTGTTTTTTAAGTGGATCAAACAAAACCTTTTTCGACACTTCGCAACATGCGGTCAAAACGCAAATATGGATCGCTGTTGCCGTCCATGTGTTGATCGCAATTGCCAAAAACGGTTGGGTATAACTGTAGCGGTGTGTAGCGCATCAGTTTCTTTCCAGTGCTTCCCGAATAGTTCGCACAACTTCAACCTGATCGAGCGTTTCAAGGTTTTTGCGGGCATGATGATCGGGGTCGTGGAGACGGTCATATTCCTGTTGGATGACGGCTAATTTTTGCTTTTCGCTCATGTCGTCGGTGATGGGTTTCAGTTCACCCAGGTGGGATAGAATTTGTTTGTTGGCGGCTTTTAGTTCGTCGGGGAAGTAGAGTTCATAAACAAGGCCGTTGATGAGTTGTTCAAAATATCGGTTAGATAAATGACTGAAGTTTCGCAGTTAAAATTCAAGGCCAAGAAAGGGATAATTTTTTGAAATTACAAGGAAAATAATTGAAAGGCGGCCCTGATTTTAGTATATGAGACATCATCAAACACCTAAATACTAAAGA
>Ga0209457_1000194_pt1 | contig 17332 bp, 20 predicted proteins | sample WorMetHEROISLAND_5_FD_187410 | JGI IMG/M metagenome (GOLD analysis project Ga0209457, IMG submission 187410) | Marine gutless worms symbiont microbial communities from Max Planck institute for Marine Microbiology, Germany - Olavius sp. 5 HERON... ... | reverse complement strand
TCCGTCCCGGCGCGCACTCCGCGCGGCGCCAGGACTCCCGCAAGGACTTGACGCCGTGGCGCATGGCCTTGCATTTCGTCTCCGCCGGCGCTCACGCGCCGCACTCCGACGAAACGCTCGGCCCTACCGCTACGCGAGGGTCGACGCACTCCGCTCGTCGCTTACGCTCCCTCGCTTTCCTGTGCTCCTCCTTTAGGATCGCAGGCCACGTCAACGACTTCCCTAAGGAGCCGGAAGGCCGAGCGCGAGCGCAAGGGTAAACAACGACAACGGGTCCATGATGAAAACCTCCGACGTTTGGCCTAGCGACGGGTCCGAGCCTACAGGCGAAAAGAAAGGCACAGAATAGGCTTGGAGCGGGCTACCCTACGCGATGGCGATGGGAAAAATGGCGCTACCCACACTAAACGCAAGAGAGCCTTTTTTTCTGCTCATTTCCTTAAGTCTGATCTGGCTATGGGGTCTAATACGAAAGCAGGCTTCCATCCCGGTCTTTCTCGCCCTGTCTCTGCTGACCATGGATTACCTATTTACTCATTATCGGCTCGTTCTGAGCTTTTTGGCGGATAGTGCCTTCGTCTCGCATCGGGTCGAGCTCACGGCCTATAGCCATGTCGATGCTAAGGAGGCCTTGCAGCGCATCGGGCCGGTATTCAAGACCGGATCTTACTCGTCTCCCGTAGCCTCCATAACTTCTTGATTTTAACCTTGGTATCGGGCGCCAGCCTATTCGTTGTCCACCGTGGGGATCGACGTACGCGCAAGATCTTCCTGGCGGTGACGGCCTAATATCCTGGTAACCCTATTTTGGTATAGATTTTTGACCTAGGGAGGCATTGCCGAGGTGAAAGAGGCGGTCACCAAGGTCTTTCCGATGCATCTCGACCGGTTCCACGTGCTCTACCCGACCTTGTGGATCCTGCTATTCGCCATTATCTTGGGCACCGTCCTACGACAATCGAGACAGCTGCGTCCGCTTGTCTTAGGGCTTCTGGGACTACAAATCCTCTACCAGCTCCCCCATCACGAGCTGATCGCCAACCGTAACAAACCGAGTCTCGGGGCCTTTTATGCGGAAGACCAATTCCGCGCCATCCGAGACCATATCGGAAAAGACCCCTCGGAGTACCGTGTTGCCTCACTCGGATTGCATCCGGTAATTGCTCAGTACAACGGCTTTTATACCCTCAATGGTTATCTCAGAAGCTACCCTTTAAGCTACAAGTATGCGTTTCGAGAAATCCTCGCCGAGGAATTGAATAAGGACGAGGATTTCAGGCCCTTTTCGACCGCTGGGGATCGCGCATCTATTTGTTTCCGAGTGAGATCACCTATGCCTTGAACTATGCCGGTAACGATTCCGAGGTCAAGCGGCTAGACATCGATTACAACTCCTTCCACGCTTTGGGCGGATGTTACATCTTGGCCGCGGTACGCACCGACGAGGACTCCAATCCGAGGGGCCGGTTTCTCGATGCGTTCAAGGATCCGGCCTCCGCCTAAGGATATTTATCTGTACTCGGTCACCGAGACCTCGCTGTAAAGGTCGCTCCGGCAAATTTCCATTCCTAGAATTTTTCCGGAGTGGCCCCAAGCTAACAAGCGGCAAAAATCTGTTGCCGCGTAAAGTCCGATTTGGTATCTAAGACCGGTTCGAGGTCGGAGGTCTATACTACCCGGTATCATCCGTCTTACGGACACCTCGGGGAATTCCACCCTTGGAATTTCCCGAGGCGCCCTTACGATACCCACCGGACCACCGCAACCGGTGCAGATCGTTCAGGAGAACTTGCATGGTCGAGTCAGACAACACAGGTGCCAAGGCATTCGGCATAGAGCCGTACACGACTACGGCGAACGAAGAGTACATGAACCCGGATCAGGAGGAACACTTCAGAAATATCCTCCTGGCGTGGAAAAAGGACCTGATGGAAGAGGTCGACCGCACAGTGCATCACATGCAGGACGAGGCGACCAACTTCCCCGATCCTAACGACCGCGCGACCCAGGAATCGGAGTTCAGCCTCGAGCTACGAACCCGCGACCGAGAGCGTAAGCTGATAAGGAAGATCGACGAGGGTCTTACCCGCCTCGACAACCACGAATACGGCTTCTGCGAAGGCTGTGGGGTGGAGATCGGGATACGCCGGCTGGAGGCGCGTCCGACCGCGACCCTATGCATCGACTGCAAGACCCTCGACGAGATCCGAGAAAAGCAGCGCGGCTGAAGGGTACCTTGAAAGCTTCGAGGTACCCGTAACCCCGCGAGATGATGCGGCCCACACCGTGCAGCGATGAATCGACCGCGAGCCAAAGGGCGCTCCGGCGCGGCCGTTTCGCCCCTTCCCTCCCCTACCGGTCCCCTCCACAACGGCTCGTTGGTAGCCGCCCTCGACAGTTATCTCGATGCCCGGTCGCCGGCGCGAATGGCTGGTGCGCATGGAGGACCTCGGCCGCCCTCGGGAGGTACCGGGTGCCGTCGACGCTATCCTACACACCCTCAATGCCCTCGGGTTCGAGCGGCAGAGCCCAGTACTCCGACAAAGCACCCACACCCAGGCCTATGCCCAAGCCATCGAGTGGTTACGCGAGGCAGGCTTGGTCTTCCCCTGCGCCTGTAGCCGGTGCGAGATCGCCGCAAACAGCCGGGTCGGGGTGGATGGCCCGGTCTACCCCGGGACCTGCCGCGCCACCGCCTACCACCGGGCAGACGAGCCCGCTCGTTACGCCTGCGTACCGAGTACGGCATCATCCAAGTCCGGAATCGGATCCAGGGAGAGCTGCACCAGGACCTGAGGCAAGAAGTCGGGGACTTCGTGCTGCGCTGGGCGGACGGCATTCATGCCTATCAGCTCGCCGTTGCCGTGGATGACGACTGGACTGGCAGGGCATCATCAACCACGGAGGAGCACAGGAAAGCGAGGGAGCGTAAGCGACGAGCGGAGTGCGACGACCCCCGCGTAGCCGTAGGGCCAGGCGTTCCGTCGGAGTGCGGCGCGTGAGCGCCGGCAGAGACGAAATGCAAGGCCATGCGACACGACGTCAAGTCATTGCGGGAGTCCTGGCGCCGCGCGGAGTGCACGCCAGGACGGACGCAGGACGAACGTGGGCCGCCGAAGGCCATGGCCGTCGCCTGATTTTTTGCACCCGAAATCGGACGGACCCCATTTCGGGTTTCGCGAAAAATGGCGACGCTCCGGATCCATCCGCGGGGCCGACCTGTTGGCTTCGACGCCACGTCAGGTATTCCTGCTTCGGGCCCTCCGGTTCCCGGTTCCCACCTATGCACACTTGCCCCTGGTCGTGGACGGCAGTGGGCGCAAGCTCGGCAAATCCCACGCTGCCGCGCCGGTCGATCCCGGCACACCGCGCCCAACCCTGCTGCGGGCTTGGCACTTTCTAGGTCAAAGACCCTTTCCCGAACACCCCACCGACCTAGCGGAGTTCTGGGCCCAGGCCCGTTCGGGCTGGAACCCGGATCGGGTACCCAACCAGCCGACCAAGACCTTACCGACAGCCCTACCGAATAATCACCACGGTGGCAATAGTTAGGATAGATCCGCGAATCGGATCAGGGCCACCGAATGATAACTCGATAGAAAGTATAGAAAACAGTGGCTTAGAGATTTCAAACGCTTAAGGCGATTGCCGGAAAACGAAGTGCCAGCTTAGGCTGGATTTTCGTTCGCATTCAAGGCGCGAACACAACACAGAAGACGGACGAAAAGACCACCAAGATGGTATTTCATTGGATAGAAATCGCCTAAGCACGCAAGGGGACTGAAATAGCTACCATCAGTTATTCGTTATTGGTGCGGATTATCGGTCACATCGAGAAAGCAAGATCTTCACGGAAATTTTAGCCGCAAATGGCCGCAATTCAACTAAATCAGCTAGGCCTTCCCAAGGCCCAAATCTCCTATACCGCCACTGATACTTGGATGGCCAAAGAAATTTTCCAATATCCAAAGTCAAATAGCCTTATGTACTTTTTTAATGGTATGGGTTACAGTCAGATAAAAAGATATGAACTTACCATCTCTTTTGGAAAAAATATAGCAACTGCCATCATCAGGAATTAAAACTTTCCCATTTTTATCCGCCAAAATAAACTGAACTACATAATTTATCCTACCCTGAACTTTACTTTTTTTCTGATATAAAATCCTGAGATCTTTAAGGGTAGAACATACTGAAAATTTCGAAACTTCATTCTGGCCCATTCCAATCGTTCTTGTCTTTGAACGCTGTCAATAAAAGAAAAAATACCAAAAAGCCACTAGTGTCCCAACGTTATGACCAGCAATTCAGGATAACCCATTCATTAAATAAAGAAATATTTGGAATTATGCCGGTTACCGACTTGAGCTGCGGTACGCTAAAGAGACAGCCTCTCCCGCGAAATCGCGGGCTGAGAACAACGACGCATGTCCACAGGTCTATTCGTCTTCTCGAGCTCGCCATTTCCGTCTATACGCTCGTAGCTATTATCAAAAAGCGGCTGAAAATCGATGTCAGTTTCTACACAATTCTAAAGATCCTGAGCCTCTTCATATTCAAACAAATTCAATTAAATAAACCGATTGACGATATGACATACAACCCCGATGAGCGCGACCGAGATAACCAACTGAATTTATTTAATTCAACGTTGGGACACTAGTGCCAAAAAGCAATACTTCATCATTTTAATTTTCATGATTTTATACCCAGCTAATACCATATTTTCGGTTTTTCATTAACCGACGATTACAAAATTTGGCTCTCTTACGTTTGGTGTGGGTAACACCATTTTTCCCATCGTGTAGGATAGCCCTCTCCAAGCACACTATGGGCTCTTTTTTTCACCTGTAGGCTCGGGCCAGTCAGTGGGACTGGCTGACCAGTCGACAGGCTAAGAGACTGCTTTTTCAGACAGTCCCTTAGTACGCACAAACCGACCCGGATTGCGCATCGCCGTCGCTTGCCGAGGTCTTGCCGGCGATCCGCCCGCCCCGGCCCAGTGCACAGGCGCGTGGGTCCGCTCCAAACCCGCGAGTGCCCGCAGGCCCGAAAGCTCATCCGGGGTCAGGTCGCGCCAGCGGCCGACCGACATCCGCGGCCCAAGCAAGATATTGCCGAAACGCACACGCTTGAGCCGACTGACCCGGCAGCCGACGGCCTCCCACAGACGTCGCACCTCCCGGTTGCGACCCTCGCGCAGCAGGACATGAAACCAGCGGTTGGCGCCCTCCCCGCCGGATTCGACGACTTCCTCGAAACGGGCCGGTCCATCGGCGAGCTCGACGCCGTGGGTCAGACGTCTCAAGGCAGTCTCGGGCACTTGGCCCAGGATACGCACAGCATATTCCCGTTCCAACTGTTTAGCCGGGTGCATAAGCCGGTTGGCCAGCTCACCGTCGTTAGTCAGGAGCAAGAGGCCGGAGGTATCGATGTCGAGCCGACCGACGGCGATCCAGCGTCCGGTCGCTAGGCGCGGCAGGCTATCGAACACGGTGCGCCGACCTCCCGGATCGTGGCGGGTCACCAGCTCTCCTGCCGGCTTGTTGTAGACGATGATCCGTAGGTCCTGCCGGCGTGCGGCCCGGCGTTCGATCCGCTTACCGTCGATCCACACCGGATCCGCCGGACCGATGCGATCGCCTAGCCTAGCCGGCTTACCGCCGATCCGTACCCGCCCGGCGCGGATCCAGCCTTCGATCTCGCGGCGGGAGCCCAGACCCGCGTCCGCCAGGGCCTTCTGCAACCGCACACTCACCGGGGCGGATGGGGCCTGCGGCGGTCGACCTTTCGTTGCCATCGGGTGTGGCCTCGTTGTTTAGGCTGTTTAGAGCGGGAAAATTCCATCCTGGAATTTTCCCTTACGCAAAGCGAAAACCGCGTTTTCGCTTTGCTTCATTGATCGAGCACTGGCGTGCTCGATCAATGGCGGTGCATCCCTGCACCGCACGGCCACCTTCACTCGAAAACAACAAAATAAGAACGAATCCCCTCAAGTAACCGGCGACTCATCGGCTTCCGGGGACGGCTCCGGGACCCCATCCTCATCAAGAAAGGCCGGGGTACGGATCTCCGCCAAGGTCGGGAGCCCGTCCAGGGAGTTCAAGCCGAAATAGTCCAGAAACTCGCGTGTGGTGGCATAGAGGGTCGGACGGCCGGGCACGTCGCGGTGACCGACACTGCGCACCCACCCACGCTCGGTCAGGGTGCGAATGATGTGGGTGCTAACGGCGACGCCGCGAACGGCCTCAATCTCACCGCGAGTAATGGGCTGACGGTAGGCAATCAAGGCCAGGGTCTCCAACAGGGCACGGGAATAGCGGGCCGGTTTTTCTTCCCACAGGCGGGCCACCCAAGGGGCCGTCTCCGCCCGGACCTGGATCCGGAAGCCACCGGCCACCCGGACCAGCTCGATGCCCCGACCCCAGTAGTCCTGCTCCAGGGCGGTGAGGACCGTCAGCACCGCGTCCCGGGTCGGCCGCTCTTCGTCGGTAAAGAGACCGAGCAGACGATCCGGGGTCAGGGGACCACCAGCCGCCAGCAGGGCCCCTTCGACGATCCGCTTCAGCGGCGGCCGACTCATGGCTCGGGCCCGTGCAGCCGAGCATGAATGGGCGCGAAGGGTCCGGATTGCACCAGATCGATCGCGGCATCCTTGACCAGCTCGAGCAAGGCGAGAAAGGTGACGATGACCCCGGCCCGTCCCTCGTCCGGCTCGAACAGATACCTGAACGGGATGAAGTCCGCCCCCCGCATTCGCTCCAGGATCTGCGCCATACGCTCGCGCAGGGAGAGGGCTTCCCGCTCGATGTGGTGGTCGGCGGAGAGGTCCGCCCGCACCATTAGGGCGTGGAGGGCCAGCAGCAGCTCCCGCAGGTCCACGTCGGGCAGCTGCCGACGCAGGTATCCCGGTGGGACCTCGGCGTGAGTGACGAAGGTATCCCGCTCCAGCCGCGGCAGGGCGTCCAGGTCTTGGGCCGCCCGTTTGAAACGCTCATATTCCTGGAGCCGTCGGATCAGCTCGGCCCGCGGGTCCGCCTCGCCCTCCTGATGGGTCGGCCGCGGCAACAACATGCGGGACTTGATCTCCGCCAGAATCGCAGCCATCACCAAGTATTCGGCCGCTAGCGCCAGACGCAGGTCCCGCATCAGCTCGACATACTCCATATATTGCTCGGTGATCTCGGCAATGGGGATATCTAGGATATCCAGGTTCCGACGTTCGATGAGGTATAAGAGCAGATCCAAGGGTCCCTCGAAGGCATCGAGGACAACCTCCAGGGCATCCGGGGGAATATAAAGATCCTGGGGAAAGGCAAGCAGGGGGGCCCCCTGCACCCGAGCACGGGGCGCCCCTCGGTGATCGGTCGCGGAAGACCTGTCGGCCTCGGCGTCGACCGCGGTCATGGCGGCACTAACGACATGGCGTGCCGTACTTCCTCCATAGTCTCCCGGGCCACATCCCGCGCCGCCTCGCAGCCGTCGTTGATCAGATTCCGGACCAGATCCGGCTGCTGCTCCAGCTCCTGCGCCCGCTCCCGGATCGGGCGTAGCTCATTGAGCACGGCATCGATGACCGGCTGCTTGCAATCGACGCAACCGATTCCGGCAGTGTGGCAACCCGCCTCGACCCAGGATCGGACGGTCGCGTCCGAGTAGACTTGGTGAAGCTGCCACACCGGACAGCGCTCGGGGTCACCAGGATCGGTACGACGCACCCGCCGGGGATCGGTGGGCATGGTGCGCAGGGCTTGCTCGATCTTCTCCGGGGCCTCCCGCAAGGTGATGGTATTGCCATAAGACTTGGACATCTTCTGCCCATCCAAGCCAGGCATCTTGGAGGCCCGAGTGAGCAGGGCCTGTGGCTCCGGGAGGATGACGCGCCCTCCCCCTTCCAGATAGCCGAGTAGACGCTCGCGGTCCGCCATGGTGATGTTGGCCTGGTTCTCGAGCAAAGCCCGGGCCACCTCGAGCGACTCCTGATCGCCCTGCTCCTGGTATTGCTTACGCAGCCTGTCAAACAGCTTGGCTTGCTTCTTGCCCATCTTTTTCCGTCCCTGCTCCACCATCTTCTCGAACCCCAGCTCGCGGCCGTAGATGTGATTGAAACGACGGGCGATCTCACGGGTCAACTCCACATGCGCCACTTGGTCTTCTCCCACCGGGACTTGGCCCCCCTTGTAGATCAGGATATCCGCGCTCTGCAGCAGCGGATAGCCCAGGAGGCCATATGTGGCCAAATCCTTCTCCTTCAGCCTCTCCTGTTGGTCCTTGTAGCTTGGGACCCGCTCCAACCAACCCAGCGGCGTGATCATGGCCAACAGCAGGTACAACTCCGCATGCTCCGGAATACGGGACTGCACGAACAGGGTCGCGGAGCCGGGGTTGATCCCGGCAGCCAGCCAGTCCACCACCATGCCCCAGGTATACTCGGGGATCCGCGACGGATCCTCGTAATGGGTAGTCAGGGCGTGCCAATCGGCAATAAAGAAGAAGCACTCGTGCTCATGCTGCAACTCCAGCCAGTTTTTGAGCACCCCGTGATAGTGGCCGAGGTGGAGCCGCCCGGTGGGCCGCATGCCGGAGATAACACGGTTGTTATAGAGAGATAGCGTGCTCAATGAGGGATGTCCTAAGGCCGACGGAGGGAAAAAAGCTCGTTCACGATCTCGGCACCCGGCATCAGGCCGACGGTACCGGTGATCAAGGGAAACAGGAGGGCTCCCAATACGCCGGTGACCAGCAGTACCAAGATCAGCAGCAAGCCGAAAGGCTCCAAGCGCGAGAACCGGGCCGACCACGGGGGGGGTAGCAGGGCATCGAGCACCCGCCCACCATCCAGAGGAACCAGCGGAACCAGATTCAGCACCATCAACAGCATATTGACGAACACGCCGATGGCGGCCATGTAGATCAGCGGCAAGGCCAGCCACGAGGAAGTCTCCCACAACGCGGCTCCGATCCGTACCAGCAGACCCCAGAGCAGGCCCATCAGCAGATTCGCGCCCGGTCCCGCCAAGGCTACCAGGACCATGTCGCGCCGCCCACGGCGCAGATTACGACCATCGATGGGTACCGGCTTGGCCCATCCGAAGAGAAAGCCGGTCCATAGAAAAGTAGTCAGGGGAACGATCAGGGTGCCCAAGAGATCGACATGCCTGAGGGGATTAAGGGTGACCCGCCCCAGCATTTTGGCCGTACCATCGCCGAGTCGATGCGCCATCCAACCGTGGGCCGCCTCGTGTACCGTGATGGCGAAAAGCACCGGTAGCAAGCTCACCGCCAACAATTGGACACTGTTCAAGGCATTCATCGCCGCATTATACCCGCCGGGCCGCTGCCAAGAAGGTCGGAGCTATCGGATATCTCGAAAATCCCAGCCCCCCCGAGGCCGTCGGGCCCTTTTCTTCACTCCGAGTAACCGGCGGCAAGCACGGAGGCATCGCCCTTTCCCTGCCGCACTACCAAGGGCGGCTCCTGCATCATGTCCACCACCGTCGTCGGCTCCAAGCCGCAGAAACCGCCGTCGATCACCAAATCGACTTTCCGGTCCAGCAGCGTGCGCATTTCACAGGGGTCGGTGAGGGGGCGGTCGTCGTCGTCCCGCGGCAACAGCAGGGTGGTGCTCAGGATCGGCTGGTCCAGCTCCGCCAGCAGGGCCTGGCAGATACCATGGTCCGGAACCCGGATACCAATGGTCTTGCGCCGCGGGTGCTGGAGCCGCCGCGGCACCTGCTTGGTCGCCTGATGGATGAAAGTGTAGGGGCCCGGCGTCAAGCTCTTGAGCAACCGGAAGGCCCGGTTGTCGATGCGGGCGTAGGTCGTGATCTCCGAGAGATCGCGGCAAACTAGGGTGAAGTTGTGCCCGGCGTCCAGCTCGCGAATGGCGCGGATACGCTCCATTGCCGGCTTGTCGCCAATCCGGCATCCCAAGGCATAAGAAGAATCGGTGGGATAGACGATCACCCCCCCTTGCCGCAGGATGTTCACTGAACGCCGAATCAGACGCGGCGGAGGGTCCTGGGGATGGAGCTCGAAAAACTGTGCCATGAATGCGTCTCCGCTTACCCGGAGTCGGTCCGGAGTAGCCCCCGTTCTTCCCAATCGGCCCAGATGGACGTGCAGAACGGCGGTAACTGAGCCGCGCCCCCGAGCTTTACCCAGGGATTTTGCGGCCCGTGAAAATCGGAACCCACCGAGGCCAACAGACCATGATCCCGCGCGTAGCGGGCGAACAGGAGACTCTCGTCCCGCGTGTGGCTGCTGGAGACCACCTCGATACCGACCCCGCCGAGCTCCCTGAACTCGCCGATCAGCCGGAGCAGCTTGGTGTGGGTAAATCGATAGCGTCCCGGATGGGCGATCACCGCCTGTCCCCCGGCACCGCGGATCCAAGCCACAGCGGTCTCGAGCTGTGCCCACTCCCCTGCCACATGACCGGGCTTACCTTTGACCAGATAATGCTTGAAGACTTGGCGCTCGTCGGACGCATAACCCTGTTGCACCAGGAAACGGGCAAAGTGGGTACGACCGATCAAGCAACCACCGGAGTACAACTGCGCGCCCTCCAAGGCACCCGGGATCCCCACCTCGGCGAGACGCCGACCGATCTCCTCGGCCCGCCGATGACGGTACGCCCGCAGCTCTGCCAAGCCTTCGCACAGGGTCCGGTTATGGCAATCGATCCAAAGACCCAGGATGTGGACGGAACGCCCGCCCCAGGTGACCGAGACCTCGACGCCAGGAGACAGGATCAAACCGGCGGCATCCGCGGCAACCTGCGCCGCATCGAGGCCCTCCGGGGTATCGTGATCCGTCAGGGCCAGGACATCAACACCCTTGGTCACCGCCAAGGCGACCAGTTCCGCTGGCGTCAAGGTACCATCGGAAGCCGTCGAGTGAGTATGGAGGTCGTAGCTACGAGGCATGCAATCGACTCGGTGTCGGGAGCGGTAAAGGATACCTTGAGAAACTCAAAATACCCGTGCGGTGCCGGGACGCACCGCCATTTTCAATCGGGTTACCAATTGAAAATCAATCACGTAACTATTTAGCTACTCCAATTGGGGCATTGGGGGTTGCCCTTGGAACGTCAGGACGAGCGAGTTGAAAAGATCGTCGGACTGTTTGCGGCGGGTCGAAAGGCAGGAGCGGATGATGGCAAAGGCATCTCCGCCGGTTTCGGAGCGGAAGCAGCCAAAGACTTTCTGCTTGAGTTTGGGCCTTCGCAGGTCGCGTTCGGCCTGGTTGTTGTCGAAGGGAACGCGCCGGTCGGTGAGGAAGCGCAGGACCTCGTTGCGGTGCTCGCGCAGTCGCCGAATGAGATGGCAGGCCTGGGACTGTTTAACTCGCCCGCGGGTACCAGGACGGCGGGGGCGGGGAGGATCGCCGGCTTCGGCTTCGGCTTCGGTGAAGATGGTGTCGTAGCGGGTCCGCAAGCGCTTGGCGTCGCCGGTGGGCAATGCCTTGAGGTCCTGGGCCTGGGCCTCGCCGACCAGGGCATTGGCTTGGCACAACAACGCGATCATATCGGTTGCCCACGGCTGGCTTAGGGACCTCTCAGCGATAGCGGTTAGCTCACGTAGATGATGGGCATTACAGAAAGCATGCCAACATGAGTAGCGCTGGCAGGCTGACCAGTGATCATGCACGAGTACGCCAGCGAACGGCGCTAACAAGCCGAACGCATCCAGGGTCTCGGCACCACGTTTGGGATGAGGGAAGTAGGCCGTAAGCCGGTCGGTGCTGAGTACGTGTAGCCAGTACAGGTTGCCGTTCACGCGCCGGCCGGTTTCGTCGGTATAGGCCACGGCGCGGCGACGAGTGCGCGGCGAATCGCGGTGACTGGCGCCTCTAGGCGGGTGGCGGCCACCCGTACGGCGCGCTGGAGGGTACCCGATGAGATCCCAAGGCCGGCCAAGCTCATTGAGCACCTCGGCGGTGCGCTGGTAGGACAGCAGCTGATATTGAGTCATGTAGACCGCAAAGGCCAATACGCCCGGTCCGTATTGCACCGGGGCCTCAATTCCCACGGAGAACGTGCTGCGTTGCACGTACCCATAGGCACAGGTTCCGCCGACAATGCAGTACTCGATGTACCTTACGCTGGATCTCCACCTCGACCACTTGGCGTCGCTCCGCGAGCACTGTAGCCGCGATCCCGGTGCCGCAACGTCCGCAGGCGCAGGTCCCCGTCAACGGGATGATCACGCACTGGTCGGGGTGATCGACCAGGGAGCGGGTGACACTGCGTCGGCCCGGTTGTCCACTGGGCTTGCGCCCGCTTGGCTGGCGTTGCGAGCGTGGTGGCGGCTTCTTGAGCGGTGAGTCCGAGGATGGCGGCCGGCTGGAGTTGTGGCTATCCTTGGCCCGGCGCGCTTCCAACTCCCGGATGCGCTCGCGCAGATGCTCAATGAGCGCCGTCTGCTCCGCAACCCGTTCACGCAACCGCTTAAGTTCGTCGTCAGGGTTTTCCGGAGCATGGGTTAGGGTGGGTTGTTCTAGTATGGACATAGATCACGTGTGTAGCCCGCTACTTAGCAAGAGGTCCTGAATAGTTGCTCAATCACTATGGACTGAAAATCCATAGTCTGGAGGGTTAAAGTCCTCAATCCGTAGATAAACCACGGACTGAAAGTCCTAATAGTACAGCCATACCGAAATACCGATAACATCAGTTCGGTTGATCCCTCGGAAGCTTTTTTGCCGCCAACGAACGCAAATCAACGCAAATCGGTCGAGATCGGCCCGCCATCAGCGACACTTCCTGGTCCATAAAACGCAAGTCGAAATCACATTTCGACTTGGCGTAAGGGAAAATTCCGGGGATGGAATTGTTCAAGGTCCCCTCGAGCACCACGGGATTTTTCCAGTTGCCCATGAGTTCCGCAAGCCAGAGGTATCCGGCATGCCCGAGCTACCGGAGGTAGAGACCACCTTACGCGGGATCGCACCCCACCTGTGTGGGAAGGGCATCGATCGCCTAGTGGTGCGCGAACGTCGCCTCCGCTGGCCGGTGCCCGCAGATACCGAGCGGCGAGTCCGCGGCCAACGCATCCTGGCCTTGGGGCGGCGCGGCAAATATCTGCTGTTGGAGCTGGAGAAAGGCACAATCCTGATCCACCTGGGGATGTCCGGCAGCCTGCGGGTGCTGGCATCTCACAGCCCACCGGCCAAGCACGATCACTTGGACCTGTGCCTGCAAGGGGGACAGTATCTGCGCCTACGGGACCCGCGCCGCTTCGGGGCCTTTCTGTGGACACCCGAGGAACCTAAAAACCATCCCCTGCTGGCCCACCTAGGACCCGAACCCCTGGGGCCCGATTTCGACGGCGATTACCTCTACGAACGTGCCTACGGCCGGCGGTGCGCGGTCAAGCCCTTTATCATGGATGCGAGCCTAGTGGTAGGCGTGGGGAACATCTACGCCAACGAATCCCTGTTTCGCGCCGGCATCCACCCGACGCGCCCCTGCCACCGCATCGGCCGCACCCGCTACTGGCGATTGGCGGCGGCAATCCGGGCCGTACTCACCAGCGCCATCGAACAGGGCGGCACCAGCCTGCGGGACTTCGTGCGCGATGATGGCCGCCCCGGTTACTTCGCCCGGTCCTTACAAATCTACGGCCGCACGGGAGAGCCCTGCCCCGGATGTGGTGCACCCATCCGCCATCGCCGGATCGGGCAACGGTCAAGCTTCTATTGCCCAGGGTGCCAGAAATAAATGCCCATTCTCTCCATCCCCTTCGGCGGCAAGCCCCATGAGCTGGAGATTCCGGACCGGAACCTAGCCGAGATACTAAGCCCGAAACCGAGCCAAGCGGTGCCGGATCTGGATGCGGCTATCAAGGTCGCCCTGGACGCACCGATCGAACAACCCCCACTGGAGACCTGGGTCAAGCCTGAAGACCGAGTCGTGATCGTCAGCGACGACGCCACCCGGCTCACCCCCGTGGACCGCATGCTACCACCCCTGCTGCGGCGCCTGCACGCGGCCGGGGTGCCAAACGACCGGATCGCTTGCATCATGGCCCTAGGTACCCACCGTTATATGACGGAGGACGAGCTACGGGGCAAGGTGGGCACAGCCGTGTTCGAGCAAATCCGGGTAACCAACCACGAGTGGCACGATCCCCAGACCCTGGTGGATCTCGGCAACTCATCCCAAGGCACACCGTTATTGGTAAACCGGGAGGTCGTGGAGGCAGATGTGGTCATCGGTCTGGGCGCCATCGTACCCCACCACATCCCGGGCTTCTCGGGATCCTCCAAGATCATCCAGCCAGGGGTATGCGGAAACCGCACCACGGCGGAGACCCACTTGCTCTCCTGCGAGAGCGGTGGCGACACCTATCTGGGCATCGAAGACAACCCGGTGCGCCGGGATATGGACGACATGGCGGATCAGGTCGGCCTGCGCACCATCTTCAATGTGGTGATGAACGACACCGGCGGCGTGGTGGGCTTCTTCTTCGGAGCCATGCACGCCGCATTCCGAGAGGGGGTCAAGCTGGCCCGAGCGATCTATGGGATCGAGTACCACGAGATCCCGGATATCGTGCTGGCCAACTCCCACCCCTGCGATCTGGATTTCTGGCAATCCCACAAATCCCTGTATCCGGCCCAACGGATGGTCAGGCCGGGGGGTACCATCATCGTCTGCACCCCGGCCCCGGAAGGAGTCAGCCCGGTGCACACCGAGCTGTTGGACTTCACCGCCCTACCTTCCCAAGCCATCAAGGCCGCCTACCGGGAAGGGCGCCTTACCAACGGTGTCGCCTGCGCGCTCGCCATCGCCTGGGCCATGGTCCGAGAACATGCGTCCATCATCAACTACTCCCCCGGCATCCGGCCGGAGGACAAGGCGGCCCTCGGCCACATCCATGCGCCGACCCTCGCCTGGGCGGTGCAGAAGGCCCTGCAACGACAGGGACCGAACGCACGCCTGAGCGTACTCACCCACGCCCCGGAGATGCTGCCCATCGGCCCAGTCGAGCGCTGAAGACCCATGCCCAAGGACCTGCAAGCGGTGGTGATCGCCGACGACCTCACAGGTGCCGCCGACACCGGGGTGCTCTTCACCGCACTCGCTGCACCCGTCTACCTGCTGCCCTTCGAGAACCTGTCGTCGGTACGCCCCCGGCTGGCCGCAGCGGCCGGCCTGAGCGTCGATACGGCCACCCGTGCCCGATCCGCGGCGGAAGCCGGTACGCGGGTGCAGTCGACAGCAAGGTCACTGCCCAGACCCCATCCGCGATGGATCTACAAAAAGATCGACTCCTGCCTGCGCGGTAACCTGGGCGCAGAGATCGACGCCCTGCTCGATACCCTCGGGTTCGCCGCAGCGCTAGTGACACCGGCACTGCCCGTCCAGGGTCGCACCACCGTCAGGGGCATCCACAAGGTCCATGGCACACCCCTGGCACAGACCCAATTTGCACGGGACCCGATCACGCCCGTCACCGGATTCAGGGTCGCCGAAATCCTGGCACGACAGAGCCGACATAGGATCGGCGAAATCCCCCTGGCAGCCTATGGCGACCCAGGGCGCCTGCAAAGCGCGATGCAGAGAGAATGCACCCGTGGCCGTCGGCTCATCGTCTGCGACGCAGTCGAGCCCGGCCACCTCGACCAAGTCGCGGCACTGGTCGTGCGAAGCTCGGAGCCCCTGCTACCGGTGGGCTCCGCCGGCCTAGCAGCCAGTCTGGTCAATCGGCTCACTGGCGGCCGGAGGACCGAGCCGACACCTACACCCCGCTTGGAGCGGCTGCTGATGGTGTGCGGAACCGGGGCCCCGGTGACCCACGCCCAGATCTCTGCCCTACTAGACAGATATCCCGGTATACGCCATGAGCTGGCGCCCGAGTGGCTGATTCGTGCCTCGGCCCAGGATCGCCGCCAACGTGCCGACAGGCTATGCGCGGCCTGGAGCAACGGCATCTTGGCTCTCGGGATCCGGCCCCTGCCGCCCGCAAGCCCCGCGGTAAATCCCAAGCAGGCCGCTATAGGACTGGCGACTTTGGCGGACTTGGCCGTGCAAATCCTGTGGACCAGCCCGGTAGAAGGGCTGTTCCTCTCCGGCGGTGAGACGGCCGCAGCCTTTCAGCACGCCTCCGACGGCGAGGCCATTCGCCTGGAGCGGGAGCTGCTGCCCGGCCTAGTGCTCGGACGCTGGATCGGTGGCCTCGCCGACGGCTTGCCTGTAATCACCAAGGCCGGTGCATTCGGTGAAGAACAGACCCTGGTTGCACTCTATGAACATTTGTCGGTGAAAAGGGCCGGAAACGGATCAAAGCCTTAAATGCATCAGCTGTAAAGGGTTCCGATCCCTTATGCCCCTTCAATCCCGGTCCGGTCGTGGTACCGATACGCACCTTGTTATTGAACGCATCAGTCCCGTGGCTAGAGGATGGGGAAGCGGCCCTATTCCTCCCCACCCCGACAGGGGGTATCGATGCTGAACGCCGAGAGAAATCCGGAGCGTCGCCATTTTTCGCGAAACCCAAAATGGGGTCCGTCCGATTTCGGGTGCAAAAAATCAGGCGACGGCCATGGCCTTCAGCGGCCCACGTTCGTCCTGCGTCCGTCCCGACGCGCACTCCGCGCGGCGCCAGGACTCCCGCAATGACTTGACGCCATGTCGCATGGCCTTGCATTTCGTCTCCGCCGGCGCTCATGCGCCGCACTCCGACGATACGCCCCGCCCTACGGCTACGCGGGGGTCGTCGCACTCCGCTCATCGCTTACGCTCCCTCGCTTCCCTGTGCTCCTCCGACGATCGCTACTGGCATCGCCTGACCGATACCTTCAGCATGTGCTCTCGGTGCACCTGAATCTGCCCCCGCGCCTGCTGCACCACAGCGCTTGCGAGCATATGGAAGATCTGTGGCAACGCAATCGGAAGGCTCAACCGAACCGACATCCACCAGTACCCCTGGATGAGCTGCTTGATCTTGTGGTAGCCCCCATCCCCGATGACCCCTTGGGCGAGCCGATCGACCCGAAACTCCTCTATTGGCTGTGTTCCCTCCCTCCTGCCCACGAACCGAAACCAACACCGTCGGTCGAGCGACTCAATGAGACCATCTCTCAGGCCATCTATCGGGCTGTCCCCCGTTTTTCCAATCCATATCACGACCAGATCAAGGATTACTTGGATCTCTTGCGTTTGGTGTGGGTAGCGGGTCATAGCGACCTGGCTCAAGCCGTGATGGGAAGCCCCGACTTGACGACGAACGGAGAAGTTGGCAGAGGGGTCAGCTTGCCCGCTACGAGGTAAGCGATGGCTGGTTGTCCCGTAGCCGCGGGCCCTGGCCTTGGCGGCCTGGATGAG
>Ga0209457_1000193_pt1 | contig 17336 bp, 15 predicted proteins | sample WorMetHEROISLAND_5_FD_187410 | JGI IMG/M metagenome (GOLD analysis project Ga0209457, IMG submission 187410) | Marine gutless worms symbiont microbial communities from Max Planck institute for Marine Microbiology, Germany - Olavius sp. 5 HERON... ... | reverse complement strand
CGGCGGCGGATTCGGCCTCGGCGGCGGCATCAGGCTCGGGGGCGGCATCAGGCTCAGCCTCGGCTTCAGACTCGGCGGCGGCTTCAAGTGCGGCCTCGGCGGCGATCTTCTTAGCCTCGGCCTCGGCGGCGACTTCGACATCGGATCGGATGTCAACCTTGAGGCCGGACAACCGGGCGGCGAGACGGGCGTTCTGACCCTCCTTGCCGATGGCCAAAGAAAGCTGATGCTCGGAGACGATGACGTCGGCGGCCTTGTTCTCCTCGTCGATGTGCACGTCTTTGACCTTCGCCGGGCCGAGGGCCTCGGCGATGAACTGGCCGACGTCTTCGCGCCACTGCACGACATCGACCTTCTCGCCTCGAAGCTCGTTGACCACCTGACGGATACGCGACCCCCGGCCGCCCACACAGGCCCCCTTCGGGTCGACATTGGCGTCGTTGGATATCACCGCGATCTTGGTGCGGTGACCGGGCTCGCGGGCGATGTTCACGATCTCCACCGTACCGTCGGTCAACTCGGGTACCTCCAGCTCGAGGAGGCGCCTCACCAGGTCCGGGTGGCTGCGGGAGACCACGATCTGCGCCCCTTTGGTCTCGTTGCGGACCTCGAGGATCAGGGCCTTGACCCGGTTGCCCCGCTCCAACCTCTCGAACGGGATCCGCTCGCTCCCGGGGAGGATGGCCTCGGCGTCGCCCAAGTCGAGGATCACCGAGCGGTGGTCGACCTGCTGGACGATGCCGGTGACCAGGTCGCCCTCCCGGCCCTCGTACATCTCGTACACCTTCTCGCGTTTCGCCTCGCGCAGCTTGAACTGCATGACCTGCTTGAAGGACTGGGCGGCGATGCGGCCGAAGGCCTCGCCCTCGGGCGTGTCCTCCCACTCGCTGACGACGTTGCCGTCCTCATCGAGCTCTTGGGCGTAGACGATGACCTCACCCGAGCCGGGGTCAATCGTCACGCGGGCTTCCTCGGCGGCGCCGGGGCTGCGTTTGTACGCCGCCACCAGGGCGTTCGCGAACGCGTCGAGAATCGCCTCCACCGTGACGCCCCGCTCCCTGGCGAGCACCTCAACGGCCTCCATCATCGTGTCGAGCTTCATCTTTCTCCTTCAGTGACCCGGTTTGGGGGCCTTCTCCCACCTGAACACCGTCTTGGCGGACAGAACATCTTCGTAGTCGACGCGCCGCGGCCCGTCTTCGGTGTCGATCGTGAACGACTCATCGCCCGCCTCGGCGAGGGCGCCTCGCAAGGTGGCCTTGTGGTCGCCGTCGACGACTTTGACGGCCACCTCGCGACCCACCGCCTTGGCGTAGTGGCTGGGACGCTTCAGCTTCCGCTCCAGGCCGGGCGAGCTCACTTCGAGTTGATAGCGGCCTTCGAGGTCGGTCTCGTTGTCGAGAAGCCGGGAGAGGCCGCGCGAGAGGCCGGCAAGCCGGTCGATGCTCACGTTCTCGCCGTCCACGACGACGCGCAGGATCCGCCCCTCCCCCCGCCCAGAAATCTCGAGGTCGTCCAGCTCGAGCCGCTCCGCAGCGAGGTAGGGCGCCACGAGATCCCAGATCTCGGCTGCCTGTGTCACCGTCATCTCTCAACCACCACAACAAATCAGGCGGGCCCCTCGGGCGCCCACCTGATCGAAAAGCGTCCTGTTGTCGATGTCGAGTATAGGCCGACCGCCGCGGCTAGACGGCGGACCGACGCCCGCGGGCCCGCTCAGCCGCGACGTCGGCGACCTCGGCGAGAGGGACTACCTCCTTCTCCAGGCCGCGTCGCACGGTCAACTCCGCGTTGGCTTCGGCGACGCCTCGCGGCCCGACGACGACCCGGTAGGGGATCCCAATCAACTCTGAGTCGGCAAGCTTCACGCCGGGCCTCTCAAGGCGGTCGTCGAGGAGGGTCTCCAGGCCGTGCGTCGTCAGGCGGGTGTAGAGATCCTCGGCGGCCCCCATCACGGCCTCGTCGTCGGCCCGCACCGCAGTGATGATCACCTCGTAGGGCGCAACCGACACGGGCCAGACGATGCCCCGCACGTCGTGGCTCGCCTCGACGATGGCCGCCATGGCGCGCTCCACGCCGATGCCGTAGGAGCCCATGATGATGGGGCGGCTCTCGCCGGCCTCGTCCTGCACATAGGCGCCGAACGCCTCGGCGTACTGGGTCCCCAGCTTGAAGATGTGACCCACCTCGATGCCCTTCCACATCTCCAAGGAGGCGCCGCACCGGACGCAGATCTCGCCGGCCTTCACCTCTCGGAGGTCGGCCCAACAGGAGACCTCGATGTCCCGGGCCACGTCCACGCCCACATAGTGCCAGTCGTCCTCGTTGGCGCCGGTGGTCATGTTGACTCTGCCTTCGAGGCCGCGGTCGGCGAAGACCTTCACGCCGTCCACTCCGACGGCGCCGAGGCTCCCCGGGTCGGCGCCGAGAAGGCCTCGGATCTCGTCGGGATGAGCGGGGCGGCCCTCGGTCGAGCCTGCGGCGTCGAGGAGCTTCTGCTCTTGGAGGTCGTGGTCGCCCCTGAGGAGCACAAGGGCGAGCTCGCCGTCGACGACGTACACCAGAGACTTGACCTGCCGCTCGGGGGAGGCGACGTCGGGGTGGGCCTCGGCGAGAGCCGCGATAGTGCGCAGGCCCGGCGTCGGGAGTCGCTCCAGCTCGCCGGGCTCGCCGTCGGGCGCCGGGGCGACCGCCGAAACCGCCTTCTCGACGTTGGCGCGGTAGTCGCAGCCCGCGCAGGTGACGACCCGATCCTCACCGGCGTCGCTGCGTTGCATGAACTCGACCGACTCGGTTCCGCCCATGGCGCCGGACGAGGCCTGCACGTCGACGGCGTCAAGGCCGAGCCGGGCGAAGATCCTCCGGTAGGCGCCGTAGTGCTTGTTGAAGCCCTCATCGAGGCCGGGTTGGTCAATGTCGAGTGTGTAGGAGTCCTTCATGGTGAACTCACGCACCCTGAGCAGACCGGACTTGACGCGGGGCTCGTCCCTGAACTTGGTGTGCATCTGGTACCAGATCTGGGGGAGGTCCCGGTAGGAGAACAACTCGGCGGCGAGAAGGGCGAACACCTCCTCCTCGGTGACGCCGAGGACGTGGTCGGCGCCGTGGCGGTCCTTGAGCTTGAACATGGTCTCGCCCATCTGGTCGAGGCGGCCGGACCGCTTCCAGACCTCGGCCGGGTGGAGGACGGGCGCCGTCATCTCCTGCCCCCCGATGGCGCTCATCTCCTCGCGGATGATCTGCATGATCTTGAGGCGGACCTTCTGGCCCAACGGGAGCATCGTGTAGTGACCGGCGGCGAGCCGGCGGATGAACCCGCCCCGGGCCAACAGCTTGTGGCTCGCCGCCTCGGCGTCGGCGGGAGCGTCTCGAAGGGTTGGGATGTGCGCCTCAGACCACCTCATCGGTTTCCTAACGCTCTGGATTCGCCTATACCGTAGTTTGTGCATTGAGAATCCGGGTTGGCGGTCTTGGCGACCGCGGCGCGGCGCTCGGCGGCCTTGTTGGCGTCGCCTTGGATCTCCACCAACTGGCGCCTGTCCTCTGCGGCCGCCTCCTCCGCATCGGCCTCGGCGCCGGCGAGCCGAGCCTCGCGGCCCTCGGCGACCAGCTTCCGCGCCTCGTCGAGCAGGGCATCGACCATCTCGTCTTCGGGGACCACACGAACCACCCGGCCCTTGATGAAAAGGTGGCCCCTCCCCCGGCCGGCCGCTATCCCGATGTCGGCCTCGCGGGCCTCGCCGGGCCCGTTGACGACACAACCCATGACAGCCGCCTGAATCGGGAGGTTGGCCTTCTCCAAAGCCTCCTGCGCCGCCGTCGCCACCTCGATCACGTCGACCTCGGCCCGGCCGCACGACGGGCAAGCGATCAAGTCGACGCCCCTGCGCTCTCGAAGGCCCAGGAGTTCAAGGAGCATCCGCCCCGCCTTCGCCTCCTCCACCGGGTCGGCCGTCAACGAGAACCGGATCGTGTCGCCGATGCCCTCGTTGAGCAGGGTGGCGATGCCCGCCACCGACTTGATCAGGCCCGACGGCGGCGGGCCCGCCTCGGTGACCCCGAGGTGCAGCGGGTAGTCGACGGCGTCGGCCAGCAGCCGGTAGGACTCGACCATCAGCGGCACGTTGGAGTGTTTCACCGAGATCTTGATGTCGAAGAAGCCGACCTCCTCGAGATAGGCGACCTCCTTCCGAGCCGACTCGACGAGAGCCTCCGGCGAAGCCGTCCCGTGCTTCTCCAGCAGGTCCTTGTCGAGCGACCCGGCGTTCACCCCGATCCTGATCGGAAGGCCCCGGTCTTTCGCCTCACGCGCCACCGCCTTGATGTGGCTCTCCTTGCGGATGTTCCCCGGGTTGAGCCGGAGACCGTGTGCGCCCGCCTCCATGGCCGCCAACGCCAGCCTGTGCTGGTAGTGGATGTCGGCGATGACGGGGACCGGGCTTCGCGGCGCGATCTCAGCGAGGCCTTGGGCGGCTTCGACCTCGTTGCAGGTGACTCGCACGATATCGGCGCCCGCTCCGGCGAGGGCGTACACCTGGGCCAACGTCCCGTCGACGTCGGCGGTCTTGGTGGTCGTCATCGACTGGACCGTCACCGGGGCGGCGCCTCCGACAGCGACGTCGCCGACGCGGAGAGTGCGGGTGCGCCGTCTCTGCAATCTCACCGCGCCGACGGTAGACCGGGGCCCGGCGCGCCGTCGCTGAATTGGCGAACTGATTGGGGCGGTCGTCCGCTTGCGGGACCGTTTCTCAATGCACAAACTACGGTATAGGCGAATCCAGAGCATTACGAAACCGATCTGATTAGAGGTTGATTGGGTTGGTGAGGTCGAGGATGATGGCCACGAACCCGAGGAAGGCGAACAACCCGATCACCACGGCGGCGATCGGCAACAGCCTGCGGGCGTCGGCCTGCCTGCCGGTGACCTTCTCGTAGATTGCCACCGCGAAGTGCCCGCCGTCGAGGGGGAACAGCGGAAGCAGGTTGATCGTCGCCAAGATCACGTTGACGAGGGCGAGGATGGTGAAGAAGAACGTCGCGCTCTCGGCCTGCGTGCCGATCGAGACAACACCGATCGGGCTGACCGGCCTTATCTCCCCGGGGACGTCGGTGTCGCCCAGGAAGACGCCGAAGTACTGCGCCAGCGACGACGGCCGCACCATCCGGAAGATGGCCTCAAGGGTGGAGACGGCGCCGTCCCAGACCAGGCGCCCGGCGTAGCCGACCCCTTCGACGGGGCCTATGTCGACCCGCCCGATGGTCGGCGTCACACCCAGGAACCCCGCCCCCGCATGCGTCTCGCTGGCGGTCAGGTTCACGTCGAAGGTGAGCAGCTCGCCGTCTCGATCGACCCTCACCGCGTTGGGGCCGGGGCCGGCCGTCTGCAGGGCGGCTTCCACATCGGCCCACTTTGGCGTCTCCGAGCCTCCCACCGCCACGATCACGTCGCCGGGCCTGAGACCGGCAGCGGCGGCCGCCGACGCCTCAGACACCATCCCGACCTCGGTCGTCGGCCCGCCGGGCGCGCCGTCGGCGACGCCCACCCCGTAGAAGATTCCGAACGCGAGCAGGAAGTTGGTCCCCACCCCGGCGAGAAGGACGAAGCTCTTCTCCCAGAACTTCTTCTCCCGGTAGGTGCGGCCCGCGTCGGCCGGGGAGACCTCCTCCATGGGGCTCATCCCGACGATGCGCACATACCCGCCCAACGGCAACCACTTGAAGCCGTACTCGGTCTCACCCTTCTGCACAGACCAGATCTTCGGGCCGAAGCCGAAGAAGAACTGGGTCGCCTTCATCCCCACGGCCTTGGCCGCGAGGAAGTGACCGGCCTCATGGGCGGTGACGAAGAACACGATGGCGACTGCGGCCGCCAGACCCCCGAACATGTTGATAACCGTACCCGCGTCCGCCGGGTTACCTATAGGTCGCGGCGACCAAGGAGGCGGCCGCGGCCCGCGCCTCCCGGTCCGCCTCCATCACGTCATCCACCGTCGTCAGGTCCCTGTGCTCGACCGCCTCGACGGCGCCCGCGGCGACGCCCGGTATGTCGAGGAACCCGAGGCGACCCTCGAGGAACGCCTCCACCGCGATCTCATCGGCGGCGTTGAGGGCGGCAGGGGCCGACCCTCCGGCTCGCCCCGCCGCGATCGCGATGTCGAGGGCACGGAAGACGTCCCGGTCGACCTCCTCGAAGTCGAGGCTTCTCCCCGCCAGCTCGAAGGGGGGGACCGGCGACGGCGAGCGCTCGGGCGCCGTCAGGGCGTACTGGATCGGGACTCTCATGTCGGGATGCCCCATGTGACCCTTCCATGACCCGTCGACGAACTCGACGGCCGAGTGGAGGATCGACTGCGGGTGGATGACTACGTCGATCATGTCGTAATCGATGTCGAACAGGTGGTGCGCCTCGATCACCTCGAAGCCCTTGTTGAAGAGGGTCGCCGAGTCGACGGTGACCCTCGGACCCATTTCCCAGACAGGGTGGGCCAGCGCCTCTTCGGCGGTCACGTCGACCAGGCTCCGCCGGGCTCTCCCCCGGAACGGCCCGCCGGAGGCGGTGAGCGTCAGCCGGGCCACACGACCGGCGGGCTCGCCGATCAGGCACTGGTGGAGCGCCGAGTGCTCGCTGTCCACCGGGATCAGCCGGCCTCCCCGCGCCAGAGCCGCCTTCACCACCGGCCCGCCCGCGACAAGGCTCTCCTTGTTGGCAAGAGCGACGCTGTTTCCCGCTTCGAGAGCGGCCACCGTGGCTCGCAACCCGGCCGCCCCCACGATCCCGTTGACGACGGCCGCTCCGGGGGTGGAGGCCGCCGCCAGGACGGCCTCGGCGCCGAACTCGACGGCTCGGCCCGCCGCCGACGAGAACTCGGCGCGTTCGGAGGCGCTGCCTTCCGCCGCCGCCACAACCGCCGTCGGGTGACGCGCGGCGACGGCGGCGAGCGCCGGGGAGAGGCGGCGCGCCGCCACGGCCGCCACCTCGAGGCCGAGGGCGGTTGCCACTTCGAGCGTCTGCGTCCCAATTGAGCCGGTCGCCCCGAGGACGACGACGGGCGCGCTCACAGCAGGCCGAACGCCCTGAACAGGAAGTAGACGGCGGGCACGACGAAGAGGAAGCCGTCGATCCGGTCGAGCATGCCGCCGTGACCGGGGAGGACCGAGCCCATGTCCTTCACCCCGATGCTGCGCTTGACCATCGACTCGGCCAAGTCGCCGATGGGTGAGACGACCCCGACCACTGCCGCCGCCGCCAGGCCCCTGACAAGGCTGATCGTCTCCCAGGGGGGAAGAGTGGTCAAAATCGCCGCCGCCACGGCCGCGACGATCAACCCCCCGACGAGGCCTTCGACCGTCTTCTTCGGCGAAACGACCGGGGCCAGCTTCCGCTTCCCGAACGTGCGGCCGACGAAGTAGGCGCCGATGTCGCCCAAGGCGACGAGGAGGACCACGAACAGGACGTAGGCCACCGGGTGAGGCCCCCTAGCGACGGAGATAGCGAAGGCGAGCATGGAGACCCAGGCCAAGCCGAGGATCGTCAACGAGGCGTTCTCCAACGGGCGACGTCTTTGAGTGAGCGAGAAGAACAGGATCGTCACCAAGCTCACAGTCGCGACCCAACCCGCGATCGCGGAGATGCCCCAGTTGTGGGCGCCGACGCCGACCAGGATCAACCCGACAAGGCCGAACAGAGCGAGGGGTTGATACCCCTGCGAGCGCACATTGGCGTAGAACTCCCCGGCCGACACGACCATCACGAGGATCACCAGCGCGGTGAACCACCAACCGCCGAGTAGGAGGCTGCCGAGGAACATCGCGAAGATGACCAGGGCCGAGGCGACCCTGACCGTCAAGTCGGAGGCGGCAGCCTGCTCCACCGACTCGAAGTCCTCTTCCGAGAGCGACTCGCCGCCCGACACGTCCCCAAGCCCCACAAGCCCGCTCTCGACGCCGGGCACTTCGGCCGCCACCGCCTGCCACTCCCAGTCCTTCTCGGCCGCCTTGCTCACGTCCTCAGCAAGCCCCAGATACTCCTGGGTGGTGGCCGCCGCGTAACCCTCGGCGGTGAGGCCGCCGGCGGCGCCGGCCATCGCCTCCCAGTCGACGGCGGGGACCTCCTCGTCGACTGACGAGTCGCCGCCCGGGCCCGCCTCGCGGGCGGACTCGTCGGCCTGCCGCGGGCGGGAGAGCCCCGCGCCTTCTTGCTCGCCCTGATCAGCCAACTCAGACCTCGATGAGCTCATGCTCCTTGTTCCCCAGGAGCGTGTCGATCCGATCGCAGAGCTTGCCGGTCAGGTCCTGGAGATCCTCTTCGCCGCGCCGTATGTCGTCGTCGGAGATCTCCCCGCGGAGAGCCTCCATGTCGCTCTTGACCTGTCGGCGCACGTTCCTCACCGAGACCTTCCCGTCCTCGGCCATTCGGTGAACGACTTTGATCAGCTCTTTCCTGCGCTCCTCGGTGAGCGGCGGGAAGGCGATGCGGATGACGGACCCGTCGTTTGAGGGGTTGAGGCCGAGGTTGGACTGCAGGATCGCCCTCTCGATGTCGCCGATCGTGGTCTTGTCGAAGGGCTGAACGACCAGGAGCCGCGGCTCGGGCACCGCTATCGAAGCGAGCTGCTGGAGCGGCGCCGACGACCCGTAGTAGTCGATCGAGATGCGGAGGAGAAGCTGCGGGTTGGCCCGCCCGGTCCTCACGGCGCCGAACTCGCCGGCCACATGCTCCACCGCCGCCTCCATCTTCTGCTCGGCTTCTTTCAACAGATCGCTGATCATCTCACTCTCCCATCAGTGAACGACGGTGCCGACGTCTTCGCCGCGAACGGCCTTGACGATGGCGCCGGGGACCGTCATGTCGAACACATGAATCGGCAGCCCATGCTCTTTGCACATCGTAACGGCGGTGGTGTCCATCACCTGCAGCTCCCGCGAGATGAAGTCCATGTACGACAGGTCGGGGAGCAACTGCGCGTCTGCGTTCGACCTGGGGTCGGAGTCGTAGATGCCGTCGACCTTGGACGCCTTCAGCACCCCGTCGGCGTTGACCTCGATGGCGCGAAGCGCCGCCGTCGTGTCGGTGGTGAAGAACGGGTTCCCCGTCCCGGCGGCGAACACCACGACCCGTCCCTTCTCGAGGTGGCGGATCGCCCGAAGGCGGATGTAGGGCTCGGCAAGCTCCTGCATGGTTATCGCGCTCTGCACCCTGGTGGTGACTCCCGCGCTCTCCAAAGCGTCCCTCAGGGCCAACGCGTTCATCACCGTGGCGAGCATCCCCATGTAGTCGGCGGTCGCCGGGTCCATGCCCTTCGCCGCCTGGGACACGCCCCGGAAGATGTTGCCCCCGCCTACGACCACCGCCACCTGGACATTGCCGTCGAGCGCCTCGGTGATCTCGCCGGCGACGCGGTGCACCGTGAGGGGGTCGATGCCGTAGCCGACGGCGGGATCGGCGAACGCTTCGCCCGACAGCTTCAACAGCACTCGTCGGGTGGGGCTGTCCGTCAAGTCGTCTCCCGTCTCAGTCTCCCACGGCGACCCGGGCGACCCGTCGCACCGAGATGTTCTCGCCCATCTTGGCGGCCAGGGCGGCGACCATGTCGCCCACCGCGCCGTCGAACCTCTCAGCGTTGACGAACACCTGGTCGTAGAGCACGTTGTCGGCGTACCAGGACTTGATCTTGCCGTCGACGATCCGCTCGATCACGCTCTCCGGCTTGCCCTCGGCCGCGGCCTGACGGGCGATCAGCTCACGCTCCTTGTCGGCCTCGTCGGGGTCGACGTCGTCGCGGGTCACCCACTTGGGGTTGGCCCAGCTCACATGCATGGCGATGTCGTCGGCGGCCCGCCGGAACTCGTCGCTCTTGGCGACGAAATCGGTCTCGCAGGCGAGCTCGGCCAACACGCCGACGACAGGGCGGTCGTTCTGGAAGTGGAGGTAGCTGCCCACCACGCCCTCATTGGCCTCGCGGTCGGCCCGTTTCGCCATCTTGGCCTGGCCCCTCTCCCGAAGCAGCTCGTAGGCCTGCTCGAAGTCCCCGTCGGCGTCGGTGAGCGCCTTCTTGGCGTCCATCATCCCCACACCGCCGTCCTGACGCAGCTTCTGGATGTCTTTGACTGTGAAATCGGCCATGAGTCTCCCGTTGGGTCAGGACCTGCCCGCCTTGGCGCCGGCCTTGCCCTTCGCCTTGCCCTTCGCTTTGCTCTCGGCTTCGTCGGGGGCGGGCTCCCGCTTCTTCTTGGCGATCTCCCCTCCTTCGATCGCGGCGTCGGCGATGACGCCGGAGATCAACCCGGCGGCGCGGATCGCGTCGTCGTTCCCCGGGATGACGTGCTCGATCGCATCGGGGTCGGCGTTCGAGTCGACCAGAGCGATGATCGGGATCCCGAGCCGCTCCGCCTCCTTGACCGCGGTGGCCTCGGCGTTCACGTCGATGATGAACACGGCCTCGGGGAGTCTCTGCATGTCGGCCACGCCGCCGAGGCTCAACTCGAGTTTGGCGAGCTCGCGACGCAACCGGAGGCGCTCCTTCTTCGGGAGCGACTCCATCTCGCCGGACTCTTCCATCCGACGAAGCTCCCTCATGTAGAAGATCCGCTTCTGGATGGTCCTGAAGTTGGTGAGCATCCCGCCCAGCCAGCGAAAATTCACATACGGCTGGCCGGCGCGCTCGGCGTTCTCGGCGATAGCGTCCTGGGCCTGCTTCTTGGCGCCCACGAAGAGGACCGACCCGCCGTCGGCGGTCGTGTCCCTGACGAACTCGACTGCGGCGGCGATGCGGGTCACCGTCTGACGAAGGTCGATGATGTGTATCCCGTTGCGCTCCGCGTAGATGTAGGGGCGCATCTTGGGGTTCCAACGCCTGGTCTGGTGACCGAAGTGGACGCCGGCCTCCAAGAGCTGCTTCATTGTGACTTCGGTCAAACCGCTCCTTCCGGTGCTCCCCCGGGACGGCTTGCGACCGGGCGGGCGGGTGTGGCCGAACCGATTGTAGGGGCCGTCGTACTCTTGGGCAATCGACACCGATGAGCTCCGAATGATCGCCGCGGCCGTGGGCGCCGTCGGGTTCGGCGTCGCCGCCGCAGGCCCGTTCCCCGCGGCGCGGGCGACCTTGATCGCGCACAAGGCCTCAGCCATGTCGGGGCCGCTCCGCTTCACATACAACGACCCGGCGACCGCCTGCGACGTCACGTCGAGCTTCCCCTGGGCCCGCTCCATCATCGCCTTCGGCCACAACTACGTCGCCGACGCGCCGGGGCCGGCCGCCGAAGGCGCCGTCGTCGGCCGCTTCGCGGCCCGAGACTGTTATGAGCCGGTGCGCGTCGTCGCCCGAGCGCTGTGCGAGCGGTTGACCGCCGCCGGTAGCCGCTCAGCGACCCTCATCGACGACAACCGACTCGTCGACCGGGCGGGCGCCGCGCGCGCGGGCGTCGGGTGGATAGGGAAGAGCACCATGGTCCTGGCCCCCGGCTACGGCCCGTGGCTCTTGCTCGGCTCCGTGGTGACCGACGCGGCGCTCGCGGCCACCGGGCCTGTGAGATGGGATTGCGGCGCCTGCGACGCCTGCGCCCGGGCCTGCCCCACCGGCGCGATCGGGCCGGGAGGGTTGGACGCGAGACGTTGCGTCGCCGCCTGGCTCCAGGCGCCGGGGGCGATCCCGAGGTGGATCCGCCCCCATGTCGGGCGACGCGTCTACGGCTGCGACGACTGCCTCACCTCGTGCCCGCCCGGCGCCCAGGCGCTCCAAGCCGCACCGAGCGACCGGCTCGACCTGCCTTTCGCCGAGCTGCTCGGGCTCACCGACGCCCAACTGCTCGACCGGTTCGGCTGGTGGTACATGCCCCGACGCGACGGCCGGTTCATCCGCCGCAACCTCCTCGTGGCGGCCGCCAACTCAGGAGAGAGCGACGCCGCGGCCGCGATCAGAGACCATCTCCGGCGCCCGTCGTCGCTCATCAGGGGCCATGCCGCATGGGCGACGGCCCGCTTGTTGGGCTCGGAGGCGCGCGATGTCCTCATCGCGGCGCGCCGACGCGAGACGGTCAAGGAGCCGATCGAGGAGCTGGAGCATGCGCTTGCGATGATCGGGGCGCGGTCGTGATCGGGAAGCGGCAGTGACCGGGAAGGGCCGGTCGGGCCGTCGGGCCGGCGGCCCGGCCGGTCAACTCCAAGCGGTGTCGGTGAGACGGTTGCGCAACGACACCATGATCTTGGCGTGGATCTGACAGACCCGGGACTCGGTCACGCCGAGCACCTCGCCTATCTGCGCCAGGGTCATGCCCTCGTAGTGATAGAGCTGCACCACGCGGCGCTCACGGTCGGGCAGTCGGTTGATCGCCTCGATCAAACCCCTCCGCGTCTCCTCCGCCTGGTACTCCGCCTCCGGGGAGACGGCCGTCGGGTCGGCGATCATCTCGCCGAACGACGTCTGGGAGTCGCCGATGAGCTCGTCGAGCGCCACCATCCCCGATCGCCCTATCTCCGCAAGGGCGTCGCGCAGATCCGCGATCGACATGTCGACGGCCTCCGCCACCTCTTCCTCGGTGGGGGCTCGCTGAAGCTTGTGCGACAACTCGGACATGGCGGTCTCGATGCGCCGGGCCCGCGACCTGACCGACCGGGGCACCCAGTCGAGCGCCCTCAGCTCATCGAGGATCGCGCCCCTGATGCGATTGATGGCGTAGGTCTCGAACTTGAACCCGCGCTCCGGCTCGAACTTGTCGATGGCGTCGATGAGCCCGAAGATGCCGTAGCTGGCCAGGTCGTTGAGGTCCACGGACCTGGGAAGGCGGGCGCCGACGCGACTCGCCACATACTTCACCATAGGCGAGTAGTGGAGGATCAACCGCTCACGGATCCCGGCGTCGCCGGACGCCTTGAACTCCTCCCAAAGGCCGGCGACGCTGGGCTTCTCAGGCTCTTGGGTGGCTTTGGTCATAGGTCCCTCGCAGATGACGGCGAGTCACGGCGGTGTAGATCTGGGTGGTCGCCAGGTCGGCGTGGCCCAGCAGGTCTTGAACGGCCCGCAGGTCGGCCCCGCCCTCGAGCAGGTGTGTGGCGAAGCTGTGGCGGAGAGCGTGCGGGAAGGTGGCGAGGCGCTTCCTGACCGCCCGCCTGATCCCCCGAGAGTCGAGCGGGCCGCCCCGGGCCCCCACCCAGAGGGCCTCCCCGGCAGCCGGGCCGGCCAGGCGGGGGCGGGCCCCGACGGCGTAGCGCTCCAGGGCGGCTTGAGCGGGGCGGCCGATGGGGACCCGCCGAGTCTTCCTCCCTTTGCCCACCACGGTCACGGTGTCCAACCCGACATCGGAGACCGTCATCGAGGCGAGCTCTGAGATGCGCAGGCCCGAGGCGTAGAGGACCTCGATCAGCGCCTTGTCCCTGATCGCCGGCGGGTCGACGGCGTCGATGGCGTCGATGGCCGCCGCGACCGCCTTCGCCCCGATGGCGTACGGCAACGGCCGGGCCGGGCTGGGGGCCGCCACTTGGTCGAACGGGTTGGCGCCGGCGATGCCCCTCCTGACGGCGTCGGCGTAGAAGGCCCGAACCGAGGACGCCTTGCGCGACATCGACCGGCGGGAGTACCCGCGGGCGCCGAGAAACGCCAGGTAGCGCCGGCAATGGCGACGCCCCACTTCGCCGGTCTCAGTGACGCCTCGACGCTCGCAGTAGTCGAAGAACTGACTCAGATCCCGCCGGTAGGCCTCGACCGTGTGCTCGGACAACCCGCGTTGGGCGGTCAGCCGGCTCAGATACTCGGCGACCGCCTGATCGGCCCAAGTCGGCAGCTCGGGGATGGGGAGTCGTGCGGGCGCCACACCAACAGGCTATTGCGGGTTCCCGCATCCGTGGGGAAAATCACCGTCGAAGGGGAAGGATGCGATCACCGTCGCGTCGGATCGAGCCTTCGATCTCCAGCTTGCCGACCCTGACAAGCGCCTCGCTCATGGTCACCGACCACGCCTCGGGCAGCTCGTCGAGGCTCATCCCGCCGGCCGGCACCGGCGACCCCAGCGAGGCTTCGTCGCCCGGGGGCGGGGCGCCGGCGCGGCCCGGGGGCGGGCCGACCCCGGTGATGGAGATCGCCTCGATCAGGTCGGCGGGGCCCAGGACCATCGCCGCGCCGTCCCGGATCAGCAGGTTGCAGCCCTCCGAGGCCGGTCGGCCGACATCTCCGGGAACCGCGAAGAGCTCTCTCCCCATCTCGCCGCCCAGCCTCGCCGTGATCAGCGCGCCGCCCCTCCGCGCCGACTCCACCACAACAACCGCGACCGAGATGGCGGCAATGATCCGGTTCCGAGCGGGAAATCGCCAGCGCTCCGGCGGCGCGCCCGCCTTGTACTCGGAGATGATCGCCCCTCCGCTCTCCCTGATTTGGTCGAAGAGCCCCCGATTCTCCCTGGGATAGCAGACGTCGATGCCGCATCCGAGCACGGCGACGGCGTGGCCGCCTGAGCGGAGGCACCCCCGATGAGCTGCGGCGTCGATCCCCCTCGCCAGCCCGCTGACGACGGTCCACCCGACGCGCGCCAGGGCCGCCCCGTAGGACTCGGCCAGGTCGATCCCGTACCGGGTGGCCTGCCGGGACCCGACCACCGCGATGCCGGGCGCCTCGGACAGGGTCCCATCGACAAAGATGGTCGGCGGCTCCTCCAGCTTCTCGAGACCGACGGGCCACTCCGGGCTGTCGGGAGAGACTTCACGATGCGCCACTTCAGTACTTGCCCCTGAGCGCCACGGCCTCCAACGCATGACTCTCGTTGACCACCTCGACCTGGGCGAGGTCGGCCAGAGTCCTCGCCACTCTTCTCAGCGAGTCGACGCCGCGGGCGGTGACAAGCCCGTCTCGCAGAGCCGAGTGGATCACCCGCACGGCTTCGGACCCCACGTCGCCCGGCCGATCGCGCCGGAAGGCCCGCGCCGCGAGCACTCGGCGCCGCACGCTCTCGGAGGTCTCGCCCCGGCCTCTCCTCAAGTCTTCGACCTCCACCCGGTCCACCTTGACCACCAGGTCGATCCGGTCGACCAAGGGCCCTGAGACCCGGAGGCGATACCGGGAGAGGGTCCCAGGTTTGCACTCGCACGGCTTGCGGTGGTCGCCGTGGAAGCCGCAGGGGCACGGGTTGGAGGCGGCCACCATCTGGAACCGGGACGGGAACCTCACCGTCGCCCCGCGCCGGGAGATCGTGACAAAGCCGTCCTCCAAAGGTTGGCGGAGGGTGTCGAGGCTGCCTCTGGGGAACTCCGCCAGCTCGTCGAGGAAGAGCACGCCCCGATGTGCGAGGGAGACCTCGCCCGGCGCCGGGACGCCGGACCCGCCGCCGACCAGGCCGACCCGCGAAGCGGTGTGATGGGGCGAGCGGAAGGGACGCGTGCGGGACAGGCCCCGCCGGCGGCCCGCCGCGGCCCAGATGAGCGCCGTCTCCACAGCCTCTTCGTCGCTGAGCGGGGGGAGGATGCCGGGGAGCCGTCGGGCCAGCATCGTCTTGCCGCCGCCGGGGGGACCGTGGAACAGAGCGTGATGGCCGCCCGCAGCGGCGATCTCGAGGGCCCGCCGGGCCGTCTCCTGACCGTGGACGTCGGCGAGGTCGGGGCCGTCGGACCCGCCCGAGTAGGGCCTGGGCGCCGCCGCCGCCCTCCGGTCGAGCCCCGTTCGCAGGCAGTCGACCGCGTCGGCCAGTGAGGAGACGCCGTAGACGCGGGCGCCGGGCACTGCCGCGGCGTCCGGCGCGATCCGATCGGCAACGAGGGCGGGGCGCTTGGCCCGCGCCGAGAGCACACCGGCGCCGAGGGAGTTGGACCCTGGCCGCACGCCGCCGTCGAGAGCAAGCTCGCCGACGACGATCGCGCCGTCGTGCCGGGGGATCTCCCCGGACGCCGCCAGCACGCCGATCGCGATGGCTAGGTCGTAGTCGGTCCCAGCTTTGGGGAGGTGAGCGGGGGCCAGGTTCACGGTGACCGCCCGATTGGGGAACCTGACCCCCGACGAGACAACCGCGGCCCGGACGCGGTCTTTCGCTTCACGGACCGCGGTGTCGGGCAGGCCGCTCAGCTTGAACCCTTCCTTCTGTCGGCCCACATGGACCTGCACCTCGACCGGTCTGGCGTCTCCCCCGACAAGAGCCACTGAGGTTGCAACTGCGTACATGCCTTCGACCGTACGGTGCGTCCGAGTCGGGTTCTAGGGGGTTATCTCCGCCGGTCAGCCGCTAGTCGCGCCCGAGCCGCCCTCGACGCCGGCCGGCGGTGAGCAAGGCGAGGCCTGCGACAGCCAGGGCGGTCGCCGCAACCGACAGCAGCTCGATCGGGAAACCGGTGAACGGGAGAGCTGAGTCGGACCAGTACCCGAAGCTTGCTGTGACCATCCGGCCGGTCACCCTCATCACGGCCTGGTGGTCCAACAGCGGGTCGGGGTCGTAAGACTGAACGTTGGCCCGTACAGGCAGCGAGCGCGGGTCGACGCTCACACGGCAATCTTGGCCAAACGGCACACCCGTGAAGACGTAGGGGCTCTCTGTGGTCGCAGAGTCGGCGTAGTCGTCTGCGGAGCCGAGCACGCCGTCGGCGCCGGCGCAGGTCAAGGTGACCGTGACACCTTCCAAGCCCTTCTCTCCCCAATCGCGCACACCGTCTCCGTCGACGTCCTCCCACACGTCACCGGTGATCACGCCGCCGGTCGCCGGAACCACCGCCGTGTCCTCGACGGGGTCGGTCTGATCGCTGTCAATGGTGGCCGTGTTGCGCACCGACCCCCTGTTGACGTCAGCTTGAGTCACGTTGTAGGTGGCCGTGCACGTCATGACGGCCCCGGGCGCCAACGGCGAGCCCTGAGCAGGAGAGCACTCGACCGCCGACAACCCCTCAAGCGGGTCGGTCACGACAACACCAGTGAGAGTGATGTTCCCCGTATTCTCCGCCGTGAACCGGTATGTGAGGGCATCATCAAGCGACACGCTCTCGGATCGATCGCGGTCAGCGTGCGACCACAGGCTCTTGTCTACGGTGATCTCCGGCTTCTGCGGCAGCTCCAGCCTGTCATCGTCGGTGTCGGTGGTGTCGTCGCCCGAGTTACCGGTGTCGCCGCCCGGCCCCTCCGACCTCACCTCCGCCGTGTTGACGATCGACCCCCTGTCGAGGTCCTCCTGAGTCACCGAGTACCTGGCCGCGCATGTCATCGACTGGCCCGGATCGAGCGTAGACCTCTCACACTCCACGGGCCCTACCTTCTCGTCGCTGACTGCGATGTGCGACAGAGCCGTGTTGCCCGCGTTCCTCACGACGAAGCTGTAGTTGACGGCGCCACCGAGGGTGAGCGGGGGGTCGTAGGACGACGTCTTGGTGAGCGTGA
>Ga0209457_1000190_pt1 | contig 17922 bp, 18 predicted proteins | sample WorMetHEROISLAND_5_FD_187410 | JGI IMG/M metagenome (GOLD analysis project Ga0209457, IMG submission 187410) | Marine gutless worms symbiont microbial communities from Max Planck institute for Marine Microbiology, Germany - Olavius sp. 5 HERON... ... | reverse complement strand
GCTCGATATGATGCCCAAGGTCAGTCGATTCCACTACAGCTACAGGGTGTCACGCAGGTCCGCTGCCGTATCCAAAGCGGACAGTTGATGTGCTGCTAAACCGGACAGTTCTATTTGTTGTCAACAGAGATCCTGAATAGTTATAGTTACCTTGTTTGGACGCCCAAATATCGCTTTCGGATCTTGAGTGGTCTGGTGGCGGAGGAAGTGAGCCACTGTATCCGAACGTTTTCGGAGCAGTTAAAGTGTGAGGTGGTGGAGTTAAACGTACAAATCGATCATGTGCACCTGTTGGTAATGATTCCGCCGAAGATTTCGGTATCGGATTATGTCGGGACGGTGAGAGGTCAAACGGTGATTCGAGTCTTCAACCGGTTTCAGCATTTGAAACGTAAACCCTAACCGGTTTCAGCATTTGAAACGTAAACCCTATTGGGGCAATCGTTTTTGGGTCAAGGATTACTGCGCCGACACGGCTGGGCTCGATGCCGAGAAGATTCGGGCTTACGTCCGGTGCCAAGAGAAACGGGCACTAAATGGCGGAGGGAGTAGGCTGACGTTTTAGCTGACCTAAATCCATATCATATTGGGGATAGCCGGACCTTGCCTCTTCTGGAGGCAAGGCAGATTTGTCCTCTTCTAGGGATTATACCAAAGCCCCCCTTTCTAAGGGGGCTTTTTTACGATCAGGGATGAGAATGGTCGTCCATGTTTTGCCCTTTATCGCCTTTGCCTGAGTCGCTCTTTGCAATACACCTCGAATTCGATGGGATTCTTGGTACCTTGCGTCCGGATATGGGCGTAATCGCCGTAGCCCCGTGAATCGCACGCCGCTTCCACTCCGCCCTTCAGACAATCCGCCAAAAAGCCGAAGGCCATCGAACAGGGTGCTCTTACCGGCTCCGCTCTTGCCGATCACCGCGGTCATGGGCGTGAGGGGGGCCGCCTTTTGAAGATTCCATAACTTACCCAGGGTAATATCTTTATAGGACACGAAAATTGCGTATTCTGATGCTTTCTATCGTGGCCATAGGGGGCTCCGCATCATGGGGAAAAGGGGGCGGCCCTCGATACCATCAAGGGGGAAGGTAATCCAAATAGAGACCATCCCCGGTCCCGGAAAGTCATTGAACAACCGGTCCTTGAAGGCGGGGCGAATCTTCTGGAACTCTTCGGGGGAGATCTTCTTGCTGTCGGCGCATTCGTGGCCCGTCTCTTTGGCGAGGGCGGGGGTGAAGGTCCTGTTCTTGTTTTCTTCGACCGAGTCTTCCCGATCCCAGATCGCAAGGGCCGTATCTTTCGAGACCTTTTTGCAGAGGGTCAGTACCTGTTCTCGGGTGTAGTCGCCGATTGCGATATGGAAGCCGAGTAGGTTGGAGACCAGATCCTCTTGGCTGAATTTGCTGTTGGTGTGGACGTTCCAGGGAAAATTGCTCTGGAATCCCTCGAACAGATTCGAGACTTCCATGAGGATTGCCAGCGCCCGCCGTTCGCTTCTCTGCCTAGGAGAGTCCGTAGCGGACCAGATAGTCGCGCCCGAGGCCTGCTATGACTGTTCCTATGTATTTCTTAACTCTCATTCATGTCCTGTCTATAGGTGACCTTGAATCCCGGCGCCCTGTCGGGAAAGCGGGCAGCTTGGAGTCTGGGGTCCAAATAGGGTAGAGACAGAACTCTCCGGCGGGGAGGCTCGGACACCACCAGCGAGTTTGCTAGCGGGCCTGTGCCTCCGGCGTGGAATCGCCGATGCAGATCTGTTTCCAAAGGTTCTTCGGGCCGACGAATTCACGTTCGGAGGTGTCATCCATGTGGCCCAGATCGATCCAACCGCAATTGCAGGTGTAGATGAGCTTTTCATCTTTGATGTGCTCGCGCTCTATCATCGGTTACTCCCTGGAGGAGCATAGGAAAGTGAGGGAGCGTAAGCGACAAGCGGAGTGCGACGACCCCCGCGTAGCCGTAGGGCCGGGTGTTTTGTCGGAGTGCGGCGCGTGAGCGCCGGCAGAGATGAAATGCAAGGCCATGCGACACGGCGTCAAGTCCTTGCGGGAGTCCTGGCGCCGCGCGGAGTGCGCGCCAGGACGGACGCAGGACGAACGTGGGCCGCCGAAGGCCATGGCCGTCGCCTGATTTTTTGCACCCGAAATCGGATGGACCCCATTTCGGGTTTCGCAAAAAATGGCGACGCTCCGGAATACTCCCTATAGGTAATTGAGAATTCGCACGGTGGTATGGTTACAAGCTCGAACCTATGGTCATGCTTACGGAAATAGGCGTGTTTGTTATGGTTAAGACTGAAGCTCTGCTCCGAAGCTTCGTAGCCCCGTTTCAGGAACAGCTCCCAGTAATAGTCGAACGCAAGGTCCGGGTCGGACGTATGGCAGCGGCGCGAAGCTACAAGGGATATATGCCTGGAGGTTATGTCCTGGTAATAGGTGGGTCTGGTGCAGTGATCCATCGGCAGTTGGTGGAGGCTATTCCGGTATCAGGAGCCAGTAATTGAGCGTGCCGGGATAGGTTTCGCCTGTGAGACACCGAGAGTCAGGAAAAAGACCCAAAAGGGTATGGTAATACTGATTACCAGTACGCCGGCAATGATCGAGAGGGCGATTTTATATCCTCTACGGAGCTTCATGTGCGATTACTCCATAAAGGTGATTGCAAATTTGCGCGATAGCATGGTTACGAGCTTGAACGCGAGGAATTTCGTGTCGTCCGCGGAGCTGCATTCGCGATTACTCTATTGATCCTATGGTCGTTCTTAGCGCGTAGGATACGGTGAGCGTAGCGAACCGCATCGACGATGGGCCGGTTCACAGCGATGCGGGGGGTAGCAAGAAGGTTCGGAGGGCGAGTAGCTTTCAGACCCAGTGGACAAGGTACCCGTGCAGGGCAGGGATGCCCTGCCATTTTTCAAGTACGGTAAGAACTTGAAAAATAGAGACAAATAGAGATCACATCTCGACTTGGCATGGAGGGAAAATTCCAAGGATGGAATTTTCCCGGTCTAAACAAAGAAAAATTCCAAGAATGAAATTTTTCAAGGTCCCTTTCAGGTGATAACGTCCGGCTCGGCCCATCCGGTGCGGGTCTCGATCTGGGCCAGCTCTCGGGCGATGAGGATGAGGGGCTGCATGGCCTTTTGGGTTTCCTGGCGGTGCTGAGCCGCGTCCGCCGAGAAGAATTCCAGATAGATCCGCAATGTGGCGCCCTGGGTGCCGGTGCCGGAGAGCCGGTAGACGATGCGGGAGCCCCCTTGGAGCCCGATGCGGATACCTTGACCCTCGGAGCGGCTACCGTCGATGGGGTCGGTGTAGGCGAAGTCGTCGGCGTATTCCACTTGGTAGGTGCCGAGTTCGGTTCCGGGCAGACCGGGCAGCAGCCGGCGCAGATAGTCCATGAGGTCGCCGGCGGTCTGGGCGTCTACCTCCTCGTAGTCGTGCCGGGTATAGTAGTTACGCCCGAAGCGTCGCCAGTGTTGCTCGACGATCTCGGCCACGGATTGTTTGCGGATCGCTAGCAGGTTGATCCAGAACAGGACCGCCCACAGGCCGTCCTTCTCCCGCACATGATCCGATCCGGTACCGAAGCTCTCTTCTCCGCACAGGGTGATGCGTCCGGCGTCGAGCAGGTTGCCGAAGAATTTCCAGCCGGTGGGGGTCTCGAAGCATTCGAGCCCCAAGGCTTCGGCCACCCGGTCTGCGGCTTGGCTGGTGGGCATGGAGCGGGCGATGCCGGCAATGCCGTTTCGGTAGCCGGGGACCTCATGGGCATTGGCCGCCAGTACGGCCAAGCTGTCGCTGGGGGTGACGAAGAAGTTCCGGCCCAGGATCATGTTGCGGTCGCCGTCGCCGTCCGAGGCCGCGGCGAAGTCGAGCCCGGCCGGGCCCTGGGTCTGGGCCACCAGTTCCTTGGCATGGGCTAGGTTGGGATCGGGGTGGCCTTGGCCGAAGTCTTCCAACGGGGTGCCGTTCATCACGGTACCCGCCGGGGCACCGATCCGGCGTTCCAGGATCTCGGTGGCGTAGGGGCCGGTGACGGCGTGCATGGCGTCGAAGCGCATCCGGAATGTGCCATCAGCGAAGAGCTGGCGGATGGCGGCGAAGTCGAACAGGGATTCCATCAGGTCGGCATAGTCGGCGACCGAGTTGATGATCTCCACGGTCATTTCACCGAGTTGGACGCTGCCGGTCTGGTCCAGGTCCAGGTCCGTGGCTTCCAGTGTCCGGTAGGTATCGAGGGTACCGGTGCGTTCGTAGATGGCCTCGGAGACGGCCTCCGGGGCCGGGCCGCCGTTGGGGGTGTTGAATTTGATGCCGAAGTCTCCGTCCGGGCCGCCGGGGTTGTGGCTGGCGGAGAGGATGATGCCACCCTGGGTGTTGTGTTTGCGGATGACGCAGGAGGCGGCGGGGGTGGAGAGGATGCCGCCCTGGCCTACTAGTGTCTTGCCGACGCCGTTGGCGGCGGCCATGCGCAGGATGACCTGGATGGCGTGGCGGTTGTAGTAGCGGCCGTCGCCGCCGAGGACGAGTATTCCGCCTCGTAGGTCCGTTCTGGTGTCGAAGATGGCCTGGACGAAGTTTTCCAGGTAGTGGGGTTGCCGAAAGACCTCGATTTTTTTGCGTAGTCCGGAGGTGCCGGGGCGCTGGCCGTCGAATGGCCGGGTGGTGACGATTTTCGCATCCATCTCACAAAACCCTTGATTTGTGTGTGTTATGACTACATTCATGCACACGCATGCACGATGTCTCGATTCGGGACCGCTGGAATTTTTCGGGTCACGAAGCGAAAACATTTCGCTTCGCTCCCGGCTTTCAAGCACTCACGTGCTCGAAAGCTGGCGGGGCATCCCTACCCCGCTTGGATACCTTGAATTTTTCAAGGTGCCTATAAGCCGGAAAACCCTGCAAACATTGTATCCTTTCGGGTATGCGGGGACCTTGAATTTTTCATGTCGCGAGGCGAAGAGGTTTCGCCTCACTGCCTGACCTTTTGGCTGATCGATAAGGGGATCGTAGAACAATGACCGCAGAAGCACATAAGGAAACCCTGGAATTCAAAGCCGAGGTGAGTCAGGTCCTGGACCTGGTGATCCGCTCCCTGTACTCTAATAAGGAGATCTTCCTGCGGGAGCTGATTTCCAACGCCTCGGATGCGGCCGAGAAGCTGCGCTTCGAATCCCTCACCGATGAGGGGCTTCTGGGGGGCGAGTCGGATTTGCGTATCCGGGTGGAGCTGGATAAAGAGACCGGAACCCTGACGATCTCGGATAACGGCATCGGTATGGACCGGCAGGAGATCGCGGAGACTATCGGCAGTATCGCCAGCTCCGGGACCCGCCGTTTCGTCGAGCAGCTGACCGGCGACCAGACTATGGATGGCCAGCTCATTGGTCAGTTCGGCGTCGGCTTCTATTCCGCCTTTATCGTCGCCGACCGGGTGACCTTGATCTCGCGGCGCGCCGGCCTGGGTGCCGAGCACGGGGTGTGCTGGGAGTCGGACGGACGGGGCAGCTATACCCTGGAGACGGTGGATAAGCCCGCACGGGGCACAGACGTGGTGCTGCACCTCAAAGAGGACGAGAAGGAATTTCTCGATAGCTGGCGCGTCCGAAATATTATCGGCAAGTTCTCCGATCATATCGCCATCCCGGTGGAGATGTGTAAGGAGCCCATGTCCGAGTCGGAGGAGAAGGACAAGGATCGGATCGCCGAGCCGCCGTCGGAGTACGAGCAGGTCAATCGGGGCACCGCCCTGTGGATGCGCGCCAAGTCCGAGATCGAGGACAGCGAGTATAAGGATTTCTACAAGCACATTTCCCATGATTTTGATGAGCCCTTGGTTTGGGCTCATAACCGGGTGGAGGGTACCAACGAGTACAGTGCGCTGCTATATGTGCCCAAGCGTGCCCCCTGGGACCTCTGGGATCGGGAGCAGAAGCACGGTGTCAAGCTCTATGTGCGTCGGGTCTTCATCATGGACGAGGCGGATAAGCTGATGCCCCGCTATCTGCGTTTTGTCAAGGGAGTGGTGGACTCCGACGACCTACCCCTCAACGTGTCCCGCGAGATCCTGCAACACGACCGCAAGATCGATACCATTCGCCAAGCCAACACCAAGCGCATTTTGGGCCTACTGGAGTCCATGGCCAAGAACCAACCGGACGACTACCGGACCTTCTGGAAGGAGTTCGGGCGGGTGCTCAAGGAGGGTCCGGGGGAGGACTATAGCAATCGCGAGCGCATTGCTGGTCTGCTGCGGTTCGCGACTACGGTGACCAAAGGCGAGGAGCAGACCGAGACCCTGGACGCCTATATCGAGCGCATGAAAGAGGGCCAGGACAAGATTTACTACATAACTTCGGATAGCCCGGCGGCGGCACGCCACAGCCCGCATCTGGAGGTTTTCCGCAAGAAGGACCTGGAGGTGCTGCTGTTGTCCGACCGGGTGGACGAGTGGCTGGTCAGCGGCTTCACCGAATATAAGGGCAAGTACTTACAATCGGTGACCAAGGGTGATCTGGACCTGGGGGAGCTGGCGGACAAGGAGGAGAAGGAACGGCAGGAGAAGGCGGCCGACGAGCACGGCAAACTGCTGGAGCGGCTCAAGAAGAGCCTGGGGGAGCGGGTCGATACGGTACGGGTGAGCACCCGCCTAGTGGATTCCCCGGCCTGTTTGGTGGTGGGCGAGCACGATATGAGTGCCAACCTAGCCCGAGTGCTCAAGTCCGTGGGTCGGGATACCCCCTCGACCCGACCGATTCTGGAGGTCAATCCGGACCATCTACTGGTGAAGCGTCTGGAGTCCGAAGGGGACGAGCCCCGTTTTACCGACCTGGGGATGATCCTGTTCGATCAGGCCCAGCTCGCCGAGGGTGGTCAGCTCGACGATCCGGCCGCCTTCGTGGGCCGGCTCAATAAGCTGATGCTGAGTATGATGCTGTCCGGGGGCTGACAGGGTAGGGACGAGGGGCGGCAACCCTGTGCCGCCGGGTGATCGGGTTGCTCGAAGGTGCCTCGGAAAATTCAAGGCGCCCGTGCAGGGTCGGGATGCCCGGCCGGCTTTCAAGCAAAGCGAAAATTGCATTTTTGCTCCGCGACCTGGAAAATCCGGCGATGCCCGATTCGTAGTGATCTCGTGATCGCTCCTTTGAAGAGCAAACGGTCGGGCAGAAAATCCACCGCTCGGATCCGAATTCCGGTGACCGAAATTCCTTCTCCCCGGAGGGAAAAGGGTTGGGGAGAGGGGGGTCGAGAGCGGATTCCGGGTACTCGTGTGTCGATAACGACTGATGGGTGTCACCCGTCGGAGACGCCAGGGCTACCAAATGATAATCGTAACTATTCAGGACCTCTTGCCAAGTGGCAGGCTATGCACGTAACCATAGGCCTATGCTGGAACAACCCACCCTAACCCATTCTCCGGAAACCCTGACGACGAGCCTAAGCGGTTCGGAGCGTCGCCATTTTTTGCGAAACCCGAGATGGGGTCCGTCCGATTTCGGGTGCAAAAAATCAGGCGACGGCCATGGCTTTCGGCGGCCCACGTTCGTCCTGCGTCCGTCCCGGCGCGCACTCCGCGCGGTGCCAGGACTCCCGCAAGGGCTTGACGCTGCGTCGCATGGTCTTGCATTTCATCTCCGCCGGCGCTCACGCGCCGCACTCCGACGAAACGCCCGGCTCTACGGCTACGCGGGGGTCGTTCACTCCGCTCGTCGCTTACGCTCCCTCGCTTTCCTGTGCTCCTCCTGCGTGAACAGGTGGCGGAGCAGATGGCGCTCATTGAGCATCTGCGCGAGTGCTCCCGGGAGTTGGAAGCGCGCCTAGCCAAGGATAGCCACAATTCCAGCCGGCCGCCATCCTAGGGCTCACCGTTCAAGAAGCCGCCACCACGCTCGCAAAGTCAACCAAGTGGGCGCAAGCCCGGTGGACAACCGGGCCGACGCGGCGTCACCCGCTCCCTGGTCGATCACCCCGGCCAGTGCGTGATCATCCCGTTGACGGGGACCTGCGCCTGCGGACGTTGCGGCACCGGGATCGCGGCTACAGTGCTCGCGGAGTGACGCCAAGTGGTCGAGGTGGAGATCCAGCGTAAGGTACATCGAGTACCGCATTGTCGGCGGAACCTGTGCCTGTGGGCGCGCGCAACGCAGCATGTTTCCTGCAGGGATTGAGGCCCCGGTGCGATACGGACCGAGCGTATTGGCCTTTGCGGTCTGGATGACCCAATATCAGTTGTTGCCCTACCAGGGAGGAGCACAGGAAATCGAGGGAGCGTAAGCGACGAGCGGGGTGCGACGGACGACCCCCGCGTAGCCGTAGGGCCGGGTGTTTCGTCGGAGTGCGGCGCGTGAGCGCCGGCGGAGATGAAATGCAAGGCCATGCGACACGGCGTCAAGTCATTGCGGGAGTCCTGGCGCCGCGCGGAGTGCGCGCCGGGACGAACGCAGGACGAACGCAGGCCGCCGAAGGCCATGGCCGTCGCCTGGTTTTTTGCACCCGAAATCGGATGGACCCCATTTCGGGTTTCGCGAAAAATAGCGACGCTCCGGCGCACCGCCGGGGTGCTCAATGAGCTGGCCGGCCTTGGGATCTCACCGGGCACCCTCCAGCGCGCCGTACGGGTGGCCGCCACCCGCCTGGAGGCGCCAGTCAACGCGATTCGCCGCGCACTCATCGCCGCGCCAGTGGCCCATGCCGACGAAACCGGCCGGCGCGTGAACGACAACCTGTACTGGCTACACGTACTCAGCACCGACCGGCTTACGGCCTACTTCCCTCATCCCAAACGTGGTGCCGAGGCCCTGGATGCGTTCGGCTTGTTGGCGCCGTTCGCTGGCGGACTCATGCATGATCACTGGTCAGCCTGCCAGCGCTCCTCATGTTGGCATGCCTTCTGCAATGCCCATCATCTACGTGAGCTAACCGCTATCGCTGAGAGGTCCTCAAGCCAGCCGTGGGCAACCGATATGATCGCGCTGTTGTGCCAAGCCAATGCCCTGGTCGGCGGGGCCCAGGCCCAGGGACCTCAAGGCGTTGCCCACCGGCGTCGTCGAGCGCTTGCGGACCCGCTACGACACCATCTTCACCGAAGCCGAAGCCAAACCCGGCAATCCTCCCCGTCCCCGCCGTCCTGGCACCCGCGGGCGAGTCAAACAATCCCCGGCCTGCAACCGCATTCGGCGACTGCGCGAGCACCGCAGCGAGGTCCTGCGCTTCCTCACCGACCGGCGCGTTCCCTTCGACAACAACCAGGCCGAACGCGACCTGTGAGTGCCCAGGCTCAAGCAGAAAGTCTCCGGTTGTTTCCGCTCCGAAACCGGCGGAGATGCCTTTGCTGTCATCCGCTTCTGCCTTTCGACCCGCCGCAAACAGTCCGACGATCTTTTCAACTCGCTCGTCCTAACGTTCCAAGGGCAACCCCACAATGCCCCAATTGGAGTAGCTGAATAAGTACTGATAATCACTGCTGGAACAAGCTGTTGGTAGGTAAGTCGGAAGCTTTTTTTGGCCGCCAATGAACGCAAATCAACGCAAATCGGTCGAGATTGGCCCGCTATCAGCGACGCTTCCTAGCCCCTTAGAGCCTGCCTTTTTAGACAGGCTCTTTCCAGATAAAAGCTTTGGAAACGAAGTGCTAATTTTTATAAAGCCGCCTGTTGTAGGGGAGATCCCAGACCGTCTCTATAACCTTTATTTGCGTCCATTTGCGGCTGAAATTTCCATAAAAATCCTGCTCGATCAAGATTACCGGTAATCCGTATTAACAACGGGTAACTGATGGCAGCTATTTTAGTCCCTCTGCGTGCTTAGGCATCTGAAATCAATAAGCTATTGCTTTCTATCGAATTATCATTCGGTAGCCCTATCGGAAACGCTGGGTGGTCTGCGGTAGGGAAAAGATTCTGGTAGTATCGCGGCTTGTCTTTCTCGTACTTACAGGTAAAATTAAATGGGTGTCATAGAGCTGAACAAAGACAATTTCGAGCAGATGCTCAAGGAGCGGGATTTCGTGGTCGTCGATTTCTGGGCGCCCTGGTGTGGACCCTGCCGTTCGTTTGCCCCCGTATACGAGAAGGTTGCGGAAGACCATGAGGAAATCTTGTTCACCAAGCTCAACACGGACGAGGAGCAGGAAATTGCCACTCACTTCCAAATCCGTTCCATCCCCACCCTGATGGTCTTCCGCGAGCAGATCATCGTTTTTGGCCAACCTGGAGCTTTGCCCGAGAGTGCTTTCCGTAAGCTCCTGGAGCAGGTGCAGGCGCTCGACATGGCAGATGTACGGAAACAGATCTCAGATCAAGAGCAGACGACCGCCTGACTCCGATTATCCGTATCATGCCGGTGCTCCAGTCCCCTTGGTCGACCCCCCTTGATTCGCTCGGGGCGCCCTACGGTTGGTAAGCTGATGGCCCTGTGCGAGGAGAATTACTAGGCATTATTGCAGTTGATACCCGATCTACACAGGATTCGGGGCGAAGAGCGTTCGGTAGTCGACCCGGGATCAGGACCTGTTCTTAGAAGTCTTGGAGCAGTCGCCCTACACTACCTTGTTGCGACTTACCTATTACTTTCCCCATAACAACGGTCAGGTCCACGGGGTGCCGGATTCCGATCCGGATATCCTGTTTCGGGCCTATCATGACGCCGGTCAGGTGGAAGTGCTGGATCTGCGCCAGACGATGCTGCCGACTCGCGCCCATCACCTGTGTTCCACTCTGGAAGCCAAGTGCAACCTGTTCCTGTCCAAATGGTTGGCCTTTTGTCTCACCCGAGGACATGGGTTCTCCTCCGAGCCGGGTACTCCCTTTGACTCGGAAATCGAGGTCCTTGGTCCCGACTCTGTCCCGATCGGGGCCTTGATGGGATCTTGAACAAGCCGGCAAGTGTGCCGGAAACCCTCCTCTTCCGCGGTCGAAAGCCACGGCCTCATTGAAAGACTGCCTTTTTAGACAGCCTCTTCAAGAAATCGACCACACCCGTCCGGAAGCGCTGGGAACGGTCGGAATTTCCGCTTGATCTCGTTGCATCGCCCCACTCTCCGCCTGACCTGGGCGGGGAAAACCACCACGAGACTCTCCACTAGAGGAAAATACGCGGTTATCACCATGCTGGATTTGGCGTTACATTCCGGTAAAGGGCCCGTGACCCTGGCCGACATCTCCACGGAACAGGGGATTTCTCTCTCTTACCTGGAGCAGCTGTTTGCCGCCTTACGTAGTAAACAGTTGGTTCGGGGAGTACGCGGTCCCGGTGGCGGCTACTACTTGGGAAAGGCTCCCGATGAGATCTCCATTGCGGATATCATCTGTGCCGTCGATGAGTGGGTCGAATTCACGCGTTGCAATGGACGGAAAAACTGCCACGACGGCGGCCATTGCCTCACACATGACCTTTGGGATCGGCTCAGCGATGAAATCTTCGGCTTTTTGGATGGTATATCGCTAGCCGGTTTGATGCGGTGGGGCCTAGGCGAGATTGCCTCCGAAGACCCGTCTGGATCGAGCAAAAAACAAGCCGCCTGATCGACTCCTCCCCAGCAATGCCGAGCAGTACTCGATGGCTCAGGACCCGCCGGTGAGGTAGGGATGCACTCACTGCTTGCCGGGGAAGCGCGAGGCGGTTAGTTTGCGGGAGGTGTCGAGGTTCAAGGACACCTCCCGTGGTCGCCCGGAACAACCGAATGATAAGTAGATGCCGAATTCGATGGGTGCGGCCCTTTTGAAACGACGCGGAGAAACCCAGAGACAAAGGCTCAGCCGGCCATAGGATGAGTTGTGCCCACCATTGGGTTTACTCGATAGTTTCTTTTTTACCGCAAATGAACGGGAATGAACGCAAATGGGCCGAATAATACTCGGCTGAGGTCTGCGCTCGGCCAGCTCGATGCACAAAGCTTTCTCGTACACGGACTCCAAAGACCCAGAGTCCAGGACCCAAGACTTTGCCGACTTCGAATGCACACCCGAGAGCACGCCGAGAGGTAGCTTATCTTCGTCGACTTTATCTTGAATACATTGGCGTTCATTGGCGGCTGAATTTTCTCCCCGCAGCTCTTGCTCGATATTTTCCGATGGGCACAGCCTGCCGCCTAGACAATCCCCGCCGGTGCGGTCAACAGGACCACAGAGCTTTTCGAATCCATGGGACGGCGTGGATCGCTAGGTCTCAGGGTGAGGCGGCGTGATATGGATGGTGCGCAAGCTCCACAAGGTGTCCGATAAACCGGCCTCGACTCTCGGATTTTGGATCCCCAGTGTCGTTTTAAAAGAGAACCCACCCCACCAGTAGGTGGTGGCGCGCTGTTGCGCAGCAAACAAGTGGCAGGATATGGGGCCGCGGGGAACCGAGACCATTCAGACACTGGTGTGAAGGCTAGGCATCTCAGCTTTTACAGTCCGTGAGGCCGCTTGACGTGTACGAATAAATTCAATTGTAAAACAGTATTTCACGAGATGTTTGATGAAAGCCGCACCCGAATTCGATTTGTTAGTGGTTTGATGGTGTCAAGTTAAAGTGTGTATCCCGAGTTATCCTGGGACCTAATCCGGGAACAAAATCATGAATTGGTCGAGGGCGGTTGTCCAGTCCTGGATCGGTCGGGTCCACTGCTTGGCCACGCGGTTGAGGGCGAGGTAGAAGACTTTCGGAATGGACTCGTCGTTGGGGAAGGCCTTGCCGGTTCTTGAGCACCTTACGCAGGGAGTCATTCAACGATTCGATGGCGTTGGTGGTATAGATCACCTAGCGGACCGCAGGCGGGTAGTCGAAGAAGACCGTGAGAGGGCCTGTCTAAAAAGGTAGGCTCTCAACTGGCTTGTGGTCATCTTGGGTTCTCTTCTTTGTCCGCTTACAATGACCGGATACACAGTGAGTTGTACACCCCCGTGTCAATCGAAACTGGGTGCTACATCGGATACAACAAAAAACACTACCAATCTTTGTAATCCCGAAACCCGGATAACAGATCGGCAAACGACTTCGGCGCATATTTCTCGAATCCTTCCTGATTCACATATACGAAGTCGTAACGCGCATCCGCCTGCATCGCGTTGATGTCTTCGATTCACTGGCGCAGCCGCCGGAGCTTCCGCGGTACATCCAGGTCTTCCGACCCCTTGGTTTCCACCACGATCGCCCGACTATCGGTCAACTTCACCAGAAAATCGGGGTGATAGTTGGAGATGTCGCCACCGGCGTTGACATCATCCAGCTTGAAGTGCACCGCCAGATAGTTCTTGGCGTAGGACACCACATCGCGGCAACCCTCCAGAAAGCCGGCGAATTGCAGCTCGAAATGGCTATCGCCGATCATGCGATTGAACAGGCTCTTTTTCGGTATCATGTACCCCTGGTCTTTCACCACGAAGGGCCGGGTGTGGCTCAACTTGATTCTATCCTGAATCTCCGCGTCTCCTTTGTCCCGCACGGTCAGGTCGTTAATCGCCTTCTTGAAGGTCTCGATCACCGTCTTGGTCGCGGCTAGCTCCGAAAGGTTGCGCAAGGTATTCGGCGCCTCTAGCTCCACGGTTTGGCCGAACAAATCATTCCGTACAAAACCCTTCACCTTCATAATGGTCTGGGCGAAGTACCCGATTACGCTGCGGTAATCCGCAATCCCGGTGCTATCGAGTATCGTGGTATGGGCAACCTCTCCCGTGGTGGTGTCCTTGAAAACGATCTCGCGCTGCTCTTCCTCGGTGAATTGCCGATAGTCAATCGTCGGGAAAGTCATCGCGCCGGAATCTAGATCGGCAGGGTTCTTGTATTCCCGATAGACGCGCGGGGTGAGCACCGGGATTTCGATATCCAGGGCATTGATGTCTTTCTTGTCGTTATCCTTATCGACCTCTACCACCAACGGCGTTTTGGGCTTGGTTCCATCGCCCATGGCCTTGCGCTCCAGCTCGACCCCCTCGGCCTGGATGGACTCGACAAAGTCCATAAAGGCATCGGTGCTCACCACGCTGACATATTCTTCCACGTCGCCGGGGTACATCCTGCGCAGTCCCCGGCCCAAGGTCTGCTCCGGCAGGATATTGCTCTTGGCCGAGTAGGCCCTTAAGCTCACGATGGGGGGCACGTTGCGCTCATCCCACCCTTCCTTGAGCTTCAGCATAGAAACGATGGCCTTATAGGGACTCTCCATCGCATCGATGGAGGAGCACAGGAAAGCGAGGGAGCGTAAGCGACGAGCGGAGTGCGATGACCCCCGCGTAGCCGTACGTAGGGCCGGGCGTTTCGTCGGAGTGCGGCGCGTGAGCGCCGGCGGAGACGAAATGCAAGGCCATGCGACACGGCGTCAAGTCATTGCGGGAGTCCTGGCGCCACGCGGAGTGCGCGCCGGGACGGACGCAGGACGAGCGTGGGCCGCCGAAGGCCGTGGCCGCCGCCTGATTTTTTGCACCCGAAATCGGACGGACCCCATTTCGGGTTTCGCGAAAAATGGCGACGCTCCGGCTTATTGGCCTGCTCGCGCAATGCCTCCAGCTCCTCTTTTGCTTTGCCGGATTGCGCTTCGGTAATCTCACCGTTGTTCTTGGTGTAAATCACAGGACGGTATCCTTCAGATCGGGGTAGCTCCCTTCGGAGATACTCGGCCACGTCATCACAGTTTTTGGTGTCATCGGTCATCACGGACAGAATAGCCTTTTTACCCAGCTTCTTATGCGTCGATGTCGCGCACGATGTCGCCCAGGTCCAGGGTGGAATCCGTAGTCGCTCCGGTTGGCCTTCTGCCGAAGAAATAGTCCATGGTGTTGTCATCATCTGGCGAGGGCGGAATCTCGTTGCCGAAATAGACGCGGTGGATATTGGTCAGAAAGATATTGCCGGTGGGCCGCGTCACCCGCACCTCGTCTTGCAGGTGCAGGGTGAGCTGAAAATCATCGCGCCAGTTGCGGCCATCGAATCCGTTATCCGGAATCACCGGGTCCGTGAAGAAGATACGCAGCCCCGCGAAATCCTTGTAGATGCGATCCAGCACGATGATATTGGGCGCGATCACCAGGAAATTCCGCGCCAGCTCAGAATCCGGCTCATATAGAGCTTATGAAAAAAGCTCCAGGCCAGCGCCAGGCTCATCACCTTGGTCTTGCCGCTGCCAGTGGCCATCTTCACCACAGCGCCGCCAGCTCTCGTCGAACATCCGTGTCGAAACCGCGCCGCTGCCGTCGAAGCGCATCAGGTCTAACTTGTCCTTTGCCCCCACCAAGTCGTACAGATAGATGATGGTCTCCAACGCCTCGCGCTGGGCAAAGAAATACCGAAAGGTCTCCATATTGCCATCGGCTTACGGCAACAGGTGAGGCTCATCGAACCACCAGCTCAGCAGGCCCTTGCTGGTGTCGGTCGCCCCGATATAGCCGCTGTCGCGAAACTCCTTTACCTCCTTGCGCAGCGATGTCACCAATGGAGGCATCAGCTTGTCCATGCTCGTTGCGCGCAGGGCTTCATCTGCCGGAAACTAGCGAATTTCCGGATCGAGAATGGTGTGGGGAGAATCGGGGAGGTCCTTGTGCAGTGCCATGGTTCAATCCAGTAAACGTCTGTTTGCGGTAACCAGGGGGATTCCTCGTCCTCTGAACCTCCCATCATCCATGACCAGCTTCAATCCCCGCTCCCGGCACAGCTTGGCGATTACCTAGTCATTGAAATCGGAATCGTCCTTCGCATGCTTGTCGACTAGTCCAGCGACGTTCATGGTATCGAAACCGCTTCCCACTCTCGTACAGTGGCTCAGTATCCGCGCGACATCGACGGCAATCTCTTGCGCCACCGGCACAAAGTTCCTGTTTCTGCGAAACTCCCTGAGCCCGACCCTGGACGAGACGAGCTTGTGCTTGAGCTGAACGTATCTGTTGACGAGTTCCGATACGATCAATACGTCGATATGGATACGGCTTCCGGCGGCCAGGATATCGGCGAAGGCACGGGAATAGACGATGACCCTAGAGTCATCGGGCCTGTGGGGGCATAGATCAACAACCAGACATTGGTGTCCGGCAACAGTTTATCCGAGGCAGAGAATGGGTAACCTGTGATCCTCGATATTTCACACCCCATCTCCATCCTCCAACGCATCCCTGACAGCTGGATCGAATCTTTCAGAGTCCTTGAAGTGTTGCTTGGCTGTCTCGACGACCCGTTGCAACAACGCCAGATCGTCCTGCTGGATATCCTCCACCTTCAGCAAGGAGCGGATCCGCTCCTAATCGAACCGGCCGTAGAGTTGTCCGATGGCGGCATTCAAAAACGCCGACGTCAAGGTGGAGACATTATGGAATGAGAGCGTGACCTATCCACCCTCCCCGAGCGCGGCGGATAGACGTTTATAAACCTTCTGCCCGTCGCCGGATGCGACACACAGAGGGCTACCCACGACCCCGAACAGGGATATCGTCACCTCACTTTGCATGATTGCTGCCCTAAAAAATGTCCGCTGTGCTTAATTCGGTGGCGAGGCGGTATGAATTGGTATCGGCTGTCACTAGTGTCCCAACGTTTAGTTGAATAAATTCAGTTTATTATCGTAGTCTCGCTCATCGGGATTGTATGCCTCGTCATTAATCGGTTAATTTCATTGAATTTGTTCGAAGATAATGAGACCCGGAGCGTCGCCATTTTTTGCGAAACCCGAAATGGGGTCCGTCCGATTTCGGGTGCAAAAAATGGCGACGCTCCGGTGATGCCCTTGCCTTGTTGACGTCGTCCTTCCGTCCGGTAACGGTGGACCATTTTGTCCCAGGCTTCGCCTGGAACGGCGGCCTGTGCGTCATGCTAGACACATGCAAGTAGGGGCGACCGGCCGGTCGCCCTCGCATTTCGGTTTGGTGGAATCAAGCAAGAGGGGCTCCCCTCAACTTCTCTCCCGCCAGGGGATAGGGGCTAGGAGTCAAGTGTGTGTAAAGGCCAGCACCAAGGGAGAGGAACTTATCAGCCCCTACGAAGACTACTTGCGCTTGTGTCCGACCTTCTCCAATTCGTCCAGGTACTCCTGCCACCAAGCCTCCCGGTTGGTGCCGAGCTGGTACAGATAGTTCCAGGAGTAGATCCCGGTGTTGTGGGTGTCGTCGAAGTGTAGGCAGATGGCGTAGTTGCCCATCGGCTCGATCTTCTCGATATTGACCTCTTCCTTATCGAGCTGGAGCACCCGCTGGCCCGGTCCGTGGCCCTGGACCTCGGCCGAGGGGGAGTAGACGCGCAGGTATTCGCAGGGCAGGTCGAAATGGGAGCCGTCGTCGAAGGTGATCTCCAGGGTTCGGGATTGGCGATGTAGGTTGAACTCGGTCGGTGTGGGCATGGCTTCGACTCCGATATCTAAAGGAGACCTTGAAAATTTTGTAGTGTTATAAATCTGTTGTTTTCGGGTATAGGTATAATGTAAGGGAATCTCGCTATCGAATGCTGGAAATAACAAAGCCGGGAGAAGCTCTGATTTTCCTATCTCACGCCACGGCGCTGCGACGCAACGGGTTATCAGGTACGGCCTTGACTTGGCGTCGTTGCGCCGTGGCGTGAGTTGTTCTTCTCAGCGAAAAAGACCCAGGACCCAAAACCTTGCCGACTTCGAATGCACACCTGATAGCACTCCGAGAAAAGGGGTCATCCTCGTCGACTTTATCTCAAGGGGATCTTGAAAAAATCCATCCTTGGAATTTCTCAAGTCGCAAGCGAAAATGCGATTTTCTCTTCTCTCAAATTTTTCAAGCACTTACAGGCTTGAAAATTGGTAGGGCATTCCTGCCCTGCACGGGCACCTTGAATTTTTCAAGGTGCCCTTAAACACATTTGTCAGCAATTCCCGCCGGAAGCCCCCAACAGAGTGATGGAGAAGTTGGAAGGGCGGCAGGAATGACCGGACTAAAGAAGAACTGGTCCGTCGGCAGGAACGGAGTCGATCCGTTGGCGATGTTGTTCC
>Ga0209457_1000189_pt1 | contig 17938 bp, 25 predicted proteins | sample WorMetHEROISLAND_5_FD_187410 | JGI IMG/M metagenome (GOLD analysis project Ga0209457, IMG submission 187410) | Marine gutless worms symbiont microbial communities from Max Planck institute for Marine Microbiology, Germany - Olavius sp. 5 HERON... ... | reverse complement strand
CGAAATCGGACGGATCCCATTTCGGGTTTCGCGAAAAATGGCGGCGCTCCAGTTGGTTCGTTTGCGTCCATTCGCGTTCATTTGCGGTAAAAAAGAAAAGGCTCTCTTGCGTTTGGTGTGGGTAGCGGGTCATAGCGACCTGACTCAAGTCGTGATGAGAAGCCCCGACTTGACGACGAATGGAGAAGTCGGTACCTGGGTCATACCTGCCACAAGGTAGAGGATGGGAATCAGGTGCCTAGTGGTCCCGTAGCCGCGGGCCCTGGCTTTGGCGGCCTGGATGAGCGAATTGACCGCCTCGACACGGCCGTTGGTGAGCCGGGAATCGAACGCATTGAGGAGGCTTGGCCAGTGCAAGCGTCTTGGCCACCGCTTTAATCGGCTCCAGGCGGCAACGGCGCGCCCAGCTGTACTATCTGTTGAGGGGCGGCTTGGCTTGCGCCGCGCTCTGAGCGCTGTGGAAGATCTCGCGTAACGTTTCCTGGATCCGGAAGCCACGGTGTGTCTTGAGGTTTCGGCGCTTGAGTTCTGCAAACGGGGCTTTCTGGCGGTTACTCCAAACGTGCTTGTGCTTGAGCCAGATGTAGCGTGTATGCCGCAGTTCCGGGGCCCTTTTGACTTCTTGGCGACGCACTTCGTCGGAGGAGCACAGGAAAGCGAGGGAGCGTAAGCGACGAGCGGAGTGCGGCGACCCCCGCGTAGCCGTAGGGCCGAGCGTTTCGTCGGAGTGCGGCGCGTGAACGCCGGCAGAGGCGAAATGCAAGGCCATGCGACACGGCGTCAAGTTCTTGCGGGAGTCCTGGCTCCGCGCGGAGTGCGTGCCGGGACGGACGCAGGACGGCGTGGGCTGCCGAAGGCCATGGCCGTCGCCTAATTTTTTGCACCCGAAATCGGACGGATCCTATTTCGGGTTTCGCAAAAAATAGCGACGCTCCGGAACAACAAGATCAGAACACCACCGCCCCATGGGGCACAACTCATCCTATGGTCGGCTGAGCCTTTGTTTCCGGGTTTCTCCGAGTCGTTTCAAAGGAGAACTCACCCCATCGGTAGGTGGCATGCTGTCGCACAGCAAACAAGTGGCAAGTGGCAAGATCGGGGGCCGCGGGGAACCGAGACCGTTCAGACACTAGTGTGAAGGCCAAGTATCTCGGCTTTACAGTCTGTGAGGCCGCTTGACGTGTACAAATAAATTCAGTTGTAAAACAGTATTTTATGAGATATTTGATGAGATCCGCACCCGACGGATTCTCACGCGTGTCGCAAACGCGATTGACCGATAAGCCGAGAAGAACAGCTCACGCAACGGCAAAACGAACGACGCTACGTAAAGGCTGTACCTGATAACCCGTTGCGTCGTAGCGTCGTAGCGTGAGATTAGGAAAACCAGAGCTTCTCCCGGCTTTGTTATTTCCAGGTTTCTCCGCGTCTCATGCCCCGCCTAGAAGGCTTTGCTCACTTCCAATGCGAACAGGTGAGCATTGCCTTTATAATCGCCGTCGATCGCGTCGGCGCCATTGATCTCCTTCCCGAGATCCACCCCCGGGGTGTAGGATTTGCTTCCCCGATCGTTTCGGTCCTTGAACCTCACATACATATAGCTCACCTCGAGTCCCCAGCCCTGTCCTAAGTCCTGACCAAGGCCAAGGCTGAACAGGTGGCGGTCGTTGTCGGGTACACGGGCGTTGAAGTAGTCTCGGCTTTGCCCCGTTTCATCGTAGGCGTATCCGAAACGTAGCTGAGTTTTGGGTAGGACATCGTAGGTCAAGCCTAGCCGGTAAGCATTGGAGTTTTTCCACTCGTTGGTATCGGTAGACATGGTCGTTCCGGTGGCTTGGCTCTTGAGCTCTATCTGATTGAATTTACTCCAACCGGTTCGTGTCCAATCGAGTTCGATCGCCAGCGCGCCGGTAAGCTCGTAGCGGACGCCGAGCTGCAGGTGCCAATGGAGGTCGAGGTCCAGCTCGACCGCTCGGGTCGTTCCCGACAATGGGTTCCGAGGTATGAGCCCTCCCCTCAATTCGGAGATGGAAGCCGAGTGATAGGCGACGCCGAGACTCACCGCTCCATAGCGGTATAGGGCGCTCGCGTTCCAGCCCCAGCTTGTGCCTTCTCCCGTCACTTGGTTCAAGTGGGAATCCAGCTGCGCGGATCGGATCGTGTAGTAATCCACGCCGGCCGCGACGCTGAGTGCCGGGCTACACCTTGTAGGTCAGGGTCGGAGTCAGGGTGATGATTTCCAAGCGACTGCCCGTCGGGTGATTCCCACTGGGTAGCTGCCGCGTGACGCCCGGAGCCCACCGTAACCGGCACCTCACCGCTCAGCTTGGGGAAGGTCCTGGTTTCTCAGCGGATCTCCAATCCGAACGGGGCGTTGATACCGAGACCGACGCGCCATCGGTCATCTAGGGGCAAGGCGGCTACCCAGTCGGCCCCGTTGCTGCCATGATGACCGGTGGCCGTGTCGATGCTGAACCTCGGTCCGATGAAGGCGGCGCCGAGGGAAACTTTGGTTTGGTCGTGGAATCCCATGGCGGCCGGGTTATAGGCGAAGACCCCCGGTTCTTCGGGGTTGGCGACAACCGTATTAGCCGTGGCGGCTCTCAAGGCGGATAACTCCGAGAGGGAAAATCCCGCGGCCATTACGGTCGTCGAACCGATTTGTAGGCATAGCCCGCTGATGATGGCTACTTGGAGCCAATGGAATACCGGTTGTTGCCTCATGTAAGCACGACTCAATGGTACTCCTAAGTCTGAGCTGTCCCCACAGTCTCGAACGAGGAGTACACCAATGAGTCGTTTTCGCAAGCGATCACATGCTATCTGGCCTTATCAGCACCCTCGTGTTTGGACGCCCAAATATCGCTTTCGGGTCTTGAGTGGTCCGGTGACGGAGGAAGTGAGCTGCTGTATCCGAACGTTTTCGGAGTAGTTAAAGTGTGAGGTGGTGGAGTTAAACGTACAAACCGACCATGTTCACCTGTTGGTGATGATTCCGCCAAAGATTTCGTATCGGATTATGTGGGGACGGTGAAGGGTCAAACGGCGATTCGAGTCTTCAACCGGTTTCAGCATTTAAAACGTAAGCCCTATTGGGGCAGTCACTTTTGGGTCAAGGGTTACTGCGCGACACGGTTGGGCTCGATGCCGAAAAGATTCGGGCTTACGTCCAGTACCAAGAGAAACGAGAACGCCTGATGGAGCACAGTAGGCTGAAATGCTAACTGACCGAACTCTGATCCTGGGGACAGCCGGGCCTTGCCTCCTCTGGAGGCAAGGCCGATTTGTCCCCTTCTAGGGGTTATATCAAAGCCTCCCTTTCTTAAGGGGGGCTTTTTTACTGCGTCCTTGTCCGTCTCGAGTCTTCGCGGCGCACGGCCCGATGAGCGCGCCAAAGTATTTCCAGTCGAAGGCGACTCCCGGATCGGTCTTGCGTCCGGGTGCGATGTCGCTGTGACCGACGATGCGTTCCGGCCCGATATTCGGGAAACAGGTCCGGATAGACTGCGTCGTTCGGGCCAGCACCCGATATTGGTTCGCCTCGTAGGGGACTTGGTCCGCACCTTCCAGCTCGATCCCGATGGAGAAATCGTTACAAGCCGGATGGCCCTCGAAGCTCGAGACACCGGCGTGCCAAGCGCGCTTGTGGAGATCCACATATTGAATCAGCTCACCGTCGCGGCGGATGAGTAGATGGGAAGAGACGCGCAGCGAAGCGATTGCTCGAAACTCGGGATAGGCCTCCGGATCCAGACGATTTTGAAACAAGTCCTCGATCCAGGGACCACCGAAGCTTCCGGGTGGCAAGCTGATGCCGTGGATTACCAGGAGATCCACCATCCTCCCCGGTGGCCGTTCGTCCCAATTGGGGCAAGGCACATGGCGGGTTGCGGCCAGCCAGCCATCGGACCTACACCGGGGCTCAGGATACTCCTTGCCCATGGGTTTTTCCGTGAGGTCTATCAAGGGTGCCTTGAAAAGATCGATATACCCTTGTGGAACCTGACACTACAGGTAAGGCACCATGCCTTTCATCACCATGTCGGTCAAGCTCACGATCCCGATCACCTCGCCATCTTTCACCACGGGCGCGCGGGTCAGGTCGAAGCGGGCAAACAGGCGCGCACAGTGACGGATATCCATCCCGGGATTTACCGACAGTACGGGTTTGGACATGATCTCGTAGATATTGACTCGATTCGGGGCACGGTCCTCGGCCAGCACTTGGCGGGAGATATCCGAAATCACGACCATACCGATGGTGTCGTCCGGATGGCGCCTTTTGACGATGAGCGTCTTGGTTTCCACATGGGCCATGGTGTCGAGGGCTCGTGCCACCGTGTCCATGCCGTCCACGGTATCGAATTGGGACTTCATGACGTCGCGGACGCGCACGAGCTTTTTGTCGTTCATATCAGACTTTCCCCTTGACGGTATCGAAGAGTTTCTGCATTTGGTGGCTGATGCCCACGGCGTCTTCCACGTCCACCTGAATGGCGATGCCATGGCCAGGCCTGTCCTCGAAGTGCCCGACCCTGGCGATGGTTTCCAGAATGCTGCGGCTCATATGTTCCTCCACCAGCAGCAGAATGACATCGCGTTGGGTCTCCAGGGTCAGGCCGAAGAAGGTCTTGGATTTCTTGACCCCTTCCCCCCGGGCTTGGTTGATGACGGTCGAGCCGGTGGCCCCGGCCCTGCGTGCCGCTTCGAGCACATTTTGGGTTTCGCTGTCTTCGACAAAGGCCAGGATAAGCTTGAAGTGCATGGATGCGTTCTCCTACGGATTTAGGCGATTTCTGTCAAATGAAATACCATCTTGGTTGTCTTTTCGTCCGTCTTCCGTGTTGCGTCAACCGTTACATAGTCCACTATGCGCCGGTTGCCGCGCCTTGAATACGAACCAAAATCCGGCCCAATCCGGTACATCATTTTCCGTCAATCGCCTTAAGAGAATGTCCGACTTTCAAGGATAGTCTTTCATAGTGACCCGAGAGCAGACGGGCCGTTGTTCCGACAGCACTACCGATTTTTCAAGATATCCTTATGGACGGTCTTCAGGGGCCGGTATCGGATTTGCGCCGGGTGACGAGTTCGCTGAGTTGGGCATAGGCGATCACGGTCATGATCGGAAACAGACAGGCGAAGGCGATGAGCCCGAACCCGTCGAGGAGCGGATTGCGCCCCGGAATATTACTCGAAAGCTCCAATCCCAGGGCCACCACTAAAGGCACCGTGACGGTGGATGTCGTCACCCCCCCGGAGTCGTAGGCGAGGGCAACGATAGTCCGCGGTGCTGTCCAGGTCTGTATCAGGACCACGACATAACTGGTGATGATATAGTAATGGAGCGGCGTCCCGGAGATGATGCGGTAGGCACCGAGCGCGATTCCGGCGGCGACGCCGATAGCCGCGGCAATCCGCAGTCCCCAGGGATGGATGGCACCGGCCGATACCTGATGGGCCTTGATGGCTACGGCGATGAGGGAAGGCTCCGCGATGGCGGTCGAGAATCCGGTCGCGAAGGCGAACAGGTAGACCCAGACGTAGGTCCCCACGTATCTGCTATCATCCGTGGTACCAAGGAAATCCGATGCGGTGAGCTGCTCAGCCATGAGCCGACCCAGAGGGAACAGGGCCCGCTCCAGTCCGTCCAGGAAGCAGGCCAGACCCAATAGGACCAGCAGAAAGCCCAGCAACACCCGTTTGAGGTTGGGAATAGGATGGCGCAGGACCAGGACTTGGAAGCCTACCAGGATACTGATGATCGGCAACACATCGTCGATGGTCGTCAGCAGTGAGGACCCGAGAGAAGCCAGATACTCGGTCACAGCAGGATCCCGTAACCCATGACGAAAATCATGGGCGTCAATGAGGCGAAGGCGATGAGTCCGAAGCCGTCGACCATGGGGTTGCGGCCCTCGATACTGGAGGCGAGCCCCACGCCCAGGGCCGTCACCAGGGGTACCGTGATGGTGGATGTGGTGACGCCACCGGAGTCATAGGCGATGCCGATAATCTCTTCGGGGGCCAGGAGCGTCATACCCACGACACCGAGATAACCGCAGATGATCAGATACTGGAGTGGCCATCCACGCAGGATTCGCAGGACACCGATGACAATAGCCAGACCCACCGACAGGGCGACCGTGTAGCGCAGTCCCTTGGCGTAACCCCCCTGCGCTTCCGTGGTGTCGGCGATCATGCCCCCTTGGGCCGCTACGGCGGCGGCCTTCTCGGCAATAGCGGTCAAGGCCGGCTCGGCAATGGTGGTGCCGAAGCCCAGAGCGAAGGCGAACAACAACAGCCACCACAGACTGCCTTTGGCGGCAAAAGCCCAAGCCATGCTCTCGCCGATCGGAAACAGGCCCAGCTTGAGCCCCTGCACGAACAGGGTCAGCCCCACCACCACCAAAAAAGTACCCCAGAGCAATTCCGGAAGATCGGGAATGGGCTGGCCGAGCACCAAAAGCTGGAAGAAGGCGATCACCCCGACGATCGGCAGCAGGTCTTTGACACTACCGGTCAGGGATTTTATCAATTCGGAGGTCAGAGTTTGCATCGGGCTGGTACCGGCAGGTCCTGGTATCCGGAGGAAAAACGATTTCCGATCGCTCCCGCCGTCGATATGGTTTGCATTCGCGAGGTGACTCCTGCAAGGCCCCGATTCAGGGGGCCTCGAAAAATGGTATTGTTATTGCTTTGTTGGTTCTAGGATTCGATGTCAGATGATCTTGAATTTTTCTTGGTGCCCCTACGGCAGCTCTCGATCTTCCATTCCGACCTTCGACAGGCGGATGCCAACAACCCGGCCGGAACGGCGACGATACCCAAGTCGATCATCAGTACGAAAAACTGAATAGCTTACCACCCACCGTGATGGGATAAATACCCCCGTATCCGACTGTCGTCAAGGTGGCGACCGCCCACCATAGGCTATCAAAAATGCTCTTGAAGGCATCGGGTTGAGCGGCATTCTCGAAGTAATAGATGCCGACGGATGCCAGATACAGCAGCATCGCGGTGGTCACGCTGAACAGCGCGATTTCATCTTTTGCGATGATCAAGGTCCTGGAAAACCTATGAGTGGCCTTACCGTATCGAAATGGCTTCATCAATCGGAGCAGGCGTAGCATACGAAATATCTTTAAGGATCGAAGATCGGTACCGGCCGTAATATAAAACGGGATGACCGCCATCAAATCGATCAGCCCGTAAAAGCTCAGGGCATAACTCAACCTGCTCTTTGCCGTATATAGCCTGAGGAGATATTCGAGGGTGAAGAGCAGAGTGATGACGAGCTCCGTAATATCCAGCAATTTCCTGGTATCGGCCTCCAAGTCGGGCAAGATTTCTACGGAAAAAGTGATGAGGGAGAGCAAGATCAGTATCTGTACCGTCCAATCGAACACCCGACCCGGCAGGGTATCATTAGCTTTGGACGATTGCTCTCAAGTCCACAGTGAATTACTTGTGTCTCTGACGGTAATCTCGACTTGGCCCGGACCGGAACCCTTACCCGCCCGGCTCGGATAACCGTTTGGGAACAAACAGAAATCAAAACCTCGTTTCGGTTTCACGTCGTGCCGAGGGTACCTTGGAGAACTCTGAGGTATCCTGAATCATTCGGGGTCTCCGGAAAAATCCCGGGTATGGGATTTTTTACGGTTTCCACAAGATTTCGGAAGGGAGATTCTTACCTGTTGGTGCGGAAATGGCAACCTTGCCGTCTAAGGGTGCCTCGAAGAAGTCGGCGGTACCTTGAGAAATCGCTAGTGATCCGGGGATTGTCCTGCGAAGAACGAAAGTTTGGCAAGAAATGTACCGCTAACCATTGAGTATCATCAATTTTTCAAGTCTCGATACGAAAATACGATTTTCGCTTCGCTTGCGGTTTTCAAGCACTTGCGTGCTCCAGGGCCGACGGGGCATCCTTGCCCCGCACGAGTATCTTGAATTCAATATGCCCCCGAAACATCGAGCAGCGACCGAAACCATGTACCGGACAACCACACGGAACCCTTTCCTGAGAGAGCTGGAAGACAACAGACCCGCAGCAACGCTGATCGCACAACAGGTCCGGGCGGCGTTGGCCGAAGACCTGGGGGAAGGCGACCGTACCGCGGTCTTGATACCGGCGGGGCAGACATCCCGGGTCGAGCTAATAACTAGGCAATCCGCGGTCCTCTGCGGGCGCGCTTGGTTCGACGAGGTATTTCGCCAGCTCGACCCCGGAGCCCGCATCGAGTGGCGGGCCCTGGACGGCGAGCGGGTGGAGCCGAATCGTCCTCTGTGCCTGCTCACCGGATCCACCCGGGCCCTGCTGAGCGGCGAACGCACAGCCATGAACTATCTCCAGACCCTGTCCGGGACTGCCAGCCGGGCACGGCTCTATGCGGACGCCGTCGCCGGCCTCCCGGTGCACCTGCTCGATACCCGTAAGACCCTGCCGGGGCTGCGTGTGCCACAGAAATATGCAGTGCGGTGCGGCGGCTGCCACAACCACCGCATGGGGCTGTTCGATGCCATCCTGATCAAGGAGAATCACATTCTGGCGGCCGGCTCCATCGCGGCGGCCCTGAAGGCGGCGTTCGAGGTAGGCGACGGCCTGCCGGTGGAGATTGAGGTAGAGAGTCCGGAAGAGCTGAAGACGGCCCTGGCCGCGGGGGCCACCCATCTGCTGCTGGATAATTTCGAGCTCGAGCAGCTACGTCAGGCAGTGATCCTGGTTGCCGGAAAGGCACGCCTGGAGGCCTCCGGTGGCGTCACCCTCGACAATGTTCGAGATATCGCCGAGACGGGAGTGGATGACATCTCCGTCGGCGATCTTACCAAGGACATCACGGCCGTCGACATCTCCATGCGCTTCGTGGCGGCTTGAAGGGGGTGCTTTAATTTTATTGTGTCCGGTGTAGCGGGTACCGTGAAAAATCCCACTGAGACGTAGCGATCCACGCCGCCCCGTGGATTCGAAAAGCTCCGTGACCCTGTTGACCGCACCGGCGGGGATTGCCTAGGCTGGGCTGTGTCCATCGGAAAGTATCGAGTAAGGGCTGCGGGGAGAAAATTCAGCCGCAATGAACGCAAAATTCAAGAAAAGTTGACGAGGATGAACCGACCTTTCGCGTTCATTGGCGGCAAAAAAGAAGATATCGAGTAAGTCCAATGTTGGGGGCATAGTCCACCTTACGGTCGGCGGAGCCTTTGTCTCCGGGTTTCTCCGCGTCGTTTCAGAAGAGCCGCACCCGATGGATTCAAACGTGTCGCAAATGCGATTGACCGACTGGCTGAGAAGAATAGCTCACGCCACGGCACAACGACGCCACGTCAAGGCCGTACCTGATAACCCGTTGTGTCGTAGCGCCGTGGCGTGAGATAGGAAGACCAGAGCTTCTCCCGACTTTGTTATTTCCGGGATTCGATAGAGAGATTCCCTCACATTAGATATACCTGAAAACGACATAGTTATAACACCACCGGAATTCCGATGGGACAATCGCAAGATCACTACCAATCGAGCACCGGCGATTTATCCAAGGTTCCCTGAACATCCATCCGGAACAACCCCATGTCCGATACCCTGAGCACTTCTCCGGAGCCCGTGCCGGACCGAGAGCCCGGCGACGAGTCGGGGACTGTGCGCTGCGGCTTCGTAGCGATCGTCGGCCGTCCCAATGTGGGCAAATCCACCCTGCTCAATCGGTTACTGGGCCAAAAGCTGGCGATCACCTCGGACAAGGCCCAGACCACCCGGCACGCGATCCTGGGGATCAGGACCCAGGAGCGGTCACAGGCGATCTATGTCGACACCCCTGGCATCCACGAACGAGGACACAATGCCCTGAACCGGTACCTCAACCGGACCGCACACAGCCTGATCGCGGACGTGGACCTAGTTCTGTTCCTGGTCGAGGCCCTGCGCTTTGCGGCCGAAGACGCCAAGGCCCTGCGTGCGATTGCCACGACCGGGGTATCCGCCATCGCGGTGATCAACAAGAGCGATCGAATCCGTGACAAGTCACGTTTACTACCTTACCTCCGCGAGCTCTCGACCCGCCATACCTTTCGGGAGCTGATACCCATCTCCGCCGCCACCGGCGACCAAGTTGACCGGCTCGACGGGCTGGTGCTCGAGGCACTGCCCGAGCGGGCTGCCCTCTTCGCCGCCGACCAGCTCACGGATCGCTCCGAGCGCTTCTTTGCCGCCGAGCTGCTGCGCGAGCAGCTGATTCGGCGTTACGGGGACGAGCTGCCCTATCGCACCACCGTCGAGATCGAACGCTTCGAGGACCAAGGCGGTTGTTATCGCATTGGTGCCCTGGTGTGGGTAGAACGACCCGGCCAGAAGGCAATCATCATCGGCCATCGCGGCGAAGCCCTGAAAACAGCGGCGAGACAAGCGCGCCTGGGGATGCAGACCCTATTCGACTGCCCGGTACATCTAGATGTTTGGGTCAAGGTCAAGAAGAGCTGGTCCGGCAATGAGGCGGCATTGGCCAGCCTAGGTTACACGAGCCGGTAGTATTCTAATGGTTCGTGGGTAATGTTCTGATCTTGTTGTTACCGAGAATGGACAACCGCAAGAGTTGCCCCTATTTCGGTTCCCTACACACCGCAAACAACAAATTTATAGCACCATCGGATTTTCCACGGTTCCCACTACACCGGATACAATAAAGTTAAAATACCACCCACGAGTCGATGACAGCTACCCACGACAAAGCCGCGCGCGATCATCTCCAGCGTTGCTTCGTGCTCCACCGACGTAGCTTCGGCAACACGGGCCTGATTCTGGACGTGTTCTCGGTGGCCCATGGACGGCAAGCCATTCTCGCCAAAGGCGCCAAGCAGCAACGCCGGGGCCGCCCTGCCGGTGGTGAGCTGCTACAGCCGTTTCGACCCCTGTGGCTGAGCTGGAGCGGGCGAGGCGAGGTCAAGACACTGGTGCGCTACGAAGCGGCCGGACCTGCGGTCGAGCTGCCGGGAAAGGTCCTGTATTGCGGGTTCTACCTCAACGAGCTGTTGGTCCGGTTAGTACGCAAAGGCGACGCGCACGAGGCCCTGTTCGCCTTCTACTCCGCGGCCCTCGGCGCGCTTGCGGAGGGGACGGACATTGAGACCGTGCTGCGAGGCTTCGAGCTCCGGCTGTTGCGAGAGATCGGCTATGCGGTGGAGCTCGACCGGGAAGCCGGGAGCGGTCGGCCCGTAGTGCCGGAGCACTATTATCTCTACGAGCCGGAGTCGGGGCTGTGCGCCACCGGGAGCGGAGAAGGACACCAAGCCCTCTCGGGCGAGATGCTCCTGACCTTGACCGCCGGCGGACCGCTCAGCGGCCCGGCGGCCAAGGCGGCCAAGCTGTTGACTCGGCGCTTACTCGCACCCTATCTCGGTGCGCGGCCCTTGAAGAGTCGCGAGTTGTTTCGAAGCCAAGCCCCCGACCACCGCTGGGCCCTGGACGGATGACAAGCCTCGACGCCGAGCGGCTCTGCGCCGTCTATCGCCTGCTGCTGGCACAGTATGGTCCTCAGCACTGGTGGCCGGGCGACTCGCCGTTTGCGGTCATGGTCGGCGCCATCCTGACCCAGAACACCGCATGGACCAACGTGGAGCGTGGCCTGGATCGCCTGTGTGACCGCATTCCCCTCACGGCGCGGGCGATCCTCTCCCTGCCCGGCGATGAGCTGGCGGCCTGCCTGCGACCGGTCGGTTACTTCAATGTCAAGTCACAGCGGCTGCGGGCTTTCTGCCGCGCTTACCGGGAGGCGGGCGAGCTCGCGGGCCTGAGCACCTTGGGGACCGACCCGCTGCGCCGCTGGTTACTCGGTATCCGGGGTATCGGTCCGGAGACTGCGGATGACATACTGCTCTACGCCTTCGAACGCCCGGTATTCGTCATGGATGCCTACACGATCCGCATCTTCGAGCGTCTCGGCATGCTGACGGGGAATGCGGGCTACGAGGCCATCCGTCACGGCTTCGAGACTGCCCTTGGTCTGGACGTCCCTCTATTCAACGAATACCACGCCCTCATCGTGCGCCACGGCAAGGATATCTGTCGCCGTACTCGACCTCAATGCGCGCACTGCTGCCTGAGTGAATCCTGCCCCGGCTTTGGCGGGGAAAGGGGGCGGAGTCCTTAGCCTATACTATCCTCGCCGCCGGATTGCCCAGGGATCACCTTACGATGCCTCGCAAGCCACGGTTTTTCGTTGCAGATATATCGACCCATATCGTTCAATGGGGCAACAATCGCCAAGCGATCTTTTTCTCCGACAACCAATCGTAAAGGGCTCTGGCCCTTATGCCGGTAGATGAAATACCAATGCGTTTAGCGCTTCGATTCCTCCGCTTCTCTGCAGGCTACGCTCAAACGCTTTGTTTACCTCTATAGTCACCACACCCTACGGAAAGGCTTACACCACAAAACGCCCCTGCAAACCCTCAAACAGTAGTACGCTCAACAGCCTAACTTGTTCAACAAAATCCCATGCAATCATCCGGGACCTGATACCAGCCACGAGAGACGCAAGGAAGAGATCACGATAGAACATGTTTGCTGTTGAATATACAAAAGAAATCATAAATGACTTGAAAAATATACGGGCACATGGACGCCTGCGAATATTGAACAGCATTGAAGCGCAACTAAAGCATGAGCCCACTAAACGGACTCGTAGTCGGAAAGTGATTGTCGGGTTGACACCACCATGGGAATATGTTGATCCTATTTGGGAGTTCCGGATAGAAGAATACTGTGCTTTTTACGATATCGACGAGGAGATTTCCGTTGTAACTATTCGAGCCATCCGGCGTAAGCCACCGCACAAAACAATGGAGGATTATTATGAAAACTTCCGAACTCGAGCATACTACCTTGAATGCTTGTGTCGAGGAAACTCAACAAGAGCCTCTCATTATTACTCGTGAAGGTAATCCGGTAGCATTGATTCTTGGAATAGATGAAGAACAACTAGAATTGGGAAGTGATGCTTCCTTTTGGGGGCTTATTGAAGAGAGACGCGAAGAAGATCGCATTAGTCGAAAGGGATTGGAACCAGCACTCGAATCTGATTGAATCCCAAAGCTTTTCGAAATAATTAGGGCTTGACAACACTTTCCGGCCGATGCCGGAAAGTTGTACGGCTAAAGCTCAAGCGCAATGATGCGGATGAAGCGCACTGGTTAAGCGTTGCGTCTATGCGCCGTTTAGCTTGCATTCAGAATGGAGCTTTTTATGATCGATTGTAGTTTTGGATTGAATGACCGACCCATGAGTAGTTTCATTATGGGAGTATCTTCATTTCCGGCATTCTCCGGTTTGAATAAACACGTAGACCGCGCTATATCGCAGTGCATTCCCAACCAAGATCCTATCCCTAAAGGGAATTACCATATACTTGTATCGTCAATCCGGAAGATTGCTTGGGCCTTTAAAGGGTTTATTCTCCGATAAAGATGATTGGTTCGCACTCTATGCCATTGACAACAAAATGGACGATTAACCATATTGCGAACAAGTAAAATGAGGGCAATTTTGTCTCCATCCGAAAACGAACCTGAACTGATTATCAAGTAGTGCGATATCTATTAAAGGGTACTAAAACAATCATAATTCCGGAAGTAGGTTTAGAATGCTATGGTAAAGTCAGAGTATGGTGAAGCCAAGATGTCGAAATATAAATATTTTTTCTAGCATTTATTTTTGGCAATTATCCAATATTCATTTACCCGGAGCCACGCTCGGGCCGTATTGCACCGGGGCTTCAATCCCTGCAGAAAACGTGCTGCGTTGCGCGCGCCCACAGACACAGGTTCCGCTGACAATGCGGTACTCGATGTACCTTACGCTGGATCTCCACCTCGACCACCTGGCGTCGCTCCGCGAGCACTGTAGCTGCGATCCCGGTGCCGCAACGTCCGCAGGCGCAGATCCCCGTCAACGGGATGATCACGCACTGGTCGGGGTGATCGACCAGGGAGCGAGTGACGCCGCGTCGGCCCGGTTGTCCACTGGGCTTACGCCTGCTTGGCTGACGTTACGAGCGTGGTGGCGGCTTCTGAACGGTGAGTCCGAGGATGGCGCGGCCGGCTGGAGTTGTGGCTATCCTTGGCCCGGCGCGCTTCCAACTCCCGGATACGCTCGCGCAGATGCTCAATGAGCGCCGTTTGCTCCGCAACCCATTCACGCAACCGCTTAAGCTCGTCGTCAGGGTTTTCCGGAGAATGGGTTAGGGTGGATTATTCCAGCATGGGAATAGATTACTTGTATAGCCTACCGTTTAGCAAGAGGTCCTGAATAGTTACCCCGTGAGGTTGCTTTGCGTTTGTCGCCGGCGCTTTTTACCCAGATAACGCCGTTTTTGTCCATGTCTAAGGTTTACTGACGCCATTGGATACGACAATCCGCATAACCAACCCGTCCAATGTGGAAATAGCTTGGGTTTGCGGATTGACGGGGGGCTGACCTGTTGGGAGGCGGCATTGGATACGAGGTTGTTCAGGCGCTCTATGTCTTTCCGCTCCAACCTGGAGAATGTGCCGTCGTCGTTGACTCCGATGAATAGGGTGCCGCCCCCCGAGTTACTGAACGCCACGATCTCCTGGGCGAGAGAAAGCCCGTTGGTAACATTGGCCTTGAGCTGGTGTTTGCTATCCTCGCCCCTGGCGACGATTTCTAAGAGCTCCGTGGCTTCCATAGCTCGTATCTCCTGTGCCGTTGCCGGAAGGCATCTTCACCGCCTTCCATGATATCGACAATTTTCCGTTGGGTCTCCGGGTGGTCGATGCTTCCACTTGTGACATGGACCTTGTTATCGGAATAGGGGCAGGCAAGGACCTGTTTCGCATCACCGAGAACCGGAAAGTTGGCATTGTGGGTGGCGAATATGAACTGAGTCTTTGGTTTGAGGCGGCGAATGAGTTTTATCACATCCTCGTAAATCGTCTGGTTGTCCAGATCGTCTTCCGGCTGATCGATGAGAAACAGATCGTTTTCCTCTCGGCTTAAAACGAACAGGGTCAATGTCGAGGTGCGCTGACCCAGGAAGTGGTGCGTCAATTCCTTACCGCGATACTCGATGGTAAAGAGCGGTTGGGGACCTGCTAGGTCAAGAATGCAGAGAGGTTTTGCATGAAGTGGGCTTCGAAGGTCTGGTCCGTATTGCCGACTCGGGTCTTGATGGCATCGAAACCCCGGAACATGGTGCCGAAATCGGAAGAGTCGTTGGCCACCGATATAAGGGTTGCCTCCCGGATACGGCTGCCTCGGAACATGTCCTTCATAAAAAGTAGCAAAGGTGGTTTTATTGCCCTTGAATTCGGCTTTAGATTTCAAGCGGGGAATGACTCCGGTTTACCTTCCAGCTCGGCACGGATTTCCTGGTACTCTTCGCGCCAGAGATCATTGAGTGCCGCTATTTCTCCGCGCAGATCCTTGTTCAGATTTTTACGGCGAGGCTCCTGATTATCCAGCTCCTGGAGTATCTGGCTCGCCTGATCCGCCTCCTTCCGAAGCCGGCGGAACTCGTCGGGTCGGATCGCCTGTCCACCGGATTGCCGCAGTTGCTCGGATACCGTTCTTTCGATTCGGGCGAATTCCTCCTTAAAGCTATTCTTAAGCTTTTCAGAAGCCTCGGTCTTTTCCCGCAGCTCGGCAAGTGTCCGGCCACCCTCTGAAAATGCTTTTTTAATCTAATTGAAGGACGAGATCAGGTTATCGTAATCGGAAAAAAAGCCATCGAAAGAGGCGACTTTTGTAATCGCGATCCAATGTCCTTTCTCCGAAGGGGATATCGAAGGCATAGCGGATAGCTTCCAGGATCGACGATTTACCGCTGCCCCGGACGCCGATCAAGGTATTCAATTCCAGGGAAAACCGGATCGTCTGGCCATCCGGCACGCCGACCTCGAAAGATACGTCCGAGATGTGCGAGTGCCCATGTTTTTCAGGCTCGGTGGTAACCCGGCTTCGATGATCCAGGAGGGTGTACTTGACGGCCTCGAAGGTGAAAGCACCAACCTTCAGATAGCAGGATTTCCCGCGGCCGATCCGGTCGATTGCTTTGCCGTCCGAGCCTTTGATCTCCGCCGGATAGGCATCCCCCAGCCATTCTCGTGCCTTGCCCCGACATTTGCGGTCGAGCTGGTCATGGGGCCTGATCTTCTGGAATGCCAAAGACCTGCGGCGAAAATACTCATTTTTCCCGATCTCTTTCAGGCGGCCACCATCCAGCTCATTCCACAACCCACTGCGCTCATCAACATGGGCAAAGATCAGGAAAAAAATCCTTGTGATATCCTTCGAGCTTTCTGATGGTCTCGATCAAGTTAAAAGAGCTGCGGCCATTCTTGTTTTCATACTGATCCGGTGTTTTGCCTGCAAAGATAGCAGTCAAAAACGGGCTGATATGGTCTTGCCCGTTGGCCAGCCATTTATCACTGAATACGATCAGGGTGTGGATGCCATTAGCTCCATCATTTACCGAGAGCTCGACACCGGGCAGTAGAGGGATCGACCTTTTCTTCGCTGTCTTATGTAATGTCTTGAACTCATCCGGATCGAATTTATTATGGTTGGCAATGAGCCCGATGTGGATTCCGGCGATCTTCAGGGTATCCACATAGCTCGAATAGTAATAATTATCGTCTCCGTCATATCGAAACTCCTTGTCCGCTCCGGAGTGGAGATGAAAATCCGCCCGCAGCCATCGGCTGCCGTTTGCAACAATATCTTCAATTGCCGCCATTGATTTTCCTTTGTGCCTTTGCGGTTGGTTCGTTGTCTGCCCCGTCTCCGGCGTCTCCGGCGTCTCCGGCGTCTCCGGCGTCTCCGGGGTGGTAGGCAAGCTTTCACCGCATCCTACGGCTCTGCCAATGGTAAAGCGCTAACCTTATCCGGCAACTCTGAGATATCCCGATTCTAGCGGCGTGTATTCATAATACGCGGGAGCACATCCGGGTCGGCGTCCCATAAAGAATATTCGGAGCGGGTCATGGCTAAGAAGCGATGGAGTGGCAATTTGCTGTCACTTTCATGCCAAGCATTGACATAATCATCGATATCATCGAGCAAAACGTTACCTTCTAAACATTTCCGGATAAAATTAGACATCGATCTTTCTCCCCTTCACGGCTTCTTTAATCATAGCTCCATGAACCGGGTCAATCACACCCAAGTAGCGCCCTCTCTTGTTGAACACTTTGATTTCACTATGAAGGGGACCCCAAGGAAGGGTATAAAGGGGGTTGATGAAGAGTACCTACGTCCATCCTACGCGGGCCGTAGGGCAGGTTGGGTCCCAACCAAGCAGCCGACCGCTGCCGCAGCACGGAAATAGAAACGATGCGACATTGGGTGAGTTGAATTTTCTCGGTCATGCATCATAGTAGGTACTTATCCTTTAAGTGATTGAAGTTCATTACCTTTCGTCCCAGATTACTAACAGCTAGATATAGATCGAGGTCTACTGTAAATGAGCAACTGACTCGTCTTGATTTTTTGACAAAACCAGTGTCAGCTACACCCAGCCTATTATAGAGGTTGCTCCGGAATATATCTGGTTTTAAAATATGTGATTTTACTACCTATCAAGGATAATGTTGAAAGTAACTCCTGTGCTTTCTTTCCATCTGTCTGTCTCAGGAGGTTGGGTACTTCAGCCAGACAATGAGAAGTGATCCAGAATGACTTGAACCCTTTTATCTGGAACAAGAACAGATCGTAATCCTCTTCCGTGAATGCCTTAGTTCTTTCGTGGGTGCTTATATATGTCCTGTTTATCCCACCAACTACGAGCAACAAGGTACAAATTTGTACCTGATTACCCCGCAGGTTCAGCCAATCTAAGGGGCCGCTCGGGCATCGGAGGGGTACGAGCTGCGATGTATCCGAGGCGCGGAATCATCGCCGGCAAATTAAAGCGACGGTTGCATCGAGAGCCGA
>Ga0209457_1000188_pt1 | contig 18156 bp, 17 predicted proteins | sample WorMetHEROISLAND_5_FD_187410 | JGI IMG/M metagenome (GOLD analysis project Ga0209457, IMG submission 187410) | Marine gutless worms symbiont microbial communities from Max Planck institute for Marine Microbiology, Germany - Olavius sp. 5 HERON... ... | reverse complement strand
GCAGGAAGCCTTTACCTGGGTCAACACCATGCTCGGTAACGTTAAGAACGCGATTCAGGGGACATACCATGGCATCAGTGACCAGCACGCGCCGCGCTATCTCGTCGAGTTCGGCTCTCGATTCAACTGTCGCTTTGATTTGCCGGTGATGATTCCGCGCCTCGGATACATCGCAACTCGTACCCCTCCGATGTCCGAGCAGCTCCTTAGATTGGCTGAACCTTCGGGGTAATCAGGACGGTTATGAGGGCGCCTTGAAAAATTTAAGGCGCCCGTGCGGGGTAGGGATACCCCGCCATTTTTCAAGCATGTAACTGCTTGAAAAATGTGAGCGAAGCGAAAATTGCATTTTCGCTTCGTGGCTTGAAAAATTGCAAGGATGCAATTTTTCAAGGTTTCCATAAGGTACGGCCTTGACGTGGTGTCGTTGCGTGAGCTATTTCTCAGCAAGTCGGTCAATCCGTTTGCGACACGCTTAATTTTTTTGCCGCCAATGAGCCAAAAAATATTCGACGGCGGACTATCCACTCTTTCTGCCGCTCGCAAGAAATTCGTTGTTCGGCCGGCTCTAGGCACAATGCCTTCTCGTACAGTAACTATTCAGCTACTCCAATTGGGGCATTGGGGGTTGCTCTTGGAACGTCAGGACGGGCGAGTTGAAAAGATCGTCGGACTGTTTGCGGCGGGTCGCAAGGTAGGAGCGGATGATGGCAAAGGCATTTCCGCCGGTATCGGAGCGGAAACAACCGGGGACTTTCTGCTTGAGTTTGGGTCTTCGGAGGTCGCGTTCGGCCTGGTTGTTGTCGAAGGGAACGCGCCGGTCGGTGAGGAAGCGCAGGATCTCGTTGCGGCGCTCGCGCAGTCGCCGAATGAGGTTGCAGGCCGGGGATTGTTTGACTCGCCCGCGGGTGCCAGGACGGCGGGGACGGGGAGGATTGCCGACTTCGGCTTCGGTGAGGATGGTGTCATACGCCCGGTCCGTATTGCACCGGGGCATCAATCCCCACGGGGAGCGTGCTGCGTTGCGCGCGCCCACAGGCACAGGTTCCGCCGACAATGCGGTACTCGATGTACCTTACGCTGGATCTTCACCTCGACCACTTGGCGTCGCTCCGCGAGCACTGTAGCCGCGATCCCGGTGCCGCAACGTCCGCAGGCGCAGGTTCCCGTCAACAGGATGATCATGCATTGGTCGGGGTGATCGACCAAGAGAGCGAGTGACACCGCGGCGGCCCGGTTGTCCACTTGGCTTGTGCCCGCTTGGCTGGCGTTGCGAGCGTGGTGGCGGCTTCCTGAACGGTGAGTCCGAGGATGGTGGTCGGCTGGGGTTGTGGCTATCCTTGGCTAGGTGCACTTCTAACTCCCGGGTGCGCTCGCGCAGATGCTCAATGGAGGAGCACAGGAAAGCGAGGGAGCGTAAGCGACGAGCGGAGTGCGACGACCCCCGCGTAGCCGTAGGGCCGAGCGTTTCGTCGGAGTGCGGCGCGCGAGCGCCGGCGGAGACGAAATGCAAGGCCATGCGACACGGCGTTAAGTTATTGTGGGAGTGTCCCTGGCGCCGCGCGTAGTGCGCGTCGGGACGGATGCAGGACGAATGTGGGCCGCCAAAGGCAATGGCCGTCGCCTAGTTTTTTGCACCCGAAATCGGACGACCCCATTTCGGGTTTCGCAGAAAATGGCGACGCTCCGGTTCGTTGATGATGGGCTCGAGGATTTTCCCTTCTTCGTCGGTGAGGTCACTCGGGTACCTGACAGCCGATTGAATCGTTTCTTCAGTCCTGGAAAACCCCGGGATTACATCGCATAAAACCACAAAATCTGCATATTTTATGATTTAAAATTAATATGTTACTTTCTAGACATCCTCTAAGGATTTGCCGACCTCGAATGCACACCCGGTAACACGCCGAGAGGTGGACTCATCCTCGTCGACTTTGTCTTGAATAGATTTGCGTTCATTGGCATTTATTTGCGGCTGAATTTTCTCCCCGCAGCGCTTACTCGATATTCTCCGATGGGCACAGTTTGTCGCCTAGGCAATCCCCGCTGGTGCGGTAAACAGGGCCGCGGGGCTTTTCGATTCCACGGGCGGCGTGGGTGGTGTTATAAATCTGTTGTTTCCGGGTATACTTAACGTGAGGGTATCTCTCTAGTTGGACCCTGAAAACAATAAAGTAGTAACGATGTGCCATATGGGCGGAGGCGACGAGCTAGGGGCGAGGATCGGGTGTTGCCCCGGAGTAGCTTGATCTTATAAGACCGAGCCGGAGACCGACGATGGAGAACACCATCCAGCTTGGCGAGCAACGCGCGTCGAATGCCGAGTCGCTGTCTACCGAAGCGCGGTTGAGGGCGCTCGAACGGCGACTGGCCGAACATTCCGAACATCTCGCGGAAAAAGGGCTCGTAGACCATGCCGACCTATCCGCCGAACTCGGGCGTCACCAGAATCGGCTCCGTGATAGTGAGAAGGCGATGGTGGAACGCATTGGGGATGTGGACGACGACCTGCGGGCGATGGCATCCCGATTGCAACGGGCTTGGCAGACTCATCGCCAGGAGGTGGACCTGCGGTTACGACGTCACGCTTGGTTCTCGCGGGGGTTAGCGTTGCTTGCGGTTCTCTCCGTCGGTGCACTGGTTTTGGTTGCTTATCAGCTTCATCAGCTGCAGTCGGGAGCGTTGCAAATGAACAGGGAGCTTTCCGAGCTGCGCCGAGAGTATGCGGCTCTCACCGCGGAACGAGCGAGCTCTGCCCAGGTGCGGCACCGGCTCGAACGGATACCCACCCAAGCTGCCGAAATCACGGCTGGGTTGGCGCGCTTGGTTCGGGAGACGGAGCCGACCACGGATCCGGGCACTGTCTCGGCGGAGATATCTGCCGGTGCGGGGGATATCTGCAATCCATCGGAGGCGGACAGGGAAGACCGGCCGGAGGTAAAGACCCCACGGGCAGACCCTGTGCAACCCCCGAAGGATACGGCTTCCGGGGCGGTGACCACCCTTACCGGCACAGCGGACCGGTTGTATCGGCTCCCGGCTAAGGGGAGCTATGCCCTCCAGCTCGTCGGCTATTTCGAGTCCGAGTCCCTGGACGAATTCGTGGCCCGGGAAGGCTTACCCGTGCAGGTCTACGGACTCCGTGAGACCTACAGAAATCGTCTCTGGTATGCGGTCATCCATAGCCTGCACCCGAGCTTTACCGCGGCCGTGGAAGCATTGTCCCGGCTACCGACGCATCTGGTGGCGCTCGATCCCTGGATCCGCGCCTTGCCGGGGGGGACCGAGCTACGGGTCATTGAGACCGGGCCCGGACGTCTGTCGGCGCCGAAGACCCTTCCGTGAAACATCTGATTGTCGCTCTGTCCCTGGTGCTCGTTATCGGCCCGGTAGGGGCCGCCGGATCTCCGGCGGGCATACCGGCTACGTCGGTGATGACCCTCTACCAATTCAACGGCGAGCCAGGCCTACCCTACTACGAGATCGATGCCTTAAGTCCGGAAGGACCGTCCTCTCCGGCAGGGACCCTGGCACAGGGGACCTCACTCGTCCCCTGTCTGGTGATCCGGGACGGCTAGGCCCTGACCGATGAGCAGGGACGTCCTATGTGGGATTCGAGGTCGTCGTGGACGCCCGTACCGCCACATCGGCCACGACGGGTACATTCGAGCGTACCTTTGCGCAGCGCCGGTCGCTGCTGGGTTGCCAATCACCACTGCGACCGTCGCATTCGGTGTGTGACCGATGTGCGGCTAATGAGTACGCTGGGCAAGGCGCCCTTCTTTGGTCCACCGCGCCGGGGACGAGTCGCCGCCGAGGGTGGTCGGGGGGGAGCTGGACTGGATCATCCGTACTTTCCACAACTCACCCCACTGCGCCGCGGTGAACCGCAAGCTGATCGGGCGCTGCCGGGCTTTGCAGCAGGCCTGGGACCGATTCATGGTCGAGCACCGAGGTTACTGGCCGCAACGGACATCGCCCGTACCAAGCATCTGGATTACACCCGGCGCACGGCCATCTACGAGGGGCACCTCGACCGGGGCTGCACCGCCTATGGGGCCTGCGAGCGCAACATCATCGCCTTGTCCATTCGCAATCGGGCACGGTCCGCATCCTGCAAACAACACCGAGGCTATCGGTTTCCGGGAGACTATCAGGGGGTCTCCTCCAAGGTATCCCAGTACAACATCTAGGACGAGTACCTGACCCAGATTTCCGGCCTGACCTCCTGTTTCCTGCGCTCGGATCTGAAATCCGGTAAGCACGCCGAGGGTTATGCCAAGATTCGTGCCCGATACGAGCAGAGCCTGGACGACACCCGGCGCATCCTGTTTGGCAACGATTGCGATCTCGTGGATATCTTTCGTCAGGTCGACTTGAGCGCTATCAAAGAGCTACGCCACTACCGCCCCCCCGACCATGGGCTTCCCCGACCATCGGCGGGTCGAATACATTCGGGCGCGGTGGCGAGGAAGGGGCAGGATTTCGCCTTGATCGCCAAATACCTGGATCCAGGTCGGCCCGCGAGGTGAGAACGGATACCGATTCCGACACTTTCTGCTCGAAGAGCTAACGGAGAGGGACCGGTATTAAGATCTTGGGCAATTTTCCGGGCTTCAAAGTGGACGACCGTAAAGTCTCTTTGAAAGGCCCGTCTTCCTGCCTACCCTACGGAATTCCCAGCGGCTGTGACCACGGTCGTGTCGGTCGTCACCACCGCCCTGGTTCGAGGCTGGTAAAGCCCTGGGACTGCAATGCCGGACCCATGATCGGGGAGAAGATTGCCGCGCCAAGGGCCGGTTGAAGACCGTCATGGTCGGCGGTACCTGTGATACCTGGATGCGGCCGGTAACTCGGGTGCCTTGAGAGATTGTCTAAAAAGGCAGTCTCTTAGTAATTGGAATGCCCCCTGGCGACTTTTTCAGCAGACCCACCGCCGGCTCAAAGGCCTGGGGAAACCAAACGGTGAACTGATCCGACTTGGCCTTTATCTCTGCCTGAATCCTCCGAGGGATATCCGCCCACCGCTAATCCGAGACCTCCTCCGGGTGAATGGTCCAGTTCATGTTCGGTCAGGCCATTTTCAAAGGGGCCTCGTACATGAAGTACCCCACAGACGACAGGGCAACCCAGATCCTCATTTCCTCCATCAGGCGGCGTTTCCCCGGCTTGCACCGGGTCCTCACCGGGCGTGAGATGGCTGCAACAGCTGGTACTCCATAACTCGCCGGAATGATATTTGTCTGGAGCGTTGCCATTTTTCGCAAAACCCGAAATGGGGTCCGTCCGATTTCGGGTGCAAAAAATCAGGCGACGGCCATGGCCTTCGGCGGCCCACGTTCGTCCTGCATCCGTCCTGGCGCGCACTCCGCTCGTCGCCAGGACTCCCGCAATGACTTGACGCTGTGCCGCATGGCCTTGCATTTCGCCTCCGCCAGCGCTCACGCGCCGCACTCCGACGAAACGCCTGGCCCCTAACGGCTACGCGGGGGTCGGCGCACTCCGCTCGTCGCTTACGCTCCCTCGCTTTCCTGTGATCCTCCGCGAATACCGCTGTTGCAGCAGCAGTTTTGGTCCGTTCCTCCCTTCCCGGAAGATAAACACGGAAAACCATGTCCTGCGGGGGGAGGTCTTCTTTCAAGTCTTTAATCATCTCCGCTCAACTCATCCCTGCGATCCGCCTTTTTAATACTAGAACATTTGCTTAACCTGCGAAATCATAAAATCTAGATCCGTTTCGCAATCTAAATCATGGTTACCATCCTTCACAAAATCACATCCGGAGACTTAATCGCTTCCATTGTTTTCAACAGATGATCCAAAGAAACACTAGGATCTTTTCCTCCATATATAATCCGCACAGGTCCAGGATAGTGCACAGGATTCTCGCCTAGAATATTGTGTTTCACCGACTCGTCAAAAAAATGTTTTCTACATGGGTAAACATTCTTTGAGTATGATTGATGACGATAAGAAAGCACCTCACCATTGTTGAGAATTTCTCGTTCTTTACTCTGTCAAAAGCGGGTAGATGATTGCAGTTGGGTAGTCAGGAACGGGAGCAAGCAGAACGAGAGCTTTAACGCTTTCTGGATATAGCCGTGACAACAAAAGGGATATCCACCCTCCCACAGAAGCACCAACCAAAATTTGCGGTCTTACTGCCACTTGGTCCAATACGGATAAAGCATTCTCCAACCAAATCCCTATACTCATATCTTCAAAGTTTCCTGAGGACTTCCCACTGCCCTTGAAAATCAAAACAGGTATAGGAAGAGATCATAGTCACAATAAAACCTGTATAGTGCTATGGATTTGGCGTTCTCCATGTTTCTACTTAAATTGTGCATAAAGATTATGCTCGGTTAGTCATTCTTTTTTCCTGTGGATGAACTCTATAGACTATGATAGCAGTCCCGCCACATTGCATAGTTTGTTTAGAGTGATATGGAACGTAAAGGAATGATGGTACGGAACATGAGGGAACTTCGAAAAAAATCCAATTTTTCTGTGCTCTTTAGGTTACCATATCAGATATAAGTTCTCGACTATCGGCATCCGTGTTCATTGTTTTTTCCTGGTATATGCATGATAGATCCTTTAGTCACTATAGTTCTCCACCATTTTGGTGTCCTCGGGACGGCTGGAGTTTTCTGTTCGCTGAATAGAGAGTTTGATATATTGCGTCCGCCGCATGAGGAATAGGACAATCCTGTTCAGAAAAGACCATGGAAAGGGGAGGGGCTTCAGAATATCAAAAAGGAGGACCACTCTTATCCTGTCAGTGCGGTTCTATGCAGCATGACCAGCCACGTGGTTTAAAGAGAGCTATTTATCTTCGGACCAGTCTATTTCCTTGTTGCCGATTTGTAGTCCGCATTCGCCGCCATCAGGAATGATTAGAGGAACACAGGAACGATCAGAGGAACATGAACTCGTATCAGGCCATCATGTTCCCCATAATGAAACTTTATCTCACCACGGGGCCTCAACATAGAGAACAACGCAGTTTTCATATTGGGTATGTCTTCTAGAATCCTTGTTGTATTTGGACTACAGTTTTTTTGTATTTGTGGCCCATTAAATAAAACCTCAGGATTTTCCAATCTTCGTCAATTCAATCCGTTTATATCTGTTGTCGATAGCGCAAAACTAGGAATGTCTTCCATATTTCCAAGCAGATGACATAGCTCCGCATGGATTTTTTCTTTTCTGTTGAGTATATAATAGACCCAATCAAACTGATATTATACAATCCCAGCCCTGCGCCATTATTTTTCGCGCCGTTAGATTTGTTCCAGGGCAACTATTCAGCTACTCCAATTGGGGCATTGGGGGGTGGCCCTGGAAGGTCAGGACGAGCGAGTTGAAAAGATCGTCGGATTGTTTGCGGAGAGTTGAGAGGTAGGAGCAGATGATGGCAACGTCCCCGGCGCCGGTATCGGAGTGGAAGCAGCCAGAGGTTTTCTGCTTGAGCTTGGGCATGCGCAGGTCGCGTTCGGCCTGGTTGTTGTCGAAGGGAACGCGCCGGTCGGTGAGGAGGCGCAGGACCTCGTTGCGGCGCTCGCGTAGCTGCCGAATGAGGTTGCAGGCCGGGGATTGTTTGACCCGCCCGCGGGTGCCGGGACGGCGGGGACGGGGAGGATTGCCGGCTTCGGCTTTAGCTGAGGATGGTGTCGTAGCGGGTCCGCAAGTGCTCGACGTTGCTGGCGGGTAGCGTCTCCTGGTCCTGGTCCTCGCCGACCGCGGCATTGGCTTAGCATAACAGCGTGATCATATCGGTTGCCCACGGCTGGCTCGGGGACCTCTCAGCGATGGCGATCAGCTCGCGCCGATGATGGGCATTGCAGAAGGCATGCAGACATTGGTAGCGCTCGTAGGCTGACCCGTGGCCATGCACCAGTACGCCCATGAATTGGGACAACAGGCCGAACACATCCAGGGCCTCGGCCCCGCGTTTGGGATGAGGTGAAGTAGGCCGTAAGCCGGTTGGTGCTGAGCACAGGCTGCCAGTGCAGAGTGCCGTTCACGCGCCGGCTGGTTTCACCGGCATGGGCCACTGGCGCCGCGACGAGGGTGTCGCGAATAGCAGTGACTAGCGCCTCCAGGCGGGCGGCGGCCACCCGTACGGCGGCGCTGGAGGGGACCCGGTGAGATCGCCAGACCGGCCAGCTCATTGAGCACCCCGGCGGTGCGCTGGTAGGGCAACAACTGGTGTTGGGTCATGTAGACCGCAAAGGCCAATACGTTCGGTCCGTATTGCGCCGGGGCCTCAATCCCCACGGGGAACGTGCTGCGTTGCGCGCGCCCGCAGGCACAAGTCCCGCCGACAATACGGTACTCGATGTACCTTACGCTGGATCTCCACCTCGACCACTTGGCGTCGCTCTGCGAGCACCGTAGTAGCGATCTCGGTGCGCCCGCGCCCGCCCGCGCAGGTCCCCGGCAGCGGGATGATCATGCACTGATCGGGGTCATCGACTAGGGAGCGGGTGACGCCCCGAACCGACCCGGTTGTCCACCAGGCTTGCGCCCGATTGGCTGGCGTTGCGAGCGTGGTGGCGGCTTCTTGAACGGTGAGTTCGAAGGTGGTGGCCGGCTGGAGTTGTGGCTATCCTTGGCTAGGCGCGCTTCCAACTCCCGGATACGCTCGCGCAGATGCTCAATGAGCGCCGTCTACTCCGCAACCCGTTCACGCAGCCGCTTAAGCTCGTCGTCAGGGTTTTCTTAGAGAATGGGTTGGGGCGGATTATTTCAGTATAGGAATAGATTACGTGTGTAGCCTACCTCTTGGCAAGATGTCCTGAATAGTTACTTGCGCAGGAACATCGACAACGAGCTCGAGATATCGAGTCTTACGCCCATCCGCCCGATGAGCCAGCGCCTAGCGGCTTGGCGCGAGGTGAGCGGTCGCAACGCCCGCTTCGTCAACATCGATGTCGCGGATGATTATCATCGCCTGCTGACCCTCATTCGCGGGATCGAGCCGCACGCGATTGTGCACTTCGTCAAGCAGCGTGTGGCGCTGTACTCAATGAAGTCGAGCTGGCACGTGCGCTACACGATCGGCAGCAACATCCAGGCCACGCACAACCTGCTCGCGGCGGTAGTCGAGTCCAAGGTCGATCCGCACGTCGTGCATCCCGGCACTATGGCGTTTACGGCTATGGCACGGCGGGCATGAAGATCCCGGAAGGCTACCTCAAGGCCAAGGTCGACACCGACGACAGCGGTCAGGTGGAGCAGGAGATCCTGTACCCGACCAACCCCGGTAGTATCTACCACATGACCAAGACCTTGGACCAGCTCATGTTTGCCTACTACAACAAGAACGATGGCGTGCACGTGACCGATCTGCACCAAGGCATCGTGTGGGGCGTGCAGACCGACGACACTCGCCGCGAAGAGCGCCTGATCAACCGCTTTCGACTATGACGGCGACTACGGCACGGTGCTCAACCGCTTCCTGATGCAGGCCGCGATCGGTTACCCGCTGACGGTCCCCGGCATCGGCGGCCGGGCCCGCGCGTTCATCCACATCCGCAACACCGTGCGTTGCATCAAGCTCGCGTTGAGCTACAGATCCACCGTGTGCGCGACTTGGCGCAGCTCATTGCAGACCAGACCGGGGTCGAGGTCAGCTTCATCGAGAACCCGCGCAGCGAGAGGGACGAGAACGACCTGTACGTTGCCAATGACCAGTTCCTCGAACACGGGCTCGAGCCGATCATCCTGGTTGAGGGTATCATGTAAGGAGGGCATTGATATTGCGCGGCGCTACGCCCACACTGCGACCGCTCCGAGATCCCCTGCGTATCCTACTGGAACGACACGCACCACAAAGCGGCGCTGCAGAAGCAGGCGACGTTGCAGAGTGTGGGTTAGGTCAGCTGATCTCGGCGCCGCACCGCCCGCGTCCTGCCTGGATGCGCCGTGCGTGGCGTGTACTGCCACTGCCAGGATGAAGTCTTAGATGTCGTCTAAGAACTAATCTATTGATTTCTATAGATCCGAATTCGTAGGGTGGGCTGTGCCCACCGGTCAGGCGTAGCATTTGGTGGGCACAGCCCACCCTACAGGTTAGTTGGTTTTCAGATAGCTTCTTACTTCGTCGATACGATCTTGGTCCAGGGTGCACCGTAGCTTCGAGTGAGCCAAGATGGTATCCCGACGCCGTCGGGGATGTCATTGTTGCCCAAAGCTGGTAGGCCGAACGTAGTCCTTTTGCTGCTCGGGGATTTTTGCTCGCTCCGGATGCCGCGGTAACTACTGTCATCGAAGCCCCGAACCGCTGGCCTGTTCGATCTCATGGCTGCCGTCAGTGCCCTTCGGCTCCGACCCGCTACGTCAAATTTTTCAAGATCTCCTCAAGGCCTCTCCCGGACCAAGACGACCAGTGCCTTGGGTCCGTGTACCCCGTAGGCCAGCGTCTGCTCGATGTCGGCGGATTTGGAAGGACCGGAGATCAGTAGGACGTTGCCGGGCATGCCGGCGTGCCAGCTCTGCTGGATCAGCAGCTCATGTAGGGTCGAGCAGATCTCGGCCGTGTCCAGCAGCACGCAATGGATGGGGGGTACCAGTGACAAGAGCCGCGGCTCCCGGGGTGTCGGCCACAGGACCAGGGAGCCGGTCTCGGCGATGGCGCCCCGACAGCTGGTGAAGCCGGCGTCCGTGGCCTGGAACAAGGTCTCGCGACAGGTCTCCACCGGCTCCCGGTAGGGACGCAATTGGGCCTTGTCCTGCTCCGGCCAGCCCAGCTCCAGCTCCCGCCCATGGGGGCCGTCGGGGCCATAGAGCAGAGTGCCGCCGCCTCTATCGTTTTTATCGTTCAGCAAGTTGTGCAACCGTTGCGGCCAGTCGGTGCCGACCCGATGGACCTCGCCGCGTACCGATTCCAGGTTGGTCCGGAAACGCCGCAGGCGCTCCGCCGCGTCCCAGTCGAAGCGGCGCACCGGGACAACGGGTGGCACTCGATTTTCCTGGGTAGTATCCGCATGCAAGCGCCGGAGGATACCTGCTTTCGTGTCGTCGCTCATGGGGACTCTCTCACCGGCCAGGGCTACCGAATGATAATCACTGCTGAAACAAGCTGTTGTCAGTGTCGGATCCCGGATGATTGCGTGGGATTTTATTGAACAGGTTAGGCTGTTATGCGTACCATTGTTTGAGTGTCTAGAGGGAGGTTTTGTGATGTTAAGAGACTGCCTTTTTAGACAGGCTCTATCTGGCTAAAACCTTATAAAAATTAGTTTTTATTAAGTCATCTGCTGTCAAGAGGGTTTCTAGACAGCTTCTAAGTTTTTCTGAAGGATATGGTGATTATAGGGGTAAACAAAGCGTTTGAGCGTGGCTTGCAGGGAAGCGGAGGAATCGAGGCGCTGGATACGCAGCACATCGGCGATGCGGCCGTTGAAGCATTCAATCATGCCGTTGGTCTGTGGGGTCTGTTGACAACAAGTAGAACTGTCCAGTTTAGTAGCATATAAACTGTCCGCTTTGGATATTGCAGCGGACCTGCGCGACCACCTGTAGCTGTAGCGGAATCGACTGACCTTGGGCATTATATCGGGCCAAGCAATGCGGTCCGTGGAACACGGCGAGGTTGCCATCGGGCTGGCAATGCACCCGCACCTTGTGACCTTCATGTAATGCATCCGGTGGCGGCCCTTGGGGATCTGCAAGGGGATCTGCAAGGCCATCCCCTCGAAGGAGTTATCTTTGCCGACGACATGCTCGAAGGTCTCACACAGGAAGTCATCCAGCTTGCCCACCGATCCAGGGTACGAAGACCGAGTCTTCCTCCAGCGCTGGCGGCATGAACTCGGCATGGAAGGCTGGTCGATAGACGTCATTGAGGTAGCGGTTAGCTGCTGTCATGTCGCGGATGCCGGCGATGGCTAGCTCCTGTGGCAGACGCGCCTCTGGTGGGTACGGAACATGCGCTCTGAGCGTCCTCGTGCCTCAGGAGAGTAGCCGGGATCATCTCGATCCCCAAGCGGGCCATGGCCTTGCCACATGGCGTGGGGTTCTCCTTGGCCACCTTGCCGCCAGCTTCCGGGGTATACCAGTAGTGGCTGCCCCGATCGGTGTAGAGCGAGGCGAACAATCCGCGTTGCCTGATTACGTCGCGCACGCCCATGAAGCTGGTGGCCGTACCTTCCCCGGCGACCAAGCGCATCGAGTAATGCTCGTTGGTGGCGTCGTCCATGGTTACGACCAAATCCCACTTCACTCCCGGTACCTATTCGTGGGGGCTCGTGTCCTGGTGCAACATCATGTCCGGTCCGGTCCGGTCCGGTCCGGTCCGGTCCGGTCCGGTCGCGCGGGTGCGCCGCTTGCGGTGCTTGCCTCGCCCAGGTGCTTTCTGTACCACCCCGGCCTCTTGCAGCTGGTTCTTGACCCAGGTGTATGCGCTTGCCGCCGTCGCGTTGGTACCAAGCGTGGAAAGGCTTGACGTTCCAGCCTACCTGTCGTCGACGGTAGCACGGTAGCGTTCCACCAGCGCTATTACCTCATCCACTGGCGCCCGCTGGTGCGAGACCTGCTCCAGGTGCTTGTCGATCGCTCCTTGCAGACCTTCGTCCTCGTAGCGGTCAACATAGCGCGAAAGGTCCGCTCGCATACCCCGAGCAGCCGGGCCGCCTTCTCCTGTCTCAAGTAGCCTGCTTGCCATCCGCCATCCGCCATCCGCCATCCGCCATCCGCCATCCGCCATCCGCCTCTTCAAGTCTCATCTTCCGAATCTCGTTCGGCTTATTGGACACCTCCTCGGCGTCCAATGAAGCTGGACACATTACGGGCTACACGTCCGGACAGTTTATTTGCTCCCTACAGTCTGTGGGGTTCTTGGCTTGATCAAACGATGCTCGATATGGTTTTTGACGCAAACCTGATCGAAGACATGGAAGCCGGTCGGTTGGCGCTTGCCGGTAGCGCAGAAGTGATCGGTAAATTCGTTGCCGTTGCCGTTGCCGTTGCCGTTGCCGTTGCCGTTGCCGTTGCCGTTGCCGTTGCCGTTGCCGTTGCCGTTGCCGTTGCCGGTGAGGACCTTGTTGATCTTAAACGAAGCTTTTTTAATCAACCGCTTGAGAAAGACGCGGGCGGAGGTGGCTGACTTGTCCGGGAGAATCTCTACATAGACCCAACGGGTGGCGCGATCAATAGCCGCAAAGAGATGTTTGCGGTGCGTCTCGTCGGGCATTCGGGGCCGATACTTCACATCGACGTGGACGAAGCCGGGCTCGTAGCTCTTGAATTTTTTGTGGATGGGTTTCTCCGCCTCATCCTCCATGGGCATCAGCGCCTTGAGGTTGGAGACCCCATGACGGCGCAGACAACGGTCGAGGCCGGATCGGGAGGCCTCGGGGTGAATGAACTCACGGGTGACCACCGGTGAGTCATCCAGGGGCAGCAGCAACGTCTTGCGCAACTGGACCTCCTGGGCCGGAGAGAAGGTCGTCTGCAAGCGATGTAGCGTGTGCACGCCATCGGCAACACCATCTACGGCGCTTCCAGCGACAGATGGTATCCTCGCTGACGCTCAGCTTCTTGGCGAGCTGTGCGACGGGCTGTCCGGAGACCTGAATAGAACGGCGAGTCCTCGGGGTTGTGGTCGCATTGGCGTGAAGGTGGATGTCCATGGCGTTTTCTCTGCGATCGACAGGTCTACAAGCCGCTCCATGACCTCTCGGGCACGCAGCAACGAACTCACTTTTGTCCCTATGCAATCATCCAGGACCTGACAGGAAGCAAGCTGGGAAGGTCGGGTTATCTACCCGATTTTTCGGAGTGCGCCGGCTTTAAATACCCTGGCCTGATCGGCCCCCAAGAATATTGGGTTACTCATACGAAATACTGATAACAGGCTCATTCATCGGAAGCCCTTTTTTGCCGCCAATGAACGCAAATCAACGCAAATCGGTCGAGATCGGCCTGCCATCGGCAACGCTTTCTGGCCCCTTGACCTTAATAGAGACTGCCTTTTTAGACAGTCTCTATCTGGCTAAAACTTTAAAAACATAGAGTTAATTTTTATTTAGTCATCTGCTGTTTAAGAAGGTTTCTAGACAGCCTCTTATTTGCGTCCATTTGCGGCTGAAATTTATATAAAAATCCACTAGCGCCCCAACGTTTAGTTGAATAGATTACAGTTTGTTATCGTAGTCACGCTCGTCAGATCTGTATGTCTCGGCTCAGAATCTGTAGAATTGTGTAGAATCGGTAATCCGTACTAAACAACGGGTAGCTAATGGTGGCTATTTCAGCTCCTCTGCGTGCTTAAGCGTCTGAAATCTACAAGACGTTGATTTCTATCGAAATTATCATTCGGTGGTCCTGCCTCACCAGCAGCCGGTACCATCAATCCTCGCAGTCCTCGGCAAAGCCGGCCTCCCGCGCCAATCGGTGCAGATTCTTCGGGGCCAGCCGTGGGGCGAGCCGGGTCCTGGTCCAGGGCTTGGCCAGCTGCGTGATCCCGGTGCCTGTCTTGCCCACCAGACTGCTCATGAGCCGGTAGCGGCCAGGGTCGGCGTGACACCAAGCCCACAGCCGCCAGAGTGCAGTCTGCTTAAGATTGCGCCGACTGCCACGGCCCAGGACTTGGGATTCGGTACCGGCACCTACTCCTTCGGCGCGCAGCCGGTTCAGCAAATCCGGGATGGGAATCCGCACCGGACAGACCCCACTACAAGCGCCGCATAGGCTGGAGGCATCCACAAGCCTTCCGGCGGCGGCCAAGCCCCGGAGCTGGGGCTCGAGGATACTGCCGATGGGACCGGCATAGACGGTTCCGTAGGCGTGACCGCCGAGGCGCGTATAGACGGGACAATGATTCATGCAGGCCCCGCAGCGGATACAGTGCAGGGTGGCCCGGAGCTCCGGATCGGCGAATAGGCGTGATCGGCCGTTATCCAGCAGGATCAGGTGGACCTCCTCGGGTCCGTCCAGCTCCCCGGCACGGCGCGGTGCACCGATCAGGTTGACATAAGTGGTAATGGGTTGGCCGGTGGCGGAGCGGGTAAGCAGCGTCAGCAGAGTCGGGAGCTGATCCAGGCGGGCGATGACCTTCTCGATCCCCATGACGGCGATATGCAGCTGGGGCACCGTAGTACACATCCGGCCGTTGCCCTCGTTCTCTACCAGGGCTAGGGTCCCGGTCTCGGCGACGGCGAAGTTGACCCCGGTGAGCCCGGCCGTGGCACTGCGGAATTTCTCGCGCAGGATACGCCGAGCGATCGCCGTGAGCGCCTCGGTATCCTCGCTGTCGGGGAGGCCTGGAAACTGGGCACGGAATAGCTCGGCAACCTGCTTCCGGTCCTTATGGATAGCCGGACCGACGATGTGGAAAGGGCGTTCTCCAGCGAGCTGTACGATGAGCTCTCCCAGGTCCGTCTCCACCACCTCGATGTCCCGATCTTCCAGAAAGGCATTGAGCCCCAGCTCCTCGGAGACCATGGACTTACCCTTGACGAGCCGCCGGGCGGCGTGTCGTTGCAGGATATCCAGCACTAGCTGGTTGGCTTGGCCACAAGTCTCGGCCCAGTGGACCCGAATGCCGTTGGCGGTGCATCGGTGCTCCAGCCCTTCGAGTAGTTCGGGAAGGTGCGCTAGGGCATAGGAACGAATGGCGTATCCCTGGTCTCGGAGCTGTGCCCACTCTTCTCCGTCCGGAAAGGCTGCCCAGCGCTTGGCGACCAAGCCATCCAGGGCGCGCCGGATGTTCCCCCGTATCCGCCGGTTACCGAGAGCCGCCGCCGCCTGGGTATGCCACTCAACTTCCATGGGTTCGCTCCCATACCAGCTCGGCGATGTGCGCTACCTCCAGCCCTTCCCCTCGGTGTCCGAGCGTCCCCGCCAGATTCATGAGACAGCCGCAATCCTGGCTCACCAACAGGGGGGCACCGGTAGCGGCGATAGCCGCGGCCTTATCCGCGGCCATGGCGGCAGAGATCTCCGGCTCCTTGACCGCAAAAGTTCCACCGAAGCCACAGCATTCGTAGGCGTGATCCGGCTCCAGGGTGCGGACATTGGCGAGACGGCCGAGTAGGTCTCGGGCCGCATCCGCGCCGCCTAGCTCGCGACGTGCCGAACAGGAGTTGTGCAGGACCAGGGTCAGCGGTGGCCCCGAATCCACGGGCCTGAAATCCAGGGTCCAAGCCAGGAATTCGGTGAGCTCGTAGACCCGGTCGGCCAGGACTTGGGCACGGGTCGCATCCGCAGTGCCGGCGAAAAGCCGCGGATAGTACCTCCGGAACATGCCGGCGCAGGACGCGGAGGGGACTACCACCGGAATCGGGTCGGGAAAGGCCGTGAGCTGGGCTGTCGCCACCTTCCGGGCTTGGTCCCGGTAACCGGAATTGTAAGCCGGCTGACCGCAGCAGGTCTGACCCTGCGGATAGCGGACCCGGATACCCGCATCGGCCAGCAACCGCATCGCGGATAGGCCCGCGTGTGGGTAGAGCAGATCGATCAGGCAGGTGCCGAAAAAATAGACCGTGTCGGACTTGCTCATAGCCGAATTATAGGGCACCTTGGAAGAATTGGTGGCGCTCGATTTGTATACCTGTTGCACGCTGCTTACTAAAATATTCACGTGTAACGGGTATAGTTGGCGTGCGATAGCCCCTTAATGAGAAGGGTGCGGCTCTCATCAAACATCTCGTAACACACTGTTTTAAAATTGAATTTATTTGCGTGCGTCAAGCGGCCTCACGGACTGTAAAGCCGAGATGCCTAAGCCTTCACACCAGTGTCTGAACGGTCTCGGTTCCCCGCGGAACCCTATCTTGCCACTTGTTTGCTGCGCGACAGCACGCCACCTACTGGCGGGGTGGGTTCTCTTTTGAAACGATATCGGGCGTCGAAAATCCGAGCGTCGAGGCCGGTTTATCGGACGCCTTGTGGAGCTTGCGCACCATCTCTCTATCATGCTGCTTCGCCCTGAAGACCTAGGGATCCACGACGCCCCGCGGGATCGAACAGCTCCGTGGCTAGGCTAACCGCACCGGCAGGGATTTATAGGCGGCAGGCTGTGCCCATCGGGAAATATCGAGTAAGCGCTGGGGGGGAAGATTCAGCCGCAAATAAATGCCAATGAACGCAAATATATTCAAGAAAAGTCGGCGAGGATGAACCCACCTCTCGGCGTGTTATCGGGGTGTGCCTTTGAGGTCGGCAAAGTCTTGGGTCCTGGGTCTTTGGCGTCCGTGTACGAGAAGGCTTTGTGCGTCGAGCTGGCCGAGCGCGGACCTCAGCCGAGTATTTTTCAGCTCATTTGCATCCATTCGCGTTCATTGGCGGCAAAAAAAGATATCGAGTAAGCCCCATGGTGGGCACAACTCATCCTATGGTCGGCTGAGCCTTTGTCTCCGGGTTTCTCCGCGTCGTTTCAGAAGAGCCGCACCTTATGAGAACTAAAGACCCAGTGTAACTATTCAGCTACTCCAATTGGGGCATTGGGGGTTGCCTTTGAAACGTCAGGACGAGCGAGTTGAAAAGATCGTCGGACTGTTTGCGGCGGGTCGAAAGGCAGGAGCGGATGATGGCAAAGGCATCTCCGCCGGTTTCGGAGCGGAAACAACCGGAGACTTTCTGCTTGAGTTTGGGCATGCGCAGATCGCGTTCGCGACCAGGGCATTGGCTTGGCATAACAGCGCGATCATATCGGTTGCCCACGGCTGGCCTTGGGGACCTCTCAGCGATCGCGGTTAACGTAGATGATGGGCATTGCAGAAGGCATGCCAACATGAGTAGTGTTGGCAGGCTGACCAGTGATCATGCACAAGTACGCCAGCGAACGGCACCAACAAGCCGAACGCATCCAGGGCCTAGGCACCACGTTTGGGATGAGGGAAGCAGGCCGTAAGCCGGTCGGTGCTGAGTATGTGTAGCCAGTGCAGGTTGCCGTTCACGCGCCGGCCGGTTTCGTCGGCATGGGCCACTGGCGCGGCGACGAGTGCGCGGCGAATCGCGTTGATTGGCGCCTCCCGGCGGGTGGCGGCCACCAGCTCATTGAGCACCCCGGCGGTGCGCTGGTAGGGCAACAACTGGTATTGGGTCATGTAGGCCGCAAAGGCCAATACGCTCGGTTCGTATTGCACCGGGGCCTCAATCCCTGCAGGAAACGTGCTGCGTTGCGCGCGCCCACAGGCACAGGTT
>Ga0209457_1000187_pt1 | contig 18169 bp, 25 predicted proteins | sample WorMetHEROISLAND_5_FD_187410 | JGI IMG/M metagenome (GOLD analysis project Ga0209457, IMG submission 187410) | Marine gutless worms symbiont microbial communities from Max Planck institute for Marine Microbiology, Germany - Olavius sp. 5 HERON... ... | reverse complement strand
AACGCCGCAACGAGGTCCTGCGCTTCCTCACCGACCGGCGCGTTCCCTTCGACAACAACCAAGCCGAACGCGACCTGCGAAGGCCCAAGCTCAAGCAGAAAGCCTCTGGCTGCTTCCGCTCCGATACTGGTGCCGGGGACTTTGCCATCATCCACTCCTACCTCTCAACTCTCCGCAAACAATCCGACGATCTTTTCAACTCGCTCGTCCTGACCTTCCAGGGCCGCCCCCCAATGCCCCAATTGGAGCAGCTGAATAGTTACCTGTCGCGAAAGGTTTTCTGTCTCTTTGACGAAGAGGCACTGCTCCTCGCGGTGCAGGTACTAGGCTTGCTCGCGTAAGCGTTGGATCGCTTCGAGGAACTCGTCGGCCTTTCGATTCGGAGCGGCCAGATATTCGATGATCTCGCTATCCGTGAGGCCGATACGGCCCCCGATAGCGCGCGACAGGGACGACGCCAAAAGCAACGTCATAACCTGCCTAGCCTCGTCACTGTCGAACTCGTCGTCGATGGCCGCGGCGATAGCGTTGCCATTGTCCGCAATATCCCGAGTGATCGCTGGAATCAGCTTTGGCGCAATGCGCTCGTCCTCGTCCTTGACCTAATCGTCGTTCAGGTCGAGATGTTGAGTGCCGATGAGGAAAACGTCGTCACTCTCGCACTGTGCGACGCTCTTCAGCAGTCCGGCTGTGAACTGCATAAGGCCTCGCTTTTGACGGAAACCCTCGTTCTCCTTGAACAAGGCGACCAAGTGCTTGAAGGAGGGGTGAAAGGGGTAGGTCTCTCGTACCTGCTCGGTGACCTGTTCCAGGCTCGCAGCGAGGATACAGCCGCCGTCTTCGGCCCTTTCGACTTGCTGAGCGTATTCCTCAGCAACCTCGGCGATCACGGATTCGCCTGGTAGCTCGTCCCGGAGCGTCGCCATTTTTTGCGAAACCCGAAATGGGGTCCGTCCGATTTCGGGTGCAAAAAATCAGGCGACGGCCATGGCCTTCGGCGGCCCACGTTCGTCCTGCGTCCGTCCCGGCGCACACTCCGCGCGGCGCCAGGACTCCCGCAAGGACTTGATGCCGTATCGCATGGCCTTGCATTCCGTCTCCGCCGGTGCTCACGCGCCGCACTCCGACGAAACGCTCGGCCCTATGGCTACGCGGGGGTCGTCGCACCCCGCTCGTCGCTTACGCTCCCTCGCTTTCCCGTGCTCCTCCACTGCCAGAGAGATTGGCGACGACGATGCAACAGTTCGGCAGCTCGAGCGCGGCGCTCATCAGGGCGCCGAGACTGTAGACGACCATGTTCGCCAACGTACCCTGGCCAAAAACCTGCGTGCTGGCATTGCCGAGATAAGGCGGGAGCTCGTCCAGGAGAATTAAGGTGGGCTGATTACCGATGATTTCCTTCCACTTAGCCTAGTCAACGGCCTTGGGGCCATTCACTCAATAGGGCTTGATGGCTTCTTCCTGTCCTAGGTGAGTCGCGATCTCTCCCTAGATGTAGTTGTCCGGATTATTGCGGCCATCAAACGCGGCGATACGAGCGTTCTCGAAGTCGACGCGAGCGTTAAGGTCCGGGGCCAGAACGTCGGGGGAAGGTGCGGATGTCGCGCCAGCAAACCCAGCGCAACCATCATATGCGTTTTACCGCCCCCCATTGCCTGGGTAAGCTCGAAGACTGCTTGGTCCGACTTGCCTGACAAGCGCAGTATTCCCTCACGGAACAGCTGGTCCATGCCATGGGTGACATAGTTCCGCGAGAAGAACACACGGCCGTCTCCTTCATCTTTAATAAAGGTCCGCCAAGTTCTCGATTCCCTGACCCATCCGGTAGTCCTGGATGACGGGGTTGAAGCGACAGGCCTGCTTTATCGTCTTGATCATACCGAGCGCTCCCCGCTGTTATTATTCGATATCCTCAGGATTTGCAATCGCGATCCTGTGCTTTCGCAGTAATCACGGATCACACCTCGACCATGTTGGCAATGGACCGATGTTCTTGTTGAGCCGCGGCTTGCAACACGGCCTTCAGACCCAGATCGACCTGAAGAACATATTTTCTTGATTTTGAAAATAAAAATCTCCGAATAGAGCGCTTTCTCGGGAGTTTCCAAAGGCTTGAAACTCGGTGATGGTGGAGGTGGCGGGCATCGAACCCGCGTCCGCGAATCCTCTGCCCATGGCTCTACATGCTTAGCCCGGCCTATTGTGTTTGACCTTCCGGTGCCCGGCGGGCGGGGCCTTCGGTCGGCGATTCCGAATTCGAGTTTTAACGGCTCAGGTCCGGACTCCCAGCGCCGCGATCCCATGTGATTTTACCCCATAGAACCCACTGCCCATAGGCAGACAGTGGTCAGAGGCTCGCCGGATCAAGCGGCGAGAGCGTAGTTGTCGTCGTTGGCAACTATTATTTGCGGCTGGATTTACGAGGTAGCCCGCGCCTCGGCATGCACCACAGGTTTTGCAACCCACGTCGAACCCAAGTCACCCCCTGCCTATAACAGACCTTGAAAAATTCCAGGGATGGATTTTTCCAATGCCCCCGTTACGGGAACGCAGTATACGCAGGGAAATGTCCCCAAGCAAGCAGGCCCAATAGCCACCAAAATTTTCTTGGTGTTCAATATCTTGTGATCTTGTAATTGTCCCATCGGGGCATCCCGAAAAATTCAGGGATGGAATCTTTCCAAGGTCCCCTATAATGGCCCGCTTGCGAAAAGTCTATCCGGGTTACGGGGCCTTTACCTTTACCCGATACGGACACCTTGGGAAAATTCGGTGGTGCTCGATATGGAGTGATCCCGCGATTGCTCCATCGGAGCTTCGGCGGTCGAAAAGCCCCGCTTTCTCCGGGAGGTAGAGGGAGAGCAAGAGCGGAGCCTCGGCACCCGATACAGGCTGGTGGTGGGACTATCCTTTTGAAAAACGAAGGTGTGGCAAGAAACTTACCACGACCATCAAGCCCCCCTGCTTTCAACAAAAGAGCAGTGGCCGGGAGTAACTATTCAGTTACTCCAATTGGGGCATTGGGGGTTGCCCTTGGAACGTCAGGACGAGCGAGGTGAAAAGATCGTCAGACTGTTTGCGGCGGGCCAAAAGGCAGGAGCGGATGATGGCAAAGGCATCTCCGCTAGTTTCAGAGCGGAAACAACCGGAGACTTTCTGCTTGAGTTTGGGCCTTCGCAGATCGCGTTCGACTTGGTTGCTATCGAAGGGAACGCCAGGTCGTGAGGAAGCGCAGGACCTCGTTGCGGTGCTCGCGCAGTCGCCGAATGAGGTTGCAGGCCGGGGATTGTTTGACACGCTCGCGGGTGCCAGGACGGTGGGGACGGGGAGGATTGCCGGCTTCGGCTTCGGATTCGGATTCGGATTTGGTGAGGATGGTGTCGTAGCGGGTCCGCAAGTGCTCGACGTTGCTGGCGGGCAGCGTCTCAAGGTCCTGGGCCTCGCCGACCAGGGCATTGGCTTGGCACAACAGCGCGATCATATCGGTTGCCCACGGCTGGCTTGGAGACCGCTCAGCGATCGCGGTTAGCTCATGTAGATGATGGGCATTGCAGAAGGCATGCCAACATGGGTAGCAGCTGGCAGGCTGACCAGTGATCATGCACGAGTACGCCAGCGAATGGCGCCAACAAGCCGAACGCATCCAGGGCCTCGGCACCACGTTTGGGATGAGGGAAGTAGGCCGTAAGCCGGTCAGTGCTGAGTACGTGTAGCCAGTACAGGTTGCCGTTCACGCGCCGGCCGGTTTCGTCAGCATGGGCCACTGGCACGGCGACGAGTGCGCGGCGAATCGCGTTGACTAGCGCCTCCAGGCGGGTGGCGGTCACCCGTACGGCGCGCTGGAGGGTACCCGGTGAGATCGCCAGGCCGGCCAGCTCATTGAGCACCCCGGCGGTGCGCTGGTAGGGCAACAACTGGTATTGGGTCATGTAGACCGCAAAGGCCAATACACTCGGTCCGTATTGCACCGGGACCTCAATCCCTGCAGGAAACGTGCTGTGTCGCGCGCGCCCACAGGCGCAGGTTCCGCCGACAATGCGGTACTCGACGTACCTTACGCTGGATCTCCACCTCGACCACTTGGCGTTATAGCGCAGAGCTCCGCGAGCACTGTAGCCGCGATCCCGGTGCCGCAACGTCCGCAGGCACAGGTCCCCGTCAACGGGATGATCATGCACTGGTCGGGGTGATCGACCAAGGGAGCGAGTGACACCGCGTCGGCCCGGTTGTCCACCGGGCTTGCGCCCGCTTGGCGGGCGTGGTGGCGGCTTCTTGAACGGTGAGTCCGAGGATGGCGGCCGGCTGGAGTTGTGGCTATCCTTGGCCAGGCGCGCTTCTAACTCCCGGATACGCTCGCGCAGATGCTCAATGAGCGCCGTCTGCCCCGCAACCCGTTCACGCAACCGCTTAAGCTCGTCGTCGGGGGTTTCCGGAGAATGGGTTAAGGTGGGTTGTTCCAGCATGGGCCTAGGTTACGTGTGTAGCCTACCGCTTGGCAAGAGGTCCTGAATAGTTACTTAATGTTGAATAAAATCTCTCTCAGCCAGTCCAAATCATACCTGAAAATACTGATGGCCGAACGGTGATGACTCTTAATTGGGATCGGTTTTGCTCGTGTAACCATTCCTCGAGGAGATGCGCCCAGCAGAAGGCGATCGCTAACAAGGCCAGAAGCGTCTCAATACGATCCAACTCGGTCAGCCAAAATTCGGCAAGGGTGGCTTGAACGCCCAGCTCAACTGCAAAAAAATACTTATTATAAATCAATATATTACGTTTTATCCTGTACTATGATAGAGGGTAATCGTCATGGAGGCTCCCGATTGCAATAAGGGGTTGTGACGAATCGGACAGTGCTTCTCGATGAGACCTTGAAATTTTTCAAGGTGTTCTCGATGGGGCCTATTGTAAGCGATAGGCGGAAAACGCCAACCGGGATGCGAAAGGAAGCGCTGATTTATTCAGCACTTTCCGCGGTGCATGGAGGCACCGCCATTTTTCAGATCGCCCCTACTCTCATTGAAAAAGTGAGGATGGCGAAAACTAGGCTTTTCGCCATCCGGCGATGAGCAAGCCAGGGACGGAATTGTTCAGCCTTTCCCTAAGGAGAATCGGTATCTCGATGAGCGAGCGAGCACCTGACAAACGTATCTGTCTTCGCTGTTTAGTGGCTGGCCGGGTGCAAGGGGTTTTTTTCCGTGCCGCTACCCGCGAACAGGCCCAGCGTCTGGGCCTGACCGGCCTTGCACGTAACTTGGCAGATGGCCGGGTAGAGGTCCTGGCATGCGGTGAGCCGGATGCGATCGGCCAGCTTCGCGAGTGGTTACATACCGGTCCGCCCGAGGCCGAGGTCACGGGGGTTGCCTGCGAGCCCGAGGTCCTCCGGCACCTGAGCGGATTCGATATCCGTTGATCGGAGCGGCAAGCTGCTGTTACCAACCCTGACCGATGGGCGTATTCTGCGTCGTTACAAGCGTTTTCTGGCCGATGTGACGATCGCCGAGGGGGCCCTCGTAACCGCCCATGTGTCCAATACCGGGAGCATGTCGACCTGTTGGTCTCCCGGTGCCCGGGTCCAGCTGAGTCATAGCGACAATCCCCGCCGCAAGCTGGCCTGGACGTTGGAACGAGTGGATATGGGTGCCGGTTGGGTGGGGGTGCATACCGGTCGCACCAACGGGGTGGTCGCGGAAGCCATCACGGGAGGACGCATCCGGGCCCTCACCGGGTACCGAGCGCTTAGGCGCGAGGTGACCTATGCCCTTGATGGTCACCCCAAAGGACGCTTGGATATAGTCCTCACGGAGGGCGAGAGGCGGTCGAATGCCTGGATAGAGGTCAAGAACGTGACCTTGCTGGACGGCGATCGTGTGCGCTTTCCGGACGCCGTCAGTGTGCGTGGGCGCAAACACTTGGAATTGCTGCGGGCAGCGGTGGAGCAAGGCGACCGCGGGGTCATGCTGTTTGCCGTCAATCGCCCCGAGGGTAAGTACTTTGCTCCGGCCTGGTCGATCGATCCCGCCTACGCCGACTGTTTGTGCGCCGCGGCCGCTGCGGGAGTCGAGCTACTCGCGGTGCGCATCCGACATACGGAGGCCGGCCTGGAGGCGGCCGAAGAATTACCGGTAAAGCTTAGGCCGTATACCGAGCCAAAAGAGACGCGAACCATCCCATGAAGGCGGCAAACCCGGTCGATCTTCTCTTCGATGGCATGGAAAAGCTGGGGCCGAAAGATGATGTCGATACGTCGAAGGTATTGAATCGTCTCCCGAAACGGTCCTATCGGACTGTCGTCGATGCCGGATGCGGAGCCGGACGGCAGACGCTGGTGCTAGCAAATCGGTTGGGGATGCTGGTACACGCAGTGGATTCCTACGAGCCATTCTTGGCAAGCTTGATGCGGCGGGCGAAAGAGGCCGGAATTTTCCGGCGGATCGATCTGCTCTGTCGGAGGGTGCCGCCTACAATGTCGGCTTCTCTCACGTGCTCAAAACTGGGCACTCCGCGATCGATCCCGAAGGCTTTGTCGTCGTGAGCGAGCTGTCGTGGTTATCCGAGGCCGTTCCGGCGGCAGTGCTCCGATTTTTCCACACCGGGTATCCCGCTATGTGAGGTATTGATGGGAATCGGTCCGTAGCGGAGGATGCCGGTTACCGGGTTCTCAATATCCACACCCTATCCGATGCCGCTTAGATGGAGGACTACTACGACGTATTGAGGCCCCGTGCCGAAGCGTTGCTCGATCATCCCGATGAGTCGGTAAGGGCTTTTGCCGCTGAAACCAAAGAGGAATACGCATCTTCAAGTATTCCGAAGCGAGTTACGGGCATGTGTTTTACGTTCTGCGGAAGGCCTGACCCGAGCAGATTTCTATTCTTTAAACCCCCAGGAGAAATCGATGAAATCATTAGACTTGTTCCGCTTGCAATATACTTTAAATCAGATGTTACAGGATAAGCTTGTCGTCTAACCCCTTGTTTCTCGATTAATCACTATCGTGTCGGCTCCCTATTACAAAATAATTGATTGATTTTTAAGGGATTTACACCTGGAACAAGTCTATTATTTACACTCATAATCTTGTTACAGGCCCCCTTCGTCTATGCCTTTTCCAGCACACCACCAGTTACAAAAGCAAACGCACTACCCGAAGAAACCTCCATGTCGACGCCGGTGGTGGCGCTAAATGAGCAAAACTGCGTAGACCCAAAAGATACCTTTTCAAAGTATGATGACTACGTCGAAAAGAGCCTTAACATTCCGGCGACAACGCACTATTTGATGTCTTATAGTTGGGCGCACAAATTACTGTGCAAAGGAAAAACACGGAAAAGATCTCGGAGAGCAGGATTATTTACAATGCGGAAGCGATCGAAACTTTGGCTACATACTTCATGGCTTTTGGGCGCAAGGTGCCAACAATTCTTGCCCAAAAGTTTGTGAGGGTAATGTCGACAAAATCGACAGGGCGGTCCTCGAAAAGTATCTGTGCATGACGCCAAGCGTTTGGTTGCTTCAATACAAGTATGAGTATCATGGCACCTGTATGCATGATGAAGCCTTGGAAGATCCACAGGCGTTCCTTGAAATAGCTATGGAATTGCACTCGAAAATGTCGCTACCTAGCGAGGAGTTGAAGGACAGCCCTAAAGATCGGGAATGGTGGTTCGGCAACAATGATCATCTTTTCGATAATGCGTTTTACTATGCGTCGGGTGAAAAGGAATGGTGGTTTTGTTATGGCATTGATTTCGAACCTATGCCTTGTCTTCAGGCTCTGGTAGTTCGGGTGCCATACCTTCGATCGACTGTAATGACATTAAAGGCAACGTGAATAAAAGGGGTAAGAAATACTATTTCACTCAGGATCATCCCGGTTATGCGCAAGTCAAGATATACCCATACAAGGGCGAGCGGTGTTTTTCTAACGTACAAGAAGCCGAAGATGCTGGGTGGATGAGAGCACCCTTGCGGATAAAAGTAGCAGATTTCCTTATATCCGTAAGACGAACTCTGAATAACCTAATCATGAGAGAGAAAAAAATGCCTACCGAAACTCCTATACAAGAACACTCGTTATGTTGTAAAGAATCTGCACGGTACCACTGGACTACGATGTAGTTGTGGTAGTTGGTTAGGCGATTTCTGTCAAATGAAATACCGTCTTGCTGGTCTTTTCGTCCGTTTTCTGTGTTGCGTCAACCGTCACATAGTCCACTAGGCGCGCCGGTTGCCGCGCCTTGAATACGAACGAGCATCCGGCCCAATCCGGTATATTATTTTCCGTCAATCGCCTAAGCATATGAGGCGCAAAAATTGTTAATCGGTAAATGGAAAGAGCTCCTTAATTTAGAGGTGCTCAGCGGAACGCTTCTTCTACTAGCCGCCTGTTTGGCGATGGTAGCGGAAAATACCCCTGTTAACGTTTATTATGATTTGCTTCTGGAAACGCCCGTAGCGATTAAAATTGGTGAATTTGCAATCGCAAAACCCCTTCTGTTGTGGATCAACGATGGTCTAATGGCCATATTCTTTTTCCTCATCGGGCTAGAGGTAAAACGGGAATTTTTAGCCGGCGAGCTTTCCGAACCTTCTCGTGTTGCTTTACCCATCTTTGCGGCAATTGGTGGTATGGCTGTGCCTGCTGTCATTTATGCTTCGATGAATTGGGGCGATCCTATTGCTATGAAGGGGTGGGCAATCCCATCAGCCACCGATATTGCTTTTGCGCTGGGCGTGCTTGCACTATTAGGGAATCGAGTTCCGCGGGCGCTCAAGTTGTTTTTGATGACCTTGGCTATCATCGATGACCTGGGTGCGGTCATTATCATCGCAATTTTTTACACGGTCGACTTGTCGCTTTCCTCATTACTCCTTGCGATAGTTGCCATTGTGATTCTATTTGCGTTGAATCGAGGGGGTATATTGAGCTTGGTGCCTTATATGCTGGTTGGTCTTGTCCTCTGGGGTGCGGTGTTGAAGTCAGGTGTACACGCGACATTGGCGGGGTTATTAACAGCTTTTTTTATTCCCTTCAAAAGGGGACCCGGTGAATCACAGACCCAACTGGAAAAGCTGGAGAATGACCTTCATCCTTCGGTTGCTTATGGTATTTTACCGCTCTTTGCTTTCGCGAATGCAGGCATACCGTTTGATGGTATTAGCATTGATTCCTTTCTCCACCCTGTGCTATTAGGCATTTCTGTTGGCCTCTTTGCTGGGAACCAAATAGGTGTATTCGGTTTTAGCTGGGTGGCAATAAAGCTGGGAGCTTTAGAGCTTCCTAAGGGTATGAGTTGGATACAGCTGTATGGCGTATCCTTATTATGCGGTATAGGTTTTACTATGAGTCTGTTCGTCGCTTCTCTGGCCTTTGAACAGGGCGGCCCTGATTATGTTGTAGATGACAGGCTAGGTATTCTGTTTGGTTCACTTTCATCAGGCATCTTGGGATATGTGGTATTACGTTTTATCGCTGGTAAAGGAAAAGATGTCAGAGTTGAATAGCACTGATTTATGCAGGTACTCATGAAAATCAATGAATTACATACTAGCACCCAGCGGAGATACAAGGCAAATTCGTTGGTTATCGCGTGCAATCTCTTGGCTGTAGGGTGGATCCTGCGCAATTTTGGCAAGTTGAAGTAGACCCCCACTAACTTATCCGGATATCGGCCCTTAAGTCAGTGCCATTCGGCTTTGGGTGCGGCTCTTTGTGAAACGACATCCGGTGTCCAAAATCCGAAAGCTCCGTGGTCCTGTTGACCGCACCGGTAGGGATTGCCTAGGCGGCAGGCTGTGCCCACCGAAAAATATCGAGCAAGGGCTGCGGGGAGAAGATTCAGCTGCAAATAAACGCCGGTAGTGTTATGATTTCGTTGTTTCCGGTGCGATCGGCTAGTCCGCGGTTATATAGATATAACCCTCGCGATTGCCCATTCTCGGAAACAACAAGATCAGAACACCACCTAAACGCCAATAGACGTAAATCTATTCAAGAAAAATCGACGAGGATGACCCCACCTCATCGGCGTGTTCTCGGGTGTGCATTTGGAGTCGGCAAAGTCTCGGGTCCTGGGTCTTTGGAGTCCGTGTACGAGAAGGCTTTGTGCGTCGAGCTGGCCAAGCACAGACCTCAGAGTCTGTCTAAAAAATTATTAATAATGAAAACTCAACGAACAGCCATTTTATAGGGTGTCTGATGATTACAGATTTGCCGGAGAAGCAAACGACTGGATGCGAAATAAACCGGTATTTCGCTCGAAGTTGGTTTCCGTTCGTAATCGTTACTCAATCGACACCATCGACTCAGCCAGACGAATGTTCTCTCGACCACCCAGCGGCGAGGTAAAACGTGGAAACCTCGCTGTCTTTTTTCTTTCTAACAACTTCGAGCGGGCACTCGAATTGAGTCAAGACCCAGTTAGATAGGTCCGCACCGGAATAGGCACGGTCGCCCAGATTTTTTTGACGGTATGGAGAATCGAAAGTAACTATTCAGCTACTCCAATTGGGGCATTGGGGGTTGCCCTTGGAACGTCAGGACGAGCGAAAAGATCGTCGGGTTGTTTGCGGCGGGTCGAAAGGTAGGAGCAGATGATGGCAAAGGCATCTCCGCCGGTATTGGAGCGGAAACAACCGGAGACTTTCTGCTTGAGTTTGGGCATTCGCAGGTCGCGTTCGGCTTGGTTGTTGTCGAAGGGAACGCGCCGGTCGATGAGGAAGCGCAGGACCTCGTTGCGGTGCTCGCGCAGTCGCCGAATGAGGTTGCAGGCCGGGGATTGTTTGACTCGCCTGCGGGTGTCAGGACGGCGGGGACGGGGAGGATTGCCGGCTTCGGCTTCGGCTTCGGCTTCGGCTTCGGTGAGGATGGTGTCGTAGCGGGTCCGCAAGTGCCCGACGTCGCCGGTGGGCAATGCCTTGAGGTCCTGGGCCTCGCCGATCAGGGCATTGGCTTGGCACAACAGCGCGATCATATCGGTTGCCCACGGCTGGCTTGGGGACCTCTCAGCGATAGCGGTTGGCTCAGTAGTGATGAGCATTGCAGAAGGCATGCCAACATGAGTAGCGCGGGCGGGCTGACCAGTGATCATGTTGCCGTTCACGCGCCGGCTGGTTTCGTTTGCATGGACCACTGGCGGCGAATCGCGTTGACTGGCGTCTCCAGGCAGGTGGCGGCCACCCGTACGGCGCGCTGGAGGATGCCCGGTGAGATCCCCAGGCCGGCCAGCTCATTGAGCACCCCGGCGGTGCGCTGGTAGGACAGCAACTGGTATTGGGTCATGTAGACCGCAAAGGCTAATACGCCCGGTCCGTATTGCACCGAGGCCTCAATCCCTGCAGGAAACGTACTGCGTTGCGCGCGCCCACAGGCACAGGTTCCGCCGACAATGCGGTACTCGATGTACCTTACGCTGGATCTCCACCTCGACCACTTGGCGTCGCTCCGCGAGCACTGTAGCCGCGATCCCGGTGCCGCAACGTCCGCAGGCGCAGGTCCCCGTCAACGGGATGATCACGCACTGGTCGGGGTGATCGACCAGGGAGCGAGTGACACCGCATCGGCCCGGTTGTCCACTTAGCTTGCGCCCGCTTCCCGCTTGGCTGGCGTTGCGGGCGTGGTGGTGGCTTCTTGAACGGTGAGTCCGAGGATGGCGGCTGGCCGGAATTATGGCTATCCTTGGCCAAGCGCGCTTCCAACTCCCGGATGCGTTCGCGCAGATGCTCAATGAGCGCCGTCTGCTCCGCCGCCCGTTCACGCAACCGCTTAAGCTCGTCGTCAGGGTTTTCCGGAGAATGGGGTAGGGTGGGGTTATTCCAATATAGGCCTAGGTTACGTGTGTAGCCTATCGTTTGGCAAGAAGTCCTGAATAGTTACGATCGGAAACAAGTTCGTAATGACTTGACGAGCGGCTTTACCGTCAAACACATTGGCGGCGTGTACCCGGACGACGAGCACGCAACCGATTGTATTGGCAACGATAGGACGTTTTCTGCCCTTAACGGGTTTGTCCCTGTCAAATCCCGATTCTACATAGGATTCCGGGGTTTCGTTTGACACTTTGACTATCAATAATTGCTCCCGTTAAATCTGGCTTTCGGTCTTTTTTTGGCGTAGCCGCTGACGAAGCACCGTATTGGCTTTCTCTGGCAAATGATTATCTGTCCACTTATACTATAGTAGTAATTAACGAGCTTGTAGGGAGGGAAGTCTTTTGGTAGATACCGCCAAGGATAACCTGTTTTATCCAAATAAAAACTGGCATTTAGGAGTTCGCGAAGATCACTTTTTCGTGGGCGTCCGATGGTATAGGATTCCAATTCGTTGATGATGGGCTCGAGGATTTCCCCTTCTTCGTCGGTGAGGTCACTCGGGCACCTGACAGCCGATTGAATCGGTTCTTCAGTCCTGGAAAACTCCGGGATTGCATCGCATAAAATCACAAAATGTACATATTTTATTCTTTAATATGTTGCTTTATAGATAGCCTCTCAGCCGAGTGTTTTTCGGCTCATTGACGTCCATTCGCGTTCATTGGCGGCAAAAAAGACAATATCGAGTATGTCCAATGGTTAGGTACAGCTCATCCTATGGTCGGTTGAGCCTTTGTCTCCGGATTTTTCCGCGTCGTCCCAAAAGAACCGCACCCTTCGGCTTTGACCCCTTATGACCATGATGCCCTGGTCATTCTTCGAGCTACCATGACACACAATGAGCTTCGTTACATCGTGGCCGTAGCTAGAGAGCGTCATTTCGGGCGTGCCGCGGAGGCTTGTTGCATCAGCCAGCCGACCTTGAGCCTAGCGGTCAAAAAGCTGGAGGATGAGCTCGGGGTGAGCCTGTTCGAGCGTGGTATGGGGGAGGTCACCGTTACTGCCGTCGGCCAACAGGTCATCGAACGGGCACAACGGGTATTGGAGGAGACGGATGGCATCAAGCGCCTAGCCCGAGAGGGAAGGGACCCGCTGGTCGGTGTGCTGCGTCTGGGTGCCATCTATACCATCGGTCCCTACTTGCTACCCCGGCTGATTCCCCAGATATCGGAGCAGGCCCCGGAAATGCCGCTCGTGATCGAGGAGAATTTTACATCCGTGTTGAGTGAGCGTCTCAAACGCGGCAATCTGGATGTCATCGTGATCTCGTTGCCCTTCGATGAGCCGGGGGTGCTGACGCGGGCCATTTACGACGAGCCCTTCGTCGTATTGTTGCCGGATCATCATCCCTGGTCCGGACAAGCCTCGGTGACTGCCGACCAGCTCGGCGATGAGGACGTGCTATTGCTCGGACCGGGACATTGCTTCCGGGATCAGGTGCTCGCGGTCTGCCCGGACTGTGTCGAATCCACGACTGGCGGTGGCAGTAGTCTGCAACAGAGGCTCGAAGGTGGCTCGCTGGAGACCATCCGTTATATGGTAGCGAGCGGCGTCGGGATTACCGTGTTGCCTTGCAGCGCTGCGACGGCGGATCGGTTCGCAGAGCCCTTGGTACGGGTCCTGCCCTTTGCCGGAGAACCTCCGCGACGCCGGGTAGCCTTGGCTTGGCGCAAGTCGTTTTCGCGTCTCGAAGCGGTGGATGTGCTCGCGCACGCCATGCGGGAGGCGAATCTCCCCTGCATTTCCTATCCGGACTCGGCATGAAGACCCCCGAAGATCGCATCCCTGCAATTTTTCAGTATTCGGGCCTAACGGATGGAGCGATAAGTCTTGCGCCGGCTGTCTTTGCTCAACACGAGCTGCCACAGTCGGCCTTGGCGGGGAGCGAAAATAGCCGGCGCAGGCGTTCAGGTAATACTTGAACATCCGGTAGAAGCGTTCATCGTGCCTGTCTGAGAGCTCCGGCTAGGCGGCATCGAAGTTTTGCCACTAACTCATGAGGGTACGGTCATAGTCCTGCCCGAAATTGTGCCAATCCTCGATGGTGAAGGAGAGTTCGAGTGCCTGTGTGATCTGCTGTGCGGAGGGGACTCTACCGTTGGGGAAGATGCACTTGTCGATCCAGGCATCGGTGACGCAGGTAGTTTCGTAGTGGCCGATGGTGTGGAGCAGAAACAGCCCATCTGGTGCCATCGCCTGCGAGGCGGCAGCGAAATAGGCCGGATAATTCTTGAGGCCTACGTGCTCGAACATACCGACGGACCCCACTTTATCGAAGTGACCGGTGGGATCCCGGTAGTCCATCAGCTCGATACGGACCGGCAGTCCGGTGCGATAGGTTGGAGCGAAGCCCTGTTGCTCCTTCGAGACCGTAATGCCAGTTACCTCCACTCCGTAGTTTTGTGCCGCAAAGCGGGCCAGCCCACCCCAACCGCAACCGATGTTCAGTAGTCGTTCGCCGGGTTACAGCTCCGGCTTGTCGTAGATGAGGCGCAGCTTAGCGAGCTGGGCCTGCTCCAGATTCGCGGCATCCTTCCAGTAGCCGCAGCTGTAGCTCATGGTCGGGTCCAGCATGGCCGCATAGACATCGTTGCCGATGTCGTAATGGTGCGCCCCGGCCTGGAACGCGCGCCGGCGCGATTGACGATTGATCAACAAGCTACGCAGGAATAGCCTCGGAAACTGGAGCTTGACGAAGCTCTTGATCTTGGTGTTTAGCTTGGCGTTCAGCAGCTTGTGGAAGGTTTCATCCAGGTGCTCGCTCTCCCAGGCTGCGTCCATGTAAGACTCACCGAAGCCGAGAGAGCCCCAACGTATGATCCGGTCATAGGACACCGGGTCGAGCACTTGGATATCCCACGGTCGGTCGCCGTTAAACCGTACGTCGGTCGATTCCAGCAGTCGTATCAGGGCGCTGGGCGCCTCTTGGTGTTTGGGTTGGGGGCGATGGCTGGTCCCCATCGCCGTATCCTGTACCGAAGCCATCCGCATGCTCCCGGTTTGCAATCGGTAATCGGTGATCTTGGTTTAGACCATGTTCGGCCGGTGACCCGATTGAACACGGCAGGGGTTCCCGGCACTACGGGGTACCCCGAATGTTCCGGGGGCACCTCGAATTTTTCAAGGTGCCCCTGAATGTTTCAAGGTGACTCCATTGGAATACCACACTTCCGCATAGGTCGGACCTGTCCCGGGGGATCAGCCTCCGTCGGAGACCATGATCCGTCCCATACCTGGCCCGAGCTCGAAGTCGAACGGCGTAGGCAGGTGGTCCACCGGCCAATCCGGGGAGACATCTTTTAGCGGGGCGGCCGTCTGTACATGCCGGTAGAGGTCGTAGCAGTGGAAATGCTGACGGTTCCAGGGGTCTTTGTTGAGTACCAGTAAGGCTTCACCGTTGCCGCTGGTGGAGGCTTTCCACAATAGGAGCAGGGCGGGATTCGGATGGTCGAGCTTCTGGATCGGGCCTTCCTCCCGGAAGATGGGGTGATCGCTTTTGACTCGGTTGATGCTCCGGATAAAGTCGGTCAGGTCCACGGACGGCTCTTCCCAGTGCTCCGGTCGGGTATCGACCACGTGCAGGCGGTTACGGAATCCGTACTCGTAGCCGATCGGCATCATGACGCCGGTCGCGAACAGGGCGACAAACAGATAGCGTTGCTTGAGGGCATCGACGTTATCCCCCGACTCGCTGAACAGCCGCTCGGTATCATGACTCTCCGGAAAGCCGATGGAGGGGGCAATTTGGCGGGTAAGCTCGTATTGCTCCAGGAGCCAGGGGCTCGAGAAGTCCCACCACTTGGCGCTGTTGAACACGTAGTCGAAGCCGGCGGAGGCGGTCTCCTTGGTCTCCTGGGGGGAGCATCCGAGGGTTTCGGCCGCGAACACCACATCTGGGTGCCGGCTCCGTGTATCTTCGATGATGCGGTGCCAGAAGTCCCTGGGGATCTGATAGGCAGCATCACAGCGAAAACCGGTGAAGCCGAGTTCTATCAGATAAGTGATGACCTTGCCCAGATAGCTCCGCAGCCCTTCCGTGTCCGCGGAGTGCCGATGATCGAGCTGGGCCAAATCCCCCCAGACGGTCTTGGAGCCGTCCTCTTCCAGGCAGTATGGGTTGGCCACTCGGCCACTCTCGTGCACGAACCACTGCGGATGGTCCGTGATGAGCGAGGAATCCACCGCACAATGGTTGATCACCAGATCGATCATCATGTGCAAACCTAGGTCATGGGCCTGAGCGGCCATTTGTCTGACCTGCATTTCCGGGGATTTGTCGGCGTCGGGGTCCAAGAGGTTCTTGTTGATCTCGAAGTAGTCGGCGATGGAGTACAGGCTGCCGGAGTAGCCTGGCCGTTGAATCGGATTGACGAATACCCAATCGAAGCCCATGTCGGCGGCGCGTTCCAGATGGGGCTTCCAGTCACTGAAGGGTCCGGCGAGGAGTGGGAACAGGTTATATATTTTCATAGGATGAACGCTGATATGCTCCTGGTTGGTAACCAACTTATCATTATATATTGGGACCTTGAAAAATTGCGTCCCTGCGCGCGCCTATTCGATGGGAAAAATTCCATCCGTAGAATTTTCCCTACGCCAAGTCGAAATGCAATTTCGACTTGGCTCCATTTTTCAAGCACTGACATGCTTAAAAATGGCGGGGCATCCCTGCCCCGCATGGGCACCTGAATTTACCAAAAGCCCTTCTCCCCTTGGTGGGAAAGGGGGGTAAACAGGAGGGCCTGGGTACCGGCTCGATTCGGTGGGTGTCGATATAAGGCACCTTGGAGAAATTAGTCGTGTTATAGCTTGGTTGCTTCCAGGTATCCATAATCCAAAGACATCTCTGACATCAAATCTGAAAACAACAAATTAATAACACCACCGAATAAAGTCGGATGTAACAAAATTGAAACGCCACCCTCGAATCTTTCAAGGTACCCTCGATATACCCTTCAGACACTGACGCACTGAGACCTTCCAATCCGGCAAGACGAGACCGAATGTCTCCCGGAGCTTGCTGTTGTCCAGCACCGAGTAGGCCGGACGGTGGGCCGGTGCCGGATACTCCCGGGTCGAGATGGGAATCAGGTGGTAGCGTGGCCGCTGAGCGCGAGGATAGTGCGGGCGAAGTCGAGCCAGCTCGTCTCACCGCCGTTGGTCGCGTGGTAGATACCCTTAATCCGTGCCGGGTCGAGATCGCCGCGCAGGATCCGGTAAAGGATCTGTGCTGTCACCTCGGCCAACATCCGGCTCCAGGTCGGGGTGCTGATCCGATCGTCCAGGATACGCAGCTCTTCCCGCTCCTCGAACAGCCGCAGCATGGTCAGTAGGAAATTATGGCCACGCTCCCCATAAACCCAGCTAGTGCGCAGGGTGGTGGCATTAGCCCCGGTCGCCATCAGGGATTGCTCGCCCCCGGGCTTGGTCGCGCCATAGACATTCAGAGGCCCCGGCTCGTCGTCCTCGCGATAGGGCTGTTGAGCGTCGCCCGCAAACACGAAATCTGTGGAGTAGTGGATGATGGGGATACTACGTTCGCGCAGCAGGTCGCCGAGCAGGCCGGGTGCTTCGGCATTGATGCGCCGGGTGAGCTCGGGCTCTGCTTGGCCTTGTCCACGGCCGTATAGGCGGCGTTGACGACCACATCGGGCGCTGATTTCTGCACCAGCTTGCCGGTGGCGTGCGGATCGGTTAGGTCCACCCGCGGGCCTCGAGCGCCATCCGGGGAGGTGGCGATGACTGTCCCAAGGGGGCCAGAGTGCGTTGCAATTCCCATCCCGCCTGTCCGTCCGCGCCGATCAAAAGGATGCGGGGGCGTGGGCCGGAATCACTGAGCATACGGAGTTACCGAGTAATCCTATTCTCCGGAGGACGTCTTGAAAAATCGGTGGTGCTCGACTCGTAGAGGTCGGCTTCATCCCCGTCAAATTTGTGTTGTAGGGGATATACCCCCCCCCTTGTCCCCCTTATCAGGGGGGTAATCCCCCTGGCCTCCCTTCTCCGCGAATACAACAGAAAGCTCCACTGGCAAGGGGGTTGGGGGGTTAAAAAAGATTGGGTGAGGCTCTTATGGAACGACGCGGAGAAACCTAGCAACTAAGGCTTAAACCTAGAAACAAAGGCTCAGAGAGGTATTAGCGATAAGATATTGAAGACAGGGCCTCGTTTTGGGCATGAAACTGAAGGGATGAAACTTTTGCCCCATACCCTAAGGGGGCCCCGTCGATGAAATCTTACACGATTACGGTCGCCGCGCTCGCGCATTACGCGGAGCCCCAGCGCACTTTGAACA
>Ga0209457_1000185_pt1 | contig 18554 bp, 21 predicted proteins | sample WorMetHEROISLAND_5_FD_187410 | JGI IMG/M metagenome (GOLD analysis project Ga0209457, IMG submission 187410) | Marine gutless worms symbiont microbial communities from Max Planck institute for Marine Microbiology, Germany - Olavius sp. 5 HERON... ... | reverse complement strand
TCCGTCCCGGCGCGCACTCCGCGCGGCGCCAGGACTCCCGCAAGGACTTGACGCCGTGGCGCATGGCCTTGCATTTCGTCTCCGCCGGCGCTCACGCGCCGCACTCCGACGAAACGCTCGGCCCTACGGCTACGCGAGGGTCGTCGCACTCCGCTCGTCGCTTACGTTCCCTCGCTTTCCTGTGCTCCTCCGAGGAGGTGTCCAGATGAGCCGAACGAACTTGCTGCAGGAGATTCGGAAGATGAGATTTGAAGAGGCGTACGGGGGTAGCAAGCAGGCCGCCTGAGACAGCCGGCGCGTCGCCATTTTTCGCGAAACCCGAAGTGGGGTCCGTCCGATTTCGGGTGCAAAAAATCAGCCGACGGCCATGGCCTTCGGCGGCCCACGTTCGTCCTGCGTCCGTTCCGGTACGCACTCCGCGCGGCGCCAGGACTCCCGCAATGACTTGACGCCGTGTCGCATAGCCTTGTATTTCGTCTCCGCCGGCGCTCACGCGCCGCACTCCGACGAAACGCTCGGCGCTGCGGCTACGTGGAGGTCGTCGCACTCCGCTCGCCGCTTACGCTCCCTCGCTTTCCTGTGCTCCTCCGTGGATGAGGCAATGGCGCTGGTGGAGCACTACCGTCGACGACAGGCGGTCTGGAACGTCAAGCCTTTCCACGCTTGGTACCAATGCGACGGCGGCAAGCGCAGCTACACCTGGATCAAGAACCAGCTGCAAGAGGTCAGTGTGGTAAGGCACCTATGCGCTTGGTTGCCGAGGAAGGTACGGCCCCCAGCTTCATGGACGTGCGCGACGTGATCAGGCAACGCAGATTTTTTGCTTCATTTTACACCGATCGGGGCAGCCACTACTAGCATACCCCGGAAGCTGGCGGTAAGGTAACCAAGGAGAACCCCACACCATTTGGCAAGGCCATGGCCCGCTTGGGGATCGAGATGATCCCGGCCCACTCTACCTGAGGCACGAGGACGCTCAGAACGCATGTTCTGTACCCACCAGGGGCGTCTGCCGCAGAAGCTGGCTATCGCCGGCATCCGCGACATGACAGCAGCTAATCGCTACCTCGATGAAGTCTATCGACCGGCCTTCAATGCCGAGTTCATGCCGCCAGCGCTGGCGGAGGGATCGGCCTTCGTGCCCTGGATCGGCGGCAAGCTGGATGACTTCCTATGTGAAGCCTTCGAGCGTGTCGTCGGCAAAGACAACTGCGTGGCCTTCGAGGGGATGGCTTTGCAGATCCCCAAGGACCGCCACCGGATACATTAACATGAAGGTCAAGGTGCGGGTGCATTGCTATCCCGATGGCAACCTCCGATGGCAACCTCGCTGTGTTCCACGGACCCCGTTGCTTGGCTCGATATGATGCCCAAGGTCAGTCGATTCCGTTACAGCTACAGAGTATCGCGCAGATCCGCTACCGTATCCAAAGCGGATAGTTGATATGCTACTAAACTGGGTAGTTTTATGTGTTGCCAACAGAAATCATTGCAGAAGTTAAGAGGCGGTCCCAAAATTTGGGAAACTGCCTTTTAGACGGTCTCTGAGTGTGCTTGCGTGTCCTGTTTGAGTGCCTGTATGATTGGGCATCCTTGGCGACAGGCGCGTAGCTCAGCTGGTTAGAGCACCACCTTGACATGGTGGGGGTCGTTGGTTCGAGTCCAATCGCGCCTACCAACAGGAGCCGCCGGCTATCGGCGGCTTTTTTCTTTGCACTTGATCTTTTCCGGATACCTTGAAAAATTGCGGCCCTGCAATTTTTCAAGTGGCAAAGCGAAAATGCAGCTTTCGCTTTGCTCCCGGCAAGCACTTGCGTGATCGAGAGCTGGCGGGGCGCGTTGTCCCGGATGTGATTTCTCGTAGGACCACCGCTGAGCGGAAGACCTTGATTCATGCTTTGCATAACCCTTCCTGACGGATCCCGAAAAGAGTTCGATGGCCCGATCTCTGTCCAAGAGATTGCCCTCGCCATCGGTCCCGGTCTTGCCAAAGCCGCCTTGGCCGGCCGCGTCGATGGTGTTCTGGTGGACACCTCGTTGATCATTGAGCGAGATGCTCCGGTCGCCATCGTCACCACCCGCGATGAGGGCATTCTGGAGCTACTGCGTCACGACGCCGCCCACGTCATGGCTCAGGCGGTACAAGAGCTTTACCCAGGTATCCAGGTTACCATTGGGCCCGCTATCGAGGACGGCTTCTACTATGACTTCGCCCGCGACGAGCCCTTCACCCCGGACGACTTGATCCGTATTGAGCAACGGATGCGAGAGATCGTCGCCCGCGACCTACCCATCCGGCGTGAGGTTTGGGACCGGGACCAAGCACTGCGGGTCTTCGACGAGATCGGCGAGCACTATAAGGTAACCATCATCCGAGACATCATCCCGGAAGGCGAGGAGGTCTCCGTTTACCGCCAAGGGGACTGGTTCGACGTCTGCCGTGGTCCCCATTTGCCATCCACTGGCAAGCTCGGCAACGGATTCAAGCTCACCAAGGTGGCCGGTGCTTACTGGCGCGGCGACTCCCGCAACCGGATGCTGCAACGTATCTACGGCACCGCTTGGCGGGATAAGAAAGAACTCGGGGCCTATCTGCACCGTATCGAAGAGGCCGGGAAACGGGATCACCGCAAGCTCGGCAAGGCCCTGGACCTGTTCCATACCCGGGAAGAGGCCCCGGGCATGGTCTTTTGGCACGACAAAGGTTGGACCCTTTATCTGGTCCTGGAGCAGTACATTCGCACCAAGCTGCGCGCGCGGGGCTACCAGGAAGTACACACCCCCCAGGTCATCGACCGCAGTCTCTGGGAGCGGTCCGGTCACTGGGATAAGTTCCGCCGCGACATGTTCGTGACCGAGTCGGAAGATCAGGTCTTCGCCATCAAGCCCATGAACTGCCCGGCCCACATCCAGATATACAACCATGGCTTGAAAAGCTACCGGGACCTGCCATTGCGCCTAGCCGAGTTCGGCTCCTGCCATCGCAACGAGCCTTCCGGGACCCTGCATGGACTGATGCGGGTACGCAGCTTTGTCCAGGACGATGCCCATATCTTCTGCACCGAAGGCCAGGTCCTGACCGAGGTATCCGCATTCATCGAGCTGTTGTTCGAGGTCTATCGGGACTTCGGCTTCGACGAGGTCCTGGTCAAGTTCTCCACCCGTCCGCCGCAACGGGTCGGCTGCGATCAGGTCTGGGACCGGGCGGAAAAATCTTTACAAGACGCCCTCGACCAAACCGGCCTGGATTGGGAGCTACAACCGGGAGAAGGGGCTTTCTACGGTCCCAAGATCGAGTTCTCCCTGCGTGACAGTCTCCGGCGCGTGTGGCAGCTCGGTACCATCCAGCTCGATTTCTCCATGCCCGAGCGGCTGGGTGCCCACTATATCGCCGAGGACAACAGCAAACAGGTACCGGTCATGCTGCACCGGGCCATCCTCGGCTCTTTGGAGCGATTCATCGGCATAATGCTCGAGCATTATGCCGGTGCCCTGCCCACTTGGCTCGCCCCGGTCCAAGCGGTCGTCCTGAACATCACCGACCGCCAGAAAAAATATGTGCAAGAAGTCGTTAACGTCTTGCGCGAAAAAGGCTTTCGGGTGGAATCGGACTTGAGAAATGAAAAGATCGGCTTTAAAATCCGCGACCATACCTTGCAGAAGGTGCCTTACCTATTAGTGGTCGGTGACCGGGAAGTCGAGCGACGGACACTCGCCGTCCGCGACCGAAAAGGTACGAATCTCGGCGCGACCGGCCCGGAAGACTTCGCCGCCCGACTCGGTGAAGCGATCATGCACCGAACCCACTGAAGACAAACAGCGCAGAATGCCCTTGCCGATAGAGGGCTTTCTGCAGAGTCGGTCGTTCTTATTTTCGCGTATTCGGAGGAACCTGCTATCGCCGCACCAAAAAGAAACCGCGTCAACCATGAAATCACCGCCTACGAGGTAAGGCTCATCGACGCGGAAGGCTACCAAGTCGGTATCGTGAATTTAGCGGATGCCCAGGAGCAGGCCACGAGGGTGGGGCTGGATCTCGTGGAGATCGTGCCCAACGAGGAGCCGCCGGTGTGCCGCCTGATGGATTTCGGAAGATTTCTGTTCGATCAGAAAAAAAAGAAATCCGAAGCCCGCAAGAAGCAAAAGCAAGTCCAGGTCAAGGAAGTCAAATTCCGTCCCGGAACGGAGGAAGGAGACTATCGGGTCAAGCTGCGTAACCTGGAGCGTTTTCTGAAAGACGGGGACAAGACCAAAGTCACTATGCGATTTCGCGGACGTGAGCATGCCCACCGCGAGCTTGGCTTACAGCTGCTACAACGGGTAGAGGCCGATTTGACCGAGGTCGGTATCTTGGAGCAGCCGCCGCAGATGGAAGGACGGCAGATGGTGATGGTTCTAGGCCCCAAAAAGAAGTAGCGGTCGGCCACAGTCTGATTTTCTACCCATCGCTTTTTTCCAGCTCCCGGGCTCCGGCGTCGATCAGCAACCGGACAGGCCGTTACCGCCCCCTGCCAACACCCGGAGATACAATTTGCTGCAGTGAGATAGAACGGTATGCCCGATACCGGGATCTGGGAATAAGCGCAAAGTCGATGCCGATCGTAAGGTAGGGGGCCATGCGGTTGACCTCGCACCTTGAGAAATTGCTTTCCTGGAATTTTTCAGGGCGTCCTTGAGAGTGGCTACAAGTAATCATCATTGGGAGAAAGGAGCTTCGAATGTCTATCGACGTATTGAAAGATATTCTCATTTCCAAGGGGGAAATCGAAAAATATTACGATGGTGTAGTCCCGTTTATCTATGGCGTGCGATGAAAAGACGTAATGCGCGTCCATTCGACTTCATCGAAGAAGCATTTATCTTAGCCAATGGCCGCCCACGACCCGCGGATATTAAAATAGAAGAAATGCAAGGAGAGAAATGGGTTAGGATCAAGGACCGACCAAGGGAGCTTAGTACATTCGGGGAAAGATTGAGAATACTACAAAATACCAAAAGGAACTAAGTTACTGGAGGGTCCAGCTATTGTTGAGGATGAGTACAATGTTCGCTTTCAGATTCAAGCGTTTGCTACATCAGCTAGCAAGCCAATTGATTAGAGAGGCGGTTTGATGGAAATTTCAAACACCTGGATACCGCTTCTCATCAAAAGAGAGCCCACCTCCCCGGTAGGTGACGTGCTGTCGCATAGCAAACACGTAGCAAGATAGGAGGCCGCGGGAAACCGAGACTGTTCAGACACTGGTGTGAAGGCTCGGCATCTCGGCTTTACAGTCCGTGAGGCCACTTGACGTGCATGAATAGATTCAATTATAAAACAGTACTTTACGAGGTATTTGATGAGAGCCGAACCGATTGAAAATGGCCGAGCATCCTTGTCCAGCAAGGGCGCCTTGAATTTTTCAAGGCGCCCTTAATTTAGAACGGAAAAAGTCCATCCCCGCACTAGTGCCCCAACGTTTAGTCAAGTAAATTCAGTTGGTTGCTTGTTTTGGCGTGAATAGAATTGTAGTTTAGATTTTTTAACTATCTAGTTTAACGGAATTCGTTCGAACAGGGTGAGGCTTAAGACCTATAGGTCTGATGATAGCCACGAGTATGTAGACCGACACGGCGATCCAGATTTGGCTTTTGACCGTATTCTCTGAGGTGCCGAAGAACGCCTTGATGCGCTAGGTGTTGTTTGATCTATTTGAAAAACAGATCCACTTGTCAACGGCAACGGTAGAGATTCGCGATGGTCAATGCCGGCAGGGAGAAGTTGTTGGTCAAAAAGACGAAGGTTTTCTCGGTGGTGGCGTCGTAGTACTTGATACACCGCAATTTTTCGGGATAGCCGCGCGGCGTGCGGACACCAGTGAGCATGATGGTCTGGTCGAATTTGAGCCGCGTACTCTTATCCACCGGGCACGAATACAGACGGCTGTATTAGGTGTTGGGCTTGGTTCGGGTGGGGAAAAAAGCACCAACCAGAGCCAGGTGATAGAGCCGAGCAAAAACCAGATAGCCGCGATCCATTCGGTAACCCGATTGAAAATGGCCGAACATCCTTGTCCGGCACGGGCGCCTTGGATTTTTCAAGGTGCCCTTATTTGGTTCCATTTACAGCAATACCGGGGCTCTTTGAGCGTGTACGGCAGTACGTAGAAAAACGATAGCTCGACAATAATCGGCAAAGAAATAGGATAAAAAATGCCTAAGATCAAGACCAATCGCGGGGCGGCCAAGCGCTTTCAGCGCAACGCCTCCGGAATCTTCAAGCGGAACGCCTCCCACCGGCGGCACATATTGACCAAGAAGAGCACCAAACGCATGCGCCACCTGCGCAGTCCCAATCAGCTGCACAAGGCTGATACGCAAGCGGCCCAGCGGATGATTCCCTACGCCTGACCCGCGCACAGGAGTTAGGTGATTTCTGTCAAATGAAGTACCGTCCTTGCTGGTCTTTTCGTCCGTCTTCTGTGTTGCGTCAACCGTTACATAGTCCACTAGGCGCCGGTTGCCGCGCCTTGAATACGAACTAAAATCCGGACCAAGCTGGTACTCCATTTTCCGGCAATCACCTTATCCGCCGAGATGGCAGGACGCCGTTCGATTCCATTGGATCGATTCCGGAGATATCCCCATGCCCCGTGTCAAGCGAGGCGTTACAGCACACGCCCGTCACAAGAAAGTGCTGAAAGAGGCCAAGGGTTACTATGGTGCCCGCAGCAAGGTCTACCGAGTTGCCAAACAGGCCGTCATCAAGGCCGGCCAGTATGCCTACCGGGATCGACGCCAAAAGAAGCGCCAGTTCCGCGCTTTGTGGATCGTCCGCATCAACGCGGCCGCACGCGAGCATGGGCTATCCTATAGCCGCTTCATCAAGGGTCTGAAGCAAGCTGGGGTCGAGATGGACCGCAAGGTGCTGGCCGACATCGCCTATCACGATAAAGAAGGCTTCGCGGTCCTGGCGGAACAAGCGAAAGCCGCGGTCACCGGTTGATGCTTCGGGGCGAAAGGTTTTCCCGTTCCGAACAAGGGCACCTTTGCAAGAGTTCACCGCCATTGTTTAAGGTCCCCTGGATTTTTCCAGGGTGGCTTTGCGGGTCGGACCTTCCATTGGCATTGTGTGGGTAGGATGGAAAAAAAACCATCCTTGACAGGCTGGATGGCGCAGCCGCTACGCGGTCGTTTCCTCTTCCTCCCACACCAAACGCAAGAGCGCCAAAAAACAGCTCCACTTGCCAACAGCAACGGTAGAGATCCACGATGGTCAATGCCGGCAGAGAGAAGTTGTTGGTCAAAAAGACGAAGATTTTCTCGGTGGTGGCGTCGTAGTACTTGATACACCGCAATTTTTCGGGATAGTAGCGCGGCGTGCGGACACCAATGAGCATGATGGTCTGGTCGAATTTGAGCCCCGTACTCTTATCCACCGGGCGCGAATACAGAGGGCTGTATTGGGTGTTGGGCTTGGTTCGGGTGGGGAAAAAGGCCCCAACCAGAGCCAGGTGATAGAGCCGAGCAAAAACCAGATAGCCGCGATCCATGATGTAGAAAGCGCTTGGCTCCAGGGGCAACAGGTCCAACACATTGACATCATGGAGCTTGCCTTCGGCGATATGGACAAAGGTCGGGATGTTCCCGCGTAGGTCCAGCAACGTATGGAGCTTCACTGCGGCCTTGGTGCGACGTGATGATGCCCGCGGAAAGAACGACAGGCACAGGTCGATGGTCGAGGCATCGAGTGCGTACGCGATATTGGCCAGGTCGACGGCGAAGCCCTCGTCGATATAGAGACGGCATGCAATCCGGGTCAGGGCTTGGGCGAAGTTCGCATAGAGGCGCCAGTCGCGTACCTTGTTGGCGTTGGCCAGGGTATTGCGTGAGATCCCGCCGCGGAGGCCCATGTGATAGAGCTTGCTGCGATGGGCATGCAGACAGACCTCGATATCGCGCAGGCTCTCGCGGTAGGTGAGTTGGGCGAAGGCCATGCACAGGAACTGACCGAGACAGGTAAAGGACTTGATCTTGTGGTTGCCGTTATAGTGCTGCACACATTGGCGGAAGGTGTGCATTGGCATGTGGTCGATGATTTGGGAGAAAGCAAGACGGCCAGTGGGGCACGCGATGGAGAGCCTAGTCGAAGGGGATGTGGTGCGCCTGTTGAGGAGGCAAAATATCCAGATCAATAATACCTCGACCCGGCGCAAGGGCAGCCGAGATGGAGAATCCTACGAATTTCGATATCATCGCGCACAATGGCGAGGAGATCGTCATCATCGAGGTGAATGCGGCCTTGCGGGTCGGGTTGGTCGATAAATTTATCAAGCAGCTCCACCGGGCCAAGCGCTATATGTCCGAATACGGTAGCCATACTGTGCTCAGTGCGGTGGCCTGTCTGCACGCGGAGAAGGCGAGCGACCAGTATATGCAGAATCGCAGAATTAAGGGCTATTCGTGATTCGGGCTACGGACGATAGCGCCGTTATCGTTAACCCCGAGGACCTCCGGCCACCGGAAATTCGGATAGAACCAAGCCTCTCGCACATGAACGACAAGATCGAAATGGGAATCGATCGGCTTCGCGCTGATGCCCTGGAGCAGATCACCGCCGCGCCTGACCTTGGGACTCTCGATCAAATACGGGTCCGCTATCTGGGCAAGAGAGGCCGGTTGACCGCAGAGCTCAAGCAGCTCGGGAGGCGGCCGAAAGAAGAACGTCCACGGGCCGGACAAGTGATCAACCAAGCCAAGGTGCAGGTTCGGGAGGCCATCGAAGCCCGCAAACAAGGGCTGGAGCAGGCCACCCTAGCCAACCGATTGGCTACCGAACGCATTGATGTCAGCTTACCGGGCCGAGGCCAAAGTCCTGGCGGTCTGCACCCCATTACCCGGACCTTGCAACGTATCGAACGGCTGTTCGCCAACGCCGGATTCGATGTCGCCGAGGGACCGGAGGTCGAGGACGACTACCACAATTTCGAAGCCCTCAACATCCCGCCCCAACATCCGGCACGGGCCATGCACGACACCTTTTACTTCGATGAACACCGGCTCCTGCGCACCCACACCTCGCCGGTGCAGATTCGGGTCATGGAAATACAAGGACCACCCTTGCGCATCATCGCCCCCGGACGGGTCTATCGTTGCGATTCCGACCTCACTCATACCCCCATGTTCCACCAAGTAGAGGGATTTCTGGTGGACGAGCAGGCGACCTTCGCCGACCTCAAGGGGATACTATACGACTTCCTTCGCAACTTTTTCGAACGGGACCTTGACCTGCGCTTCCGCCCGTCCTACTTCCCTTTCACCGAGCCCTCCGCGGAGGTGGACATCCGGTGTGTCATGTGCGAAGGGTCGGGCTGCCGGGTATGCAAACAGACTGGCTGGCTGGAGGTATTGGGCTGCGGGATGATCCATCCCGAGGTATTCCGCCATGTTGGGATCGATGCCCGCCGCTATCTCGGCTATGCCTTCGGCATGGGGGTAGAGCGCCTAGCGATGCTGCGCTACGGTATCGATGATATCCGGCTCTATTTCGAGAATGACCTGCAGTTTCTCAGGCAATTTGCTTGAATATAGCCCCGGTTCAGGTAGATATGGAATATCAGCAAGAATGAAAAACCAGATCACCAATGGCGGATTTCTCGACATTAGTCATCCACCAGCTATCTATTATGGGAACGAAACGAAATGTTTTCGTTTCGCGACTTGAAAGAGTTTAAGGTCCCCACAGGGAATTTAAAAACATGCTTCATATAGACAAAAATGGCTATATCATCGACAACAATGTCAAGCTTGCTATAAGCTTTCCCATCCCCAAAAACCCAATGACCGAGATCTCGGGGATCATAATCCATCAGACAGGTAGCTCCACAGCACGGTCAGCCTTTCACAGTTATGAAGCCGGGGCATCCGGTGCTCATTTTCTCATTGATAAAGAGGGAACGATTGACCAGACAGCATCCCTGAGCGACCAGACATGGCATGTTGGGATGTTGAAAGCTCGATGCTCGTAAATATGACAAGCACTCCTTCGGAACTTGAATTGCTACGGAAGTTTTTCGCCATCCGGTTGTTTCCAGAAAAAAACCTACTGAAGTAGCAACAGCCAACTGGAAATACCGGATCGTCGCCATTTTTTGCGAAACCTGAAATGGGGTCCGTCCGATTTCGGGTGCAAACAATCAGGCGATAGCCATGACCTTCGACGGCCCACGTTCGTCCTGCGTCCGTCCCGGCGCGCACTCCGCGCTGCGCCAGGACTCCCGCAAGGACTTGACGCCGTGTCGCATGGCCTTGCATTTCGTCTCCGCCGGCGCTCACGCGCCGCACTCCGACGAAACGCTCGGTCCTACGGCTACGCGGGGGCCATCGTACTCCGCTCGTCGCTTACGCGCCCTCGCTTTCCTAGGCTCCTCCAAGGATGAAACCTATGATTAAATATCCATTGCTTGGTTTGATGTTACCCTCATGCCTACTTGTCGACCCCAATTCCGGTGTGGATCCTGGTGTCTATCCCCTTGATGTTGGAAAGATCATGGATATTGAAATCAGACGGAGCGTCGCCATTTTTTGCGAAACCCAAAATGGGGGCCGTCCGATTTCGGGTGCAGAAAATCAGGCGACGGCCATGGCCTTCGGCGTCCCACGTTCGTCCTGCGTCCGTCCCGGCGCGCACTCCGCGCGGCACCAGGACTCCCGCAATGACTTGACGCCGTGTCGCATAGCCTTGTGCATTTCGTCTCCGCCGGCTCTCACGCGCCGCACTCCGATGAAACGCCCGGCCCTACGGCTACGCGGGGGTCGTCGCACTCCGCTCGTCGCTTACACTCCCTCGCTTTCCTGTGCTCCTCCAATGCTGTCAGATAGTACTTCCGCCAGCTGGATTATACATAGACTCAAAGCCGGATCTATCGTTATTTAAGCAACGGGAAAACTATCTATCTGTATTGCCCCCGATATAATGGTAAGACTTTCATTTCGCCATAGCTTCCAGGGAACCTTGAAAAGGTCCGTCCCTGAAACTTTTCAAGCCACAAAGCGCAAATTTAATTTTAGCTTCGCTCCATTTCTCAAGCAGTTACCTGCTTGAAAGCTCGTCCGGTGAAGAGAAGCTTTCCACATGACCGTTTACCGAATTCAGGCTTCGACAAATGCGATTCAGTGAGTCATGGCTGCGGGAGTGGGTGAATCCCGATGTGGATACCCGAACCCTGGCTGATCAATTGACCATGGCGGGGCTCGAGGTGGAAGCGGTGGAGCCAGCAGCCCCTGAGTTCAGAGGTATTCTGGTCGGCCAAGTGCAAGCCCTCGAGGCCCATCCCAACGCCGAAATGCTGCGTTTGTGCCGAGTCAACACCGGACCCGGGGAGGTCTTGCCGATCATCTGCGGTGCCGCCAACGTGGCCGTGGGCATGAGGGTCCCGGTTGCCATGATCGGGGCCCACCTGCCGGGTGGTCTCGAAATCGAGCGGACCAAGCTGCGTGGCATCGAGTCCTTGGGCATGATCTGCTCGGCGGCCGAGCTCGGGCTCGCCGAGGCCTCGGACGGCATCCTGCCGCTACCGGAGGAGGCCCCGGTGGGAGAGGACCTGCGTACTTGGCTAGACCTGGACGACCCCTGCATCGAGCTCGACCTGACCCCCGACCGCGCCGATTGTCTGAGCCTCGCCGGGGTGGCCCGAGAGGTCGGGGTCATCAATCGGTGCCCTGTTCAAGGGCCGACCATCGCGCCCATCCCGGCTCGCAATGACGATCGCTTCTCGGTACATGTGGAGGCCCCCGCGGCCTGCCCTAGCTATATCTGCCGGGTCATCCGCAACATCAAGCCCGATACCACGACTCCCTTGTGGATGCAGGAGCGCCTGCGCCGCGGGGGTCTGCGGAGCATCGGCCCGGTGGTCGATGTCACCAATTATGTCCTCCTGGAACTCGGCCAGCCGCTGCATGGCTTCGATCTCTACCGCTTGGAGGAAGAGATCCGGGTGCGCTTGGCGGCAGCAGGCGAACGCATCCGCCTGCTCAATGGTGAGGAACTCCTGCTACGGGACGATACCCTGGTGATCGCCGATCGCCATCGGCCCGTAGCCCTGGCGGGCATCATGGGTGGGGTCGAGACCGGCGTGAACCCCCATACCCGTCACATCCTGCTGGAAAGCGCCTTCTTCGCCCCCGGCGCCATCAGCGGCAAGGCGCGCAGCTATGGGCTGCATACCGACGCCTCCCACAGATTCGAACGCGGGGTCGACCCACAGCTTCAGGTCCGAGCCCTGGAACGAGCGACGGCACTGCTGCTGGACATCGTGGGCGGTGAGCCAGGGCCGGTCGTGATCCGGCAATCCGAGCAACATCTACCCAGACAGCAACAGCGGCACCTACGCCGCGAGCAGATCGGCCGGCTACTCGGAGTACAGCCGACCGACGACGCCGTCGTGGACATTCTCACTCGGCTGGGCATTCGGGTCGCGCCGGTCGCCGACGGTTGGCACCTAGTATCGCCCAGCTGTCGCTTCGACCTACAGCTAGAGGTGGACCTGATCGCCGAGATCGGACGTATCCATGGTTACGTCCGGATCCCCGTTACCCAGGCCAGCTCCGTGGCGGCCATCCAGGCGTATCCTGAGACGGCTTTCGATCTAGATCGGGCCAAGTTGGCACTGGTCGCTCGGGGTTATTACGAGGTCATCACCTACAGCTTCGTGAGCCCGGAGCTACAGCGACGGGTCGATCCAGGATCGGAGGCAGAGGCCCTGACCCTGTCCAATCCGCTCTCCGTGGACCTGTCCGTCATGCGCACCAGCCTATGGCCGGGACTCCTGCAAACGGCACGGCAGAACCAAGCCCGGCAGCAGGAACGGGTGCGCATCTTCGAGAGTGGCCAGTGTTTTCTCCACACCGGGACCGAGCTGAAGCAGAAGACCCGGCTCGCCGGCTTGGTGGTCGGGTCTTCGGTCCCCGAGCAGTGGGATCTATCGGCCCGCACCGTGGATTTCTACGGTGCCAAGGCGGACCTGGAGGCCGTGCTCGGCCTGACCGGCGACCTGGACCGATTCCAATTCGTACCGGCCGAACACCCGGCCTTGCATCCGGGCCAAACCGCCGCTATCGAGCACCAAGACCGCAGGATCGGCTTGCTCGGGATGCTCCATCCCGCCCTGGCGGCGGAACTCGACATCGATGGCAACCTCTTTCTATTCGAGCTCACCCTTTCCGAGCTGCCCCCGGGCCGACTACCGGTATTCGAGCCACTATCCAAATTCCCGTCAATCCGGCGCGACTTGGCGCTCGTCGTCTCGGCCGACGTAACCTACGACCAAGTACGCGCCTGCGCGAAGAGAGCCGCCCCCAACCTATTGCGGGACCTCATCTTATTCGATGTCTATCAAGGGCCGAACATCGATCCGGGGAAAAAAAGCCTTGCTTTCGGATTGATTTTACAGGCATCTTCTCAGACACTTACGGATCAGGAAGTCACCGAGGTGACTTCCCGCGTGGTGGCACGACTCACAAACGAGCTCGGAGCAAAACTGAGGGATTGACATCATGGCACTGACCAAAGCCGATATGGCAGAGCACCTTTTCGAACAGCTGGGCCTGAACAAGCGGGAAGCCAAAGACATCGTCGAGGGATTTTTCGAGCACATCCGCGCCGCATTGGAAAGAGGTGAGTCGGTAAAGCTGTCCAGATTCGGGAACTTCGACCTTCGAGACAAGCCGCAGCGCCCGGGGAGAAACCCGAAAACAGGCGAAGAAATCCCCATAACCGCCCGTCGAGTAGTTACCTTTCGTCCCGGACAAAAATTGAAATTACGGGTGGAAGCCCATGCCGGAAGTGAACAATAGCCACCACGAGCTACCGCCCATACCAAGCAAACGCTACTTCACCATCGGCGAAGTCAGCGATCTGTGCGGAGTCAAACCACATGTTTTGCGCTATTGGGAGCAAGAATTCCCTCAGCTCAAACCGGCGAAGCGACGGGGCAACCGCCGCTACTATCAACACCATGACGTGCTCATGGTACGCCAGATCCGCAGCCTGCTTTACGAGCAGGGATTCACCATCGGTGGTGCGCGCCAACAGCTCACAGGCAAGACCGGCCGGCAAGACGCTTCGCAAAGCTATCAGATCGTCCACCAGCTACGCCAAGAGCTCGAAGAGATCCTGCACCTTCTCAATGCTTGAGAACTCGCGGGGTATCCCTACCCAAGGTCGCCTAAAGCACCAGCCAGGGTCCAGGCAAATCCTGCCCGGCCAGCACCGACCTTTGCTCCAGATCGGCGGACACTTGGCGCAGAGCCTCACGCACACAGTAGGAATGGTTGTTTTTCTCGCTGATATGGGCCACCAATAGGTGACTCAACCTTGCCCAGGGAAGACTGGCGAGTAGCTCCGCGGTCTGCCGGTTACTGAGATGGCCGTATCGACCGCCCACCCGTGCCCGTAGCGAAGGAGGATAAGGCCCCCGGCTCAACATGTCGGTGTCGTAGTTGCACTCGACCATCAAGGCATCGCACTCCCGCAACAGATCCTGCGCGTGGGTAGTGACGTAACCCGTATCCGTCAGCATACCCAACCTCGAGCCCGCAGACTCCAAGATGAACTGACAAGGCTCACGGGCATCGTGGGGTACCGGATACGGCATCACCCGAACATCGCCGATTCGAAAGCCGCCTTGACGCCCGGAAAATAACTTTAGTCCGGGTAGCTCACCGCCGCCAGCCTGACGCCAAGTGCCGGGGGTACTCCAAACCCGGATACCGAAGCGCGTCGCAAGGGTCCTCACCCCCCGCACATGGTCGCCATGCTCGTGGGTAACTAGGATCGCGTCCAGGTCTTGGGTTGTAACGCCGACCTGCTGCAACCTCTGCTGTACCTCCCGGGCTCCGAAACCACAATCCACCAACAGCCGAGTCCCGCCGGTTTCCACCAAGGTGGCATTTCCTTTGCTGCCACTACCTAGGGAAACAAACCGCATGGATCCAGTACAACGCGCTCGAGGCCACCTTGAAAAAATCCATCCTTGGCATTTTGCAAGGTGCCCTGACCAGCTATCCGTTGTCGGGCGGTAGCCAGAGCGACCGGTCTCTGGAAATCAAGGCATTTGCTCGTTCAGCAGCCCCAAGATGCGATCCGCAACAGCGGGCGGAGCGGATCGACCGGCTTGGTCATGCACGACGATCCGTGTCCGGTCACCGTCGCCCATGAGCTTGACTTGGTACTGAGCGGCGGCTTTTTTGTCCTCGCTACGCCGCCAGAACGCGAGCTTCGATGCCAAGCCCTCGTTGCCGCCGCCCTGGGTCGGATCGTCGTATCGGACATAGTAGACCCCGCGCGTACGGTCGCGATCCTCCACCGCGAAACCGACCCGATCCAGAGCGACTCCGGTCAAACGCCAAGCCCGCCGATACTCGTCGTCAATGGTCAACAGACGCCCGCCATTGGGACCGGTGGCGAGTCGTGATTTGGTGCGGTCGGCCTTGGCTGACGGCGACTTGTGCGCAACCGACGTACTCACCGGTTGTTCGGATGCCCCCAGATGGAGCATGATCCGGCGCAACATGGTTGCCTCTTTGCCCGGATCCACCGGGGCCGGCACCCAAATAAGAGAGGAATCTTCACCCACCCCATCGTTGCGTAGACGCTCTTCCATGGCGCGGTGCGTCAGGTACAGGTCGGTGGTCCCGGCCTTCGAGCCCGGCTCGATACGGATCCGATACTGATCACGCAAGGAGGTGGAATAAAGACCGTCTACCACGTTGCGGAGCAGATTGGTCACGAAATCCTGTTCGATATCCGCCCGATTCTCCAACCAATCGGTCTTCATGACACCGGTGGCCGGGTCTTGCGCCTTCAGTAGGATACCCTGGGCATGCCAGAAACCGATGATTTTCGGCCAGACCTGTTGGGGCGAGCCCCGGATCTCGAGCCAGCGAGTATTCCCATCGCGGTGCAGCTCGACACCCTTCACCTCCGGCAGAATAGCTCCGTTGTCCCCGATTCGATGCCGTGCCGACCGCTTGTCCTCATACTCGGAGAGGGTAGTAGCCCCACCGAGTGGTGGAATATTCAGGGCATCGTCAAAGTGACCGGCAGTCAGGTCCGGCGGAATCTCCAAATTCTCCGCCGCCTCCCGCTGTTTTTTGTATTGCAGGCGTTGATCGGGTAATACCCCGTCCGAATCGGAAATGCTGCTGCAAGCCGGCAACAGCAGCACTCCGAGCATGAGAGCCGCACACATTCGAGTCGTTTTCATCTCTTCAAGAATACATTCGGATAGTGATACTACGATTCGTAGAGGGCGGGGGGCCAACCCAGGTACAGGCTCGAGGTCTCAAAGTGGAACGGCTTCCCACGTACTCTCCATTGACAGAAATCGCCTTAGTAAGGCGATTTCTGTCAAATGAAGTTCTATCTTGGTGGTCTTTTCGTTCGTCTTCTATGTTGCGCCAACCGTTATATAGTCCACTATGCGCCGATTGTCGCGCCTTGAATACAAACGAAAATCCGGCCCAATCCAGTACATCATTTTCCGGCAATCGCCTAAACGGTCGGAACCAAGCTCGCCTGTTGCATTGCGGCGCGCACGATCGCTTGCGCGTCTTCGGTCAACCAAGTCAGAGGCAAACGGATCCCCCGCGCGGACAGTCCCAGCTCCGCCACCGCCCATTTCACGGGGATCGGATTGGACTCCACGAACAGATCACGGTGCAGGACTGCGAGATCGGCATTGATCCCGCGGGCCTCATCCCGGCGACCGGCCAGGGCCGCAGAGCACATCTGATGCATGCGCCGCGGGGCGACATTGGCAGTCACCGAAATGTCTCCATGACCGCCCTGGAGAATGAACTCACAGGCCGTCCCATCGTGGCCACTCAACAGGTCGAAATCCTCCCTGCACAAGGACTGCAAACGGGCCAGTCGATCCAGGTCCCCGGTGGCCTCTTTGATGCCCACGATATTGGCGAGCCTAGACAGTCGCTTCACGGTCTCGGGTAGCAGGTCACAGGCTGTACGGCCCGGCACATTATACAAAATCTGCGGAATCGCCACGGCCTCAGCGATGGCCTCGAAGTGCCGATACAAGCCTTCCTGAGTCGGCTTGTTGTAATAGGGTGTGACCAACAGGGCCGCAGCCGCTCCGGCCTGTTGGGCGTACTCGGTCAATCGAATGGCCTTGGCGGTGGAGTTGGCACCGGTGCCTACGATCACTGAGATACGACCAGCAGCGAACTCGACACTACGCTGCACGAGCCTGGAATGCTCCTGCTCATTCAGGGTTGCGGATTCCCCGGTCGTCCCAGCGACGACGATTGCTGAGGTACCGCCCTCCACATGAAAATCGATCAGACGTCGGAGGGAATTTTCATCGATCCGTTCGTCTTCATACATAGGGGTAATCAGGGCAACGATGCTGCCACGAAACATAGGATGAGCTCCAGAATGTGAACGGAAAAATCTAAAGTACCTGTGTGGGACAGGGTTGTCCCGCCATTTTAAATCGGGTAACCGATTGGAAATGGTATGAAATCGAAATTTCATTTTGATTTCTCGCCTCGAAAATTCCAGGGATGGAGTGTTGCAAAACTCTCAGCATATCAGCTTGCGGTAATCGATCAACACGAGGCCTCCGCCGGCGCTCACGCGCCGCACTCCGACGAAACGCTTGGCCCTACGGCTACGCGGGGTCGTCGCACTCCGCTCGTCGCTTACGCTCCCTCGCTTTCCTGTGCTCCTCCTTCATTGTTTCCGGTGTGTAGGGAATATGTAGGGGCGATTCATGAACCGCCCCTACATGATCGGCTATTCCGCGATCATTAGGGACAACCCTTGCGATTGCCCATTCTCGGCAATAACAAGATCAGAACACCACCGGTTAATCCTCGTCGACTTCTCTTGAATCTGTTTGCGTTCATTAGCGTTTATTTGCGGCTGAATTTTCTCCCCGCGCCCTTATTCGATTTTTTCCGGTGGGCGCATCCTGCCCCCTATGAATCCCCGCCGGTGCGGTCAATCTAGCCACGGAGCTTTTCGTATCCACGGGGCGGCGTGGATCGCTAGGTCTCAGAGCGAGGCGGCATGATCGGGACGGTGCGCAAGCTCCACAAGGTGTCCGATAAACCGGCCTCGACGCTTGGATTTTGGATCTCCTGTGTCATTTCAAGAGAAAGCCCCCCCGGTAGGTGTGGCACGCTGTCGCGCAGCAAACACGTGGCAAGATAGGGAGGCCCGGGGAATTGAGGCCGTTCAGGCACTAGTGTGAAAGCCGAGCATCTCGGCTTTACAGCCCGCGAGGTCACTTGACGCGCACGAATAAATTCAATTTAAAAAAAGAATGTTACGAGATGATTGCTAAGATCCGAACTCCTTTCCGGTTAGGGTCCAAGGATTCGGGTGGATTCGGGTGTGTTGTCCCTTTGGGTGGTTGTCATGGCAGTCAAATCGTAAGCCGGTCCAGGACCTGGCCGAAGCGCTCCAGCCGTTCCTGGGGGGGCATCTCGGTGCCCTGGCTGGAGAGGTCCTCGTAGCAGGGGGCATCCGGGTTATGATAGAGCAGGCCCACGGG
>Ga0209457_1000183_pt1 | contig 18853 bp, 14 predicted proteins | sample WorMetHEROISLAND_5_FD_187410 | JGI IMG/M metagenome (GOLD analysis project Ga0209457, IMG submission 187410) | Marine gutless worms symbiont microbial communities from Max Planck institute for Marine Microbiology, Germany - Olavius sp. 5 HERON... ... | reverse complement strand
GTCCGTCCGATTTCGGGTGCAAAAAATCAGGCGACGGCCATGGCCTTCGGCGGCCCACGTTCGTCCTGCGTCCGTCCCGGCGCGCACTCCGCGCGGCGCCAGGACTCCCGCAAGGACTTGACGCCGCGTCGCATGGCCTTGCATTTCGTCTCCTCCGGCGCTCACGCGCCGCACTCCGACGAAACGCTCGGCCCTACGGTTACGCGGGGGTCGTCGCACTCCGCTCGTCGCTTACGTTCCCTCGCTTTCCTGTGCTCCTCCAATGCAATCGTTCAAACCCCGGCTTTTTTGGCGGCTCTCTTGCATTTGGTGTGGGTAGCGCCGTTTTTCCTATCGCGTAGGATAACCCTTTCCAGGCACACTCGTGCCCTCTTTTTCGCCTGCAGGCTCGGACCAGTCGGTGAAACTGGCTGGTCAGTCGCCAGACCAAGCGTCGGACAGGAGGACTTCTCAGCCGTCACCTCGGTCGGTCTCGACGAGGCCGCCTTACGGCGCGGACACAACTACATCAGCCTATTTCACGACCTCGACGCCCAGCGTGTGCTCTACGCCTGCGAAGGGCGAAAAGCCCAGGTTGTAGCCTAGTTTGCCGATGCACTCGAGGCTCATGGCGCCTGTGCCGAGAACACCTAAGAACATCCAAGAACATCCATGCGGGTCTGTATGGATATGTCGACGAGCTACCAGGCTGACGTGTGTGAGCATCTGCCCTGGGCCGCAAGCACCTTCGATGAGTTTCACATCATTACAACTCGTCAACAAGGTAGTTGACGAGGTCCGTCGCCAAGAAGCCAAGAGGGCCCCGGAGCGGCGGTGCACCCGTTATATCTGGCTCAAGGACAAGCCGGCATGGAGTAACCGGCAAATAGCCCAATTCGCGGATCTCAAGAGCCGAAACCTCAAGACACACCGCGCCTTCCGGATCCAGGAGATATTACGCGAGATCTTCCACAGTGCTCAGAGCGCGGTGCAGGCCGAACCGCTCCTCGACAAGCGGTACAGCTGGGCGTGATGTTGCCGCCTGGAGCCGATTAAGGCGGTAGCCAAGACACTCAAGGATCACTGGCTAGACCCCCTCAATGCGTTCGATTCCAGGCTCACCAACGGCCGCGTCGAGGCGGTCAATCCACTCATCCAGGCCGCCCAGACCAAGGCCCGCGGCTACGGGACAACCAAGCACCTGATCACCATCGCTCACCTCGTAGCGGGCAAGCTGACCCAGCTGCCAACTTCTCCATTCGTCGTCAAGTCGGGGCTTCCCCCCACGACTTGAGCCAGGTCGCTATGACCCGCTACCCACACCAAACGCAAGAGAGCTTATAAACGTACGCTTGTTCAGAACATTTCCTCTCGACTTCTCCATCGTGGCTCGGTTTATTGTCAGTCAGTTGCCCGATGGTCAGTAGATACTGAACCATCGGGCAACTGGAAATTCGGTCAAATCAATATCAATATTCTGTGCCTAACGATCGTCCAGCAAAGAGCCAAGGATTTGATTTTGAAGCAACCCACCTGACCGAGTTGAATCGTATTGAGACGCTTCTGGCCCGGACCGGACCGGCCTTACGCCAAGCGGCCTTCCATGCGCGACACAGCCAGACCTTCATCGGGGCCGCTCACCGCGCGCGCTTGGCCCGTAGGGACACCGCGAAGGCGGTCAAAACCACCGCTCACCAACCAGCACGTCTCATCTACGCGCTGCTGACGCAGGACCAAGAATTATGTTAAACGAGGCCTGGAGGCATTCGAGGCTCGCCGTCGGCAATCAGCTACTACGCTCCATCCCGCATAAGGCCAAGTATCTCGGCCTTACCGTCCGTGAGACCACTTGATGTGGATGAATAAATACAGATTAAAAACAGCATGTTACAACATGTTTGATTAGAGCCTCACCCAAGTCGAAATGTGATTTCGACCTTCCACTCCTGCTAGGCTTGCCTGATGTCGGCGCGCACGATTTTCATTCGGAAGACCTTGCGCCTCTTCCTGACATCCACGTACTCCCCGGCAAGATACCGGTACTCCCGGTGCCCAAACCGAGAACGCCGTCTTACAGCAACCGTTTCGGCTGCACCTTGCCGTCGTCCAGGATGCTGCCGACACCGATGAATTGCCGGGACGGGTCGTAGAGCCTGACCAGACCTCGGGTCGGTGCCTGGGGTACCAACACCGCTTGGCCCTGACGTAGATAAAAAGCGGCATCCTCCGTAAGGAATACCGCCGGCCAGCGTTCGAGAGCGCTCGCCAATGGCAATAGCAAGGGGTCCAGGGCCTCGGTCCCCTCCATCCGGGCAGATTGCTCGATCGCGTCCAAGGTCACGAAGCGGGCCTCAGGCTCCACATAGGGTCCGACCCCCGTGCGGCGAAGCCCCACCACATGGCCTCCGCACCCCAGCACTTCACCCAAATCGGCCGCTAAGGTACGGATATAGGTCCCTTTGGAGCAATGCACGTCCATCTCGAATTCCGGGGCTTCGAAGCGACACAGGTCGAGTCGGATGATGTCGACCGTACGCGGGGTACGTTCCACCTCGATGCCTCGACGCGCCAGCTTGTAGAGCCGCTGTCCCTGGTGCTTGACCGCGGAATACATGGGTGGCATCTGCTCGATGGGACCAATGAAGCGGACGAGTGCCGACCGCAAATCCTGCTCGCTCACATCAGTGACAGGCACTTCCCCGAGAACCTCGCCCTCGGCATCCGCAGTGGTAGTGGTCACCCCGAGCCTTACCCTGACGCGGTAGTGCTTATCCGCATCCAGTAGAAAAGCGGAAAGCTTGGTGGCCCGCCCCAGACAAACCGGCAGCAATCCCGTGGCCAGCGGATCCAAACTACCGGTGTGGCCGGCCTTGGCGGCCCTGAAATACCGCTTGACCCTTTGTAGGGCCTCGTTGGAGGTCAGGCCCCGCGGTTTATCGAGCAGCAGTATGCCGCTGATGTCACGCCCGTGTCCGCGCCGCTGTCCCATAATCCGCTCGCTGCTCCGAAAATTTCATCACGGTCTAATCTATCCGAGAGACCTCGAAAAATTCCATTTTTGGAGTTTTCCAAGTCGTAAAGTAAAAACGCAATTTTCGCTTTACTCGCTTTTTTCAAGCATCCATGGGCTTGAAAACTGGCGGGATATCCTTGTTCTCATAGGCACTCAGAGCTGTTCTAAGGTACCCTATCGGCTCACCGCTGCGGCTCATCATCTTCCCGGTCTTCCATTGCCATCGCCGACTTGATCAGATGCGACAGGTGCTCGCCCCGGGCGATCGACTCGTCGTGGACAAAACGGAGCTGGGGTATGGTACGCAAACGGGCGCGCCGGGCCAGAGCCCGGCGCAAAAATCCTAAAAGCTTGCCGTTGAGAAGACACGCTTGCTCGACACTGCCCTCATCACCGGAGAGGCAAGTGAAATAGACCTTGGCATGGGCCAGATCGCGGCTCACCCGCACCTCTTGCAGGGTAATGAGCCGTAGACGCGGGTCCCCCACCTCATGGCGCAGGACCTCTGCCAGCTCACGCCGGAGCTCGGCCCCGATGCGATCAGTGCGGGCGTGTTCTTTCATACAAGATTCGAGTCAAGAAACGCGCAAGACCGAATAACTAAGAAATAGGAGTCTACCCTTCATATACCATTTCGGTAGTGGTGAATTATAGAATAGCGTGATTCATTAATCTCCACCAATCAAATATTGCTAAGGCATTGAGAATGCGACCCCGCGGGGTACACCACAATATTTATCGACTATTCAATCCAATAAAATATCTAGATATCATCACACACGAGCCCTTCCCACTGCAAATATGATAGCCTTTTGCACGCGCTCTATCGTATCAGTAATATTCAACTGACCAGTTGTTCTTGATCGATTCCAAACTGCTCAATAATTTTACGGAGCTTTTCCATATCTTCCTTATGTACAATTATCCTTATCCCACAGCATCTCGGCATGACTCAGAAGCAAGCTTATCGACTCTTCCATTGGATGAACGAATGCATCGGAAGTTTCGTGATAATGCGTAAGTCTCTCTTGAATAAAAAACAGCATTGCCACACAGAGAGAAAAATATGCCGTCGATGCTGAAAGTTTACAGGCAACACCTTTCGCCACGACTATAATTAAGAACGCGCGCAATACCAGCCACGTTATTTAGAGGCACTTCGCCCGAACTACATGTCAATCTTATTAAGTGTTGGAAGAGAAACCACCTTATTAATCTAGTACCGGTGTGTAATCGATATGACGTTTATTCTCCTTTACTTTAAACGCAATTTTCTTGCTTATAATAACGTTCCAATTGTGCTCGTTTCATGGTCTAGCACTCTATTTTTTCTATACAAGTTTTGAGATTTTAAAGACCATATCTGCATATCCAACAATACATTTTTCATCGGTATTTTAAAAATCCTCGAACTGCTCTACCACCTCTTCGCAGATCACGCGAATAGGTGCCAGGATTTGGTAGGGTTCCGGGAGACGTTGCAGATAGGTTCACGAACTGGGCGAATGCTGGATCGAACCCAGTTGATTAATAAATCATTATCGCAATCTTGCGAAACCCCTTCGTTTTTAGCTTTCTCAGCTAATTCCCTGTTAGCTAGTAATGCCACTCTGTACAAATCATGCTCAATTTGATTCCATGGTTTTACTACATCTATCTCCAGCTTAGGGAACCATTTTTCCGATTCCAACCCTAATCCTTTTCCTTGGTCTTGATAAGTTGGTTCTCTACCATAGACTGAGCAGACATAATTTAGGAGATTCGGCCGATGCTCTGATACGAGTTGTAGTAAATCCACACCATCACATAAATTGTGCTCAGGATCCTACAGTCTGCGGTGGAAAAGAAATATCGGAGAGCACTGCATCTACATCGACATTCTCATTCAATATTGCTGAACGTACTCCGACCAAGCTCTCAACCGCCAACACACCCAGGCTTGGGTTATCGTAGAAACGTCTACTTAAGAACAGCCAGCATCGCTGGATCAGCGTCTACCAATAAAACCGTAGGCGTAAAAGTTTGCGACATGATTTAACTCCTCAAGGACATTGTTATGTAGAAAACGGCTTTCCTAAGGATCTCTTAGAGTTATTTCGCTATTATAGTACGTATTGATGAGATTACGAGAAACTATCAATCCACGGGCAATTCCTTTTTCTTTTGATGTTTTCCCCAATTCAAATATCGCGTTCTCATCATCAAATGCTGACAAGTCAATTCCCGGACCTTCATCCCAAATTTAATCAATAAGCGATTGTCTTTCCCAACACTGTTTATCTCCGCATGAATATGTACTGTGTTCTTGCGCTTCTGGCGTCGTGCCCTCTGGGCATCTATTGAATTAATTAAAAGATCGAAAAGTATCTGCAGTAATATAGGGCAATTTCCGAGAATCGTAATATTCCTTTGTGCCTGTATATCAGTATGCATGCTATAACGCATGCATGGCTTGACCCATGGTTTCCACAACCTCCTGAATGGCATCAAGGAGCGAGAAATTTATACGTTCATCTTCCGTGCCTTTCTCTGTCACAAACAGCGTGTTGACATCATTGAGCCCCCTAAATACGAGTTTTATCTTTTCCGTAGTTTCATCTGCAACACCTTTTATACTATTAGATGGCTGATTCGATCGAATAGCTTTCTTTACATTGTTAAGGAATATTTCTAAAGTTATTCATGACAGCCTTTGCCTTATGACCTAGATCATGAGCAAGCAATGTCACAATCTCTACCCTTGTCATCATTCCGCTTTCCATACGTAGAATATCATTGGTAAACTGCAATTCTTCCGTTATTTTTTCCAACTGTTCTTGTTTTCTATATAGAGAAATCAAGCTACTTATCTGCTTGCTTAGAGAGCTTGCAAGTGCTATGTCCCTCCAAGAGGATCGATGGGGACGCCGATGGAAAAAACTCAAAGTGCCAAAAGCTCTGGATTCTTTCGCAGCGTCGATATCCGATCCGAGGCGGAATACACAGTAGGCTTGTATGCAAGAGATTGCAGTTCCTTCTTAACAGCTGGAGAAATTTTCGTGCCCGAGTAGAAAGAGTCCTTGTCTTCCTCCAACATACCAACGGTCCAGTTATATTCAGGGTCCTTATACACCAGCCTTGTTATACGCTCACCTACGGAGTTCGCTTCTAACAACATTCCTTCTACATTACCAATCCACTCAACAGGTTCCACATGGTCCGTCGATGGATCGTATATCCGCAATACTACGCCACAGGCTGCGAAGGCTAATAAGGTATGCTCGCAAATCTCTTTGTAAAATCGCTGCTAGCGACCTATCCTCAAAAGAGTGCCCAAAGGAGAGGGTAACGGTCCATAGCCGCATAGTAAAACTGAATCACCTAACGTTTTTGATAGTGTCTTTTGCGCTTTCTCTATGTTGCGTAGGAACTCGGAATCGAACGCATTCTGTTCTGGTGAAAAAGAAATAAAACCGAACAGTTCTCCATAACCGATGAGCTTAATTAATACTTCATGTGGATCAAGTAATCTAACAGGACTAGGATCCAATAATTTTATCAATGTGTTGGGATTCTGCAACGAGATAGGATGGATTTTTTGAAAATCTATTAATCGCAGCTAGCGGTGTATATTCCCCGGGTTTTAATCCCGTGATCGCAGCATATGAAGAGTGTATTCGGGGATATTTTTTATGAATTAGAACAAGTACATCCTGGAATTGTTTTCTGAGGACAGATAAACCACCTTGTGGATCACCTGGGTCTTTCGGTTTCCAATGCAACTCTGCCTCTATTGCTAACAACTCATCAGTAAAATTAGTCATAATTTTTCCTAATCGAAGTTTCGGATAGTGGTGGATTTTTAACTGGTAGAGTGGTTAATAGTCCCAAAAGACTTCAATCGAAGTGTTGCCACGCTCAGGATGCGAAATGGGACATTCCCGTTCTCTTTTGCCTTGCACTCGGCGGTGGCGTCTCAACCTTATCGTATCCGGTGTAGCGGGCACCGTGAAAAACCCTACTTTCACAGTTCCCTTGATTCGTACAACCAGATTTGGAACACTACCAAAACTTCAGGTAATGTTATAATTCTACCGTTTCCGAGTATACATAATCCGAAGACATCTTCACCCACTCGGCAACCAGCTGTATAGCTGCGGAGTCCCGCTCCGTGCCACGACTTCGGCACTTCACACCTATGCCAAGCGCCCTACAACGAATGGCTCGACAGTGTGTGGATGCACCTTACGTTTGTATCCGGCCCTCATCGGCCATCCGATCGCGCCTAAACCTGCTGCAGACTACTCGCTTCGCGCTTCCCTGGTAGGCAGCATCCGCTAAGCCGCGCAGCGGCCCAAACTACCCTCACCAGCTAGAAATTTACCATTACCGAGCACATAATCGTACGGGACCTGACACAAACTTCAAAGCATCAGGTCACAGCCGACTATAGCTCCCGCGCCCGCTCGGTGCGTTCGAAGACTTCGATCTGATCGCCGACCCGGACGTCATTGTAATTCTTGACCCCGATGCCACACTCGGTACCCGCCTTGACTTCCGGGACGTCTTCTTTGAAGCGACGCAAAGACTCCAGCGCACCTTCGTAGATGACAACGCTGTCCCGCAACACACGGATGGGATTGTTGCGCTTGATCTGGCCTTCGACGACCATGCAACCGGCAATGGTACCAAATTTGGATGAGCGGAAGACATCCCGCACCTCGGCGAGTCCGACGATCTCTTCCATCACCTCAGGACTCAAGAGCCCGGAGAGGGCCTTTTTGACATCATCGATCAGCTCGTAGATGACGCTGTAATAGCGCAAGTCCAGACCCTTCTCCTCCACGATCCGACGGGCGGCCGCATCGGCGCGAACATTGAACCCGAGCAGGATGGCCCGGGAGGTCACGGCCAAGTTGGCGTCGGACTCGGTGAGCCCCCCCACCCCCGTGGCTACGAGGACCACCTTGACCTCGTCGGTGGAGAGCTTGAGCAGGCTGTCCCGCAGGGCCTCCAGACTACCCTGGACGTCCGCCTTGAGGATGATGTTGACTGTCTGCACGCCCCCCTCTTCGAGGTGGGAGAAGAGCTGATCCGGACTGGCAGCGCGTTGATCTTCGAGCTTCGATCGACGCCCCCGTTCCCGACGCATCTCGGCGACTTCCCGCGCCCACTTTTCGTCGCTGACCGCCACTAGGTCATCTCCGGCGTTGGGCGTACCGGAAAGACCCAGCACCTGCACCGGGATTGAGGGGCCGGCGGATTTCACACCCCGACCCCGCTCGTCGAATAGGGCCCGTACGCGGCCGAATTCGGTACCGCTTACGATTAGGTCACCCTGATATAGGGTGCCGGCCCGGATCAGAACCGTAGCCACCGGTCCGCGTCCCTTGTCGAGCTGGGATTCGACGATGACCCCGTGGGCGGGGCCGGCATTCGGTGCCGTCAGCTCCAACACCTCCGCCTGCAGCGACAGGGTTTCGAGTAGCTCGTCGATACCCTCGCCACTCTTGGCGGAGACCTGGACGACCATGGTATTCCCCCCCCACTCCTCGGGGACGACCTCTTGTTGGGCGAGCTCTTGCAGTACCCGATCCGGGTTCGCCTCCGGCTTGTCGATCTTGTTGACCGCCACCACCAGGGGTACGCCGGCTGTGCGCGCATGCTGGATGGACTCGAGGGTTTGGGGCATGACGCCATCATCCGCCGCCACCACCAGGACGATGATGTCTGTGACTCGGGCCCCCCGGGCGCGCATCGCCGAAAAGGCAGCATGACCGGGGGTATCCAGAAAGGAGAGCACGCCGTGGTCGGTCTCGACATGGTAGGCGCCGATGTGTTGGGTGATGCCGCCGGCCTCGCCGGCGGCGACGCGAGTACGGCGGATATGGTCGAGCAACGAGGTCTTGCCGTGATCCACATGTCCCATGATGGTGATGACCGGCGGCCGTACCGTCCGCTCCAACCGGTCGGTCTGGGCCCGAACCTGTTGCATCATCGTGATTTCGATATCCTCGATCTTAGCCTCGACGGCCTTGTGGCCCATCTCCTCGACCACGATCATGGCGGTATCTCTGTCCAAGACTTGGTTAAGCGTGACCGACACTCCCTGCTTGAACAGAACCTTGATGACATCGCCGGATTTCACCGACATGCGCCCGGCAAGCTCGTTTACGGAAATGAACTCGGAGATCACCACCTCACGGACCACGGGTGCGGTCGGCCGCTGGAAGCCATGTTTGTCCTGAAGCTGGGGTTTGATCGCCTTCTTCTTCCGTCGCGGACGCCGTTCCGGTACCGCAGATACCTCCTGCTCCTGGGTTGCTTCTTCGTATTCGACTTCCGGCGGCAGATCACGGGACCGCAGCGAGTCCTTACGCACGGTCTTCTTGAGCGATTTTTCCTTTTCGGAAAATTCGCTGAGGCGTTTCCCATGTTTGCGCGCCTTGGCCTTGGTTTGCTTGACCTCGGAGCTTGTACCCGCGATCTTTTCGGACGTGGCCGAGCCCCCCGTCGAGGACCCGCCCCCGGTCTTGTCCGAGGCCTTGCGCCGAGCTTCTTCCTCCTTATGCCGCCGAGCCTCTTCCTCTTTAGCCTTACGGGTCAGGTCTTCTTGCTCCGCCCAGCGTCGCGCGTCCTCTTCCGCCCGCCGAGCCTGCAGCTCGGAACGTCGATCCACCCGGGTGGGGGCCGGCTTCGCCTCCTTCATATCCGTGACCGGGAGGCTATGCCGGGGTCGCTCATCGGTCGCCCGGGCACTCGCTGCCGGCTCCGGCGTCGCGACATCACGTTTGACATAGGTGTGCTTACGCCGAACCTCGACGCTGACCGTCTTCACCCGTGGGGCCGTGGCGGACCGGATACTACCGCCGGCACGCCCACTGACCGCCGGCTGACGCAATTCACTGACCGATTTGCGCTTGAGAGTGACTTGGCTCGGGGCCGTTGCGGTGCCGATCGCATCCTTACCGTGACTGCGGCGAAGATATCCCAGCAGCTGGACCTTTTCCTGCTCTGTCAGCTTGGCCTCTCCGTCGGAGGCTACGATACCCGCTTCATGTAGCTGCGCGAGGAGACGCTCGACCGGGATCCCCACCGTATCGGCCAGTTGGTTGACAGTCACTTCACTCATCCCCATACCCTCCTGCCCTACTCGTTCTCTGCTTCGGCAAACCAGGGTTCGCGCGCCTTCATAATCAACGTCGCCGCACGCTCCGCGTCGATATTCACCATCTCCACCAGCTCGTCCAGCGACTGCTCGGCCAAGTCTTCCCGGGTAACCACACCCTTACCGGCGAGGCTACGGGCCAATGTCTCGTCCATCCCTTCCAGTTCCAACAGGTCCTGTGCCGGCCCTTCGGCCAAGCCCTCCTCGCTGACGATGGCGCGGGTCAGGAGAATATCCTTAGCCCGATCCCGCAACAGGTTGACGACCTCCTCGTCGAAACTCGGTATGGTCATCATTTCCGCTATGGGCACGTAGGCAATCTCATCAATGGTCGAGAAGCCCTCCTCCACCAGGATGGTCGCGACCTCCTTATCGACATGGAGCTGCTCCATGAAGCTCTCGGTCAGGCGTCCGGCCTCTTGCTCGCTCTTGGCCGCCGCCGCCTCCTCGTTCATCACATTGAGCTCCCAGCCGGTCAATTGACCGGCTAGGCGAACATTCTGACCGCCACGGCCGATGGCCTGGGAGAGATTATCCTCCTTCACCGCTACGTCCATGCTGTGGGCTTCCTCGTCGACGATGATGGAGACCACGTCCGCCGGGGACATGGCATTGATGATGAACTGCGCCGGATTGTCGTTCCACAGAATAATATCGACCCGTTCGCCATTGAGCTCGTTGGATACCGCCTGTACGCGCGAGCCACGCATGCCGACACAGGCCCCCACCGGATCGACGCGCAAGTCGGTCGCTCGTACCGCGATCTTGGCCCGAGAGCCCGGGTCCCGGGCCGCGGCGAGAATCTCGATCAGGCCCTCACCGACCTCCGGGACCTCCAGCTTGAATAGCTCGATGATCAGCTCCGGAGCCGTACGGCTGACGAAAAGCTGCGGCCCCTTGGGCTCGGAGCGGACCTCGAAGAGATAGGCGCGTAACCGGTCGCCGGGACGTACCGACTCGCGGGGAATGGTCTGCTCACGCGGGACCAAGGCCTCCGCGTTACCCCCCAAATCGAGCAGGATGGTGCCCCGATCGACCTTCTTGACCACCCCCATGACCAGCTCCCCTTCGCGGCCCCGATAGGCCTCGACCACCTTGGCACGCTCGGCCTCTCGTACCTTCTGCACGATCACCTGCTTGGCCGTCTGCGCCGCGATGCGCCCGAAGAGGATCGACTCCATGGGCTCCTCGACAAAATCACCGATCGTGGCCGACGAATCGAGCTCCCGCGCCTGTGCCGGCGTCAACTGACGATCCGGTGCCTCCAGACCCGTGGGTCCCGTGTCCTCCACGACTTCCCACCGCCGAAAAGTACGGTAGTCCCCGGTCTCACGGTCGATGGCTATCCGCGCATCAATGTCGCCCTTGGCCTTCCTGCGGGTAGCGGACGCCAACGCCGCTTCCATCGCCTCGAAGATAACCTCCCTGGGCACCTCTTTCTCGTTCGAAACAGCCTCGATAACCAACAGAATTTCTTTACTCATTAAATTCCCGAATTTTAGAATTCAGGCACCAAACGTGCGGATTCGATCATGGCCAAAGGAATCTCCCGATGCTCGCCGTCAACCTCGAGTACCACCCGATCTTGCTTCATACCGGCGATCCGTCCTGCCAAGTGGCGCCGATCATCGAGCTTGGCCACCAATTTAATGCGCACGTTGTGACCCCGAAAGCGTTCGAAGTGCTCGGCCGTGAACAACGGTCGATCCAGGCCCGGAGAAGAGACCTCCAAATCGTAATGTCCGGCAATCGGATTATCGACATCAAGCACACCACTCAGCTGATGGCTGACTGCCCCGCAATCATCTACCGTGATCCCGGTAACCCAGACACCGGGCGGGAAGTCGATGTAAACCCGAAGCACCGCACCGTGCTTGCCGCGCCGAAAATATTCGACGCCCACCAACTCGTAACCCATCGGCTCCACCACGGACCTCACCAAGTCCGTCAACCTGCTCTCCAGGTGCCGCATCCACGCTCACCACAAACAAAAAATGGGCGCAAGGCCCACTTCATCGTAAGGACTCCCGCCGCGCGGATCCGGTGCGAACCCCGACGGCAGGAAACTAAAAAAAGCCCCGATCACGGGGCTTTCAGTGGCATTCAAGCTCCAAACTTCATTGTGCCGCCTCCTTGATGACAGCTCAGTTTAAAAGGGCGTTTTGAAAAATTCAAGGTGCCTATGCGATGCAAGGAGACATCGCCGGTCTCTAAGCGCGCAAATGATTGAAAAATAGGAGTAAAAAGAACCCAGCATTTTCGCTTTGCGACTTGAAAAATTCCATATGTAACGGTTGCCACAACACGGAAGACGTACGAAAAGACCACCAAGATCACTAGTGTCCCAGCGTTATGACCGGAAAATTCAAGATAACCCATACATTAAAAAAGGAATATTTGGAATTATGCCGGTTACCGGCTTGAGCTGCGGTACGCTAAGGTGACAGCCTCTCCCGCGAAATTGCGGGCTGAGAACAACGACGCATGTCCACAGGTATATTCGTCTTCTCGAGATCACCATTTTCGTTTATATGCTCGTGGCCATTATCAAGAAGCGGCGTAACTATTCAGGACCTCTTGCCAAGTAGCAAGCTACACACATAACCTAGTCGGATGTTGGAATAACCCACCCTAACCCATTCTCCAGAAAACCCTGAGGGCGAGCTTAAGCGGTTGCGTGAACGGGTTGCGGAGCAGACGGCGCTCATTGAGCATCTGCGCGAGCGCATCCGGGAGTTGGAAGCGCGCCGGGCCAAGGATAGCCACAACTCCAGCCGGCCGCCATCCTCGGACTCACCGTTCAAGAAGCCGCCACCATGCTCGCAACGCCAGCCAAGCGGGCGTAAGCCCAGTGGACAACCGGGCCGACGCGGTGTCACTCGCTCCCTGGTCGATCACCCCGACCAGTGCGTGATCATCCCGTTAACAGGGACCTGCGCCCGCGGACATTGCGGCACCGGGACCGCAACTACAGTGCTCGCGGAGCGACGCCAAGTGGTCGAGGTGGTGATTCAGCGTAAGGTCATCGAGTACCGCATTGTCGGCGAAAACTGTGCCTATGGGCACGAGAAACGCAGCACGTTTCCTGCAGGGATTGAGGCCCCGGTGCAATACGGACACCGGGTGTATTGGCCTTTGCAGTCTACATGACCCAATACCAGTTGTTGCCCTACCAGCGCACCGCCGGGGGCCCAATGAGCTGGCCGGCCTGGGGATCTCACCGGGCACCCTCCAGCGCGCCGTACAGGTGACCGCTACCTGCCTGGAGGCGCCAGTCACCGCGATTCGCCGCGCACTCGTCGCCGCGCCAGTGGCCCATGCCGACGAAACCGGCCGGTGCGTGAACGGCAACCTGTACTGGCTACACGTACTCAGCACCGACCGGCTTACGGCCTACTTCCCTCATCCCAAACGTGGTGCCGAGGCCCTGGATGCGTCCGACTTGTTGACGTTGTTCGCTGGCGTACTCGCGCATGATCACTGGTCAGCCTGCCAGCGCTCCTCATGTTGGTATGCCTTCTGCAATGCCCATCATCTACGTGAGCTAACCGCTATCGCTGAGAAGTCCCCAAGCTAGCCGTGGGCAACCGATATGATCGCGCTGTTGTGCCAAGCCAATGCCCTGGTCGGCGAGGCCCAGGCCCAGGACCTCAAGGCATTGCCCACCGGCGACGTCGAGCGCTTGCGGACCCGCTACGACACCATCCTCACCGAAGCGGAAGCTGGCCATCCTCCCCGCCCCCGCCGTCCTGGTACCCGCGGACGCGTCAAACAATCCCCAGCCTGCAACCTCATTATTCGGCGACTGCGCGAGCACTGCAACGAGATCCTGCGCTTCCTCACCGACCGGCGCGTTCCCTTCGACAATAACCAAACCGAACGCGACTTGCGCATGCCCAAACTCAAGCGGAAAGCCTCCGGTTGTTTCCGCTCCGAAACCGGCGGAGATGCCTTTGCCATCATCCGCTCCTGCCTTTTGACCCGCCGCAAACAGTCCGACGATATTTTCAACTCGCTCGTCCCAACGTTCCAAGGGCAACCCCCAATGCCCCAATTGGAGTAGCTGAATAGCTACGAACCGACTGAAAATCGATGTCAGTTTCTACACAACTCTCCAGATTCTGAACCTCATCATCTTCAAATAAATACAAATAAATCAACTTATTAACAGATAAACATACAATACCAATGAGATATATCAAGTTAAACAACTGAATTAATTCAACTAAACGCTGGGGAACTAGTGCAGCAAGATGGTATTTCATTGGACAGAAATCACCTAAGCTCAAACAAGCAAGGCAAAACGATGGCCGCTCTATGAAACCGCAAGCACAGTCCAAAGGCCGCAGCGACCTTCCGTACCGAGCCGAGCAGCTAACCTATGAGCTGCTGGCATTGGCCTCCCGGCATTTCGGCACCGCGAGCTGCCAACCCCGCAGGTACGCTTCGATTTGCGCGGAACGAGCGCTGGGCAGGCACGCATCACGGACCAAGGCGACGGCCTAGTCTGCTGCAATACACAACTCCTGGAACGCTATCCACAGGTATTTCTGGCCCAAACGGTTCCGCACGAAACGGCACACTTGGTGGCCTACAATCGGTTCGGAATCTGCATTCCACCCCACGGCCGGGAGTGGCGCACGGTCATGGCACTTTTCGGTGCTACACCCGAAGCTCATCACAGCTATAACGTGGATGGCCTGAAGCCCCGACACCTGCGCCACTTACTGTGCCTGCCGCACCCACCGTTTGACCAGCATCCGACACAACCGCATCCGGCGTGGACAGATCTATCACTGCAAGAAGTACGGTCGATCCCTCGCCCCGAACCCGGAGTATCCGAACGATCGGCCGGGGTGAGAAACAACCCCCGACAACGCGGTTTCGGGCTCGCAGCTCAGGGCAAATGGCTGCGGGCCAGATAGTCGTGACTGCGCATTTCCTCCAATCGACTCGCGGTGCGGGTGAAATCGAAGGCGAGCGGAGAAGTCGAAACATAGAGCTCGCCCGGACCCGCCGCGGCGGAGGCGACCAGATTCACATGATAGTCGTAGAGGACATCCACTAGGCGGATGAAGCGCACCGCTTGGTCTTTTTCCTCATCACCCATCCGGGGAATATCGGAAACAAACACCGTATGAAAGCAGCGTGCGATATCGAGGTAATCGATAGTCCCTTTGGCCTCGTCACATAGGACCTTGAAGTCGAACCAGACGATCCCATCCGCATAGCGCACCGTCGGAATGAGACGACCCGCGATCTCGATCTCCCCGCCGTCCACGACCCCTTCCGGTCGCAGCCCATGAAAGCTCGTCAACAGGCTGCTGTCGGCCTCCGGGTCCAGTGGGAAATGATAGATCTCCGCCTGCTCCAGATAACGAAGCCGGTAATCCTCGTCACCATCGAGACAGATGACCCGGGTATGCTCTTTGATCAACTCGATAGCCGGCACGAAACGATCACGTTGCAATCCACCGCGGTAGAGATCGTCCGGATGGATATTCGAAGTGGTCACCAGGGTCACACCGCGCTCGAACAAGGCTGTCAACAAACGGTCCAGCAGCATGGCATCGGTAATGTCGGTGACATGGAACTCGTCGAGGCACAGGACCCGGAACTGCATGGACAGGCTCTCCGCCACCAGAAACACGGGATCGGGAGTAGCCGGCAGCTTCTTCAGCTCGCCATGGAGGTCCTGCATAAACAGATGGAAATGCACCCGCAGCTTGCGTGGAAACGGCAAGGCCTTGTAGAACTCGTTCACCAAGTGGGTCTTGCCACGCCCGACTCCTCCCCATAGATAGAGGCCGCGTACTGCCGGATCGGTGCGGGAACGCGCGGTAAATCTCAGGTGCTTGAAGAGTCCGCCGCGGTCGCCCTCCTCCCGGCCCATCAGCTCCTCATAGACCTGTTGCAGTACCCGCACCACGGCGGCCTGCCTCGAATCGTGCTCGAAGCCGTCTCGGGCCAAATCGGCTTGGTATCTCTCAAGGGGAGTCATCGTAACTCATGAGCCACGGGTGGCTGGAAAAACCCGAGCGCGGCCAAAGGTCCAAGACCGATTCGGGTGATGGCTGGAAAACGGCCTACCGGTCCCTGTCGGTCTTACGTTCATCTTCGCGACACGCTGGCATCGGATTTCATGACGGGTCGGATCAATAGATGGCCACGGGATTACCGGGCGATCCCGTAGCCCCCTTGATCTTGAGCGGTGCATAAACGAACAAAAACTCATACACCTTCTCGGCAACAAGCCGACTCAGGTCGAGATTTTCCATGCCCCAAATACCGCGTTTCGTTTGCATCCGAATGTGACATTCGAATGGATGCGGATTCTCGCCGGTGAAATCTCTCAGCGCCGCTTCGATAGACCAGCTGTCGGCTCCGTGCAGACTGACTCGACGTTCGGCAAGGTACTCGCAAGCGGAAACTCCGAACCCCGGTGTACCGGCATTGAACGCCGCCACCCGTCGTGCTTTCTCGGCGGCATTGAAGCTATCCCAATCACTGGGATGCCACAAATCCCCGTGGCCGGTATACAGAAACACACAATCGCCCGGATTGATCTCATCCAGACCCTGCCGTCCGAGCATGGTACGGATATCACCATCGGTCACAATACCCAGCTCCTCGACACTATTCGTTTCAGGAATCGGCAGCCGGCGGCCACGCAGCGCCACGGCATCCAGCACGACACCTCGACACACGAAGCCCTTATTGGCCACGAACTCGACGCCCAAGGGACCCAATCCGTAGGCAGTAATACTCTCGTCTTCAAGGAATCGGCCATTATAGAAGAACTTGCCTTGCGAGGTCTGTACACCGATATGTCCCGGCCCGTCGAACTGAGTACCGATTTGCCCCAGCTCGGTCGCGACATACTCGTCGTTATAGACAAGCTGCTGCGCTCCATAAGGGCCACCGGTCGGCAGCCCCGGGATCATCATGCGCCAGCTCCGCGCACCGAACGTCGGCGCATCCTGGGCATAGACCTTGCCGAGTGTGAACACTTTACCCTGCTTGACAAGGCCGACCGCACCCAGGACAACCGCCGGGGTAATTCGGTTTGCCGAGCCGATGCGATCTTCGGCACCCCATTCGCTCGGTGCCCAACTCTCGCGTAGCGGCTCATCATTTACCCCGGCACTCGGTTGTTGTGCGGCCAACCGAAAAGAGCCGGATATGAACATCACAAACAGCAGGAAACCAGAGTAAAAATTGCGCACTGAGTATACCTCCGGGTGCAGTGGACTCACAAAAATCGGAAGCTCTCTTGCTTTTAGTGTGGGTAGCACCATTTTTCCCATCGCGTAGGGTAGCCCGCTCCAAGCTTACTCTATGCCCTTCTTTTCGCCTGTAGGCTCGGACCCGTCGCCAGGACAAACGTCGGAGGTTTTCATCATGGACCCGTTGTCGTTGGTTACCCTTGCGCTCGGCCTTCCGGCTCCTTGGGAGGCTCATGGCGCCTGTGCCGAGAACATCGGCCCGGTCATGGATATGTCGGCAAGCTGCCAGGCTGGCGTGTGTGAGCATCGGTCCTGGGTGGCGATCACCTTCGATGAGTTTCACGTCATTCAGCTCGTCAACAAGGCGGTTGACGCAGTGCGTCGCCAAGAAATAAAAGGGCCCCGGAGCCTGCGGTGCACCCATTATATCTGGCTCAAGGACAGGCCGGCATGGAGTAACCGGCAAATAGCTCAATTCGCGGATCTCAAGCGCCGAAACCTCAAGACACACCGTGGCTGCCGGATCCAGGAGACGTTACGCGAGATCTTCCACAGTGCTCAGAGCGCAGCGCAAGCCGGGCCGCTCCTCGACAGATGGTACACTGGGTACGCCGTTGCCGCCTGGAGCCGATCAAAGCGGTGGCCAAGACGCTTAAGAAGCACTTGCTAGGCATCCTAATGCGTTCGATTCCAGGCTCACCAACAGCCATGTCGAGGCGGTCAATTCGCTCATTCAGACTGCCAAAGCCAGGGCCCGCGGCTACGGGACCACCAGGCACCTGATTCCCACCCTCTACCTTGTGGCGGGTAAGTTGACCCAGCCGCCGACTTCTCCGTTCGTCGTCTAGTCGGGGCTTCCCATCATAGCTTGAATCAGGTCGCCATGACCCGCTACCCATACCAAACGCAAGAGAGCTAAATCGGACAGGTTGCCGCATCGGATCCCGGACGATCGCATCGGTCGGTGTCACGTACCGGATGCGGCTATGCCGGTATTTTTCATTGCATCATAATACGCCCAGCTCCGTGCTACAGCTAGGTTCAAAAAGGGTTTCGATGGATTCGCTGATGGGTGCGGCTCTTCTGAAACGACGCAGAGAAATCCGGAGACAAAGGCTCAGCCGACCATAGGATGAGTTGTGCCCACCATTGGGCTAACTCGATATCTTCTTTTTTGCCGCAAATGAACGCCAATGAGCTGAAAAATGCTCAGCTGAGGTCCGCACTCGGCCAGCTCGACGTACAAAGCCTTCTCGTACACGGACCCCAAAGACCCAGGACCCAAGACTTTGCCAACCTCAAATGCACACCCGAGAACACGCCGAGAGGTGCGGTCATCCGCATCGACTTTTCTTGAATCTATTTGCGTTCATTGGCGTTTATTTGCGGCTGAATTTTCTCCCCGCAGCCCTTACTCGATAGTTTTCGGTGGGCGCAGCCTGCCCCCTGTGAATCCCCAACGGTGCGCTAAACTTAGCCATGGAGCTT
>Ga0209457_1000182_pt1 | contig 19011 bp, 16 predicted proteins | sample WorMetHEROISLAND_5_FD_187410 | JGI IMG/M metagenome (GOLD analysis project Ga0209457, IMG submission 187410) | Marine gutless worms symbiont microbial communities from Max Planck institute for Marine Microbiology, Germany - Olavius sp. 5 HERON... ... | reverse complement strand
AACAACGTGGTACTGAAGATAATATATGCTATGAGCTGACTTTATGTATTCCATGGCGGCATTATACCGCCGTCGCGCTCATTCATCCACGGGTAAACCCGTGGTATTCTGTCTTCGACCGCATAAATTTACTGTCTTCTCAATCAACAAAGGATTGACCCCTAATTACCCCTGGTGACATGAATGCTGGTTCCGGGCCTATTTACATCGACTCATAGTGAGACCACATTCTTAACACCTTAACCGCCTTTTTCTCTTTAATAACCTGATAGACCAGTCGGTGCCTGATATTAATCCTGCGAGAATAGGCGCCTGCCAAGTCCCCGATCAACTTTTCATAAGGAGGCGGATTCTGAAAAGGGTTGATCTTTAATATGGCTAACAGTTCCTGGGCTTTCTGTTTCAGGCCGGCCGATGCTATTCTCCCGGCGTCTTTTTGGGCTTGTCCGGTGTAATAGATTTCCCACATCACCAACCAGGTTTCGTGTCACACGCATTCAGATCAGTTGCCAACCCTTCACGGATAGATTCGCGCATACCAGGAACAGACAGGAGATAGAGGGTTTCATTGATGGCGTTCCAGTCTTCTTCCGCCAGCAATACTGCATTCCCCCTTTTTCCGGTAATTGTAATCGGCTGATGTGTCACTGCAGCCAGGTCAATCAAACGATAGAGCTTAGCTCTGGCTTCCGTGGCATTTAATGTCGTCATAATTCACCCCTGCCAACAACGTACGTCATTGCGCACCTTTGGTCAAGTTAAAAACGTTTCCAGCAGGTTGTGGTACAGAAATGTGGCGCCGACTTGCGGCATTCAATGTCCGGCGTCAGGTTTCGACTGCCATCAGGGCGCGAATCCGACGGGTATAATTCTCCTTGCCGAATAGATGAGAATGGACCATATGTTTTGCATAATCATTATTTTGAGTCTGACGTAAAAACGCGGCAAATAAGGGTATTCTGCAAAGGTCTCAAAGTGATAGCTCCGCCTGGCAGGTTACAAGCACAATTGCCCTGCCTCGAAGGGGGCATTGGTTTATAAAAAACCTTGCCGGACAGCCTGAAACAAATGTTCACCAGTTGAACACCTTTTCAATAAAATGTCAAGTGTTTTTTGGGTTTATGTTGGGAGAGCCCGCCTTGTTTTATAATGATCGATATGCTATGCTGATTCAACTGTTTAGAAACAACGATAGGGAAGGAAACAGCGTCTCATGTCGGAAAAATATCCGGAATGCCCGCTTTGCAACCCGCTCAACTGTAAAGAGTACCACAATCCCAACCTGTGCGCCCTTGCCCGGGAAGACCGGATTTGCCGCAAAAAGAAAAAAGGCAAAACCGGTTCCCGCGCGTAAAAAAAGGCCGCAACGTAACGCCCCTGCCCTGTTTTTTCACAGTACCGCTCTTTTGGAAACAGAACTTCCTCAACGCCTGTTCAGCCTTATCCGGCGGCAAAGGATTGCCGCCCTACTTTTATGTAGGTCGGCATTCCCATGCCGACAAGCGGGGGTTGCAACCTGCACGCGTTGACGCCTTGTTTGGCGGCAAAGGGTTACCGCCCTACCGGTCGTAGGTCGGCATTCCCATGCCGACAAGCCGGAGTTTGCAGCCTGCAAGCGTTGACGCCTTGTTCGGCGGCAAAGGATTGCCGCCCTACTAGCCTTGTTTGGCGGTAAAGGGTTACCGCCCTACCGGTCGTAGGTCGGCATTCCCATGCCGACAAGCCGGAGTTTGCAGCCTGCAAGCGTTGACGCCTTGTTCGGCGGCAAAGGGTTGCCGCCCTACTTTTATCAGGTGAACGAACGCCGAAATTGGACCAAAAGGGGTGTTATGCAAAGGTCTCCTACATCAAACGTCCCGGATGGGTTCATTGGCACGGCATTCAAGGGAGAAGCCGGGTTGTAATACCGCGAGCCCTTGATAGCGCGGCCAAGGGACTCATTCGAGGCGCGTTTTACTATGCGTTGCCGGCAACGCCGCTAAATAGCGCCGGATCAATGCCGTTTTTGGAGAGGACTTTGCGCCAACGGGCTGCCAAGGGCTCTTCGAAGAGAATATCGGTATGGACCGGGCTGACCAGCCAGCTATTTCCCCGCATTTCAAAATCCAGTTGTCCCGGCCCCCAACCGGCGCAACCCAAGGCAAAGATATAGTTTTCGGGGCCACGGCCCTTTGCGATGGCTTCGAGAATCTCTTTGGTATTGCTCAGTCCCACCCCCTGGGCCACTTCAACGGTTTGGTCCCAACCGCCCGGATCATTATGCAAAATAAACAGTTCGTTCCTGTTGACCGGCCCACCGAAATGAATTGCCGTCTGTCCCGCCTCAGGGAGGAAATCAAAGCCCAATTCATCAAATACCGTTTGGGCCTTGAGGTCAGGATGCTGACGATTAATCACAATCCCCATGGCCCCGTTGGGGGTATACTTGCATATCAGCGTCACCGTCTGATGAAAGTTGGGATCCATCAGCATGGGCATGCTGACTAAAAATCGGCCTTGGTATGATTCGTCTGCAATCAACTCGGTTTTGCTTTCACGCTTTTCACATGATTCACCTGGCTGTTTCACAATATAGACAGGTTACACCAGCTTCGGCGCAATCGGTTTAGCCGGTTCGTCAAACTGCATATTCGGAAACGGCTTTTCAAAAAAATGATCTTCATCAGGCGGGATCGCAGCCAGCTCTTTTAACGCCTCGCGCACCTCACGGGTTCCTTGGGCGCACGCCTTGGTCAGATGTTGGTGATGGCCCTTGGCCTCGTTGAGGGCAAATTGGCCCTTGCTGCTCTTTAAAAACGCTGCTGTCCGCTCTTTCACCGACCCCCAGGTATCCCGCCGGGCCTGATTGTTCAAAGGGGTCAGGTCGTCATTATCGTCCATCAGTTTACGATGCTTGTGTCGGCCCAAATGGCGCACAAAGATGTACGCCCACAAAACCCAAAAAAGCACCGCCGCACCGCCGCACACAACGGCCGTCATCACAGGCTCCAACGCACCGGCAATCCCCGTCACATTCAGCCCTAAAAAAACGGCGCCGGCGGCGGCCACGCCAAGCAGCAAGCCCAGCAGATGGCTTTTCACTCGAAAGGCGCGCATTTTTTTGCGATAACTGATCAGCCCTTCCAACATGTGCGTCAACCGTTCGCCGTGGGCCTCCACAAAAGAGGCCAGATGATCCAGGCGATAGCGCGCGGCATCCAGGATCAGTCGTTTTAAACTCTCCCGCTGGTTGCCCAAAAGCGTCAAATACTGATTGGCCGTGTTAGCCTGGTGTCCCTGCCCTTTCGCGGCTCCGGGCGAATAGGTGAGATGGATATTGGGAATGTCCTTGCGGCCGGTCATCTGGGAAAGATTCCAGCAAAGAGTGCCGTACACCTGCAACAGATCGAGCAGCGAAGTGCACTCATCAATACGGTTTAAGACAAAGATAATGCGATCTTCAAAGGTATGGGCCGGAAGCGTATCGCGCAGGCTTTCGTGGGCCTCCCGGATGGTGCCCGCTTTGTGAGGGTCAAAAAGCACCAGCACCAGATCCGCCACATGGGCCAGATCGCCGATCACCTGCTGGTAGTCGTAGCCCCGATCCCGTTCGGTGATGCTGTCCAGCATCCCCGGCGTATCGATGATGGCTAAATTTCTTAAAAAAGGCGCATTGACCTTTTTCATGCGAAAGTGGGCGGCAAACCGTTCGCCATGTTTTTTCAACGAATCAAAGGGAAACTCGGGGTCGTTTAACAGGACCTTACCGTCCCTCTCTTCGGTGATCCGAATATGGGTCTCTTCTTCATCAACCGTGTCGTCGTAAGTGATCACTGTAAAGGAGTCATCGGTGGGCGCCTGGCCGGTTTTCTGCACTTCGGCGCCCAAAAGGTCATTGATCAGCGTTGATTTGCCCGACGAGTAGTTGCCCAGCACCAGCACCTGGGGACGCCACTTGATATTGACTTCCAGGGGAACTTCGCTGTAACCGTATTTCAGGGCCGTCGGGGTCAGGTGCCCTTCAACCAGATCCAGCAGTTCCTGCCTTAGGGCGTCGATATAGTTTTCACGATACATGTGGGCTCCTTGGAGGCGGTTTCAATGTTCAGCATGGGGAACGTTTTGTTACGCCGCGCTCAGGTTGTCAGGATTGAATACCAAATATCCATTTGGTCGGTCAACCAATTGTATCAAATGTGTTATCCGCCGATTTTGGAAATGAGAGCCGGGAAGGAAAATGAAGACCAGGTAGGATCTATTCGTTCAACACGCTGTCGCTTGAATGGCAGTTCCGATATTGCCTGTTGGCAACAAATAGAGTAGCCTGTATCTATTTGAGAATGCGCATACGAAAAAGCCCCGTAGCCTTCCTGCCATGCAAATTGACCCGTCACAAAACCCTTTTTATTGATGAATTTGGATGAACTGTTGATGTCTCTTACCAGGTCGGAAACCGCCATGGACGGTTTTAGCCCTGCGAAAACGTGAATATGGTCCGGCATGCCATTGACGATGATTGACTTTTGACCTTTTTGGGTGATGATGCCTGCAATGTATTTGTTCAATTCATTTTGCCATGATTGGGCGATGCAGTTTCCCTGTCCTTGGACCGCAAAAACGATTTGAATGTATATTTGTGTGAAGGTTCCCGGCATGGTTTTAATGGATAATGTCACCCCTTCGGGGTTTTGTGTGGGTGCATACTTGCTTTTCTTCAATGGAATCCAATGAAAATTCGCCACGTTCAGCTTTAGCGATCTCTTTGGAATGACAAGGATGCGTGTTTAATTATGTTACTATTTTCCTAAGTGGTATCATCGCTCCTATTATCACGTTGCATGTGAGCTTTTTGCTATTCCCAATCTTTATTTTCGGTTTTTTTGGTTCAGGACGTACGCTCTGTTTATCAAGCCTGGCGACTATTTTGTTGGATATAATTGCAAATTTATATACGATTTGATATTTCGTGTTAAAATGGATATAAATCATTGATTTTATATACTCTACAAGTGGCATGGATGCTTGAAGCTGCTTTTCACCTTCTCCCTTTCCCTTGAAGGTCGATTTCAATTCACATAATAACGCTATGGCTTTATTATCTGCCTTGGGAACAAGAATCAGATAATCGCAGACCCTATCATAGCCACAGCCCTTTTTTATTACACTGCTATGTGAACTTTTCCCAAAATTTATGACAGCTACGTTCTCAGATTCAATCCCAGTTAATTCGACTCGATAGCGACTATTATCTGAACCACCAGACAGAAATATGCTACCGTCCTTTACGCCTGATAATTTTTTTTCATCAATTAACCTGGCAAGGTATGAACATATATTCATGATTGTCCTACATGAAGTGCCAGCTCATTGGAAATCGTGTTAATTTTGTCAATGGTATCGTCAAAATTTGGCATGTTTAGCCCCAGACTATCAACTTCACATTTTGTTAACGAGCCCTTTTCACAAATAAACCCGGCAACACTGTTCGCATTCAGATAATCATTCGAGCCGTAAGTACTGGAATATTTCTTCAATAAGTTTTCTTTATTGGGAAACTCTCGACCCAGCATTATTAAGTTGTTGAATTCTTTTATCAAATAATCGCTATGTGTTGTAATAAGAACTTTTAGACCACTATTGACACAACGCGCAATCAATCGTGCCATCTCAATCTGATTGGCTGTATTTAAATGGCTTTCAGGTTCATCAATAATCAACAATTGATTTTCACGTGCAATATGTTTAAGGAAAAAGTAAAAATCGGACAGACCCCTGGCGGAAGACGATGCTAAATGAAGCGGGATATCAAATTTTCCTTTTTTTCGAGCCTTAGAAATGAATCGAATTTCACCATTTTGGGCCTTAAAGTAACCGCTCAGTATATCTTTAATGTCATTGTATAGTCCTTTTTGAAACAATTCCGATCGTTTAGTCTGAATAAATTCCAAATCCCGAGTATAATCAATATTGTCTTTGATTGGCTGAGCATAACGAGCACTAGCTTGGTCCATTAGCAAATAAAATGGATCAGTGTCACCTTGATCTTTTAATTTTTGCAATATCTCAACTATCCGATTTTTAGTGAAATCAAGCTCTTTATAAAAAAGAGAGATCCCAAAACGTTCTGCTGAAAGTATAAATGGATCAGGCAGTTCAGGTACACATAATCCTATGAAAGTTCCCTCTACTATATCTTCAATGACTTGACGAGGAGGTGCCGATTTGTAGTTTCTCAATTCAAATGACAATGTATTATTTTCATAATTACCATTTAAACGAAACTTATCACTTTCATCTGAAGATTTCTTTCCACCAATTTTAAGTTCAAACCTTCTTTCAAATTCAAGACTTCCTGTTCCCTTCTCATATGTATAGTCATCAGTATTCAAGGAGAACTGTGCTGCTTTGAATTTGTCAGGTGGTGAGCTAAAAATATTTGAAATCATATTGGATGATATGCTAAGTGCTTGGGTAGCCACCTCATTTGATTTCTCAATAAAACAGTCAATATCAATATTAACTTTTGATTTGCCATCGGCGACCAGCTCTTTGGAAACCTTACCAGAGTCAAATGGCAATTTTTTAACTCTGGAATAAAGGAAAAGAGGTTCCTTAACTAACTTCAAGAATCCATACAATGTGTAGGCTAAATATGTTTTTCCTGTATTGTTTGCCCCCGCAATTATAGTTAAATCCTTTAATTCTAAATCTGCTTCATTGATAGGACCAATTTTTTTAAATTCTGCTCTCATGATTTGATTCCTATACATTTATAATGTTTTTTCAGTTTACACAAAAGCGTAAAGACTTGTCAAAATAGACTTTTTTAGCCCTAAAACAATGCCGCCAATCTTACCCCCTGATCAATGGCCCGTTTGGCGTCTAATCCCGCGGTTTTTTCAGCACCGCCGATAATATGGGTCTTTGCGTGAATCGTTTTCAACGCTTTGTAAAGCCGGTTGTCCGATTCCTGACCGGCGCAGACCACAATCTGATCCACCTCCAAAAGCTGCGGCTTCTCTTTGATGGCGACATGCAGCCCGGATTTGTCAATTTTATCGTAGGTGACGCTGTTAATCATTTTGACTCCGGCGTCGCGCAGCATCATACGGTGAATCCAGCCGGTGGTTTTACCCAAATTTTGACCCGGTTTGGTGTGACTGCGCTGCAACAGGTAAATCTCTCTTTTGGAAGGGATTCGCTTCAACCCGCGGGGGTCAATGCCGCCGGTTTGCCCGGTGTATTCGGGGTTGATACCCCAGCGTTCCAGATAGACTTTACGGTCGGTAAAGACGGACTCGTTGTCAAACGCCAAAAAAGCGGCCACATCAAAACCGATACCGCCGGCCCCCACAATGGCCACACGCTCTTTGGGTGTCACCCGTCCGGTCAAAAGATCAATGTAGCTGCACACATGGGGTGAATCAACCCCGGGAACAGCCAGCTCACGCGGCAGCACCCCTGTTGCCACCACCACCTGGTCAAAGCCATTTGAGGCGATCTTTTCAGCATCAATCTCCGCCCCTGGCCGAACATCTATCCCCAACTGCTTTAGTTGATATTCAAAATAGTTCAGCAGATGATGAAATTCGGATTTTCCGGGCACCTTCACCGCCATCTGCAACTGCCCGCCAACATGGTCGGCCTTGTCAAACAGTGTCACGGAATGGCCCTTTTGAGCGGCGGTAACAGCACAGGCCAAACCGGCCGGACCCGCGCCAATGACGACCACATTCTGAAGGCTTGGCGCCGGCGTCAGATCAATTTCGGTTTCATGACAGGCCCTGGGATTGACCAGACAGCCGGCCAACTTGCCCTCAAAAATATGGTCCAGGCAGGCCTGGTTACAGGCGATACAGACATTAATCGCCTGCTCTTTGCCTTGTTCCGCTTTGCCGACAAATTCCGGATCGGCCAAAAAGGGCCGCGCCATGGAGACCATGTCGGCGTCGCCGTTGGCCAGCACCCTTTCGGCAATGACCGGGGTGTTGATGCGGTTACTGGTCGCCAAGGGGATGGAGACTTCTTTTTTCAGACGGCCCGTCACCCAGGTAAAGGCGGCGTTAGGCACCACCGCCGCGATGGTGGGAATCCGCGCTTCGTGCCAACCGATGCCCGTATTGATAATGGTGGCGCCGGCCTTTTCCACCTCTTTGGCCAATCGAACCACCTCCTCCCAAGTACTGCCGTTTTTCACCAGATCAACCATGGAGAGGCGGTAGATGATAATAAAACCGGCTCCCACCTGCCCGCGCACTCTTGTAATGATCTCCAGCGGAAACCGGATGCGATTTGCGAACGCACCGCCCCAGCGGTCAGTGCGATGGTTGGTTTTGGGGACAATAAACTGGTTGATCAGGTAGCCTTCGGAACCCATGATTTCCACACCGTCGTATCCGGCAGTTTGGGCCAGCTTGGCGCAGTTGGCAAAATCTTCGATCTGCTCCAGAATTTCCGCGTCGGTCAATTCGCGCGGTTTAAACTGATTGATGGGCGCCTTGATGGGTGACGGCGCCACCAGACCGGGACTGTAGGCGTAGCGGCCCGTATGGAGAATCTGCATGGCGATTTTGCCGCCTTCGGCATGCACCGCATCACAAACAATCTTGTGTTTAGAGGCCTCTTTTTCATTGGTCAGTTTGGCCCCGCCATGGGCGACGCATCCGGAAACATTGGGCGCCACCCCGCCGGTCACCATCAGCCCCACACCGCCTTTGGCCCTTTCGGCAAAGTAGACCGCCATGCGCTCAAACCCGCCGGGCGCCTCTTCCAGGCCGGTATGCATAGAGCCCATGAGCACACGGTTCTTCAAGGTTGTAAATCCCAAGTCCAGGGGCTCAAACAGATGGGGATAACGGGGATGACGGGACGCCACTGGATTCTCCTTGGGTGTAAAGTGAATTCGCAACCACCTAAAGGCGGTGGCTGCGGCGGATAAGCAGCATCCTCTCTTCCTGAATCTTTGCGCCTTATACTTCCAGCACCCAGTCCGGGGTCAGGGTGCTATCGGCTTCAACACGGTACGGCGCCCAGATCAGGCCAAACAGTTCCAGGGTGATGTCACTGCTTTTAGGCTTCACCGAAATAGAGGTCAACTCTTCCAGCTCCGCGTCAAAACGAAATTCCATGTCGCTCAACTCATCCTGAAATTTCGCTTCGAGGTCCAGCATCTGCTGTCGGACGGCATCCGCTTTTTCTTGCGCCCGGGCCACATCCATCTTCTCTTTTTGCATGGAACTGGCGCTGCGCATGGCGCTGCCGAATTTGGTGGCCGAGGTGGAACTGAGCACTTTGCGGCCTAAAACAGCACCTAATATAGCCGTACCAAAAGAAACCGCTGTCTGCATCTTTTTGGAACGCGCCTGCTCCGCTTCGCGCGCAATGGCCAACTCGGCCCGCATCAGCCGGTCTTTTAGGGAACCAAAGCGTTTCTCATATTTCAGTTTCAGTTTCTCACCAGCCAAATCCCGCTTTTCACGCGCCAGTTGGTTCAATCGGGCCCGGAACGCGCCTTCGCTTTCACCCACTTCACTCACCATCTTATGGGCCGGCGATTGTAAAAGTGACAACGGCCGGTTTTGGCGCACCCAGCGGAGCAGGTCCTTTTGCCATTTGGTATAAGCGCTTTTCTTTTTAGCCGCCGAGGGAAGCGGCTGATAACGAGCATCGGCAAAGCCATCTTTGCGAAAACTATCGGTGAGCACTTCGCGGGAGCGGTCCCAATCCAGGGCAATCGTGCTGTCGCTCATTTCACAAATCATGGCCACCGTCTCAGTGGTATCCACTTTATACCGAACGTTGCCGTAGTGTACATCCAGCCGAGCAGCCAGGGCCGGCTTGTAGACAAGCTGCCTGGCCGTCCCTGATGCAGCTAAATAGTAGGTGCAAACATTTTCCGGGGGGGCCGGCGCCACGTTGACCACATTTGATGTTGCGGTGGAAGATTCATCTGACGCCAGAGCGCCATGGTCAGAACCCGTGATCCTTGCGGCGGGCGTAACCGGCGATACCGCAGACAACGTTTTAATCTGATCGCGGGTCAGAGGCCCTCGCAGATAAGAGAGCGCCCATCGGGTTTGAAAAATCACCGGTTCGTTCTCATGGACGTTGTGCAACCAAAAAGTGCGTTTGGCGAGCGCCGACAAGGTCTGATCCATCATTTTCCTGTCAAACCCGGCGTCGGCGGCTACGCCTTCCAGCCCGGAAAGAACCCGCTCCTTATCCTGTTCGGTCTGCAACCGGCCGATAAACCAGGTGCCGGTATTGGAAAGGCCCTTGTAATCCAGGTCCACCGGGTTTTGAGTGGCCAGAACGACACCCAACCCAAATGCGCGAGCCTGTTTAAGCAGGGTCAGCATCGGCTTTTTAGAGGGCGGATTACCGATGGGGGGTAGATAGCCAAATACCTCATCCATGTAGAGAACCGCCCGCAGACTCGGTGTGCCGGGTTGAGCGCGCATCCAGCCCAGGATTTCGTTGAGTAACATGGAAACAAAAAACATTCGCTCCGTATCGAAAAGATGGCTGATGGAGAAGATTGATGCCCTGGGTTTGCCTTCGGCTGTATACAAAAAACGACCGACATCCAGGGGCTCGCCTTTGAGCCATGCGTCAAAACCGGGCGCGGCCAGAAGGTTGTTGAGCTGCATGGCCAGGTCGAAACGCTCGCCTGCCGGAAAGATCAGATCCAGATCCATCACACCGATGCGTTTGAAAGGAGGAGATTGAATCGCCTGGATCAAGACGGACAAATCGAGACCCTGCCCTTTTCTCCAATAGTGTTCAAAAATATTGGCGATTAGAATATGTTCCCGGCTGGTGACAGGATCGGCGGTTTTGCCCAACAGCGTCAATAATCCGGTTGTTGTTGTCCGGATGCGTTCGGTAAACAGATCGGTATCATCCACAATTTCCTTTGGCGGCGGCGCAAAATTTTTCAGCGCGCTTACCGGTTGTCCCGCACTACTGCCTGGCGTGTAGATGGTGACCGGCGCCGCATCTTTCAAGCGTTGAATTCTTTCCGGGGATTGGCCCCATTTTTTCAACCCCGACCGCCACAATTCGGCCTGTCCCGCGGCAAATTGAGCCACACTCTGGCCCTTTTTTGCGGCCGCTTGGGGGTCTACCCACGGGGCAACGCTTTTGGCGGATAGATCGGGAAAGGTCAACTTCAGATTGGAAAGATCACCCTTGGGATCAATGGCGATCACCGGCACCTGATCAATAAGCGCCTCCTCCAACAGCCCGATCCCAAGGCCGGTTTTACCACTGCCCGTCATGCCGATAATCACGGCGTGGGTGGTCAGATCTTTTGAATCGTAGAGCACCAAATCATCCCGGCGCTGTTGTGTCCCAAGGTCATACTGTCGCCCTAAATAAAACGCGCCCAGTTTTTCATACTCAGTCGTCATTTTACGGACCCCTTTTTCATATCCATTACGGTCATCATTGTATCTGAACTGTCCGCATCAATAAAATCACCCTAGGGAATCTTTTCGTAATCGCGCACCAACACTTCCCTTGGTTTGGCGCCGTCAGCCGGGCCCACCACCCCTTCCTGCTCCATCATCTCGATGATTCTCGCGGCGCGGTTATACCCAATCCGCAAATGTCGTTGCACCATGGAGACCGAGGCGCGCTGGTTTTGAGTTACCAGGGCCACCGCCGCATCGTAATGCTCATCGCGCTCGTCGTCAGTAACGGCGTCGGCGGCCGTCTCCTTGGGCTGAGTCACGTTTTCATCATAGACCGGTTTTTTCTGGGCCTTGATATGATCAATCACCTGGACGATTTCCGGTTCGGAAATATACGACCCGTGTACCCGCTGCAAGCGCCCGACCCCCGGCGGCATATAAAGCATGTCGCCATTGCCGAGTAGGCTTTCCGCACCGTTGGTGTCGATGATCGTGCGTGAATCGGTTCGTGATGAGACCTGAAAAGAGAGCCGGGTCGGGAAATTGGCCTTGATGATTCCCGTCAGCACATCCACCGACGGTCGCTGGGTAGCCAGAATCAGGTGTAACCCCGCCGCCCGGGCCATCTGGGCCAACCGCATTAAAGAGACCTCCACGTCCCGTGACGCCACCATCATCAAATCGGCCAACTCGTCAATAATAATGACCACATAGGGCAGTTTTTCAAAAGTCATTTCGCTGTCGGCCAGTTCCTCGGAGATCCCCTTTTCGATCTTGTTGTTGTATTGGGTGATGTTACGCACCTTCATGGCCGACAGCAGCTCGTAGCGCTGTTCCATCTCACGTACCGCCCAAAAAAGAGCGTTGGTCGCTTTTTGGGCATCGGTTACCACAGGTGTAATCAAATGTGGAATTCCATCGTAGAGGGTCAATTCGATCCGTTTGGGATCAATGAGAATAAGCTTCACCTCCTCGGGCGTGGCTTTATACAAAATGCTGCAAATCATCGCATTTAAACCGACGCTTTTACCCGTACCCGTGGCCCCGGCGATAAGCAGGTGCGGCATTTTATCCAAAGAGGTCACAACGGGTGCACCCACAATATCTTTGCCCAGGCCAAGGGGCAGCTTTGATTTGAGCCGTCCAAAGGCGCTGGAGGAGACAATATCTTTAAACCTTACGATTTCGCGTTCGACATTGGGAATCTCGATACCGATGGCCGCCTTGCCGGGGATGGTGGCAATGCGGATACTGGTGGCCCGTAACGCCAAAGAAAGATCATCGGCAAGATTGACGATTTTGCTGATTTTAACACCCGGGGCGGGTTCGTACTCAAAGGTGGTGATGACCGGGCCCGGAGTGACCGTGGAGATCCGGCCTTCAACACTAAAATCCTTTAACCTGTTCTCCAACCGCTCCGACTGTTTGTGCAGGCTCTCGTCACTGGCGTTTAATACGGACGGTTCGGCATCTTGTAAAAAGGAGACCGGTGGGATCCGATATCCCGCCTTTTCATCAATAAAATCAAATTCCCGTTGCTCCGCCGCCGCTTTCTTAAAGGGAACCGGCGTTTTCTTTTTACCGATAACGACCTTCCTGGCCGGCCCTTTGGGCGGCGTTGCTTTTTTGACCAACAATTTTTGGGACTTTTTCGGCCGCTGGTAAAATTTCATCCACAAGGATTCGACCTGTTTGACAATCTTTTGAATAAAGAGCAGGCATTGTTTGGAAAATCCCACCAACGAAAATCCGGTGGTCAAAATCAGGGCAACTACAAAAAGAACAACAAAAATCAACGCCGCACCGACACTGTTGGCGATCCTGGTTACCCCATGGTGCAATGGAATCCCAACCATCCCGCCACTGGAAAAAGCCTTATCAAACAAGGTGATTTGATGGCCCCCGAAAGCAAACAGCGCGCCGGTCGCCACAACCAGCAGCAAACCACCTCCCAAGGTGATTAGAATTGAATTGCCCGTAGCTTTGCCGCTTAACAAATTGACACTGATCAGCATGAGTAAAAACGGGATCCAGAAGGCGCCTAAGCCAAACAACCCGATAAAAAGACCCGCCACATGCGCCCCGGCGATACCGAACAGATTGTGAATATTGTCGGTTCCGGCGGCATTGTTGATGGAAGGGTCGTAAGGGCTGTAGGAGACCAGACTGACCAGAGTAAAGATCACTAAAAAAACAACCAGTATGCCGGAAATTTCTTTACGCATGTTTATTGACAATTGATGGATGATTATAAGACATATTTACACTTTGATAATAAACGGCAGTACCAGAGGTCTGCGCCCGATGGCAAAGAAAAAATATTTGCGCAAGGATGACTTCACCCGACTGGTCACTTTTTCAATCCGTTCGGGGTCATCCTGGGAAATCGATTCGACCTCTTCCAAAATGACACATTGAGCGTCATCCAGCAAATGACCCGTAGCCGCTTCAAAAACAAATCCGCGGGATACCACTTCAGGGCCGTACATGATCACCCCGGTCTCTTCATCAAAAGCGATGGTCACGGCCACCACCCCCTCTTCCGAAAGCATCTGCCGTTCCTTTAGAAGGCTGAGGCCCACATCGCCGATGCCTTTGCCATCCACCATGATTCGCCCCGTTTCCACTTTCGAGGCAATGCGGCCGCCCGTCTCATCCAGCAGCACCTCCTGGCCGTTCTCCACCAGCAACACCCGCTCGTTTTCCATTCCCATAGCATGCGCCAATTGGGCATGGAGGTATAGATGGCGGTATTCTCCATGAATAGGCATAAAATATTGGGGACGCGTCAGATTAAGCATCAACTTTAGCTCTTCGGTAAATGCATGCCCCGACGTATGGATGGCGGATATTTTTTCATATATAACCTGAGCACCCCGACGGTAGAGATTGTTGATAATGGCGCCGATGGCCCGCTCGTTTCCGGGAATAAATTTCGATGACAAAATCACCGTATCTTTGGGCATGATCCCAATCTGCTTATGGAACCCGCCCGCCATACGCGCCAAAGCCGACATGGGCTCGCCCTGGCTGCCCGTAGTAATGATAATGACCTCTTCCGGCGGGTAATTGGTAACGGCCCGAATCGGTATCTTCAGGCCGTCCGGTACCGTCAGATGGCCCAATTGGGCGGCGATCCGAGTGCTTTTTTCGATGCTGCGGCCATGGAAGGCCACTTTACGGTTCCGGCCGACGGCAATTTCAATAATTTGTTGAATCCTGGTGATACTGGAGGCAAAGAGGGCCACAATCACCCGACCCGGTGCTTGGCCGATGGCCCGGGACAAGGTTTCACCCACTTCACTATCGGATAATGAAAACCCTTTCTTTTCTGCATTGGTTGAATCGGACATGAGCAGCAAAACACCCCGGGCGCCCAAGCGGGCGAAACGATTTAAATCGGTCCGCAAATGGTCCGGCCCCGCATGACTTACTTTAAAATCACCCGTATGGACGATTCTGCCGTAAGGTGTACCGATGTTAAGCCCGATCCCATCAATGACGCTGTGCCCCACCCGGATAAATTCAATCTCAAAACGCCCCAGACGGATGGCGTCTCCTGGTGAAATGGTATGCGTACGGGCCATATAGGCCATACCGAACTCGGTCAGTTTCTGGCCGGCCATCCTTACGGTAAAGGGCGTTCCAAAAATCGGGATATTGATCTCGCGGATGAGATGCGGCAGCGCGCCAATATGGTCTTCATGGGCGTGGGTTAAAATAATCCCCGCCACCTTATCTTGGTTTTCTTTCAAATAGGTGATGTCAGGAACAACATAATCGACACCAAACATATGATCTTCGGGAAACATGAGTCCGGCATCCACCACAAAAATGGTGTTGTCCAGCTCAAAAGCCATCATGTTCATACCGATTTCACCCAGTCCGCCCAAGGGGATAATCTTAAGCATTCTCTCCCTCCATGGGCCGGTGATAAAAACCATCGGTGATGATCATTTCCACTTTATTCAGTAACTGCGGCATGGCTTTACGTGAGTATTCCCCCGCGTCGATGGGAGGATGAAACGTGACCAAAACCTTTCCGGGGGTAACCTGAAGCTTCCCTTTGGACATGACCGACCGGGTCCCGGTAATCACCATGGGGACAATCATCGCTTGAGCTTCCACAGCCATGACAAAACCGCCCTTTTTAAACGGCAAGATGGTTCCGTCATCGCTACGGGTCCCTTCGGGGAAAATCAACACCGAAGCACCTTCCCGTATTTTGCGGATGGCCTCTCTTAGGCTGGCAAAAGCCGCTTTGCGGTTGGAACGATCAATACTTATGTAACCGCACCGTTTGAGTGATTCGCCGAACAGGGGGATTTTAAACAGTTCGGCTTTGGCCACCCAGCGAAATTGATGGTAAAGGGCGGTATAAATCACCGGGATGTCGATCATACTTTGATGGTTGGGCATAAAAATATAGGCCTTTTCCGGATCGAGATGGGCTTTGCCGTTAATTTTTAAGTTGACTCCACCTACAAGAAGAATTAGCCGGGCCCAAATACGTCCGATACAATGGGGGGCGTTCCCATTGCGGCTAAAAGGGGCGATGAGCAGCACCAACATTCCGCCCACAATGGTGGAAAAGAGCACCCAGCCGATCAGGATAATCGTTCGTAGCATAGGTTCCCTGTTAAAAATAATCCGTTAGGTCTTCAATTGCAGTGTTTCAAACATATCATCAATCGTCTTTAAGAGCCAATGCCGCTGCTCATCCGTAGCGTAAGCGACGCAATCACAGCGCATCCTCTTTTGGCTGCGTACCAGCAGCTCCGCGCAAACGGCGCTCTCTTTTAGTTCCAGCGCAAAGCAGTAAGGATGGCAGGCCGCATGGTTTTTTTGGTTTTCCGAATAGAGTTTTTTATCCAAAAAAAGCCAATAGAGGCCATCCATGAATTGCGGGGTAAAACGATCATCCAGATACGCTTTCAGCGTCTCATATTCTTTTGGGCGTATCTCATCAACAACGTACTGTTTCATAAGTTGCTTCGATTTGTCCCCTGTTTTCAAGCAAATGATAACCGTTATGACAATGGCGGTGTCGTTGTATTTTGAAGGGTCGCATCAACGTTTTCGCTCCGATCAACAATGTTGATGGAACTACCACAGTTACCTGTCGGGCGCAAGGTCTGTATCGCTTTTGGCCCGCATGCATGAACCCAGATATAGGATTTATTATAATCAATTATTTTGGATAGTTATAGGTCTATTTTAATGTGATACATAAACTTTATTATTGAAGCGGAAGAGAAAGTATAAAAGGAGGGGGCAGGAATGGATAAAGCCCTGTCCCTGGTGATCCAAAGACAGGGCCGGCAGGTTTAATCCTAGGTCTCTTCGACGATAATGGCATCTTCTTCACACACTTCTACGCAACTTTCGCAGCCCAGGCACTCTTCGGCATTCACGGGAACTGATTTGCCATCAACCATTTCGAATACTTCCGTGGGGCATACATCGACACACTCTTCGCAACCGATGCATTTTTCTTCCTCGACAATTGGGTTAAACGCCATGGTATGGAACTCCTTTCTTATATATTGAATAAAGAGAGTGCACGTTAACGTACACGATCAACCGGACGACGCTTCCCAATAGCCCAATTCCATTATCGAGTCAACCCTTGGATGGAGAGACATTTATGCAGTCGAAGACAGAATACCACGGGTTTACCTGTAGATGAATGAACGCGACGGCGGTATAATGCCGCCATGGAATACATAAAGTCAGCTATTATCTTCTTAAAACAGGGCTTACAACAAGAGGCTGCGGGGTGCTGTTTTTTGGGCCGACATGGGCCAATGAACAGGTTTGCAAAATCAGTCGCGGATTTTGGGTGTAGAGTTTTGATTTGCAAACAGGCCTTGGCCGGTTATGCTTCAGCCCAATAAATTGACAGGTCATCAAACAGTTGACTGGAAAAGAGCTGTTTTCGATACAAAACCAAGTCTTCATGAAAGATTCGCTGGTCGTCGTATGGCTGAAACTTTTCAGACAATATGGAATGAATGTTGCCGGTGGCAATACCGAGCTTATCGGCGTTTCGAAAAGAGAGCGCCTGTAAATTGGCCAAAATTTCCAAGGTAAGGACATGCTTGGCGTTACGGATCAAGCGAAAGGCTTTACGCGCCGCGACCGTTCCCATGCTGACCACGTCCTGATTGGAAGCGTTGCAGGAGATTGAATTGATGCTCATGGGCGCAGCTAGATTTCGGTTCTCCGCCGTGGTGGAGGTGGCCAAATACTGCGCTCCCATGAACCCCATGGTGAGCCCGATCTGACCGGGAATCAGGTGTTCGGGCAAGCCCTCATTAAGTTTGGGATCAAGCAGTTTATTAATGCGCCGTTCACATAGGTTGCACAGGGTTGAAACCGCCACCGCCACCATATCCATGGCAAAGGCAATGCTTTGACCATGAAAATTTCCACCATGAAGGATTTTCTTCTTTTCCGCAAAGATAATAGGGTTGTCATTGACCGAGTTGGCCTCACATTCCACCACACCAGCGGCATAATCCACCGCTTCTTTGACCGGTGCTAAAATTTGTGGGGTACAGCGAATCGAATAGACATCTTGAACATTGACATTGGTCTCAAAAACAGGATGGCTGCTTTGCTCTTGCTTGCGGACGTTTTTACGCACGTCGCTACGCGGGGTGATATTACCGCTGCCGGCAACCAGATTTCGGAGGATTGCCGTAATGGCCTTTTGACCCGGATGAGGTTTGACGCGATGAAGATCTTCGTCAAAGGCATCATCAATACCCCCAAAAATCTCCATGGCAAAAGCGGTGGTCACGCAGGCTACATTGAGCAGCTTACGGGCGCCAAAAAGCGCAAAGGCGCCCAGACCAGTCATGGCAGCGGTTCCATTGATCAAAGCCAGTCCCTCTTTAAAACTCAATACAAACGGCTGCAACCCCGCTTGAGCCAAGGCAGACTTGGCGCTCATCAATCGGCCCTGATAATAGGACTCACCCTCTCCGATAATGGCCAACGCCAAGTGGGCCAAATGGATCAGATCTCCTGAAGCCCCGACGCTGCCGCATTCGGGGACATAGGGTGCGATACCGCTGTTAATCATATCACGCATTAAGAAAAGCAGGTCCACCCGAACACCCGAAAAACCTTTTAGTAATGTATTGAGGCGGATCAGCAAGATTGCCGTGGCGATGTAATGTTCAATGGGTGCTCCTAATCCTGCGGCATGGCTACGAATCAGGTTGTGTTGTAGAATCTCAATTTGATCCTCCTTGATGATTTTGTTACACATGGGTCCAAAAGAGGTGTTCACGCCGTAAATAATGTCATGTGCATTGATCTTGTTTTCCAAAAATTGTCTGGATGCACGGCAACGTTCTAAGGCATTTGAATCCAGCCGGATACTTTTGTCGCCGACTCCTACGGCAACAATATCATTGACGCTCAGGTCATCCCCTGTCAGAGTGATGCTGGATTGACTCTCTGTCATAATTGCACTTTCCATTTATGCGGTCGAAGACAGAATACCACGGGTTTACCCGTGGATGAATGAGCGCGACGGCGGTATAATGCCGCCATGGAATACATAAAGTCAGCTCATAGCATATATTATCTTCAGTACCACGTTGTT
>Ga0209457_1000181_pt1 | contig 19045 bp, 19 predicted proteins | sample WorMetHEROISLAND_5_FD_187410 | JGI IMG/M metagenome (GOLD analysis project Ga0209457, IMG submission 187410) | Marine gutless worms symbiont microbial communities from Max Planck institute for Marine Microbiology, Germany - Olavius sp. 5 HERON... ... | reverse complement strand
AGCTCGATATGATGCCCAAGGTCAGTCGATTCCGCTCTAGCTACAGGTTGTCGCGCAGGTTCGCTGTCGTATCCAAAGCGGACAGTTGATGTGCTACTAAACCGGGCAGTTCTATTTGTTGCCAACATGTCGGGCAGAGCTACCGAATGATAATCACTGCTTGGAACAAGCTGTTGGTAAGTAAGTCGGAAGCTTTTTTTTGCCGCCAATGAACACAAATCAACGCCAATCGGTCGAGATCGGCCCGCCACCAGCGACGCTTCCTAGCCCCCTGGAGCCTCCCTTAATTTAGACAGGAATTTCCGGATAAAACCTTTGGAAAAAAATCGTTAACTTCTATAAAGCCGCATGTCTACATCTATAACTATTTGCGGCCATTTTCGGCTGAAATTTCCATAAAACTCCTGCTCGCTCAAGGTTACCGGTAATCCGTACTCACAAACGGGTAACTGATGGCAGCTATTTCAGTCCCTCTCCGCGCTTAAGCGTCTGAAATCATCAAGCCATTGCTTTCTCTCGAATGATCATTCGGTAGCCCTGGATCTCCCCGACCGCAAGGACTGGCTTGGCAACTGGATTCCAAGCGCCATCCTCGAGGTTCGGATTCCGGTCGTCCGAACCGCTATCTCCCAGAACCGCGGCCCGAAACCCGCACCGATCGCTCCCGGCCTCCGTCGACGGATCGAACCTTCGGTAAACCTCATTGCCCGAAGGGAGTTGACAGCCGATCAAAAACCGTTACCCTGCAGCTGGTTGAGAGGCTTTATGGGGACTCGAAAAATTCCGTCTCCGGAATTTTTCGAGTCACGAGAACGTGATTTTTGCTTCGCTCCCGATTGCTCGATTCCCTGTGTGTTTGAAAACCGACGGGGCATCCTTGCTCTGCATAAGCACCTTGGATTTTTCAAGGTGCCCCGATGCCTCCGGACGCCGACCCACTATGACCAACCACGAAATCCGCCACGACTGGTCCCTCGACGAGATCGCCGCACTCCTCGACCGCCCCTTCAACGACCTGCTGTTTCAGGCCCAGTCCGTGCATCGGGTCTACTTCGACCCCAACCGGGTTCAGGTGAGCACCCTGCTCAGCATCAAGACCGGGGCCTGCCCGGAGGATTGCGGCTATTGCTCCCAGAGCGCGCAGCACGACACCGATCTTGAGCGGGAACGCCTGCTGCCGGTGGACGAGGTGCTGGAGGCCGCCCAGGCGGCCAAAGACAAGGGCGCCACCCGCTTCTGCATGGGTGCCGCTTGGCGCAATCCCACCGATCGCAACCTGGAGCAGGTCATCGCAATGATCGAGGGGGTGAGCGGCCTGGGCCTGGAGACCTGCGTCACCCTCGGTATGCTGACCGAGTCTCAGGCCCAGAGGCTGGCGGATGCCGGGCTAGATTACTACAACCACAACCTGGATACCTCACCGGAGTTCTTCGGCCAGGTCATCACCACCCACACCTACCAGGACCGCTTGCAGACCCTGGACCATATTCGACGGATGGGCATCCGAGTGTGCAGCGGCGGGATCCTGGGGATGGGCGAGTCTCGGCGCGACCGGGCATCCATGCTGCACCAGCTGGCTACCCTGCCCGAGCATCCGGAGTCGGTGCCTATCAACCTGCTGGTGCAGGTGGAAGGGACCCCGCTGTTCGGCACGGAAGAGCTGGACCCCTTCGAATTCGTACGCACTATCGCGGTGGCCCGCATCCTCATGCCCGCGGCCCATGTGCGGCTTTCGGCGGGTCGCTTGGATATGGGCGACGAGCTTCAGGCCTTGTGCTTCCTTGCCGGTGCCAGTTCCATGTTTTATGGCGAACGTCTCCTGACCACGCCGAATGTCGAAACGGCCAGCGACGAGCGGTTGTTCGAGCGGCTGGGCTTAGTATTCGAGACCGTCGATGCTAAGGAACGCACCACCCCCGGACCCTGCTCGCGGCAAGCCGCTTGATGCTAGCTCGACCAGATCTAACCGCGGAGCTGGACCGCTTACGGGCGGCCCGGCTCTATCGCACGCTGCGGCCGATCGAGAGCCCCCAGGGACCGCGGCCGCGGATCGATGGGCGGGAGCTGCTCGCTTTTTGCAGCAACGATTATCTGGGTCTAGCCAATCATCCGCAGGTAATCACCGCCTTCAAGCGGGGGGCGGATACCTATGGCGTCGGCAGTGGAGCCTCCCACCTGATTACCGGTCACAGTGTCGCCCATCAGGCCCTCGAAGGGGCGTTGGCGGAGCTCACCGGGTATCCGCGGGCCCTGCTTTTCTCTACCGGTTACATGGCTAATCTGGGGGTCATCTCCACCCTGGCGGGGCGTGGGGATTGGATCTGCGAAGACCGCTTGAACCATGCCTCCCTGCTGGACGGTGCCCAGCTCAGTCGAGCCCGGCTGTGCCGCTATGCCCATGGGGATCCACAGGCCCTGGCCCGGCTGTTGGATGGGGGTGGTAACGTCCGGCTGATCGCTACCGACGGGGTCTTCAGTATGGACGGGGACTTGGCGCCCCTGCCGGAGCTGGCCGCCCTGGCCCGGCGCGCGGAGGCTTGGCTGCTGGTGGACGATGCCCACGGCCTGGGGGTGTTGGGTGCAGAGGGCCGTGGCATCTTGGCCCATTTCGGTCTGGGGCCGGAGCAGGTCCCCATCCTGGTGGGCACCCTGGGCAAGGCCCTGGGCGTTGCGGGAGCCTTTGTCGCCGGGAGCCGGGAACTGATCGAGACCCTGATCCAGCGCGCCCGCAGCTACATCTTCACCACGGCACTGCCGCCGGCGGTGGCCGTGGCGGTCCGGGAGAGCCTGAGCATCGCCCGGCGCGACTCCTGGCGACGGGAACGATTGCAGGCGTTGATCCGGCGCTTCCGTGCCGGTGCCGCCGAGCTGGGCCTACCGCTCATAGACTCGTCGACGCCGATCCAGCTCCTCATCGCCGGTACGGTAGAGCAGGCCCTGTCCTGGAGCCGGGACCTGGAGACCCGGGGTATCCTGGTCAGCGCTATCCGACCGCCCACGGTGCCGGAGGGCTCATCCCGGCTGCGCGTCACCTTCTCCGCCGCCCACCAAGAAGAGGATGTCGATCGGCTGCTGGAGGCCCTGGGTCGCTTGAGGCCCGAGGGGGCCTAGCACCCGAGTCAACGGCGGTCTCATGAGCCGATCCGCATCACATCCGGGCTCAGAGTCGGACTTGGTCCTGATCCACGGTTGGGGCATGAATGAGGCCGTCTGGTCGGGGTTGCCGAGAGTTCTCACCGACCATCGGCAGCTGTGGCGGATCGAGCTGCCCGGCCACGGTGCCAGCCCCTTCGAGTCCCATCACAACGACCGGACCGCCTGGGTCGAGGCCTGTCTGGAGGTGGCCCCCGAGCGGGCGGTCTGGGTCGGCTGGTCCCTGGGCGGACTGCTAGCCCTGGAGGCGGCACTGCGAGCCCCGGAGCGGATCCGGGCCCTGATCCTGCTCACCGCCACGCCCCGCTTCGTCCGTACCCCGGACTGGCCAGCGGCCATAGATGCCCAGGTGTTGGTCCGGTTCCATGAGGAGCTGCTGGCTGATCCCGCGGGGACCTTACAACGCTTTCTGGCCCTACAGGTCAAGGGAAGTGAGGTGGCACGGGATACCCTACGGACCCTGCGCCGTGAGCTCGCCCGCCGCCCAGAGCCGGTCCCCGCCGCCCTGGCGGTAGGGCTCGACCTGCTGCGTACCTGTGACATGCGGGACCGGATCGACGTCATCGCTTGTCCGACCCTCTGGCTGTTCGGACAGCACGACACCTTGGTCCCGGCGGCGGTGAGTGCGGATATCGCAGGTCTGCTGCCCCAGGCCCGCTGTCAGGTCATCACCGGGGCCGCCCATGCACCCATCCTGTCCCATCCCGGGGCGACCGGAGGGGCTGCCGCACGTTTCCTGCGAGAAACGACATGCTGAATCTAGGTCCCATCGACAAGGACGCTGCCCGCCGCTCCTTCGATCAGGCCGCGGTGGACTACGACGCAGTGGCGGTGCTCCAACGCGAGATAGCCGACCGCCTGCTGGAACGCCTCGACTATATCCGCCTGGAGCCGCAGCTGGTGCTGGATTTGGGGGCCGGGACCGGTTACGCGATCCCAGGGCTACAAAGGCGCTTCGGCACCGCCCGCATCCTGGCCCTGGACTTTGCGCCGGCGATGCTCCGGTTGGCCCGGGAACAGGGGGATCGGCGCTCGCCTCCCCTGTGCGTCTGTGCCGACACGGAGGCCCTGCCGCTCTCGGACACCGGCGTGGACCTCATCTTCTCCAACGCTACCTTACAATGGTGCAACGACCTCCCGCAGACCTTCGGCGAGTGCCTACGAGTCCTGCGGCCCGGCGGCCTGCTGCTGTTCACCACCTTCGGGCCGGACACCCTATGGGAGCTGCGGGAGGCCTGGGCGACCGCCGATGATCACTCCCACGTCAGCCCCTTCCCGGACATGCACGATGTGGGCGATGCCCTGGTGCAGGCCCGATTCGCCGATCCCGTTATGGACACCGAGCGCTTGACCGTCACCTACGAGCGGGTACGGGACCTGATGCGGGACCTCAAGGTGCTGGGGGCGCACAATGCTACCAGCGCCCGCCCGCGCGGACTCACCGGCCACCGGCGCCTGATGGCGGTCGAGCAGGCCTACGAGACCCACCGTCAGGACGGACGTCTGCCGGCGAGCTATGAGGTCGTCTACGGGCTCGCCTGGGCCCCCGAGCAACGGTGCCTGGGAGACGATACCCTAGCCATCCCCGTCGAGACCCTCCGGCGGAGTGGCCTAAGACGGTCGTAGGGGAGCCGTGTCCGTCCGCACCATGAAGAAGCACTCATTTTCCGGATGAAAGGCGCCTTTATCACCGGCACGGACACCGACTGCGGCAAGACCGAGATCGCCCTTACGCTGCTGGAGGCCCTGGGACAGAGTGGCCGGACGGTGCTTGGCATGAAGCCCGTGGCCTCCGGATGTAAGCCCACGCCTGCGGGGCTACGCAACCGGGATGCCCGGCGACTCCGGACCCGGGGTAGCCACCCGGTACCCTACGATCTGGTCAACCCATATGCCTTCGAGCCCGCGATTGCTCCCCATATCGCTGCCGACTTGGCCGGTGTGGCGATCCGGTCGACGGTTATTAAAACCGCCGCGGAACGCCTAGCGGCCCAGTCCGACTGCTTGGTCGTCGAAGGCGTCGGCGGCTGGCGCGTGCCTCTCGGCCCTACCCTGGCGGTCAGCGACCTGCCATCGGCCCTGGACCTGCCGGTGATCCTGGTCTCCGGGATCCGGCTCGGCTGTATCAATCACAGCCTGCTGACGGTAGAGAGCATCCGGGCCTCCGGCGCTCGACTCGCCGGCTGGGTCGCTAACCGGATCGATCCGGACATGCCGTGCTACGATGAGAACTTGGCCACCCTGACCGGCCTGATCGATGCCCCTTGCCTAGGTCGGGTGCCCTGGATGAAGTCCCTCGATCCGCAAGGGATCGCCGGATGTCTGGATCTTGCGCCTTTGCTCGCGTGACGGCTCTTGTGGGTGCTGAATCAAGTGGGAGACCGAAAGGTCCACCCGAGCGGTTTCAGAACCTGTCTAAAAATTTATTAATAATGAAAACCCAACAAACAGCCATTTTATAGGGTGTCTGATGATTGCAGATTTGCCGGAGAAGCAAACGACTGGATGCAAAATAAACCTGTGTTTCGCTCGAAGTTGGTTTCCGTTCATAATCGTTACTCAATCGACGCTATCGACTCAGCCAGGCGAATGTTCTCTCGACCACCCAGTGGCGAGGTAAAACGTGGAAATCTCGCTGTCCTTTTTCCTTTCCAACAACTTCGAGCGGGCACTCGAATTGGGTCAAGACCCAGTTAGACAGGTCCGCACCCACCGGAATCGGTATGATCGCCCCAGATTTTTTTGACAGTGTGGAGGATTGAAAACAAGTTCGTAATGGCTTGACGAGCGGCTTTACCGTCAAACACATTGGCGGCGTTTACCCGAACGATGAGCACGCAACCGATTGTATCGACAACGATAGGACGTTTTCTGCTCTTAACGGGTTTGCCCACATCAAATCCCGATTCTACATAGGATTCCGGGGTTCCCTTGACACTTTGACTATCAATAATTGCTCCCGTTAGATCTGGCTTTCAGTCTTTTTTTTGGCGTAACTGCTGACGAAGCACCGTATTGACTTTCTCTGGCAAACGATTATCTGTCCACTTATTATAGTAGTAATTAACGAGCTTGTTAGGGAGGGAAGTCTTTTGGTAGATACCGCCAGGGGTAACCTGTTTCATCCAAATAAAAAATGGCATTTAGGAGTTCGCGAAGATCACTTTTTCGTAGGCGTCCGATGGTATAGGATTCCAATTCGTTGATGATGGACTCAAGGATTTCCTCTTCTTCGTCAGTGAGGTCACTCGGATACCTGACAGCCGATTGAATCTTTTCTTCAGTCCTAAGAAAACTCCGGGACTAACTTTCTAGACAGACTCTCATTGATCTCTATTCGGTTGAAGACGGCATCGGGATGAGGCCACATCAAGACGGTCAAGGTGCCCGTGCGGGCTAAGGATGTCCCGCCATGTTTCAAGGCTCCCATCACAGGGGTTGACCGGAATGCGCTACGGAACAATGCCGTCCTGGCTGCTCGGTGTTCTGCTGACACTTGGCCCGATCCTGATCCTAGGCGCCAATCCGGCCATCGCCGGTCCGGACAAGACCCTCGCCCATGTCCTACAGCTGCCCAAGGCGAGCCTGCTAGTCGAAGCGCAAGGCCGCTTGGTCATCAGCCGCTATCCGGACCGGGCCATAGTGCCGGCCTCGACCATCAAGGTCCTCACCGCCCTCGCGGCTATCCGGCACTGGGGCCCTGGACCACCGTTTTCATACGGACTTTTACCTCGGCCGTGACCACCGACTCTGGGTCGAGGGTTACGGCGATCCCTATCTGGTCTCCGAGGAGCTGGACCACATGGTTGCCGCACTCGGGGCGCAGGGACTCCGCAAAATCGCGGGGATCGGCCTGGACGACAGCTACTTCGATCCGGCCCTGACGATCAGCGGGCGCTCGACGAGCAATAACCCCTATGATGCGCCGGTGACCGCGCTGGCGGCCAACTTCAACACCGTCAACTTCATCAAGCAGGGTAAGCAGATCCGCAGTGCGGAGACCCAAACCCCTCTGACACCAATGGCACGCCAGCTCGGACAGGGGCTGGGGGCCGGTAAGCACCGGGTCAATCTCGGGCAACGGAGCAAGGCGGTACGCTACTTCGGCGAACTCCTGAGCGCCAAGCTACAACAGGCCGGGGTCTTCGTAGACAGTGATGCGCGTATCGGCTCCGTGCCAACGGAGGCAAGACGGATCTACCGCCACCAAAACAGCCAGGATCTGCGGTCCATGCTCACAGCCATGCTCGAATATTCCAACAACTTCATCGCTAACACCCTGTTCCTAAAGCTGGCGGACCGCGACGACGGCCGCACACTCAACATGCCTCGAGCACGAAAGGCCTTCACTCGTTGGGTGGACCGGACTTTCGGTTAGAATCATTACCGCATCGAAGACGGTGCCGGGCTCTCCCGCGGTAACCGCCTGAACGCCCGTCAGCTGTTGGAGGTGGTGAAGGCCTTCGCCCCGCACCGGGAGCTCCTGCCGCAAGAAAACCCGCGGGTGCGGGCCAAGACCGGCACCCTGAGTGGGATGAGCTGTTATGCGAGGTTCGTCCGGTGTGCCGGACGCTGGGAACCCTTCAGCCGGCTCATCGACCAATCCGTGCCCTACGACCTTCGCCTGCGGGTGACCGACGCCCTGGCTAAGACCCCGGATCTCGGCTGGTTGTGTCCGGCTGGAAGCTGCTGAGCGACAAAGGTAGGGGTGTCCCGCACCTGTACGTGAGGATTCCAACCATGGCAGTCTACAAGGCCCTCCGCATCCGCAATGACGACCACGGCTATCGGGCCGGGATTGAGGAGCTTCCGGTCACCACTCCCGACACGGGTCAGGTGCTGATCCGGGTCGCCTATTCCGGCGTGAACTATAAGGATGCCCTGGCCGCTACCGGCCAGGGCAGAATTCTCAAGGCCTTTCCTCTGGTGGGCGGTATCGATGCCTCCGGAATCGTCGAGACATCCGCTGACAGGCGTTTTACGCCGGGTGACCCGGTGCTGGTCACGGGCTACGGCCTGAGTTACGACCACGATGGGGGATATGCGCAGTACCTACGGGTACCGGGCGATTGGGTGATCCCCATGCCTCCGGGGCTGGACCCACGCAACGCCATGATCCTAGGGACTGCCGGCTTCACCGCGGCCCTGGCGATCCACCGCATGCTGGTCAATGAGCAAAGGTCGGAGCTGGGCCCGGTGTTGGTCACCGGTGCCACCGGGGGCGTCGGCTCGATCGCCGTCGATATGCTCAGGTCTTTGGGTTTTCAGCCGGCGGCCGTATCCGGTAAACCGGAGCATTCCGGTTGGCTGCGGGAGTTGGGTGCGGTGCAGGTCTTGGGGCGCGACGAGATACCCGGTGGGAAGCATCCCTTGGAGCGGGCCGTCTGGGGCGGTGCCTTGGACAGTGTGGGCGGCAAGATGCTGGCTCGGATTCTAGGTACCACCAAGCCGGGGGGTAATATCGCGAGTATCGGGTTGGCCGGTGGCTCCCGGCTCGAAACGACCGTCATGCCTTTCATCCTGCGCGGGGTGAGCCTGCTCGGCATCAATTCCGTCACTGTCCCCCACCAGCTGCGCACCCGGCTTTGGGCCCGGCTGGCGACGGATTGGCGACCACCTCACTTGGAGCAACTGCTGACCGCCACTGTCGGTCCGGAAGGGCTCCCCGATGTATTCGAGACTATGCTGGCGGGAGAGACCCACGGACGGGTGCTGGTGGATCTCGACGCTTTCTGAGAGTAGGGGCGATTCATGAATCGCCCCTACTCCCCCTCTCCCACCAGGGGCTCATAGCCACCAACGGGTCGGCATGGTGGAGTTAAGTATGTGCCCGGACCAAGCCTTTCGGGGACGGCTCAATCGTGGGTGATAGTGCGGTGATCGTGATCCTATCGAAGAGCCAAGATTCGGCCGGAAATCTACCGCTAGGAATCGAGCGTCATCACTTTTTGCAAGGCTTCGTTCAGGAGTGAACGGGTGGCCTCCAAACCTTGACGCACTTCCTCCAGAGCCTGCGCCAGGACCGGATCGGCTTCCGCCAGCAGGTTTGGAGGCGGTTCATTCTCACCGTCTGCAATCCCGCTCCGGCCATCGCTCGGTATCCCGATCGCTTGCAGGTCGGTGGATTTGAGTTGTTTGAGATGGATGCCGCGTACCATGGTGTCGTGAGCTGGCTGGAAATTCGTATGGGCCGTGGGGGCAATCCGGGGTTCGGTGCCGTTCGAGGGATCCTTGAGATTGGGGACCTTGAAAATTGCATCCCTGCAATTTTCCAAGCCGCAAAGCGGGAACGCGGTTTTCGCTCCGGCTTGGCCTTTCTCAGGGTCCCCTCGAGGCAAAGCGGCAGGTACGGGCAGCCCACCGGGGGGCTCATGAGGACGGCTTGAAAAATCCAAGATCCCCACGGATCATATCAGGCGCCGGTGTGTTTGCGAATGGTCGCGACGACGGCCTCGCTGGAAGTGGCCGTGACGTCCAGGAGCAGGCCTTTTTCCTTGTAAAAACCGACCAGAGGAGCGGTTTTCTCGTTGTAGACATCGAGTCGATTGGAGATCGCCTCTTCGGTCTCGTCGTCGCGCTGCACGACCTTGCCCTGACACTTATCGCAGACTCCCTCTATCTTGGTGGGTGCCGACTTGACGTTATAGATGGCACCGCAGTCGACGCAGGTCCGGCGGGTCGTAAGACGGTCCAGGATTACGTCCCGCGGTACGTCCAGGTTCACAGCTGCGTCCAACTCGATGCCCAGGTCTGCCAGTAGAGTCTCGAGCTGCTCGGCTTGGGGGATGGTGCGCGGGAAACCATCGAGGAGGAAGCCGGCTTGGCAATCATCCTCCTTCAGGCGTTCCTTCATGATCCCCATGATGAGCTCATCCGGAACGAGGTCACCGGCATCCATGAAGGTCTTTGCCTGCCTGCCAAGCTCCGTGCCATCCTTAACCGCTGCCCGCAGAATGTCGCCGGTAGATATCTGCACCGAGCCGTCGACGGCGGTGAGCATTTTGGCTACGGTACCTTTGCCCGCGCCAGGAGCACCTAAAAGAATCAGCCTCATTGTCGTATCCTCCGAATAAATTGGTTTTGAGATATTGTTCGACCTGTGGCGACCTTGAATTTTTCAAGATGCCCTTCAATCGGATAATCGACTGAAAATAAAGAGATCTTGAAAAATCCCAGGGATGGAATTTTTCTACGAATTCCCTACGGTGATTAAGCATTTTCGCCTTTTTCGATGACCGGAATCAAGGCCAAGCATACCTGGGCCAAGCGAGCATAGGGAGTTTTTCGATGAGGTCAGTATGTCTCGAGCTTTATCGAGACGCCCTTCAGCGTGCAACCGGGTAGCCGTCGATTCCGCTCAGGTGCAGCAGGGAGGTGGCGATCGCGGCACCGAGGCGATCCGCCACGTGCTCGAACAGGTCTTTCTCGCTGCTGTATTCGACGATCTTCTCCGTTCCGATCAGCTCGCGCGCCACGTAGTGGCTATCGCCGAGCCCGTCGGCCAATCCGAGTGCCACGCTCTCCTCACCGCTCCAGAAGAGACCGCTGAACAGCTCGTCACCGCCCTTGAGACGTTCTCCCCTCCCGGTCCGGACGACGTCGATGAATTGTCGGTGCAACTTATCGAGGATGCCCTGGAGGAATAGTCGCTGTTTTTCCGGCAAGGGCGAGAAGGGATCCAGGATGCCCTTGTTCTGTCCCGCCGCCAACAAACGCCGCTCGATGCCTAGCTCCTGCAAGGCTTCGACGAAGCCGAAGGCATCGATACGTATGCCGATGGACCCGATCAGGCTGGCCTTGTCCACATAGATTTCGTCGGCGGCAGCGGCGATGTAGTAGCCCCCCGAAGTACATAGATCCGCCGCTACCGCATAGACGGGTATGGTCGGATGCTTCGCCCGCAGCCGCCGGATCTCGTCATTGATGTAACCGGCTTGTACCGGGCTGCCGCCGGGGCTGTTGATGTGCAGGATGACGCCCTTGATGTGATCGTTCTCATAGGCTTGGCGTAAGGCGGCGATGACACGGTCCGCACCGGCGTCGGTCCGAGGGGCGATGAGCCCCTTTACTTCCACCAACGCGGTATGTTCCTCGTCGAAAGAGGCGCTCGTGACCAAGTCGTCGGGCCGGAACAGCACCAGCAAGGCGATCAGGTAGACGAATGTCAAGAGCTTGAAGAAAATACCCCAGCGACGACTCCGCTTGCGCTCCGCAAGGTGGTCCAGCACGACCCGGTTCACCAACGCCTGCTCCCAGCCCTTCTCCCCCGGGGTAGGCATGGTTTTGCGCCGCATCATAACTATTCAGGACCTCTTTCTAAACAGTAGGCTACGCGCGTACCCATGGAACCATGCCTGAACCGCACGCCCTAACCCATTCTCCAGAAAGCCCTGACGACGAGCTTAAGCGGCTGCATGAACGGGTTGCAGAGCAGGCTGCGATCATTGAGGGGAAAACTGCGATCATTGAGCAGATGCATGAGCGCATTCAGGAACTTGAAGCACGTCTGGCTAAGGATAGCCACAACTCCAGCCGGCCACCATCCTCAGACTCTCCGTTCAAGAAGCCACTACCACGTTCGCGGCGCCAACCCAGCGGGCGCAAGCCCAGTGGACAACCGGGGCGGCGCGGCGTCACCCGCTCCCTGGTCGATGCCCCCCGATCAGTGCGTGATCATCCCGCTGCCGGGGACCTTGTGCGGGGGCGCGCGCGGCGGCACCGAGATCGCCACTACGGTGCTCGTAGAGCGATACCAAGTGGTCGAAGTGGTGATCCAACGTGAGGTCATGGAGTACCGCATTGTCAGCGGGACTTGTGTCTGCGGGCGCACGCAACGCAGCATATTTCCCGCGGGGATCGAGGCACCGGTGCAATACGGACCGAGCGGGTACGGCCTTTGCGGTGTACATGACTCAATATCAGCTGCTGCCCTACCAGCGCACTGCCGGGGTGCTCAAGAGCTGGCCGGCCTAGCGATCTCACCGGGTACCCTCCAGCGCGCCGTACGGGTGGCCGCCACCCGCCTGGAGGCGCCAGTCACCGTTATTCGCGACGCACTCGTCGCGGCGCCAGTGGCCCATGCCGATGAAACCAGCCGACGCGTGAACGGCACTCTGTACTGGCTGCATATGCTCAGCACCGACCAGCTTACAGCCTACTTCCCTCATCCCAAACGCGGGGCCGAGGCCCTAGATACGTTCGGCCTATTGTCCCAATTCGTGGGCGTACTGGCGCATGACCACGGGTCAGCCTACGAGCGCTACCAAGGTCTGCATACCTTCTGCAATGCCCATCATCGGCGCAAGTTGATCGCTATCGCTGAGAAGTCCCCAAGCCAACCGTGGGCAACCAATCAAGCCAATGCCGTGGTCGGCGAGGACCAGGACCAGGACCTTGAGACGCTGCCCGCCAGCAACAGCGAGCACTTGCGGACCCGCTACGACACCATCCTCAGCAAAGCCGAAGCCGGCAATTCTCCCCGTCCCCACACCCGCGGGCGGGTCAAACAATCTCCGGTCTGCAACCTCATTCGGCGGCTACGCAAGCGCCGCAACGAGATCCTACGCTTCCTCACCGACCTGCGCGTTCCCTTCGACAACAACCAGGCTGAACGCGACCTGTGCATGCCCAAGCTCAAGCAGAAAGCCTCTGGCTGCTTCCGCTCCGATACCCGGCGGGGACTTTGCCATCATCCGCTCCTAACCTCTACAACTCTCCGCAAACAATCCGACGATATTTTCAACTCGCTCATCCTGACCTTCCAGGGCCGCCCCCCAATGCCCCAATTGGAGCAGCTGAATAGTTATGCCATACCCGGAATTTCCAGCTCATACCGCCTTCACCCGTTCGAACCAGGAGCGCATATCGGGAAGCGTCTCCAAGCAATCCAAAGGCCCTTGCGCGAGCAACCGCTCCCGGCCGTGGACCCCATGGCAGATCGCCAAGGCGCTGGTACCGGCATTGTGCGCCATCCGCATGTCGTATTCGGTATCCCCCACCATCAGGGTCTCCGTGCCGATGGTACCGAGTTCGTCCATGATCTGCCGCAGCATTTCCGGATTGGGTTTGGAGTGGGCCTCGTCAACGCATCGAGTGGCATGAAAATGGTCGGTCAGACCGGTCTCGTCGAGGGCGGAATCCAGGCCCCGGCGGCTCTTGCTAGTGGCCACGGCCAATAGGAAACCTCGTTGCAACAACCAGTCTATCAACCTCCGGGCACCCGGGAACAAGCGCGAGGAAATCCTGTCGGTGCTGCAGTAGTGGAACCGATAGCGGTCGGCAACTCGGCTCCTTTGTACGGCATCGGCGGCGGGCCACAGCTCGGCTATGGCCTCGGTGAGGCCGAGCCCGATGATATTGCGTACGGCTTCCCGGTCGGGAGGGGGTTTACCGATGTCTTCGAAGGCAGCCTGCATGCTGGCCACGATCTCGGCTTCCGAGTCCATGAGGGTTCCGTCCCAATCGAATACGATCAACTTGAAGCCCATCGCTTTTCTCTCAGCGCATTGATCACGGCCTCAAGCTCCTGCGGCAAGGGAGCCTCGATGACTAACGGCCGATCCCGGTAGCTCAGAGGTACGACCAGGGCGGAGGCGTGCAAGAACAGGCGGTCGAGGCTTAGTCTGCGCAGGCGACGGTTGGCCTTGGCATCGCCATACTTCTCGTCGCCGGCCACCGGTGCTCCCAGATGGGCCGCATGCACGCGAATCTGGTGGGTACGCCCGGTCACCAGCTCTACCTCGGCCAGAGTAAAGTCTCCGAGCCGGCACCGGGACCGAAACAAGGTACGTGCCGGCTTGCCTGCTCGCGGATCAATGCGGACTACCCGTTCTCCGCTGCGTAGCCGGTTTTTGCTCAGGGGGGCATCGACCCACTGATCCCGGTGAGCCAAGTGGCCGGCAAGCAGGGCTAGGTAACATTTTTTCATGGCGCGATCACGGATCAGGCAATGCAACTCGTGCAGGATACTACGACGCTTACCAAGCAAAAGACAGCCCGAGGTCTCACGGTCGAGACGATGCACCAGCTCCAGCTCCGGAAGCTCGGGGCACAGGGCTCGCATCGCCTCGATCAGTCCCCAGCTCAGACCGCTTCCTCCATGCACCGCCATCCCCGACGGCTTGTTCAAGGCGATGAGGCGTTCGTCCTCGTAGAGTACTGTCGATAACAGATGTCGCAATCGATCCTGCGGCGGGCGCCCGGGAGTGGCCGACAGCCCTATGCGTAGAGGAGGAATGCGCACCAAGTCGCCTTGTTGCAGACGGTAGCTCGGCTTTACCCGCCCCTTGTTGACCCGCACCTCGCCGCGTCGCAGTATTCGGTACAAGCGACTAGGCGGCACCCCTTTAGCGTGGGTCATCAGAAAATTATCGATGCGTTGTCCAACCCGGGTATCGTCGATCCGGACCAGCTCTACGGCACCACGGACAGACCCAGACGTTATCGACATGGGGGATAGCTCCTCAGGTACCGGCCGCGCGACCTTTTCCCACCCATGAACGAGTCCGAATGTGAAGGGCAGGAACAAGTCGCTTCAGGGTTATCGGTCAGGTAATCCATTAGGGTCTCGTACCTCGATTCAATCACCGTCTTGTCGCCGATAGCCGGTGGAGACATTGGAAAAATCGCGTCCCTACCAGCCTCCGGCACAGGCGTTCGAGCCGCAAGGACGCAAAGGAGATGAAAGTTTTAGAGCTTCCTGGCCCCTTGCCACCCTGGCCGCGATTCGTGTATTATTCAATCCTTCCCGGGGATCTCGAAAGACTCTGTACCTGGAGTTTTTTCGGTGGCGGAGCCCAAATGCGGTATCGGCTCCGTCTCCTAATTCCGAATCGGTTGCCCGATCGAGGGGTCCCTTGGATTTTTCGAATGCCCTGCTCGTGATTTTGGTCGAACAGAAAAGGCCCGGGAGCAACGGATCATGAGGACTGAGAGTGCCAAACCTGCGGAAGTCTGCCGCGACTGGTACCTAGTCGATGCGCAAGGCAAAACCTTAGGTAGGCTTGCCTCGGGGCTGGCACGGCGCTTGCGTGGCAAGCACAAGGTGCAATATACGCCCCACGTGGACACCGGCGACTACATCATCGTCGTCAATGCCGAAAAGGTACGGGTAACCGGCAATAAGCTCCAGGGCAAGCTATACCGTCATCACACGGGTTACATCGGAAATCTCAAGTCCATCAGCCTGGAAAAGCTGCTCGCCAAGGCCCCGGAGCGTGTGATTGCCCATGCCGTCAAAGGCATGCTCCCGCGCAACCCGCTGGGCCGTGCCATGCTAAAAAAACTGCATATATACGCCGGCCCCCAACACCGCCATCAGGCTCAACAGCCCCAGCTCCTCGATATCTGAGCACAAGAAGTCAGTCCATGTCGGATTCCAACTATGCAACTGGGCGTCGAAAAAGTTCCTCGGCTCGCGTCTTCCTGACCACCGGCTCAGGTGACATCACGGTCAACGGCCGATCCCTGGATAAATTCTTTGGTCGAGAGACGGCGCGCATGATCGTGCGCCAACCGCTGGCAACCGTCTCGATGCTAGACCGTCTCGATCTCCGCGTTACCGTCACCGGGGGTGGCACGTCCGGGCAGGCTGGTGCGATACGTCATGGCATTGCCCGCGCTCTGGTCGATTACGATGAGGAGCTACGTCGCCCCCTGCGTCAGGCCGGTTTTCTGACGCGCGACGCCCGCGAGGTGGAGCGCAAAAAGGTGGGGTTGCACAAGGCGCGTAAGCGGCCACAGTACTCGAAGCGATAATAGGGTCGGGCCTCGACATCGCGGCTCGACACCACAAGGCATACGGGTATCTTGAATTTTTCCCGGAGCGTCGCCCTTTTTTGCGAAACCCGAAATGGGGTCCGTCCGGTTTCGGGTGCAAAAAAATCAGGCGACGGCGGCCATGGCCTTCGGCGGTCTACGTCCGTCCTGCGTCCGTCCCGGCGCGCGCTCTGCGCTGCACTCCGACGAGACGAAACGCCCGGCCCACGGCTACACGGGGGGGCTTCGCACTCCGCTCGTCGCTTACGCTCCCTCGCGTTCCTGTGCTCCTCCAAGGTGTCCTAATATTCCACTGGGGGATCGTCTAGCGGCAGGACTACGGACTCTGACTCCGTCAACCTAGGTTCGAATCCTAGTCCCCCAGCCAGCCATAAGATTAAGGGCACCTTGAGTTTTTCAAGGCGCCCTTATTTTTTCAAGCTCTCCCTTCCCGGTCGTATGGAGTTTGCTGTGATTCTCTCCGCCGACTGTTGGAGAGCAGGATTCGGGCTCTCTCCTCGGCCGCATTGTTTTAAAAAAACAACAAATCGATTTTGTGCGTTTTCCCCAAAAAAGAGGTTGCGCGATGCTGTTTCGGGGTCTATGATTAGTCTCCGTAAGACGCCATCGCGTTCGCATTTTTGCCTATTAACAACAGTAGCAACCGTGGAGAATCCCATGCAGAAAAAGCTTCTCTCTCTAGCAGTCGCCGCCGCTGTCACGGCGCCGACGGCAGTCTTGGCCGATGCCACACTCTACGGCAGGGCCCATGTGAGTATCGATTACTTCGATATCAAAAGCGATGTGGGTGAACGACAGTTCAAAGGCTGGGCCCTGAGTAAGGGACCGGAAGGTAAAGGCAACTCCCGCGCCAGCCGCATCGGTCTCAAGGGCTCCGAGGACCTCGACGGTGGCCTGAAGGCTATCTACCAAGTCGAGCTTGATGTGCCGCTGACCAACGAGAGAGACAACCATATCGCTAACGATGAAGCAAATAGCGCAATCAAGATGCGCAACAGCTATGTCGGCTTGAAAGGCGGCTTCGGTACCTTCCTCGTTGGTCGCCACGACACCCCGCTCAAGACCTCCACCGCCAAGCTAGAGCTGTTCGACGATACCGTGGCCGACTATAAAGGTACCGTCGGTTTCGAAGATCTCCGTTTCGACAGTACCATCCTCTATGTCAGCCCCGATTTTGCCGGCTTCAAGTTTACCGGTGCTATCATGCCTGGCGGTGGGAGCGTACTCTCCATGAACAACAACCCCAGCGCCAACAACAACGCCGATGGTCTGACCGAGGGTTATTCCCTCTCCACCATTTACGAGAATGGCCCTTGGTTCGGCAGTCTCGCCTATGAGTCCCGGGGCAGCGAGTTCGGCAGGACCAGTACCAATGTAACGCCCGAGGACTTCAAGCTGTGGCGCGTCGGATTGGGTATCCGGGACTGGATGGGCTTGACCCTGAGTGGCATCTACGAGAAGTGGACGGACTTCGAATTCAGAGAAGACAATGAGGCCGATCTGTGGCAGATCCAGGCCGGTTATACCATGGGCAATAGTATGCTCAAGGCCATGTATGGTCAGCAAGACCGGGATAAGACCGATACCGAGGATAGGACGACCTGGGCCATCGGCATCGATCACGACTTCACCAAGCGTACCAAGGCTTACGCCCTGTACACCGAAGTCGATTATGACATGAGGAATCGCGAAGCCAATGACTGGCAAGGCTTCTCGCTCGGCATGATCCACAAGTTCTGAGCCACAGCTCGTTCCAAGGTAAAAAAGCGGGGCCTTCGGGCCCCGCTTTTTTTTGGCTCTATTGAAGGCAGGGTCTCGTTTTGGGTATGAAACTGAAGGGATGAAACTTTTGCCCCATACCCAAGGCAGCCCCGCCGATGAAATCTTACACGATTACGGTCGCCGCGTTCGCGCATTACGCGGAGCCCCAGCGCACTTTGAACAGCTGCTCGGTAGGCTCACGCATGAGGCAACCCAGCGGGTAACCCACGGTGAATTGGAGGCTATGGTGTAAGCCGCAGGGAGTGAGTTGTTGCGTCGGATGATCCAGGGGTATTTCGACCAGCGGGGTGCCGAGGAGCCCATCCACGCGCGCGTGATGGGAGAGGATGGGATCATCGTGAGAACCCACCGGCGTGAAGGCGGCAAACGGAATCTAGAGCCCCGCTTTGGGGAGGTGGCCATCACCCGCCGTGGCTATGGGGGGCGAGGTGTGAAGAGTGTCTTTCCCCTAGATGCAAAGCTGAACCTACCACCAGACCAGTACTCGCATGGACGGCGAGAAGTCCTTGTGGAACAGATTGTTCGCGGATCATTCGATGAGGCGGTGGGGCAGTTGGAAGGTTCGGATGGTGGGCAGATAGCGGAGCGGCAAGCCGAGGAGGTAGCCGTGCACCTGAGCCAGGACTTCGATACCTTTTATGATCAGGCGCGAGCATGGCCCCAAATGGCTCAGGATGAGGGCACGCTTCTGTGATCAGCGCCGATGGTTAAGGGTATCGTGATGCATCCCAAGGGTCTGCGCGAAGCCACTCGTAGGGCCATGGAGCGAGAGAAGCACAAACAACACATACGGCTCCGTTCCGGGGAGAAGAAGGACCGCAAGCGGATGGCCACGGTGGTCTCAGTCTACGAGGTCGATCCCTATCCGCGCACCGCCAAGTCGATCCTGGGTCTTGAACAACCGCCCGAGCGGAAACGGCCGCGACCAGAGAACAAACGCACCTGGGCCCGGGTGGAGGCCGATCAAGGGACGGTGATTGAGCAAGCCTGTGCCGAAGCCGCGCGCCGTGATCCTGACCAGCAGATGCGCTGGGTGGTGTTGACCGATGGCCAGCCAGACCTGCTGCGCAAGTCTCGGCCGTCGCCAAGCGCTAGCCGGTCGATCCCGTGGTGGCCCAGGATTTTGTCCATGTCCTCGAATACCTCTGGAAGGCCGCCTATGTGCTACACCCCGAGGTCGCTGAAGAACGCGAAAGCTGGGTGATCTGTTGGCAACAAATAGAACTGCCCGGTTTAGTAGCACATCAACTGTCCGCTTTGGATACGACAGCGAACCTGCGCGACAACCTGTAGCTAGAGCGGAATCGACTGACCTTGGGCATCATATCGAGCT
>Ga0209457_1000180_pt1 | contig 19136 bp, 16 predicted proteins | sample WorMetHEROISLAND_5_FD_187410 | JGI IMG/M metagenome (GOLD analysis project Ga0209457, IMG submission 187410) | Marine gutless worms symbiont microbial communities from Max Planck institute for Marine Microbiology, Germany - Olavius sp. 5 HERON... ... | reverse complement strand
GACGGCCCAAGTGACCGACACGGCCAAGGTGCTGGCCGGCTATCGGCTCACCACTGATGAGACGGTGACCAAGCAGGTGGCCGTCGGCGGCCCCGGCAACCTGGCCTTCGACTTCGGCTACGAGCCGTCCGCTCCGCCGCCGCCGCCTCCTCCTCCGCCGCCGCCTTCTCCTCCTCCTCCTCCTCCCACGGGGTCGATCGGCGATCTGGTGTGGGTGGACGCCGGCCTGAGGCGGCTGCCCGGCGGCGACCGGCTGGAGAGGTACGAGGGCCCCGACAGGTACGCGACGGGGGTCGACATCTCGAAGAAGACGTTCCCGCCGAGCGTCGACGTGGTCTATGTGGCCACGGGCGCGAACTTCCCGGACGCCTTGGCGGGGGCCGCCGCCTCGGGCGGCCGGGGGCCGATCCTCCTTGTGACCAAGGTCTCGATCCCCGGCGGGGTGGTCTCGGAGCTGAGGAGGCTGAGGCCCAAGCGGATCGTGGTCCTGGGCGGCCCCGCGGCGGTCTCAGACGAGGTGCTGTCGAAGCTGTCCGCCTACGCGCCGGGGGAGGCGACCCGCCAGTCGGGCCCGGACCGCTACCGGACGGCGACCGACATCTCAGCGAAGCACTTCAGCAAGCCCGGCGTGCCCGTGGCGTTCGTGGCGACCGGCGAGGACTTCCCCGACGCCCTTACGGGCGGCCCGGCAGCGACGGAGCTGGGGGGGCCGATCCTCCTCACCAGGAAGGACAAGCTGCCCCCCGCCACAGTCTCGGAGCTGAGGAGGTTGAGGCCTGAGCGTATAGTGGTGCTGGGCGGGACGGGCGTCGTGTCGGCGGCGGTTGAGTCGGAGTTGGGCGAGTTCGCTCCGGGGAAGGTGACCCGCCTGGCCGGCGCCGACCGGTATCAGACCGGGGCCGCCATCTCGAAGGCCGTGTTCAAGCCCGGCGCGCCTGTGGTGTTCATAGCGACGGGCCTCAACTTCCCCGACGCTCTCGCCGGCGGCGCCGCCGGGGGGTTCGAGGACGGCCCGGTCTTGCTGGTGAGCGGGTCGGGTGTCCCGCCTGCGACGGCCTCGGAGTTGAGGCGGTTGCAGCCAAAGCGGATCGTCGTCTTGGGCGGGGTGGGGGCGGTGCCGGAGTCGGTGATGAACGCACTAGCCGCCTACGTCCGCTGAAACGTGACCTGAGCCCAAGAAGAGGTGTGGTCGCGGAATCAGTCGATGTGCTGCGCGGGCGCGGTCGGGCCTATCGGCTATCGATCAGGTCGGCGATGCGCTTGACGCCGCGCTCGATGTCCGCTTCTCCGAGGGCGTAGGACAAGCGAAGGAAGCCCGGGGCGCCGAAGGACTCGCCGGGCACGACAGCCACCCCGGCCTGCTCGAGGATGTCTTGGGCCAGGGCGGCGGAGGAGGTGCGCTCGGCGCCCAACGCTCCGCGCACCTCTGGGAACAAGTAGAACGCACCATCCGGTTTGGCGCAGTCGAAGCCTTCGATCGCGGACACAAGGGAGTGCATCAGCTCGCGGCGGCTCGCGAAGGCCGCTCGCATGTCCTCGACCGTCCCCTGGTCGCCGGTGAGAGCCGCCAGGGCCGCATGCTGAGAGATGTTCGACACATTCGACGTCGCGTGAGATTGCAGTCGGGCTGCGGCGCCGATCACGTCCTCGGGACCGACCATCCAGCCCAACCGCCAACCCGTCATGGCGAACGATTTGGACACGCCGTTGATGATGACCCACTTCTCCAGCCCGGGAGTGACGCTCACGATGGAGGGGGCGGTCCCGCTCGGGTAGACGAGACGCTGGTAGATCTCGTCGGCGATCACCCACACGTCGTTGTCGCGGGCCCACTCGCCGATCGCCCGAGCCTCGTCGGCGGTGTACACGGCGCCTGTCGGGTTGGACGGGGAGACGAAGACGAGGGCTTTGGTCCTCTCCGTCCGCGCTGCCTCAAGATCGTCGGCCGAGACTTTGAAACCGCTCCCGGGCGCGGGCTCGACCGGGACCGGCTCGCCGTCGGCGAGGCCGACGCCCGCCGGGTAGGTGACCCAGTAGGGGGCGGGGAGGAGAACCTCGTCGCCCGGGTCGATGAGGGCGACGAAACTCTGGTACACCGCCTGCTTGGCGCCGTTTGTGACGACCACCTGGGAGGCGTCTACTTGGGCGCCGGAGTGCTCGGCCGTGTAGGCGGCCACCGCCTCGCGCAAAGGGGCCAAACCCGGGTTCGCCGAGTAGCGGTGGTTCGCCGGGTCGCGGGCGGCGTGTGTAGCCGCCTCCACGACATGCTCCGGAGTGGCGAAGTCCGGCTCGCCCATGCTGAATGAGATGATGTCGCGGCCTTCGGCGCGCAACTGTCGGGCTCGGGCGCCCATCGCCATGGTCGCCGACCCGGGCAACGCGGACAGCCGCTTGGATACTCGGTTCATAGAGGTGAGGGTAGTCGCCTTTTCAGTGTCTTCGGCGGGAGACCACTCGTCCGCGCTCGTCGAGCAACAAGGCGATGTCTCCGGTGTTGTTCCAGACAGCCACGCCGCCTGGGCTCCAGCCCGGGTCGGCGCTGGTGACGGTCATCGACTCGTTGGGCGCCAGCCTCGCGCCTTTGGGGAAACCGTAACGGTTGAGCGACGAACCGTCGCGCAGGGTCCAGCCGGTCATGCCTACCGCTGCGGACCCCCGATTTGCGATCGTCACCCGCTCGGCCTCAACGGCTTCCTCGTCGGATCCCCTCGGATCGTGCTCGACGAAGACGATCTCCACGGGAGGCGCAGGCGCCTGCGAACCCAGACGTCGGGCGCCCACAACCCCGCCCCGCTTCGCCACGCGGTGTTCTCCGCCTCAAGCAGCTTCGCCTCGTGTCGGTCTCCGTCGCCCGGCGTCGCGAGGGCCAGGCCCCTGGCCACCATCTCGGCGTTGACGTGCAGTTCGCCGACATAGACATGCGCCAACACCCGCCCGAACCGGTCGGCGCCGCTCCGTTCGAGTGCAGGCGCATCTTCCTTCAGAATGCGGGTCAGGCGCCTGGTCGCCTCGTCGTGGAAGCACTCGCTGGCCTCAGGCGCGTTGACGCCCGTGAGCCGGATCTCGACGTCTTCCTTGGGTGAGTCAATCGTGAACGAGTCTCCATCGATCACCTGAGACACGACCGCTTCCTCGTGACCTGGGCGCTGGCCGGGATCATCGTCGGAGGGAGGCTGGCAGGCCGCGAGCAGGAAAGCGAGACCCAGGGCCGCTAGCCTCAGGGTCGCCCTCGATGACGGCGGAGCTCCTCCTTCTCGATCCTCCTGTTCACGCGGCTTCGCCGGTAGAAGACCCCGCCGATCGCGGTCAGGATCGCGGCGATGAGAGCGGTGACGGCGATGATGATCGCCACTGGGAACCCGCCGCTCATCCAGAGGAACTTGATGTTGACGGAGTCGGTGTTCTGGACGGCGAAGACGACCACCAGGACCGTTCCCAGCGCGGAGACCAGGCCCGCCCAGGGGAACCCTGCAGAAAGCTCAGGCGTATCCAGCTCAGGCGCATCCAGCTCAAGCTGCTTCTCGACGTTCCGGGTCTCCTCTGGCTCCATGTCCCAAGATCCTAGAGCCGTCGCCTCGGACCGTTCCCGGAGACGCCAACGCCCGTTTCGGACGTTGGCGGGGTCGTCAGGCGGGATCGGCAAACGCCCAGCGCTTTCGTGACGCCCGCGCCTTCTCGATGTCCACGCGCCACAGGAGGATGAATCCGACGGCGAAGAAGGCGACGACGGACAGGATGGCGGGCCGGCCTGAGCCGGTCGCGTTGCTGACGAGGGCGAACACCAGCGGGCCCCAGATGGCGGCGAACTTGGAAAACACCGAGTAGAAGCCGTAGAACTCGGCCGACGCTTCCTCGGGGATCATCGAGCCGTAGAGGCTGCGCGACAGGGCTTGCACTCCTCCAAGGACGAACCCGACGAAGACCGCCAACCCATATAGCGGGACCGCCTCGCCTTTCGGGAGAAAGTAGGCGGCGACGGCGATCCCCACCCATATCACGAGGCCGGTCATGATCGCCTTCTTGGCCCCTACACGGCCAGCGAGAGCGCCGAAAGCGTAAGCTCCTCCGAAAGCGACGAACTGCACGATGAGGAAGGTGATGATGATCGCCTCCGCCTCGAGGCGCAACGTGTCTTCAGCGTACGCGCCCGACACCGCGATGACCGTCTGGACGGCGTCGTTGTAGAAGAAGTAGGCGAGGACGAACAGGAGCAGTTGCCTGAATCCGAGGAGCTTCTTGGCTGTGCCGATGGTGCGCCCGAATCCGATCTTGAAGTAGAAGGCGAGCAGCGAGCCCTTCCTGGGCGCTTCGAACGTGGTCGCATCGTCGGGCAACCGCCTCAACGAGAACCAGGTGAAGATGACCCACCAGACGCCGGCGCCTGCGATGCCGACCCTGACCGCGGAGGCGGTGTCAAGGCCGGTCACCCCATCATCGCCGCTGAGCATTATGAGGACTAGGGCGAGGAGCACATAGAACCCCCCTCCGATGTAGCCCAATGCGTAACCCCTGGACGAGACCTTGTCGATCGTCTCGTCGTCGGAGATGTCCTTGAGGAAGCCGTCGTAGAACACGTTGGCGGCCACAAACCCGATCTGCGTGAGCAGGACCACCACAAGGTACAAGACGACGGCGCCGTCAGGGACGAAGGCGAGTCCGATGGTGGTCAACGCCCCGACCGCGGCAAACGAGCGGAGGAGTCGCTTCTTCGCCGAGGCGTAGTCGGCGATGGCGCCCAGCACAGGCATCCCGAGGAAGAGGATGATTGCGCCGATGGAGACGACCGCCGACCAAAGGGTCACGCCCTGGAGCCCGTTCCATCCGCCTTCGGGCACAATCTCGCCTGTGAAGAAGGCGGCGATCACGGCGCCGAAGGTGGTGATGTAGGCCGAGTTGGCCCAGTCGTACATGGCCCAACCGAAGATGGTGCGGGGGTCGTTTCTGACGGCGCTCAAGACGGTGCGACTCTAACCGGCGTTGTCGGGCCGCGGCGGCGGGCGCGGGGTTCGTCGGGTCGCTCGATGAGGCCCCAAGGGCGATTCCCGAGCTGGTGGAGCTTTTCGCGAAGCCGAGTCCAATCTCTGACCCCTGGGCATGGGCCCGCTCACGGCCCGGAAGCTGACGGGGCACGACGATCTGGCCAACTTCGACAGCACCGAGCCGGAGCTTGATCAATGGTTGCGCGCATACGCCCTCAGCGATCAACAGGCGGGAGCGTCCGTCACGCATGTTCTACCTAGGGGTGACAGAGTGGTCGGCTTCCACACGTTGGCCCCGCACTCCATCAAGGCGGGAAGTGGCCGATTGGGGAAAGGTCTGCCGAAAGATCGGCCAGTTGCCGTCTACCTCTTGGCCCGACTCGCCGTAGACAAGAGCGAGCACGGGGCTGGTCTGGGAGGAGGGCTGCTACATGATGCTCTGCTCAGATGCCTGGCTGGGGCGGAGGTGTTCGGTGGACGCGTCGTCTTAGCCGGCGCCAGACATGAGAAGGCCGCCGGATTCTACGAACGCCACGGATTCATTGAGCTCCCGGGCGACGACCGTTGTCTCTACAGGCTCATGAAGGACATTCGGAGGTCGGCGGTCGAAGCGGTCGAGTCGGCGAGAGCGCGATCATCTGAGGCGTAGCCTCACCGGGTGACCCGGCGCCTCGCAATTGTCGTCGCCCTCGCGTGGGCGGCTGTCGCCTGCGCTCGGGCGCCCGCGCCGGGGCCGACCGCGCCCACCCACTCGGGGCACGCCACCACCCGGGCTTCGGCGCCGACAACGACGGCGCCTGCAACGGCGGCGACCCCGCCCACCGCCTTCGCGGCGCCCGGAGCGACCCTCGCCCCGCTCCGCTCGCTCGCCTACGAGGAGACGGCCCGGCTGGACTTCCCCATCCAGCTTGTCCCGGCGCCGGGCGGGGCGACATCTCTCCTCGCCCTCAAGGACGGACGGGTCTTCGCCTTCGACGGCGCCTTCGTCGGCGAGGGCCCTCTTCTCGACATCGGGGACCGGGTGCGCAATGGAGGGGAGCAGGGCCTTCTGTCGATAGCGACGCACCCCGATGACGCGAACAGGCTCTTCGCTCACTACTCGGCCCTCGACGGCGACACCGTGGTCGCCGAGCTCTCGCTCACGGAGGCGGCGGGCGCCCCGCCGAGCGGCCCGCCGGCGGAGAAAGTGCTGCTCCGCCTCGACCAACCGGCGAGCAACCACAACGGGGGCATGATCCAGTTCGGCCCCGACGGCGCCCTGTACCTCGGGCTCGGCGACGGCGGGGGGGCGAACGACGCCTACGGGCACGGCCAAGATCGGGACTCGCTTCTCGGAGGGCTGGTGCGCATCGACGTCGACGGAGGCGGCGAGCCGGAGCTGTTCCAACACGGCCTCCGCAACCCCTGGCGGTTCTGGATCGACGGCGACGCGATCTACGTCGCCGACGTGGGTCAAGCCGCCTTCGAGGAGATCACCGTCGCGCCGTTTCAGCGCGGGGTGAATCACGGCTGGCCGATCACCGAGGGCCTCCACTGCTTCCGCCCGCCCCGCGGGTGCGACACCGCCGGGATCACGCTCCCTGTCGTCGAGGTCCGGCACGGGGACGCCGGGGCGTGCTCGATCACGGGCGGGGTCGTCTACCGGGGCGCGGCGATCCCCGAGCTTGACGGCGCCTACCTCTTCTCCGACTACTGCGGCGGCTTCCTGCGCGCCCTTGTCGACGGCGAGGTGGTCGACTACACCGAGCAGGTGGGCGACGCCGGAAGCGTCGTGAGCTTCGGCGTGGACGGCTCGGGGGAGGTCTATGTGTTGACCACCGAGAGGGTCCTCAAGCTGGTGGCCGCCCGCGGCTGACCGCCGGGCGATAGTCTGCGCCCATGGCCTCCGTCTTCACCATGATCATCAAGGGGGAGATCCCCGCCGTGTTCGTCTGGCGCGACGACAAGTGCGTCGCCTTCATGTCGATCAACCCGATCCGGGCCGGACATGTCCTGGTTGTCCCGCGCCGGGAGATCGACCACTGGATCGACTGCCCCGCCGATCTGCGCGACCACTTGTTCGGCGTCGCGCAGGAGATCGCACGAGCGGTGCAACAGGTCTGGTCGCCGGAGAAGGTCGGCCTGATGATCGCCGGGCTGGAGGTGCCTCACCTCCACCTGCATGTGTTGCCGATCGACGGGTTGGGCGACCTCAGCTTCGCCAACGCCGCGGCCCAAGCCGACACCGAGGAGTTGGAGGAGGCCGCGGCCTCCATCCGCCGCGCCCTCGGGGACCGGGGGACGGCCGGGGCCTCCGAGTAGGCGGTCGGAGCGGCCTGAGCGCAGCGGCCCGGGCCCGGCGGCCCGAATCTGTCACAGCGGCGATCTACGCTCGGCTCACATGACGAGACATGTAGGAAGGGTCCTCGGGACCAGGGACGCCACCCCCCTCGAGTTCTGGGTCGGCGTGAGCGAAGGCGAGTACCTCCAGCTCGATGACGTGGTCGCGCTGGAGCGAGATCTCCCCTCCGGCGAGACCGTGGCTGTGTACGGCGTCGTGAGCCAGGCGGCGGCGCGCCATGAAGGCGCTCGCTTCGACAGCGACGTCTTCCTCATCGAAGACGGCATCCTCCCCGCCGAGATCTCCGAGGTGGCGCAAATCACCGCGACCCGGTTCGAGCCGGAGATCTTCGCGCCCCCCCGGCCGGGCCAGCCGGTGCGGCTGGCCAAGGGCGCCGACCGCGAGCGCGCCCTCTTCTTCGACCGGATGGAGCGCCGCCTGCCGGTGGGCCTCGCCCGCAGCGGCGACCCCCTCTGGGTCAACTTCGAGTTCATCAACGGGGACAGAGGGGCCCACGTCAACATCTCGGGAATCTCCGGCGTCGCCGCCAAGACGAGTTACGCGACCTTCCTTCTCCACTCCCTGCACACGTCGGGGGTGCTGGGCGGCGCCGCGGTCAACACCAAGTCGCTGATATTCAACGTGAAGGGCGAGGACCTCCTTCACCTCGACCGGGACAACACCCTCCTCGACGACGAGCAGCGTCTCCGCTACTCCGACCTGGGCCTGGAGGCCGCCGCTTTCAAGTCGGTGTCGATGTTCGCCCCGCCCCGCCTCGGCGACGAGCGGGCCACGGCCGACGTGTCGTCGCGGTCCGACGTGACCTCGTTCTTCTGGACCATCCACGAGTTCTGCGCCCAAGACCTGATGCTTTTCCTCTTCGCCGACGCCGAGGACGACCGGCGCCAGTACACCACCGTCGTCTACAACGTCATGGCAAAGCTGCGAACGGCGGAGCGGGCGCCTACCGGCGCCGCCGTCGTCGACGGCGTGAAGGTGCGAGCCTTCCGCGAGCTGGCCGACCTGATCACTGATCGGGTGCAGTCGGAGGAGCACCGTCGGGAGTGGGCGGGCCCGGCCATCGGCGCCGGGATCGTCAACGCCTTCGTGCGCCGGCTGCAGTCGTCGGTCCGACACGTCGAGCGCCTCATCCGCTCCGACGCCCCCAACCCGGAGAAGCACCGGGTCGACCTCAGCGGCGCCGCCGTGACGGTCGTCGACATCAACACGCTCAACGACCGCGCCAAGAGGTTCGCGGTGGGGGCGATCCTGAGACGGGAGTTCGAGAAGAAGGAGCGCGCCGGGCAAACCGACGAGTTGCTCTTCGTGGTCCTCGACGAGCTCAACAAGTACGCCCCGAGGGAGGGGCTCAGCCCGATCAAGGAGATCCTCTTGGACATCGCCGAGCGGGGCCGCTCGTTGGGCATCATCCTCATCGGCGCCCAGCAGACCGCCTCGGAGGTGGAGCGGCGCATCATCGCCAACTCCTCGATCCGGGTCGTCGGCCGGCTCGACTCCGCCGAGGCGGCGAGGGACGAGTACGGGTTCCTCCCCACGGCCCACCGTCGCCGGGCCGCCATCGTCAAGCCGGGCACGATGATCCTCAGCCAGCCTGAGCTGCCCGCCCCCGTCGTGCTCGAGTTCCCATTCCCGGCGTGGGCGACGCGGGCCAAGGAGGCCGCGCCGCCGCCGGAGGGCGGCGATCCCTTCGAGGGTCTCTGAACATGAGGATCCTCCACACCTCCGACTGGCACGTCGGCCGCCGCATCCGGACCCGCGACCGGTCTGGTGAGCATCGTGCGGTCCTCGACGAGTTGACGCGGATCGCCGACGAGGAGGCCGTCGACCTCACCTTGGTGGCCGGGGATCTCTTCGACGTCTCCTCGCCGCCCTCGATGGCCGAGGAGATCGTCTGGCGAGCTTTGCTCAACTTGGCCGACGTGTCCCCCGTCGCGGTCGTGGCCGGCAACCACGACAACCCGCGGCGACTCGACGCCGTCGCTCCGCTCCTCGCCATGGCGGGCGTCGCCGTGGTCGGAGCGCCCCGCAGCCCCGAGGAGGGGGGAGTCGTCGAGCTGGCCGGAGCGAAAGTCGCCCTTCTGCCGTTCGTCTCCCGACGGGGGATCGTCAGGGCCGAGCAGATCATGGCCGACGACCCCGACCGACACGCGGGGACCTACGAGGACCGGATCAGGGCGATCGTGGACCGTCTCACCGAGGCGATGACCGCCGACACGGTCAACCTGTTGGTCTCCCATCTCACGGTCCACGGCGCCGTCGCCGCCGGGGGAGAGCGCCGCGCCCACATTTTCGGCTACGCCGTGCCCGCCGCGGCTTTTCCCGGTCGCCTCTCCCATGTCGCCCTGGGGCACTTTCACTCCTGCCAGCAGATACCCCACGCCGCGCCCGTCTGGTACTCGGGGTCTCCGCTTCAGCTCGACTTCAGCGAGACCGACGACCGGAAGTGCGCGCTCCTTGTCGAGGCGTCGCCCGGCCTTCCCTCGAAGGTCGTCCCAATACCGCTGACGTCCGGGCGCCGGTTGGCGAGGCTGCGGGGATCCCTCGACGAGGTCCGGGCTGCGGCCGCCGAGGTCGGAGACGCCTATGTCAAGGTGGAACTGGTGGAGAAAGCCAGGGTGGGCCTGGCGGACGAGGTCCGGAAGGCCGTTCCCGACGTCGACTTCGTAGACGTCGTCCTCGTTGCTCAGCCCGCGGAGAAGCGCTCCGAGCCGGACGAGCCGCGCCCGGCGATGCAACCCGTCGAAGCCTTCGGCCGCTACCTCGCCGACAACGGCGCCGCCGACCCGAACGTCGAGGCGTTGTTCGCCGAGCTTCTCGACGAGGCGGGCAGCGAGTGAGACCCTGCGCCGTCAGAGTCGAGGGGTTCTCGGCGTATCGGCGCCCGGTCGAGGTCGATTTCGCCGGAGTCGAGTTCTTCTCCATCTCCGGCGCCACCGGGGCCGGGAAGTCGAGCCTCGTAGACGCCATTGTCTTCGCTCTCTATGGGCGGGTCCCCCGTCTCGGCGGCGGCACCGTCGGCCCGGCGATCAGCGCCGGCGCCGACAGGGCGAGGGTGGCGTTCGACTTCGAGGCGGCCGGGGCCCGGTACACGGCGGTGAGGCTCGCCCAACGCACCAAGGGCGACAGGGCGACCGTCAAGGAGGCCCGGCTCGAGAAAGGCGACGAGGTGATCGCCTCCGGGTCGGATGACGTCACCGCCGCTGTGGAAGACCTGCTTCGTCTCCGATTCGAGGACTTCACGCGCACTGTCGTCCTGCCCCAAGGCGAGTTCGCTCGTTTCCTCAGGGCGCCCATGTCGGGACGTCAGGAGCTGCTCCGCAGACTCCTCAAGCTTGAGACCTACACGAAGATGCGCGGCTTGGCGAGGGACCGGCAGGTCGCCGCCCTCGACCGGGCCGAGGAGGCCGGGACGCGCCTTGAAGGCCTGGATGTCCCCAACGATGAGGCGATGAGGTTCGCCCGGGAGCGCGTGGAGGCGCTGGAGGCGTTGGCCGAGCGCATCGCCGACGAGGAGAAGCGCCTTGCCGACAAGGAGGCGACCGCCCGTCAATCCGACGAGCTGGTTGGACGATTGAAGGACAGGCTGGAGCGTCTTGACGGTCTCTCCCCTCCCGACGGGCTGGAGGAGCTGGACGCGGCGGCGGCCGCGGCGCGCCAGGCGGCGACGGAAGCGGACGGCGCTCTTGACGCCGCCGAGGCGGAAGCCGCCCGGCTCAACCGCGCCGTCGCGCTGCTGCCCACACCCGACGCCGTGAAGGCGACCAAGGGCGAGCACGAGCGGCTGTCGGAGGTCGAGAGGCGCCTCGCGTCGATCGACGTCGCCGCAGCCGCGGAGACGGCCCGGGTCGCCGAGTCGGCGCTCGGTCGGGCGAAGACGCGGGCGGCCGAGGCGGACGCCGCTTTGGAGCGGGAGCGCGCGGCGCACGCCGCCCACGAACTGACCATGACGTTGGCGGTGGGCGAGACGTGTCCCGTCTGTGACCGGGAGGTGGCGGACCTTCCCGATCGTGAGCCGCCGTCCGGCCTCATCGAGCTTGAGGACGCGAAGTCGGTCGCCGTCAAGGCGGACGGCGAGGCGACGAGGGCCGCGGAGACAGCTCGGGCCGACCTCACCGCCCTCGAGGCGAGGAAGGCGGAGCTTGAGAAGGCGAGGTCGGAGGCGGAGGCTGCGCTCGCGGAGGCGCCGTCCCTCGACTATCTCGACATGGCCGAGAAGCGCCACGCGCTCTTGGCGTCGCAACTCGCCGAGGCGGACGCCGCCTTGGACCGGTCGAAGGCGGCGCGCGACCAAACCCGAAGCGAGTTGGAGGACCGTTCGGAGGCGGTCCGGTCGGTGCGGCCCGGCTACATTGCCGCCCGCGAGAAGGTGGCCGACGCCGACCCGCCGCTTCCGGGCAACGACGACCCCGTGGCCCAGTGGAAGGAGTTGATGGCCTGGCGAGACTACAAACGCGCCGAGACGTCGGGCGAGCTCGACAGCGCCGTCGAGTCGGCCGAGTCGGCCCGCTCCGTCGCGGACGACGCCCGAACGGCCATCGTCGAGAGGCTGAGGGCGGAGGGGGCGCCGGTCGAGGCGCCGTTCGTCGTCGGCGCGACCCGCGAGCTTGAAGTCGCCAAGGCAGCGGCGGCGCAGGCGGAGAAGGCACTTTCCGAGCACAAGCGGTTGTCGGCCCAGGTCAAGGAGTCGAAGCGTGAGGCAGAGGTCGCCAAGGCCCTCGCCGGCCATCTTCGCACCGACGGGTTCGAGCGATGGCTTGTGGCGGGCGCCGTCGGCGAACTGGTGGCGGGCGCCAACGGCAAGCTCGGCCTGTTGTCGAACGAGGGCTACTCGCTCCACTCCGACGATCAGGGGCGGTTCTCCATCGTCGACCATCACAACGCCGATGAGCGCCGGTCGGTGGCCACCCTCTCGGGCGGCGAGACGTTCCTGGTGTCGTTGGCGCTGGCGCTCGCCCTTGCCGAGACCCTCGCTGAGCGGGGCGGGGCCGACCTCGACGCGATCGTCATCGATGAGGGGTTCGGCGCCCTCGACGACGAGTCGCTGGACACCGCCGCGTCGGTCCTCGAGGACCTCGCAGGCGATGTCATGGTCGGCGTCATCACCCACGTCAAGGAGCTGGCGAGCCGGGCGCCGGCTCGGTTCGAGGTGACCCGCGGCCCGGACGGCTCGACGGTCTCGGCGCCGGAGTGAGGTTCACGGTCGAGAGTTGGGATCCCGACTACGGGGCGCCGATCGAGCCCCAGTTGGAGGACGCCGCTCAGAGCGTCGACCCGGACGTCGAACTGCCCGCGGGCGAGTGGCGGCCGTTGCCGCCCGACGGGTCGCCGGTCGGCGATATCCTGTTCGTCGACGGGACTCGCCGGGTCGACGCCGCGTTGTGGATCGACCGGCCGGACGACTCCCCCGGTTTCGCCTTGGCGGCGACGTACGCTGCCGGGGCCGTCCGATGCGGCGAGTCGGCGACGCTGGAAGCGGTCAAGGTCGCTCGGGGGGTGTTCACGTCGGCACCCGCAGCGGACATCGAGTCCGGTGTCGGCGCCTATGAGGTGAGAGCCACCAAGGGGACCGCGTCGGAGGAGCTGTGGTTGGGGATTCAGCAGCGGATGGGCGACTTGGAGGCGGCGGCGGCTCGCGAGGCGGGCGGGGCCGAGCTGCTGGTCGTGGACGGGCCGCTCTCCCACGCCAGGGACCTCGAAAACGCGGTGGGTTACGTCAAGACCCAGAAGGTTCACTACCTGCCGGCTGAGCTTCGCCCGGTGTTGGCCGCGCTGCCCGCAGGCCATCGGACTCCGCTGTTCCTCACCACCACCTCTTGGAGCCGCTACTCGTGGTACCTGCGGCTGGCCGACGACATGGGCCCGGCGGGCGGCCTCGTACGCTGCGAGATCAGGGGCGACATGGCGGCGGCGGATGCGGCGAAGACGGCCTCGCGAGCGTCGGCGACGTTGCCCAGGTACGCCTCGGCCCGGCACAAAGATCCCCGGGCCCCTCAGAACCTCTATCCGATCGGCGGCCTGGAGAGGGAGCTGAGAAGGCGCCTGGGCGACAAGGAGTTGGCGGTCAGGGCGCTCCGCAAGGCGGCGGCCCGCGTCGCCTGAGCGCGTCCAGCGAGGTGAGCCGGGCGCCCGCGCGCCCCGTGGGTCAGATTTCCCGCCGCGAGGCGAGGAAGGCGCCGGCGATCACGAGAACGGCCCCGGCGGCGGCGAGCGGCGCCACAGCCTCATCGCGGAAGACAACACCGAGCGCGAGGGCCACCACCGGGATCACATAAGTGATGAACGCCGATCGGGTCGCCCCGACCCGCCCGGCGAGCATCGCCATCAGCACAAAGGCAAGACCGGTCCCGACAACCCCGACGGTCAGTGTGGCGAGGAACGACGGCCACGAGAAGGAGGATCGAAAGAGCCCGTAGATCCCGAAAGGCGTCGTCAACGCCGCCGCCGCCCACTGGGCGCGCGCTATCACCGGCAACGCCCCGTAGAGCTGCTGGAGGGGAGGAGCGATGTTCACCGCGAAGGCGTAGCAGAGAGTGGCCGCGACCACGGCCGCGACGCCGATCGCCGCCGTCGCCCCGGCCCCGGCGGACGGCAAGGCGATGGCCATCACGCCGACGAAGCCCATCATCAGCCCGGCGAGTTGGAGCTTCCCGGGCAGGGCCTTCAACAGCGCGGTCGCGATGACGGCCGTGAAGATCGGCATGGCGCCGTTGAGCATCCCCGCCGTCGCCGAGTCGATCCACTGCTGCGCGATGGGGAACAAAGTCAATGGGACGGCGATCCAGATGAGGCCGAGGACCGCGGCGCGGGGGCGGTCCGACGGGTCGATCCTCGCGCGGCGAGCCTGCGGCGCCAGCGCCAGCACCAGCGCGCCGAGCCCGACGCGCAACCAGGTGACCAACCCCGGGTGGAACGAGTCGAGGCCCACCGCCATGAAGAGGAACGACGCGCCCCAGATCAGGCTCAGCGAGACGAACAAGGCCCAGTCGAGGGGGGTGAACGCCTCCCGGTTGGCGCCGTGCGATGTGCGGATCAACGTCGGGGCCCTCCCGCTCACCGGCTACTCGGCCCTCGCCTTGCGGGTCATGAGATGGAGCATCGCCTCCCTGGGGTGGACGCCTTCATGGAGCACGCGCCCCACCTGCTCAGCGATCGGCGTCTCCACGCCTGTCTCCCGGGCGAGGTCGAGGACCGAGCGGGTGGTCTTCACGCCTTCGGCCACCATGTTCATCTCGTCGACGATCTCCTCGGTGCTCTTGCCCTGGGCGAGGCTCACCCCCACCTGGTGGTTGCGGCTCCGGGTGGAGCTGCAGGTGGCGATCAGGTCGCCCATGCCGGCGAGGCCGGCGAAAGTCTGGGGACGGCCCCCAAGCTCCACGCCTAGGCGGGTCAGCTCGGCCAGGGCCCTCGTGATCAACGTCGCTCGCGAGTTGTCGCCGAAGCCGAGCCCGTCCGACATTCCCGAGGCGATAGCCATCACGTTCTTCAACGACCCGCCCAGCTCACATCCGATCACGTCGTCGTTGGTGTAGACCCGGAACGTCGGCCCCATGAACACCTCCTGGATCTCGAGCGCCGCGCCTTGGTCCCCGATGGCGGCGACCGCCGCCGCCGGTTGGCCCGCCGCGATCTCCGATGCGAGGTTCGGCCCCGTGAGGACGCCGGCCTTGGCCGGGTCGCGGTCGGAAGCCTCCTGGGCCACGACCTGCGTCATCGTCGCCAGCGTCTCCTGCTCTATCCCCTTCGTCAGCGAGACGATCGGCGCCTCCGGGGCGACGTTGGGGGCCAACTCCGCGAACACCGCCCGGAACCCGTGGGAGGGCACGGCCATGACGATCAGGTCGGCGCCCGCTGCGGCGGCGCCCAGGTCGGCTGTGGCGACAAGGCCGTCGGGAAGGCGGAACCCCGGCGCGTAGTCGGCGTTCACCCTCTCCCGGTTGATGCGCGCGGCCAGCTCGGGGCGGCGCGCCCACAGCATCGTCGGCGTCGAGCGCGCCGCGACGGCCGCTGCGACCGTGCCCCATGACCCCGCTCCGATGACCGCGATCCGCCGCATCGCTGCGACGGTAGCGGCGAAGGTCCCGCCCGTACCTAACCTTCGCGGCCGATGCGCCTCTCGATAGGAATCGTCGGGCTGCCCAACGCGGGCAAGTCGACGCTCTTCAACGCCCTCACCGGCGCCGGGGCGCTCGCCGCGAGCTACCCGTTCGCGACGATCGACCCCAACACCGGGATCGTCCCGATCCCCGACCCCCGCCTCCCCGAGCTGGCGGGCCTGTTCGGCTCGCCCAAGCACACGCCGGCCGCCGTGACGTTCGTGGACATCGCCGGGTTGGTGAGGGGCGCCAGTCGGGGGGAGGGCCTCGGCAACCGGTTCCTGGCGAACATCCGCGATGTCGACGCCGTGTGCCACGTCGTGAGGGCGTTCGCGGCGCCGGGTGTGGCCCACGTCGACGCCGAGCCGAGCCCTGCGAGGGACACCGAGGCGGTCGAGGCGGAGTTGGTCGCCGCCGACCTGGAGACGATCGACAGGCGCCTCGCCAAGCTCGACAAGGAGGCAACCGCCGACCCAAGTCTTCGGAAGACGGCTGATCTCCTGCATGAGCTTCGCGAAGTCGCGGCGGCGGGGAAGCCGATCTTCGAGGCCTCGGCCCTGGCGAGCCGGCCAGGCGAGTTCGACAAGGGCATGTCCGCCCGGCGAGCCGAGCTTGACGACCTGCGCCTTCTCACCGCGAAACCCGTGATCTACGTCTTCAACTGCGACGAGGAGGCCCTCGCCGACCCCGACCGCCGGTCCGAGCTTGCGGAGCTGACAGCCCCGGCGAGCGCCCTCTTCCTCAACGCCCAGATCGAAGCCGAGCTCATGGAGCTGGAGGCTCAGGAGCGCGCCGAGCTGCTGGCGACTATCGGTCAAGGCGAGCCCGGCCTCGACACCGTTGTCCGCGCCGCCTACGCCGCCCTCGGCCTTCAGAGCTTCCTGACGGGCAACGAGCAGGAGACCCGCGCCTGGACGATCCGGGCCGGGTCCACCGCCCCGGAGGCTGCGGGCGAGATCCACACCGACTTCCAGCGGGGTTTCATCGCCGCCGAGGTCATCGACTACGACCTTCTGATCGACGCCGGCTCGTGGGGCGCGGCCCGGGCGCGGGGGCTGATCCGGACGGAGGGCAAGGGTTATGTGATGCAGCCCGACGACGTCGCTCTGTTCCGCTTCAACGTGTGACCGGGAGTTGGCCGGGCCTATTCGACTCCGGTGCGTTTCATCTTGGAGACCGATGGCTTCTTCGACGATCCCTCCTCGATGAACGGGCCCAAGAAGGCGCAGTGCCCAATCGCGTCCAGGCCGCATCCATCACCGGGGCGTACGTCGTCTCGGGCGCCGCGGCCGAGGTTCTGTCAGGGTCGGCGCCTACACTGACGATGGAGGTGAATCCATACATGTTCTTCAAGGGAGAACGGCCGTGAGCAACGTCACCATCGAGGTCGGCGACATCTTCGAGTCGGGTGCGCAGACGCTCACGAACACCGTGAACACTGTGGGGGTCATGGGCAAGGGGATCGCTCTGCGGGCCAGGAAGCGGTTCCCGGACATGTACGACGACTATGTGTTGCGCTGCCGGCGCGGCGATGTCTAGCTCGGCGAGCCGTATCTACAGAACCCTCGTTCCGCCTTGGATCCTCAACTTCCCGACGAAAGGGCATTGGCGGTCGCTCTCGCGGATCAACGACATCCGCGGTGGCCTTGAGTATGTAGAGCGCCACCACCAAGAGTGGGGGATCGAGTCGCTGGCGGTGCCGCCCCTCGGTTGCGGTGAGGGCGGCCTGGAGTGGCGGGTCGTGTGCCGGGTTCTTTGTCAGGGTCTCACCGGCTCACAGTGCCGGTCACGTGTACGCGCCATACGGGGTGTCCAGCAAGGAGCTGCGGCCGGAGTTCCTGGGTACGACGCCGACCTCGGAGGCCGCGCCTGCGCCTCGGATACCTGTAGGCGGTGTGGCCCTCGCATGGATTCTCGAACGGATCACCTCGCAGCGCCACCACTACCCGATCGGACGCGTCAGCATGCAGAAGATCGCCTGTTTCGCAACCCGCTATCGCAATTGATCAACAACGGTCTGATGGAGGAGCACAAACGAGGGGGGGGGGTGTTCGTGGCCGAGCCTGGGCCCGCACTCGAAAGCGCCAAGGCGAGCTTCTCGACCGAGCTTGAGAAGTGGGAGTCGGAGATGGATCAGGTTGCGGATCTGTTTCTTCGGCTCTCGTCAGGGCGCCGCGCCGAGCTGGCGGCGTCGGCGCACTACGTCGCGGAGGCGCTCCAGCACCGCAATCGCGCTCATGGCGGTCAGCCCGTCCTCGAGCCCGAAGTGATCAGCGCGGTCGCCAAGTGGAAGAAGGATCGGGTCGCGCCGTCGAGCGAAGACGAGATCATCAGCGTCGTCCGCACTCTCGCATACCTCGGATGGATCGACGTTCGGCCGTCACACGAAGAGAGCGAGCTTCTGGGCGCCTAACGGTCTGTCGCTAAGATGGAGAACCGGGCCGGGCGGTACCCGCGGCGGCCACGAGCCATTCCCAATGCACAAACTACGGAATAGGCGAATCCGGAGCATCAGGAAACGGGTTGGGGGCGCCTGAACTGCGGATGAGTCTCTGTCCGAGCAGCGGGTGGAGCGCGACGGCGCCCGTCTTCGGCCGTGACCGGTCGCCCCGATCCCGCCCCCCGCACGCTCGATCGCGCAGGACCCGGTTAACTTCCCGTCGTGGCGATCTCAGCGACTGAAGGCGGTTCGCTCACAGCGCCGTTGAGCGAGCACGAGGTTCTGGTCTTCCTCGTCCAGCTCGCGCTGTTGGTCGGCGCGGCCAGGCTTGTGGGGTGGCTGGCCAGAGGAGTCGGCCAACCGCCGGTCGTCGGCGAGTTGCTGGCCGGCGTGTTGCTCGGCCCGACGGTCTTCGGCCGGTTCGCCCCCGAGGCCTTCGACTGGGTCTTCGGGGAGGAGTCGGTCCGCTCGGTCATGTTCGGTATGGCGTGGTTGGGGGTGATCATGCTGCTTGTGGTGATCGGCTTCGAGACTGATCTCGCCGTCATCGCCCGGCACAAGACTGCCGCCCTGTCGGTGGCCGCCGGGGCGCTCCTCCTCCCGTTGGCCGCCGCCGGGGCGGCCGGGCTGGTCGTCCCCGAGGCGCTCGTGGGGGAGGGGGCCGACCGGGCGGTCTTCGCCGGGTTCCTGGCGCTCGCCTTGTCCGTGTCCGCCCTCCCGGTCGTCGCCAAGATCCTCCAAGACCTGGGATACCTGCGGCGGGACTTCGGCCAAGTCACTCTGGCCGCCGGCATGACCATGGACTCGGTTGGGTGGCTGGTGCTGGCGGCCCTGTCGGGCGTCGCCCTCGACGGGTTCCGCCCGGACAAGCTCGCCGTCTCGTTCGTCGGGCTTCTTGCCCTTCTCGCCTTCGGCCTCACCCTGGGCCGCTGGGCCCTCGACCGGCTGTTCCGCCATGTGATGGCCCGGGGCTCGTCGGTCGTCGCGGCGTTGTCCATCACGTTGGTCGCCGCGTTGATCGGCGGGGCGATCACCCAGGCCCTCCACCTCGAGGCCATCCTCGGGGCCTACCTGGTCGGGATTCTCGTCGCCGGCCTGCGTCATCAGCTCCCCCAAGTCCGGCGGGCCCTGGAGACGGTGACCGCGGCCTTCTTCGCCCCCATCTTCTTCGCCTTCTCCGGGTTGCGCGTCGATGTGGGGCTGCTCAACACACCCGATGTCGTCGCATGGGCGGCGGCGCTGATCGTGTTGGCCGTCGTCGCCAAGATCGCGGGCACCTTCGT
>Ga0209457_1000179_pt1 | contig 19209 bp, 22 predicted proteins | sample WorMetHEROISLAND_5_FD_187410 | JGI IMG/M metagenome (GOLD analysis project Ga0209457, IMG submission 187410) | Marine gutless worms symbiont microbial communities from Max Planck institute for Marine Microbiology, Germany - Olavius sp. 5 HERON... ... | reverse complement strand
CCCGCATGCCGCCAGCACCGCGCAAGCGCCGACCATGACCGCCGGGAGAGCCCCCTGTCGCCTCCATCCGCTGAACGTGAGCCTCATCGTCCTGCTCCTCTCTATCCGCCGTGAGCACACACCAAGAGACGTACGCCACAACACATGCCAGGCGCCGAGAGGCCGGGATAGGGCCAAGAGCCTCTATTTGGGCATCAGCCCCCGACGCTGCGCGCGAGGCCCGACACCCGCGGCCGCCCAACCGTTAGCCCGCACGCCCGACGCCGTCGACGCTGGGCGACCCCCTCCCGAGCCTCGGGGCACGGCGGGCTCTCATCGGTGGGGCGTCGGATTCGCGATGCGCCCGGCGGTCGTCGTCGGTGCCCTCGGCAGTTGCCCCTCGCCGCCTACATCCGCTGACCGCGCCGGTTGGCGAGGTCGGAGGCGAGGTCGGCGGCGGCTCGGGGCAGGCCGTCTCGCACCGCCTTGGCGATCGCCCCGAAGAACACGGCGGAGAGGAAACCGACGGACTGGATGTCGACCCCCACGTTCATGTTCGTGGTCCCGTCGTCGGCGTCCTCCAACTCGATATGGAGAAGACCTGTGACCTGTGAGTTGGCGATGTCCCAGGACATGGCCTCACCCTCGACGCGGGTGTGCGGGGTCGCCCGCCCCTCGTAGGCGACGCCTCCCACGACCGAGTCGAACGTGAACCCACAGAGCCTGCCCTGCTCGTCGATCACCGGCTCGCGCACTCGCTCCACCCCGGCGATGTTCCAGGTCTCGGGGAGGTCGAGTGCCGCCCAGACCTTCGACCGCGGCGCGGCGACAACCGTCGAGTGGGAGAAGCTGTCTCGGGGCACGGCGGCAACATACCCTCCCGGCGGCCGCTCGCGGCGCGCCCCGGCCCCAAGTGCGGCAGTTGGCAAACGAACGTTCGTTCAGGTAGGGTTACGCCATGACGACCGAAGATCGGTTCGGGTCGATCATCGCCGCCGAGGACAAGATCGAGCCCGCCGACCCGATGCCGGACGGCTACCGCAAGACCCTGATCCGCCAAATGGCCCAGCACGCCCACTCCGAGGTGATCGGCATGCAGCCCGAGGCCAACTGGATCGCGCGGGCCCCCACCCTCCGCCGCAAGGCCATCCTCATCGCCAAGGTCCAAGACGAGGCCGGTCACGGCCTCTACCTCTACTCGGCGTCGGAGACCCTCGGCCCCGGCCGCGACCGGCTCCAAGAGCTGCTCCACCAGGGCAAGCACAAGTACTCGTCGATCTTCAACTACCCCACGCTGACCTGGGCCGACATCGGCGCCATCGGGTGGCTCGTCGACGGCGCCGCCATCACCAACCAGGTCATGCTCACCCGCACCTCCTACGGCCCCTACGCCCGGGCGATGGTGCGCATCTGCAAGGAGGAGTCGTTCCACCAGCGCCAGGGTTACGAGGCGCTCCTCACCATGAGCCGGGGGTCGGACGAGCAGAAGGCGATGGTCCAAGACGCGATCAACCGCTGGTGGTGGCCGTCGTTGATGATGTTCGGGCCCCACGACGCCGACTCGACGCACACCAAGGAGTCGATGGCCTGGAAGATCAAGAGGGTCACCAACGACGACCTCCGCCAGCAGTTCGTCGACATGACCGTCCCGCAGTGCGAGTACCTGGGCATGACGCCGCCCGACCCCGACCTCAAGTGGAACGAGGAGCGCGGTCACTACGACTTCGGGGAGATCGACTGGGACGAGTTCTGGCGGGTCGTTAAAGGCGACGGCCCCATGAACCGCGAGCGAACGGCGCGCAAAGTCAAGGCGTGGGAGGACGGCGCCTGGGTGCGAGAGGCCGCCGCGGCGCACGCGGGGAAGACCGCCGCCCGGGAGGCTGCGAAGCGGGCGGCGAAGCGACAAGACGACAAGAGAGGAGAGCCACATGGCGTATGAGGTCCCGACGATTCCGGGCGAGGAGGAGGCCGAGGCCCCGGCGGAGTCGAGTGGCGGCGAGTGGCCCATGTGGGAGGTCTTCGTGCGGGCCAAGCGCGGCCTATCCCGCCTGCATGTTGGGAGCCTGCACGCAGCGGACGCCGCCGCCGCCCTCGAAAGCGCCCGCGACGTCTACACCCGCCGCGGCGAGGGTGTCAGCGTGTGGGTGGTCCGCAGCGACGCGGTGCATGCCTTCGAGCCGGAGGCGGCGGCCGACTACACGGACGCCAACCAGAAGATCTATCGCCTCGCTGAGGCATACGACATCCCTGACGAAGCGGGGAAGATGTGAGCGACGCGGGCGGGTCTGCGGCCGGGGACGACCGCCCGGCCCCAGCGGCGCCGGACGGGGAGGTCGCCCGCCTCTTGGCCCACGCCGACGACAACCTGATCCTCAGCCAGCGGCTCGGCGAGTGGATCTCCAACGCCCCGGAGCTTGAGATCGACATCGCCCTGGCGAACATCGCCCTCGACCACCTCGGGGTCGCCCGAGCCCTCTACACATGCGCCGCCGAGCTGGAAGGCGCCGGCCGGGCCGAAGACGACCTGGCCATGTTCCGCAGCGAGAGGGAGTTCACCAACGCCCTGCTGGTCGAGCAGCCCAACGGCGACTTCGCCCGCACCATGATTCGCCAGCTCCTCTTCGACGCCTACCAGTCCGAGTTGTGGGACGACCTGTCCAAGTCGGGAGGCGAGGCGGCGGGCATCGCCGCCAAGGCCATCAAGGAGGCCTCCTACCACCTGCGTTTCTCCTCCCGCTGGGTGATCCGGCTCGGCGACGGGACCGAGGAGTCCCGTCAACGGGCGCAGACGGCGCTCGACGAGCTCTGGGCCTACACCGGCGAGCTGTTCGAAGGCGACGCAGCCCGCTACCGGGGTGCCTGGGGCGCCGTCGTCGAGGGCGTGCTCGCCGAGGCGACCCTTGAGATCCCGGTCGGCGCCCACCAGCACACGGGCGGACGCAGCGGGCTTCACACCGAGCACCTCGGCCATCTCCTGGCCGAGATGCAATGGGTGCAACGCAGCTACCCGGGGCTGAAGTGGTGAGGGCGCCCACGATCGACCTCGCCCTGGCGAGAGAGGCCCTCGACTCGGTGACCGACCCCGAGATCCCGGTGTTGGCCATCTCCGACCTGGGGATCCTCCGCGGCGTGACCGTCGAGGGCGACACCTTGGTCGTCACGATCACACCCACCTACTCGGGGTGCCCGGCGATGGACCGGATCTCAGACGACGTCGCCGCAGCCCTGTCCCGCCGCGGCTTCGACGACGTCGAGGTGCGCCTTACCCACTCGCCTGCGTGGAGCACCGACTGGATCACCGAGGAGGGTCGCCGCAAGCTGGACGAGCACGGGATAGCGCCCCCGGGACCCGAGGGCGAAGTCGTCTGCCCCAGGTGCCGAGCCCCGTCGCCGAGGATGACGGCCCGCTTCGGCTCGACGGCCTGCAAGGCCCTCATGACCTGCTCCTCGTGCGGGGAGCCGTTCCACCACTTCAAGGAGTTGCGTTGAGCGGGCGGGTCTTCCACAAGCTGCGCGTGACCGAGGTGGCGCCCCTCACCGACGACTCGGCGGCCGTCACCCTCGCGGTCCCGGCCGACCTCCGCGACGAATTCGCCTACCTGCCCGGCCAGCACGTCACGGTCCGGGCCGTAGTCGGCGGCCGGGACGTGCGCAGGCCCTACTCGATCTGCGCCGACGCCGCCTCCGGGAAGCTCCGGTTGGGCATCAAGAGGATCCCCGGCGGCGTGTTCAGCACATACGCCACCACTGAGCTGAAGGCCGGGGACGAGCTTGAGGCGGCGGCCCCGACGGGGGACTTCACTATCGAGATCGACCCCTCCAAGCGGCGCCGGGCGGCGGCGATCGCCGCCGGCTCGGGGATCACCCCCGTCCTCTCCCTCATCTCAACGTCGCTGGAGTCGGAGCCGGAGGCCTCCTGGGCCCTGCTGTACGGGAACAAGACGGTCGCCGACATCATGTTCCTCGAGGAGCTGGAGGGGCTGAAGGACCGTCACCCCGGCCGGTTCCAGCTCATCCACCTGCTCAGCCGGGAAGGCGCCGACGCGCCGTTGCTGTCGGGCCGCATCGACGCGGAGAAGGTCGGCGCCGTGCACTCCGACCTGTTGGGCGGCGCCCCGGTTGGCGAGTGGTTCCTCTGCGGCCCCCGAGACATGACGACGGCGGCCGAGGAGGCGTTGCGGGGGCTCGGCGCCGACGAAGGCGCCGTCCGAGTCGAGTTGTTCCACTCGGGCCCGGTCGACGCCTCGACCCTGCCCCCCGAGCCTCCCGAGGGAGAGGGCTCGGTCGACCTGACCGTGATCTTCGACGGGCGGGCCGTGAGCGCCCGGACGGCCCCGGAGACGTCGATCCTCGACGCGGCGCTCCGCGTTCGCCCCGAGATCCCCTACTCCTGCCGGTCGGGGATGTGCGCCACCTGCAGGGCCGTCGTCGAGGAGGGCGAGGTGACGATGGTGAAGAACCACGCGTTGATCGACTCCGAGGTCGAGGCGGGGCATATCTTGACCTGCCAATCGCACCCGGCGCCGGGCAAGGTCGTGGTGCGATACGACCGCCGCTGATCGTGAGCGGCCGCCGAACGAGAGCCGACGTGGTGGACGCCGCCGGGCGCTTGTTCGCCGAGTGGGGCTATCACGGGACGTCGATGCGGGATCTGGGGAGGGAGCTGGGGCTATTGGGCTCGTCGCTCTACGCCCACGTCGACTCCAAGCAGGACCTGCTGGTTGAGGTGGTCGAGGCGGGCGCCCGGCTCTTCGAGGCGTCGGCGGGGCGGGCCCTCGCCTGCGACGGCGCCTCGGCCGACCGCCTGCGGGCCCTCATCTCCGGCCATGTCGACGTTGTGCTCGACAACCCCGCCGTCGCCCGGACGTTCCTCAACGAGGCGCGCACCCTCGACGAGGGGCGGCGCGCCGCGGTGACCGAGATGAGAGACCACTACGAAGCCGCCTTCCGGGCCACGCTGGAGCGGGGCGCCGAAGACGGCTCGTTCCGCGACGACGTCGACTCGAGGACCTACTCGATCTTCATCCTCTCGATCCTCAACGCCGTCGAGCGCTGGTACTCCCCGCGCGGCGAGATGAGCCGGAGGGAGCTGGTCGAGGAGCTGAGCCGGTTCGCTCTCTCAGCGCTGCGCCCCGGCGGCTTGTGATCCGGCCCGAGATCGGCCATCGTGACGGCTGTGAAGATAGTTCTCGCATACTCAGGCGGCCTTGACACATCGGTGATCCTCGCCTGGCTGAGAGAGGAGTACGACGCCGAGGTGATCGCCTACACGGCCGACGTCGGCCAGGGGGCGGAGGCCGGCGAGGCCGTCGAGAAGGCGCTCGCCACCGGCGCCGTCGCCGCGGTGGCCGACGACCTGATCTCCGAGTTCGTCGTCGACGCCGTGTTCCCCGCCCTCCGAGCCGCCGCCGTGTACGAGTTCGACTACCTCCTGGGCACCTCCCTGGCCCGCCCCGTCATCACGAAGGGTTTGGTGGAGACCGCCCGCCAGTACGGGGCGGACGCCATCTCCCACGGCGCCACCGGCAAAGGCAACGACCAAGTTCGGTTCGAGCTGTGCGCTGCGGCGTTGGCGCCCGACCTGAAGACCATCGCCCCGTGGCGGGTGTGGAAGATGGGGGGCAGGTCCGACCTGATGTCCTACGCGGCGGAGCGCGGGATACCCGTGCCCGTCACCAAGGAGGAACCCTACTCGATCGACGCCAACCTGTTCCACACCTCCTATGAGGGCGGCGTCTTGGAGGACCCGTGGGCGCCGCCGCCGCCCAAGATGTTCCGCATGACGGCCGACCCCGAGGACGCCCCGGAAGCGCCCCGGGAGATCACCATCGGCTTCACCTCGGGCGTCCCCGTCTCGGTCGACGGCGAGGCGCTTGGCCCCGTGGAGCTGCTGACCCTGCTCAACGGGATCGCAGGCGAGCACGGGGTCGGCCGCATCGACATCGTCGAGAATCGTTTCGTCGGCATCAAGAACCGAGGCGTGTACGAGACGCCGGGCGGGGCCGTGCTCCACGCCGCGCGCCAGGCGATCGAGTCGATCACACTCGACCGCGAGGTTCTCCGCCTGCGCGACCTGTTGGCGAGGCGTTACGCCGAGATCGTGTACAACGGCTTCTGGTTCTCCCCCGAGCGCGTCGAGCTGCAGAAGACGATGGACTCGATCCAGGCGGCGGTGAGCGGCGAGGCCCGCTTGACGCTCTACAAGGGGTCGGTGAGGACGACGGGCCGTCGGTCCCCCAACTCCCTCTACCGGGAGGACGCGGCCACCTTCGAGGTTGAGGATGTGATCAACCAGGGCGACGCCGAGGGTTTCATCAGCTTCAACGCGTTGCGGATAAGGGGATTCGGGACGGGGCGATGACCCTCTGGGGAGGCCGGTTCGAGGGCTCGATGAGCGAAGGCGCTTGGGCGTTCACGACCGACGAGTCCGACCGCAGGCTTCTCGAGGTCGATGTTGAGGGGTCGTTGGCTCATGCGGCAATGCTCGGGGAGACCGGGGTGATCTCCTCGGAGGCGGCGGCGGCGTTGTCGGCGGGCCTGGCGACCATCCTGGATGAGGCTCGGTCGGGCGAGTTCGCTTTCGCCGAGTCCGATGAGGACGTTCACACGGCGGTGGAGCGGCGCCTCGGGGAGCTGATCGGCGAGGCGGCGGGCAAGCTGCACACCGGGCGCTCCCGCAACGACCAGGTCGCCCTCGACTTGAGGCTCTACCTGAGTCGGTCCGTCGCTTCGCGAGTGAGCGGGCTTCATGAGTTTGCGGGGGCCCTTGTCGACGTCGCCGAGGCCCACGCCGCCGCGGTCATCCCGTCATACACCCACCTCCAGCAGGCCCAGGCGACCACGCTCGGCCACCACCTCCTCGCCTATGCGTGGATGGCGTTGCGGTCGGCGGAGCGTTTCGCCGGCGCCGGGGCCCGGATCAACGTCTCGCCCCTTGGGGCGGGCGCCTCGGCGGGGTCGTCGCTGCCGCTCGACCGCGAGGGGCCGGCGAGGGCCTTGGGCATGAGCGGGGTGGTCCCGAACTCGCTCGACGCCGTGGGGGCCCGGGACTTCGTCGCCGAGTACGTCTTCTGCTGCGCCCAGGCGATGACCGATCTCTCCCGGCTCGCTGAGGAGATGGTGTTTTGGTCCACCAGCGAGTTCGGTTGGTTGACCCTCGGCGACGAGGTGAGCACAGGCTCCTCGGCGTTGCCCCACAAGAGGAACCCGGACATCGCCGAGTTGGTCCGGGGCCGCGCCGCGTCGGCGGCGGGCGATCTCTCCGCGATCGTGTCCCTGCAGAAGGGTCTTCCCCTCGCCTACAACCGGGACCTTCAAGAGGACAAGCGGATCGTGTTTCACGCCGACGACACTCTGGCCGCCAGCCTCGACGCGATGGCGGAGCTGATTCGCGGAGTGGAGTTCCACCCGCCGCCGCCCTTGGCGGAGACGGCCGCTCTCGACTTGGCCGAGGCGTTGGCGGGCCGCGGGGCGCCGTTCCGGGAGGCTCACGACGCGGTGGGGAGGCTCGTCGCTCGTTTGGAGCGGTCGGGGAGGTCCCTCGCCGAGGCGAGTTGGGAGGACCTGAGCGCCGTGGACGGCAGGTTCGCCGAGCCCGACCTTGGCCTGCTCGACCCCCGGTCGTCGATCTTGCGGCGGGTGACCGCCGGGTCGGGTCGACCCGAGTCGGTGCGGGAGCAAGTCGCCGCGATCCGCGCCGTCATCGCCTAGCGCCAGGCGGGCTGCGAGAAGCACGGGTCGAGACTCGCAGGGATGCGTTGTCCGCGGGCCGTCGGCTGCGCCGTCATCGCCTAGCGCCGCGTCGCACATATAACACCCCCTCCCGTCCGGTTTCCTAATGCCCTGGATTCGCCTATACCGTAGTTTGTGCATTGAGAATGGCTCAGGCTACCGCGGGCCTCGGCCAGTCGGGTTCGCCATTTCGGCGACGGACCGACTAGGCGCCGCCTACCAGTCGGCTCGGTCGACCTTGGGGCTGGGGATCGTTGTGTATGTGGGCTCGTCGAATCGACGGGCTGTGAGGCGGCCGTCGTCGGTTGTGATCAGCAGGTAGGCGCCGGAGGCGTCGGACGCGAGGTCGACGGTCTTGTGTTCCAGCGTCTCGGTCTCGACGCGCCCGGTGGCGGTGTCAACGATCACCAGCAGGGGCTCTTCGGCCGAGCCGAGCCAGATTCTCGAGTCGCGGTCGACGGCAATCGAGCCGAGACGCGTGTCCGACTCGTACAGGGGCTCTGTGTCGTCGAAGGCGCCTGCGATAGGGACGGGGATCCAGTAGATGTGACCGACACCATTCTCCATTGTGAGCAGAGCGACGCCTCCGTCCGGCGAGAGAGCAGCGTCGAGCACTACAGGGGAGTCGGACCCGTGGTCGCTCCGGGCGACGCCGCGCCGCAGCCGACGACGGCGACCGCGGCCGTCGCCACGGCGGCGCCGATCGCCCTCGGGTGCCTCAACAACCTCAACCTCCCGGTCGGCTGTCGGCCAACCTACCGGTTCGCTGTCGGTTGTCGCGGAGTCGGCGCCATGCGCCTGATCGGCGCGGTTGCAGCCCGAGGGGGTAGGCTGGCCGCATCATGTCTGACAAAGTCACCTTCAATCTCCGTAACCAGGACGGCGAGGCGGTCTCCGACGCCGACTTCGCCGGCGGCAAGTATGTGATGTTCTTCTACCCCCGGGCCATGACGCCGGGCTGCACCGTCGAGTCGTGCGACTTCAGGGACAGCCATGACGAGCTGGCCGAGGCCGGGTATCGGGTGGTCGGTGTGAGCCCCGACCAGCCGTCGCTCAACAAGAAGTTCAAGGAGGCGGAGCGCCTCAACTTCGACCTGCTGTCGGATGAGGATCACTCGTTGGCCGAGAGCCTGGGCGCTTGGGGCGAGAAGCGGTCCCACGGCAAGGTGATCGAGGGTCTCATCCGCTCCACCTTCGTCGTCGACGAGGAGGGAGCGGTCGTCCGGGCCTACCGGAACGTGCGCGCCCAGGGCCACGTCGACAAGGTGAAGACCGACCTGACCGGCTGACCCTCTCGGGGGCGCCGCCCCCAAAGCCCCGCTATTCGACGGTCCAGGCGCCGTGTGAGCTGATCAGCTTCTCGAGGTCGCCTTCGCCCTGCCTCGCCCTGGCCTCTCTGACCTGGGCGTTGACCGAGGCGCCGTAGGTCGGCCGGGCGACATCGCGGAAGACGCCGAGCGGCGTCGGCCCGTAAGGGCCGTGCGACAGGCGGCTCAAGGCGAACGCCACGCTGGGGTCGGGCCGGGTCGCGTCGTGGGTCAGGATCGCGGCGGGGTCGACCGAGGATGAGTCGACGATCGTCGCCATCCCTTCCCTCATCACGACCGCCTTGGCCCCGCCGTCGAACACGACGGGCTTGCCCTGCTGGAGGTCGATGCGGTTGTGCGCCCGCTCCTCCTTGCCGGTGATCTGGATGAACGCCTTGTCGTTGAAGACGTTGCAGTTCTGGTAGATCTCGACGAAGGCAGCGCCTTTATGCTCGTAGGCGGCCTTGAGCATCTCCTGGGTGTGGCGCCTGTCCATGTCCAACGTGCGGGCTACGAACGAGGCCTCCGCCCCCAAGGCGAGCGACACCGGGTTGAACGGCCTGTCGACCGACCCGTGCGGCGACGACTTGGTTAGCTTCCCGACTTCGGAGGTGGGGGAGTACTGGCCTTTGGTCAGGCCGTAGATCTGGTTGTTGAGCAGCAGGATGTTCAGGTCGACGTTCCGCCGCAACACATGGATCAGGTGGTTCCCGCCGATGGAGAGGGCGTCGCCGTCGCCGGTGATGACCCACACCGACAGGTCCGGCCGGGTAGTGGCGATCCCGGAGGCGATGGCTGGGGCCCGGCCGTGGATCGAGTGCATCCCGTAGGTGTTCATGTAGTAGGGGAAGCGGGAGGAGCACCCGATCCCGGAGACGAACACGAACTCCTCTCGCGGCCGCCCCAACCCGGCGAGGAACTGCTGGACCGCCGCCAGGATCGTGTAGTCGCCGCAGCCCGGGCACCAGCGGACCTCCTGGTCCGTCTGGAAGTCGGCTCTAGTGTAGGCGGGCGTCGTCACTTGAGCATCTCCAGGATCTTGTCGGTGATCTCCCAAACCTTGAACGGCTCGCCGGCGACCTTGCTCAAGCCGGTGGCGTCGACGAGGAAGTCGGCCCGGATGTGTTTGAGGAGCTGGCCGGTGTTCAACTCCGGGATCAGGATCTTGTCGAAGGAGTTGAGCACGTCGCTGAGGTTCGTCGGAGTCGGGCTCAGATACCGGAGGTGGGCGAAGGCGACCTTGCGGCCCTCCATCCGCGCCCTCCGGGCCGCGGCCTTGATCGACCCGTGGGTCGAGCCCCACCCGAGCACTAAGAGGTCGGCGCCCTCGTCGCCCGACACCTCGAGCGGCGGCAGGTCGTTGGCGATGTTCGCCACCTTCCAGGCGCGGGCGTCCGTCATGAGTTGGTGGTTCGCCGGGTCGTAGGAGACGTTCCCGGAGACCGCCTCCTTCTCCAAGCCCCCGACGCGGTGCTCGAGGCCCGGGGTGCCCGGCGCCGCCCAGGGCCGGGCGAAGGTGTCGACGTCCCGCAGGTAGGGGAGGAAGGCGCCGTCGGGGCCGTTGGGGTGCCTGGCGAACCTCACCTTGAACTCGGGGATGGCGCCCACGTCGGGCAGGCGCCACGGCTCCGACCCGTTGGCGACATGATTGTCGCTGAGCAGAAGGACCGGCGTCATGTACTTGACGGCGATCCGGGCCGCCTCGATGGCCATGTCGAACGCCTCGGACGGCGTGGCGACGGCGAGAACCGGGAGGGGGGCCTCGCCGTGGCGCCCATACAGCGAGAACAGCAGGTCCGACTGCTCCGGCTTGGTCGGCAGGCCGGTCGAAGGGCCGCCCCGCTGCACGTTGATGACGATCATCGGCAACTCGAGCATGAAGGCAAGGGAGATGGCCTCGCTCTTGAGGGCGATCCCCGGCCCCGACGAGCCGGTGACGGCCAGGTTGCCCGCGAACGCGGCCCCGATCGCCGTGCCCACCCCGGCGATCTCGTCCTCGGCCTGGAATGTGCGCACCCCGAAGTTCTTGTGACGGGACAGCTCGTGCAGCACGTCGGAGGCCGGGGTGATCGGGTAGGTGCCGTAGAACAGCGGCAGCCCCGACTTCACGGACGCCGCGATCAACCCCCAGGCCAAGGCGGTGTTGCCGTTCACGTTGGTGTATGTGCCGGGGGCGAGCGAAGCCGGCCTGATCTCGAAGGTGTTCTTGGCGGCCTCGGTGGCCAGCCCGAAGGTGTACCCGGCCTTGAAAGCGGCGACGTTGGCCGCCGCCACCTCCTCGCTCTTCCCGAACTTGGCCCTGACCCACTCGATCGTCGGCTCGGTCGGGCGATGGAACAACCAGGCCATCAGGCCGAGGGCGAAGAGGTTCTTCGAGCGAAGCACGCTTCGGCCGCTGACGCCGGTGCCCTTCACGGCTTCCTTGGTGAGGTCGTCCATCGGTGCCTTGATCACCCGGTACCCGGTGAGCGAGTCGTCTTCCAAGGGGTTGGCGTCATACCCGGCCTTCGCCAGGTTTCGCTCGTCGAAGGCGTCGGTGTTGACGATCAGCGTCCCGCCCTGTCGGAGGTCCGGGAGGTTCTTCATGAGGGCGGCGGGGTTCATGGCCACCAGGCAGTCGGGCTCGTCCCCGGCGGTGAGGATGTCGAAGTCCGCTATCTGGACTTGGAACGCCGAGACGCCGGCGAGGGTCCCGGCGGGGGCGCGGATCTCGGCCGGGAAGCTGGGGAGGGTCGACAGGTCGTTGCCGAACAGAGCCGACGCGTCCGTGAAGCGGGCGCCCGCGAGCTGCATGCCGTCGCCGGAGTCGCCGGCGAAGCGGACGACGAGCTTGTCGACCGTCTCGGTCGGGGTGTCGGAGGGCTCTGCTGTGGCGATGTCGTCGGCCACCGGGTTTGTTCCTATGGTGCTGTGCTTATGCGGCGCCGCCCCGATCGGGTCTTCCCGCCGCTTGGTGTCTGGAGTGTCCAAGTCTATCCCGGGCTGTGTGGAGTTCAATCACCTGAGGCCGAGCTTCCCCGGGGGGCGGCGCGGTCGCTCCTTGACCGGTCGCTGCGGCCCCCGCCGGCCCCGGGCCCGTCACCCGCTCAGTGTGCCGCCCTTGACCTCCAGATGGGGAACCGCCGAGTCGGGTTGGTCCACGGCCACCGCCAGCTCCACGCTGCCCGCGTTGGAGTGAAGCACATAGAGGGCGTCGATATTGAACTGCGAGTCGGCGAGGGAGCGGGTGAGCCTGGCCAACTCGCCGGGGCGGTGGGGCATGTGCGCGGTGAGCACCGGGTGCTCCTCGAACGACAGATCCGCTTCCTCCAACACCCTGCGAGCGGTCGTCGGCTCCTTGACGATGAGCCTCGTCGTGCCTTCCCCGTCGTGTCCGTAGACGGCCAGGGCCTCGATGTTGACGCCGCAGGCGGCGAGGGCTTCGGTGAGGGCGGCCAGCCTGCCCGGTTGGTTCGCCATCCTTACGACGAATTCTCTCATGACGCCCCGACTCTAAGCCTGTTGCGATCGTTCCCGGGCATCGGGCGGCGCCGGGCGGCCGGGCCTCGACGCTTCACATGCCCCCGGCCGTCACCGAGCGGGGGTCGCGGGGCGGCGTCCGGCCCCGCTTCGACATGTAAGCCCGCCAGATGATCCGGGCAGCCGCGGCTCGGACCGGTCTCCACGGCTCTCCGAGGATCTCCAACTCCTCCTCGTCGGGGACCGAGGCCAACCCGAGCGTCTCCGCCGCGCCGACCCGGAGCGCCTTGTCCCCGACGGGGAACACGTCGGGGCGGCCCTGGGCGGAGAGGAGGTATGCGTCAGCGGTCCAGGGCCCGATCCCCTTCAGCGCCGTCAGCCGCTCCCGGGCGATGTGAGCGGGGTCGTCTTCGAGGGCGCCGAAGTCGAGCTCGCCGCTGATGGCGCCCTCCGCCAACCCCGCCAGGCACTCCGCCTTCCGGCGGGTGACGCCGAAATCGCGCATGCCCTCGGCGCCGAGCCGGGCGAGACTCTCGGCGCTCACTCCGCCCGCGGCCTCCACCAGCCGGGCGAAAAGTGCGGCGGCGGACTCGAGCGACACCTGCTGCTCAAGGACGAGAAGCGTCAGCGTCGGCAGCCCGGGTCGACGGGGCGCCCACTCAGGCGCCCCGAAGCGGTCGATGGCACTCGCCAGGGCCCGGTCCTCTGCGGCGAGCAAGGCGCAGGCCTGCCGGTGGGTCTGGGCGTCGAGCCTGTCCACCACCCGGAGAGCGGAAGCCGCCGCCACCGGCCCGAAGGATCTGCTGTCGGCGCGGCCCGCCTCCGCGTTGTCGGAGAGGACCCACATCCGGTCGGCGGCGATGGGCCGGGGCGGGCGGGCCGCCCTCTTGATCATCCAGAAGCCCTCCCGCTCGGGGTGGGGGAAGACGACGATGTCGCCGGTCTCCGGCCTACGGTCGTCGACGGCCGCCACCTCGTCGCCCGGCGCCAGCGCCGGGAGCATCGACGTCTCAGTCACGCGGAAGCGTCTCATCGCCATGATCGGCCTGCGAGTATGGTCCTCTCGGCGAAGGCGAGAGAAGGAGCCCCCATGCGTCAAACGACCGTTGCCCATGCCCACTGCGACCTCTACTGCGGCGTGTACGACCCTGCACAGGCCAAGATCGAGGCGTTGTCGGTGATGAAGATCGCCCAGAAGAGTCAGGAGTCCGACGACGAGGTGTACCGAGCCCGCGCCCTCATCCTCAAGGAGCGGCAGGCCGAGGAGGTCAAGCACCACCTCATGGTTCTCTGGGCCGATTTCTTCACGGCCGACCACCGCTCCGAGCATCCCGGTCTCGACGACCTGTGTTGGAGGGCGATCCATCAGGCGGGCGAGGCCAAGAAGTCGGCCGACCCGGCCGAGGGCCGGAAGTTGATCGAGCTGATCGACGAGATCGCCGACATCTTCTGGCGGACCGAGAAGGCGAAGGGGATGGGGGTGTACCCGCCGAGCTAGGGGTCCGGCCTCAGCTCAGGGCGTCGGGGCCCAGCTTGTCGAACACCGGGGCCACGTCGCCGAGGACGGTCCCGCCCGCGACCTCAGCCGCCTCCCATCGGCTCACGACGGGCTCGACGCCCAGCATCTCGCCGATCGTCTCAGACGAAAAGGGCAGATAGGGGGTGAGCGCCACCCGGATCGCCGAGATCGCCTGGGTCGCCGTCCAGAGCACGGTCCCGCCTCGCTCCGGGTCCTCCTTGGCCGCTCTCCACGGCTCGGCGGCGTTGAGGTAGGCGTTGACCTTCCCGGCGGCGCCCATGGCGGCGCGCAGCCCGGCGCGCAACTCGACCTTCTCGATGCGGGCCGCCGCAGCCCGAAGGGTGGCCGGCCCCAGCTCGAGCACGGCCCGGTCTTCTGTGGTGAGTTCTCCCGGCCGGGGGACCTTCCCTGCGAAGCTCCGGGCGCTCATCGAGAGGACGCGGTTGACGAGGTTTCCCCAGGTGGCGACCAGCTCCTCGTTGACTCGCCGGATGATGTCGTCGTCGCTCAGGTCGGTGTCGTTCTGCTCGGGGAACACGGCGGCGATGGCGTAACGGACGGCGTCGGGCTGGAGGCGGTCCGCGTACCAGCCGATGGAGCGGCCGATGCCTCGGCTCGCCGAGGCTTTGTCTCCCTTGAACGTCAGGTATTGGTTGGCGGGCACGTCGGTGGGCAGGTTCAGGTCGCCGCGCCCCATGAGCATGGCGGGCCAGATGACGGCGTGGAACGGGATGTTGTCTTTTCCCACGAAGTAGTAGGACTCGGCCTCGGGGCCCTGCCACCACAACCTCCACTGGTCGGGGTCGTCCGTTCGGGACGCCCACTCGATCGACGCCGACAGGTAGCCGATCACGGCGTCGAACCACACATAGATCTTCTTGCCCGGACCCAGGTCGCCGACGGGGACGTCGACGCCCCAGTCGATGTCGCGGGTGATCGCCCGGGCGGGCATGTCCTCCACCATCCCGAGGGCCCAGTTCCTGACGTGCTTCCGCCATGTCGCCCGCCCCTGGAGCCACTCGCGGAGCCGGTCGGCGAAGGCGGGGAGGTCGAGGAAGTAATGCTCGGTCTCCCTCTGGACGGGGACCGCCCCGCTCAGCTTGGAGCGCGGGCCGATCAGGTCGGCGCCGTCGAGAGTGCGACTGCAGTTGTCGCATTGATCCCCGCGGGCGTCCTCGAACTCGCAGTGGGGGCAGGTCCCCTCGACGTAGCGGTCGGGGAGGAATCGCTCCGCCTCCGGGTCGTAGAACTGCTCCGACGCGCCCTTCTTCACATACCCGTTGTCCACCAGCCTCGTGAAGAAGTCCTGGGTGACCCGATGATGGTTCTCGGTCATCGTCGTCGTGAACAGGTCGAAGCTGATCCCGAGGCGGTCCCAGTAGGAGAGGAACTCGGGGTGGTATGTGCCCACGACCTCCTCCGGGGTGATCCCGAGGTCCTCGGCTCTGACAGTGATGGGGGTGCCGTTGGCGTCGGAGCCTGAGACCATGAGGACGTCGTTCCCGGCGAGTCGGTGGTAGCGGGCGAAGACGTCGGGGGGGAGGTAGGCGCCGGCGAGGTGCCCGAGGTGGCGGGGCCCGGAGGCGTAGGGCCAGGCGACTGCGACGAGGATGCGACGACTCATCGACGCGACAGCGTAGAGCGTCTCGGGCCCCGACGCCGGGATCGGCGGCCCGGGAGCGGAGCTTGCGTGTGCAACAGTGCGGCTCTCGTCGGTGTTACTGCACACGCTGGAAGATGCGTGTGCAACAATGCGGCCCCTGTCGGGAAAACTGCACACGCCGAATGTCCCGCTGCCGACCCGCGGCAGGTTCCTCTGGTGGGCCTGCCCGCCCGCGGTCCGCCTCGCGGGTAGGGCCTTCTTCTCGCTGCGGATCGATCGGGAGGGGCCGACGCCGTCCCCGCCTTTCGTCGTCGCCGCCAACCACTACTCCCATCTCGACCCGCCGTTGGTCGGCGCCGCCCTCGGCCTCCCCGTCCGGTTCCTCGCCCTCGAGGAGATCCTGACCGCCAATCGGTTCGTCAACTGGCTGCTCCTCGGATACGGCGCCATCCCCACCCCTCGCCGCAGGCTACCCATCGCGGCGGTGCGGGCGGCGCTCGCCCGGCTCGTCGTCGGCGAGGTAGTCGGTGTGTTCCCCGAAGCGACGAGGGTCGGCCGATGGGGCGACCTTGAGCCGAAGCGCGGCGCCGCCTGGCTGGCGCTCAAGGCGAACGTCGCCCTTGTGCCGGTCGCCGTCGTCGGCACGGACCGCGCTCTCGGCTTGGACAACCGCCTGCGCCGGGCCGCCGTGCGGGTTGTGGTCGGGCGGGCCATCCCGCCTGATCGCAGCGACGCCGACGCTCTCACCGCGGAATGGGAGGCCTGGGTGACCGCCCAAGTCGAGCGCAGAAAGCCCGCGCCGCCCGGCGGGCCCTGACTCAAGGGGCGCCGAGGGCCCCCAGCGCCTTGTCGGTGTGTCGCTCCGCGAGGACAACCCCCGCGACGATGAGGACGGCCCCGCCGACGACGGGCGGAGTCAACGTCTCACCGAGGAAGACCACGGCGATGGCCGTCGCTATGACGGGCACGACGTACCCGATGAGCGCTAGGCGCGAGGCGGGGTTGAGTCCCGCGGCGATCAGGAATGCGGTGAACGCCACCGTTGTGCCCACGACGCCGACGCAGGCGATCAGCAACCAACTGACGCCGTCGACGGACGCGGCGTCGATGTCTGTGACAAGCGGCGTCGCTACAAGGAGCGTGACGGTGTTGACCGTGAACTGGGGCAGGATCAAGTCGTCGGCCGGGACCTCCAAGGCGTACTTCCTGCTGTAGGCGCCGCCGACCCCGGCGAAAACCACGCCCGCCGTCACCGCCACGACCCCGCGCCACAGGTCGCCGACCCCCTCGACGCTCTCGCCGCCGACGCCGACCAGGAGCGCCGACCCGGCCAACGCCATCAGGAGCCCGGGGAGCGACCTGGCCTGGAACCTCTCGCCGTCGACGATGAAGTGGGCTGCGCCGATGGTGGCGACCGGGACCAGGGCGATCAGCAGGCCGCCGATGCTCACCGGCAGATCCTCAAGCGCCAGCGTCATCAGGAACATGGGGAGGGTCATCCCCACCACACCCAGCACGAGCCCGCGTCTCCACGCCTCCCTGCTCCGGGTGCGGAAGCGCCCGGTCGCCGCGACGACCAGCCCGAGGGTCGCCATGGCGAACACCATGCGCAGCGAGACCAGCGTGGCGCTGTCGACGCCCCGGAGGATCACGGCTCGGCTGAGCGCGGCGGAGGCGCCCCACCCGAGCGCGGCCAACACGATGGGGGCCCACTGCCTCACAGGTGCGTCAAGCTAGCGGTCTCGCGATCCGATAGGGTGGCCTCATGCGAACACGCACCATCTCGCTCCTGTCGACGCTCGCTTTGGTCGCCGCAGCCTGCGGCGGAGGGCCAGCCGACGCCCCCGAGGTCGCCGACGCCGCCAAGCTCAGCTACACCCTCGAGCCGGGCGCCGGCTTCCAGTACGAGGCGACGCTCGACCAGCACATCGACCTGACCGCAACCGGCGATACCTCCGTCATGGGGGACGAGGCGATCCCCGTCGACATGAGCGCCGACATCTCCGGCGTCGCCACCCTCACCCACACCGTTGCCGAAGGCACAGAGCCCGGCACTTTCGAGGTCACGATCTCCGGCGAGTTCAGCGACCTGGCGGTCGACGGGACCATGGACGGAGAGCCGATCGATCCCGATGAGCTTCCCGACCTGGGTGTGACCGACCCGATCAACGTGACGGTTGTGGTCGACGAGCAGGGCAATGTCGTCGAGTCGGGCTCCGAGTCTGTCGGCGACCTCTTCATGGCGGGCCTGAGCGAGCTGGACGCCCTCGCCGGCGCCGTCGTGGATCCGGCTCGGCTCGTCGGCCCGCCGCTCCCGGACCACGAGGTCGCCGTCGGGGACACCTGGTCGAAGACGATCGACGTCCCGAGTCCCATGAACGATCAGGAGATCACCACCGAGTTCGTCAGCGAGGTCACGGGAACCGACGCTGTCGACGGCGCGGACGTGTTGGTGATCGAGACCGAGTCGACCACTTCGAAGGTCGAGGTGGACCTGAGCGACTTCCTCATCGGCATGTTTAAGTCGATGGCGGAGATCGACGGCGAGGAGGTGGATGCGAACGCCCTGAAGGCCGTTGAGGCGAGCCTCCGATTCGCCTTCACCCTCGACGAGTCCACCGCCGACATGACCACTTGGTTCGACCCGGCCGCCGGCCGGGCCCGCAAGGCCGTGCGCCGCGGGGACGCCCGTGTGTTGTTGGACATCGCCGTCCCGGACGATCCGCCCGACGGGATGATCGAGCTCAGCATGGAGATGAACGTCGACCAGTTGATCGAGTTCCGGCTGCTCGGCGACGTCGAGGGTTAGTGGTTGTATCCCTCGACGGCGACAAGCTTGGAGTCGGGGGCGTAGCGCCGCCTGACCGCAACCCACTCCTGGTACTCGGCGCTGTCGTACCAGGCCCGCAAGTTCTCCATCGATGGGAAACGGATGACGACCAAACGTTCAGGGGCCCACCCGCCTTCGAGGGTTGTCGTCTCCCCTCCCCGGACGAGGTAGGCGCCTCCGTGGGCCTCCGCCGTCTTCGTCGCCGCCTCCAGGTAGCCGGACTCCCTGAACCCCTCGATGTCGCCCGGCGAGACCTCGGCGAGCAGGTATGCGGCCATGACTGTCTCTCCCTTCAGCGACGGGGGCGCCGCCGCCACGTCGAGTAGATGTGCTTGAGCATCTCCAGAGAGTACTCGGAGACCGTCATCCCGGCCTCGTCGGGCTCTCCCTCCCCGGCGCCGCCTCGGCCGACCTCGCCGAGGTCGCGAACGACGATCTCGGCGCCGTCGTCGGGGCCTTCCCCCGGCGCCTCGATCGGTATGTGTGAGATCGGCGCCTGGGGGCGGTCTTCGGCCGCCGCGCCGCGCCGCGAGGTCGCCGCACCCGCCGCGGCAAGATCGGCCTTCAGCTCGGTCAGGCGCTCCTTCAGGAACTTGGCCTCGGTCTCCGCCTTGGCGGCCCGCTCCCTTGCGTCGGCCAGTTGCTCGCCCGCCTGATGGAGGTTGCCGAGCTGGATGAGCATCTTGTCCCAGGCGTCGATGGGCACCAGCATCGTCCCCGGGGGGGCGACCGGCTCCGCCGGGGACGATGCTGGTGCCCATCGACGCCTGGGACAAGATGC
>Ga0209457_1000178_pt1 | contig 19523 bp, 12 predicted proteins | sample WorMetHEROISLAND_5_FD_187410 | JGI IMG/M metagenome (GOLD analysis project Ga0209457, IMG submission 187410) | Marine gutless worms symbiont microbial communities from Max Planck institute for Marine Microbiology, Germany - Olavius sp. 5 HERON... ... | reverse complement strand
ACTCACAACACCCCCGAAACTCACAACACCCTCCGAAACTCACAACACCCTCCGAAACTCACAACACTCCCCGAAACTTACAACACTCCCCGAAACTCACAACACCCTCCGAAACTCACAACACTCCCCGAAACTTACAACACTCCCCGAAACTCACAACACCCTCCGAAACTCACAACACCCCCCGAATGCCACAACACAACGGAAATGCTCATTAATATTCATGAAGTGGGGAGTGACTAGTGCGGACTGCCGGAAGTGGCATCGCTCGCATGGCGCTGCGCTGTTTTGTTTTGATTTGGTAATGTCGCTTTAAGTTATCCCGTGTAGAGCTTTTTAACACGTTTGGTTAGTAAAGTGTTCGTTTTGGTAAATGTGTAAGTAGGAGCCTAAGCCTGCCCGTATGAGTTACTGTATAGTTACTACATCCCCTGTGTCTGTTAACAGCTGCACACCAATCGCCGACATTTCCGGCCGTCAGCATCTGCCGTCCGGCAGTCAGCGGAAGACTGGAAGTTGATCGTCTGAAAAGTTTCGGCCGTTAACGGGTGTAGGTAAAATGCGTCTGGTGCGTCCAATAACCGCTGGCGGCCGGGTCAAGGTTGGCAATTAGGTTAGGTTTAGGGTTAGGGTTGGAAAACATTGCGGCAGCATGAACGCACGAATTAGTCCTAAGCTCATGCGCACTGGACACATATTACTGCTGATAACAATAGTAGTAATAACCCGTTTTCTAAGGTTTTATTTGCCCCGCCTGTTGCAAATTCTACCCAACCACCTCCCCTCCCTCCCCTTTCCTCCACCTCAATTTTCCTTCCCCTCTCCTCCCCATCCGTTCCTTTACCTTTCTTTCCTTTACACTTTCCTCTACCCCTGCCCACCTCTCCTTTCGCTTTCATCCCCATCCTTTTCACTCCTTCCCTTATAAGTAGGCCACTGAATGGCTGAAATCCAGCTGGGGGATCACTGTAAGCTCAGCCAGTGGTGACGGTTCACCAGTCCCAAGGTTCACTTGTCCGAAGGGTCACTAGTCCTAATTTCTGAATGGCCTTATGGCATGCACATATGAAAAGCTGTTCAGTGTTTCTTTATTCTTAAGGTTAAACGCCACTTCAGGGTTAGGGATTGGGCTATGGTTAGGGTAATGGTAATGGTTAGGGTTTGAGTAAGCGCCTGTCACTTTGTGGACTAGTGACCCCCTGGAGTAGTAAAAAAGGCAAAGGTGGACATTTGTTATAGTGCCTCAAATAGACTAAGCCACCGCCGGGAGACACAGGTACATGGCGTGCACCAAGCAGCGTCGCACATACCTGCCTTAAGCTTTCCCAGCCGTAGCCAGTACTCGTATACCGATTATTTAAGGATGGAGGGCTGAGTAAGCCCAGGCCCAGGGTGCAAAGACTGCCAAAGAGCAACTGTCCCACGTTTGCTATGCGACCATCTGCGGCCCACGGGCCCGAACCGGGACCTTCGTATCCCAAGTCGAGCACTGAGCTATCGCACCACCCTTCGGTCTAGTGACTATTAACCCACCCTGTGGGGTCTGGGGCTGAGCCAAAACGGCAAGTCACAACTGAAATAAACTTTGGTGTATTTTAGCCTTAAAAGATGCCATCTGGTAGCATTTATCATCTTCATTGACACATTACGGCCTGGCTGCCTGACCCACAAGTACGTCGACGACACGACGATGACCGAGATACTGGACAAGGAAGCAGACAGCAGCATGCAGTCATTCGTTGACGAACTCGTTCAGCAGTCAACTGAGGCAGGTATGATTGTGAACGGCCGTAAGACGAAGGAGGTACTGATGGGCTCAATTCTCATGGACCAGCCACTGTGCGTCACCCTGAGTGCCACGCCAGTGGAACGCGTCACGACCTCGAAGCTGCTGGGCATGCACATCGCCAACGACCTGAAGTGGACACAGCATGTCGAAGTCATCACATCCAAGGCTGCGTCGCACCTCTATTTCCTGAAGCAGCTGAAGTGATCAGGCGTCGGCAGAGATGACCTGCTATGCTTTTACAGCACAGCTATATGGCCGGTGCTGGAATAAGCGTATACCCCGGTTAGCTTGGAATTCGCTACCTGACAGACTTCGTGACCCAGCACTGAGTGTTGACATGTTTAGGCGTCAGCTGAAAACGTACTTTTTGTGCTAAGTATTATTTTTATACTAGCTTTTTTTCATTTACTGCAATTGAGGCCGGTACAGTGCGTTGTACAAAATGTATTGTATAAAATGGTGTGACTAATGTGATGTAGCTTGGTTTGTTTCAGCACAGTCTGGCCGACTGCTTTGAAGTGTCACAAACTAATAAGCTGCATACTACTAACCGAGAAAGAAGTGGAGTTACTGTTCCAACACAGACATTGCCGTTGTCATTCTGCCAATTTCTCAACATCTACTGACGTGGCACATTATTCGGCCATCTGTTATCGTTTTCAGTGAAGAGCTGCAGTCGCAGAGAGGACTTCTAGTTCACTTGTGACAGCTTGAACTATCCACATATTTTGAGCGCAGTTACTTTCCTAACACAGCAGAAGTGTATTGTACGAGATCAGTGTAAGAAGTATACATTTGTATTATCAAGCTACCCGCAACCGACCTCAGGGCCCATGCACACATGTTGTATAATGCGAACGGATACAACTCACTAGAGCACCATCAGATCCAACGCATGTTTCATTCTCGGTTGGGTCTTGTGGGGAAAGCAGATTGAATGGGACCATTTTCGGTTGGATCACATCCAAAGTGGCAGCCCAGCCATCAGTCATGTTGAAAGTTTCAAGTGGCTGTATCTCTTGAAATGCATTATCCAATTCACTGTACATACGGCATGCACATTTGCACTGTGGCCGAAAAATGCATCAACTGTGAAACAGTGTAGCTTGAAATTTTCAGGGTCAATTTCGACGACATTCGTCGGAAATGTTTCAAAGACACCATCTGCTGCGCCTTATTGTGATGTTTCATAGGGTTTGCATCTGTCATTTTCTTCATACACATGCATTTTTTATCAACTTTTCATCTTTCAGATAGGACAACCAAAAATTAATTACCGGTGTACTTCTGATACACCTTTACTTATCCTCCCTCCACATAGCATCTTATTTCGTGGTAGAGTGGCTGTGTCACAGCTGCATACGCTACAGAAACTTACTACTTAACATGCATCCTAAATTGCATCACCGGAATTGATGAAAAGTACGAGTCAACTGTTCCGAACATTATCATCTTCAACCATACCCTGCTTATGCTCTTCATTTAACCGTTATCCGGAAACTCTGTTTACTGCGGTGCATTTTGACCTTTATATTTATACAGACTTCATAAATGTTCTTCAGTTAAGGACGCCATGTTAACAGGATGTCTAACTTACGACATTCGCATTATTTTACGGTCATGTTAGAAAGACAAAGCTGATAAAAGTGCAACTGCAAACCTACACACCACAATATAAGCACATGCTCTCCATTGCGGATTAATTTGGACATTTCTGTCCAGTGTGATCGCAATCGATCCTTATAATTTTGAGCTGTACTGTTTGAAAGTTGGTGCTTTCTTGAGACTGTATAACAACTGTTGATGCATATTGTATGAGATTGAAATTTTATTTCAAAAGGGTGTGTGATAAGCCGACCTACGGTATATAGAACACAAAAAGCCATATTTTGAGCATTGCTTCTTCAATTATTGCGCGCAACAGTATATGCTAATGAGGTCACAGTTGACGGCTACATATGTGGATACATCCACTGAGACAAAACACTGCAATAGATTACAGCAACAAGAGTTAACAGCTTAGTATTAGTACCGGGGATCACACATTTTAGCACGAGCAGCCCTATTCAGTTACTGAATAAGGTGAGTGCTGTAATGCAGTTGACGTCTAGCAGCGCCGGTACTAATACTAAGCCGACTGAACATAATTCAAAAAATCAGTTATTACAAAATTTTACCACACCATAAGTTTTTCAATAGCGTGAGTGTGTGAGACATATAATGAACAATACTATGTAATGTTCTTAACCTCTTATCTGTTCAATCACAATTTTGGTTGTAGTGCTGTTGTATATTCGTTTTCGTACTGTTGTAGGTGCTGTTTGCTTTATCTTCAGCAGCAACAAACAAGAGTTAGTTGATGGATTCTCAGTAAGTATATTTTAGCAGTTATGCAGTGGGCAAATTGCACCATTGAAAGTTAATTCCGTGCTTAGTCAAGTGACACTTTTATACAATTGACACTCGTCTTGCTGTTTAGTGTTGTTACAGTAACCAAAACCGTGTTTTTTTCAACACTGAACTGAACCAAAATTTGCGGTTTTAGGCGTCCTCATTGCCGGTTTGGTTTCAAAAGGTAACCTCTTTGTTATGCCAGTCTATTTTGTATGATATAGACATCTAAACATCACATGCCACTAGAGAAATATAGGTCGGAAAATTTAATGTCAGTGGCAATTACTCTTGTCTATCTGATCATTGCAGTGTAGGGTGATTTCAGGTAGTTATGTTGTAATTGGGGCATATGTACTCAGAGTGCTGTTATGCACTTTTTATTGACTGTACTATGTGTGTCACATTTGTTTACTGTGATTACTGTTGTGTGCGGCGTGCGCTCCACATTAATGTGGACTGTTTACGAATATGAAAAAAACATTACCTGTGCACGATTTTTGGTTCGATTGACGTGGTATATTTTGTTCTACATGCTTAAACGGACTGCTGTTGATTTGTCATACAGGGCAGTTATTGATTTTGTATCTGACTGTTTCTGGAATGGATTTCAATATGCACTCATTCTTCGTCTCTTGACTGTTTACTTTGGAGTTACATTGAGTCGGAGGTAATTGTATTTGGTTATTTACTTTGACAATAGTGCAATAATTATGACTGTTTACTACATCAGGTAATAACTAACAGTTATCTTCAGCCATAATTCTGCAGCATTACAAATCTGCAAACCTGTTCACATTATTCATTGCTGGCGAATTTTTGCCGCAACAATGGAAGGCTGCTGTTATCATGCCCATTCCTGAAGTCAGTCAGCCATCACAGCTTCAAGACACACCGGCTGGACTGGACTTTCGGTATCAGTTATATGCCTTCCGTCCGTCCGTCTCAACGACTGCAGTACTCATCTCACTGATACGTACAGTCTTGTCACACATCCGTACCAATGAGTGACATCGCTGAAAGTAGTGCTGTACGAGTATTTGAAAATATGGGGAACTTTCGATAGTTAGTTAAATTTCAGACTCAATTCGAAACAAATTCCGGCTAAACATCGTCCATAAAATGATTTTCACAACTACAACGGCGACTACGGTCGCCAAAAACACAACAAATTGTCGCCGTCTCTGGCGCCTATAGACGTCGTTTTCAGCAAATACAGTCAGTAAAATGGCGAATATAGTAAGTCACCTTTTCGGCTGACTACATTTGCCAAAATTGTCGCCGTTCAGGGCGACTGTAGTCGCCGAAAATTACTACAAATTGTTGGTTTAGAACGGCAAAAAATATTCGATTCGATTAGAAATTAAACATAATACGCACAGTTTTCGATTCTATTCGATTCGAAATGGAAAACCAGTATTCACACGGCACTACTATACATTTCTGTAAGGCGTTTGACACGTTCCAACACAGCGAGTTGTTGGACAAGCTGTCTAAGATGAACCTTCTGGATGCGGTCTACAACTGAATACAAGATCTCTACAGCATTCGGATGCATTGTACCTTACGAGATACGGCAGACACTTCTGTCAACTCACAACTATTCTGGCCAGCATCATACAGAACTCTGGTTTGGGTCCGGCGTCATTCATTGTGACATCTGCCGACCTGCAGCCAATGTATGACTGCGACAGTGTCCTGAAGTGTCGATGACACACGCTAGTCTGAGCTGATGCACATCTACGAATGGGCTGATGCGAACAACTGCATGTCGAACTTTCAATATTACTGTGCCCCACACACCCCACCCGGTATTTCTTGTTTAAAAATCCAAATTTAGGGCACTGTATATCGCTAGTTGGAATGAATTTCATTTTTTTTACTTTTATCAATTAAGAAGTTTTTTTTCATTTTTTCCTTATGGCTTCTGCGCCCACAGTGTAGTGTTGGCCCGAAAAATAATGGCCTTGCCCAATTACGGGTGGGTGGTGTATTACCCGTAGCTCATAAGCGTATTGACCACAGTGCTTTGTGTTGGTGACTCGTTGTAAATTATAGATTGAATTATTCTTACTTTCTTACGCACTTACTTTGTGGTGATTGATTGATTTCTGTTGATTGATTTCGAAGTTCTCATTAGATAATTGATCAAATAACGGAATGATACATGGTATTGTTAGGACTTTCTTCCGACGACTTGCAGATTTGGGCTTACGTCGTCGTCTTCAACCTGCACCTCTGCTGTCCGTGTGGAATGCAATTCAGATGGAGCTTAATGGACCAAGTAAGGAACTTTACAACTGCTTTTCTGTGCTACGTGCACTGTGAGGATTATTTGTTATTGGCCAATAACTAGCCTATCATCGTCAGTGTTGTTTCAACAAAATATATGTTTGATCGAACACTGTGTCTGTCCAGTGACTCTGTAGTAAGTATGCCTACCTACCTTTAGGCTACAACAAACTGTAGGTATGCAGGTGTTTATTGTGATGTCAGTAACTTGATAATATGTCAACGTAATGTTACTCAGCAAATTAACGTTACTGCATTTTTAGCAGATCGCACTGATGCACAGTGTTATCTGCTATTGGCATCATCCTGTCGTCCGTCTGTCTGTCTGTGACGCTGGATACTGTGGCTTTCGTGGTTGGTGTATGGCGCTAAAGGTTTACCAGCGTGTTCCTAGCAGGCGTGTTTCTGTTTGTCCCTTCATACACTTTTGCTGTCGTAATTATCATTTAGTCAGATAACACAGTGCGAGAAACGAAATGCGGAGACCTTACATGTTTGTGCACAATCAGACTGAGAGACTGTAAGAGTCGAAATCACTCGGATCGTTCTGCAACGATATGACACGCTACCGTGACGCGAGAGCCAGTCCGTGACTCCGCAATCTGCAGTCTGCAATGACTGCCACAGATCATGCTGCTGCATCGATCGTTGAATTGTCAATAGTGACATTAGGCCTAGAGTTAAGATGAAATTTTTTACGTTTCATTTAACTGTATTCAGCAGTAACAACATTATGTAACACTTGTATGCCTATGTCAATCCGGCAATGGTCCCAAATGCAATTATACCACGTTCAATCGGACTGCTGAAGAAAATTAGCCTCCTAGCTTATGGTACATTGAAGCAACGTTCCAAATGTGGTGAAGATCAGTCCATAAATGACATCACAGACTTGTCCATAGATGCCGGAGATTGGACGTCGGATATTGGAGACTGAACACGACATGTGATAATACATTCAAATGCTGCTATGCAGTCCATTGGAGAGACAACTAGCCAATAATAGCATACATGATAGTCATTTATGCAGCATACATCGTTGATAATGATAATCATAATGATACGTTTCGGAGTCAGATTTGTCATCATTCACTGTCAGGGTCGGTGTTAGGCTTTGCTTTATTATTACAGAGCTTGCGTGGGCATACTGAGTTTTTTGGTGTGGAGTTGTGCAGTTCAGTTTAGTAGAAATGCTGCTTGTAGTCATTGTTGCGGACACTTCAGTTACTGTATTGTAAGTAAGATGTGTTTATTTTTCAGATCGACATGGTGGTTACCGGTCAATGTGGCGTGTACTGCTTCGGAAGTACCATTTGCGTACTACGCGTGAAACAGTGCGCTGCTTACTGCTTCAGGCTGATCCTGTTGGTGTGCAGAACAGGCGTCAACATCGTTTGTCACGAAGAACGTACGTAAGTCGAGGACCAAATGACACATGGCATGTCGATGGGTACGACAAGCTGCGTCCTTATGGCGTGATGATAAATGGGTAAATGTTTCTTTTCACATGCATTTAAAATACCGGTAGCTTTGGCTGTAAGTGTTCTACAACAGCAGTTAAGTAGCCGATCGTACCGCTACACAGTGTGATCAGCTTTTGGCATCATCCTCTCGCCCGTCTGTCTGTCTTTCTGTTACGCTGTTCCTTGTGGTTCTCAAGTCGTTGTACTGGCCAAAATTTATACCAGCGTGTTCCTCGCATGCGATTTTCTGTTTGCCTATTCATACACTTTTGCTGTGGGATGTATCGTTTAACTTGAAAATGCACCGTCAAAAAACGACTGAAAGAGAATGCGAGCGTGAGGTTGTCATGACCACCTGTCTTAATATCACAGAGCTTACTTACTGTTGGCCTGCCTTGATGTAATTTCTTCGTCAGTCGCTCTTCACGCGTGATTGGATTTCGTGAATGGGAGTGGGTGTGTTCTGAAACAGACACGCAATTAACGCATGAAGGAAACCGACTGCAATGTGATTTTGCCATTCCACCCACTCATAGGCCTAAACTTGTCAGTTAACCACCGATTTGACAATTTGCGAGTAGTTGATGGAAAATTGTAATTGACACCCGGCTCTGTACCCCATTTTGGTATTGTAACAGTGCCTGTATTAACATATTAACGACATTATTCACACGTCAAGACGCTGCGATAACAACGAATAGCATTAACATAGACATCCTACAGCAGTGTTCTCGCTGATCGCTTACCTGCAGGGAATGTGATCGCCTACACAGCAGTGGCTGAGCTTATTGTGTCACAAAGTGTCAGCCTCAACACGTAGCGTTAATGAAGTGTGAAATGTCTGCTTAGCTACAACAGTCCATGAACCACTGCAGTACTCCATTGTCCACTGTCCATTTCTGTAATGGCATACACCGATGTCCAAAATGGCCTGCATCTGAATACATACTAAACGGCTCACTGTACACAGCGGAGATCTTGCATTCGGCTTTGTAATGTTAACATGTATTGAATTTTGGGGTTGGGTTTCCGGCGGGCAACATCTCTTTCTGCCACACATCTGGTTTAAACCGGCAAAAGCCGAAAGCGCTCCATGGTATGACTGTGCTACGATTGCAGGTGTTCTAACAGATGTTTTAATCATATTAATCGCAAATAATCTGTAACAAAATAAAGCAGGCAGAGTTTTTGACTAACATGTAGGAAAAACATTTTTGTGAATAACTAATTAACACACTGATAAATAAATATTATGCAGAACTCGTTGAGCAATTGGGCACTTTTTCAGCACAACCACAGAAATTTACTGGTAGAAAGTGGCAGAAATATGTCTAATGCACTGTTGTAATGAATTGGCATTAACTGCTGTCATTAACGAACGCACTCTTGAAAGTAAGTCGCCACAAATATTTGAATCCAACTATGTTGACCTAGGGCTCCGATCGTAGCCAAATGAGCAGATCGATTCTCACGGCGTTGCTGGTGACGATTCTCGCGATTTCTCGCATGTCCGTCACCACCTAGCCTCCCCCACCCCCAGTGCCTGCCACTCAATCACTGTTCATCTTTGTGACATGTGTCCGCTGCTGAGCCGCCGTCGTGCCTAAGCTACACTTCTACAAACAGTAGTGTGCAATGCAATTCCGCAGATTTCAAGATTTGCATTCTTAGCTTTTGCTAGTGGCATGCACTTGAAGATCCAATACTAATAAAATAACACTGTCACTCTAAACTGTAGTGGACTGTTAGCGATTGTGTACTAGTCTATAGAGCTAGGTGCTGCATCTCCAGTTCGCTTGTATAGCAACCATGGAATGGTCACGGTGGGTAGGTGGCTCTGTACGGCAGCCAGCCACAGCAGTCATACCGGTATCACTGCCTGGCGCCACTGCTGGCGCCCACGCCCACCCACTGTGCTGCTGGCCTGCCGCAACTGATGCTGTTTCAGAGCGAGCGAGGGGGAGGGAAGGGGGAGTGACACGGTCAACAACGACCGCTCTCAGCCGCTCACTAGGCGCTCAGACTGCAGCAACTTGACTGTCACTGTCACTGAGGTGAATCATGACTGCACTGCAGCTGGTGGCGTGGCGCCACTATGAACGTTAGTGATCGCACACTGGATGTGCTGCTCGATCACCTGCGAGATTAGGACTCGCCGACGATTCTCGCGAGATTGGCTGATCGATCGGAGCCCTATGTTGACCTAATGCCAAGTCAACATATTATATGCAATTTTGTAATGATATGTATCAGACGATATGTGCTGTAGTTTCAATGTAGAACCTACTCTGCATGCTGTTCACTTTGTTTATTGCAGATGCATCGATGGTTACTCCCGGAGAATAATGTGGCTAAAGTGCAGCTACACTAACCATTCTCCGGGATTGATAGCTGGTTACTACATGGACAGTGTCGGCCAAGTCGGAGGGTGTCCAGCGAAAGTCCGCACTGACTGCGGAACTGAAAATGTTGTGCTGGCAGCAATACAATCCACTATTGTCGGCAGAGGGGCTCATGTGTATGGTACCTCACCATCCAACCAGCGCATCGAGTCCTGGTGGTCGTTCTTTCGACGGAATCACTCACAGGCGTGGATTGATGTATTTGAAAACATGATTCAACAGGGCACATTTCAGCCGGGACATTTGCAGCAGACAGAATGTATACGTTACTGCTTTATGTCTCTACTGCAACGAGACCTTGACGCAGTGCAGCTGCAGTGGAACACTCACAGAATACGACCGACTAGAGGAGCACGCTGTCCGGCAGGCATTCCGGATGAGTTGTACTTCCTGCCACCTGCAGGTGCTCAGGACTGTCTCCATCGTTGTGCACCTACTTTGCCGGCACAGCTACAGGACCGCATTGAACAGCCACGTCTATGTGAAGATGAGTCCTTGCGTGCATATTTTGACTATGTTTGCACATTTCATGGTTTCCAGCAGCCACAAACTACTCACGATGCAGTGACACTGTATACAAATTTGGTGCGCTGTATATAACATGGACCCGCACCTACGTGCCGTTGACGGCATAGTGAAAGGTAGAGTACACCTTACAGAATGGCCTTGATGGGATGTACTTCATGGTACATTTCAGACACAATGCAAACTGACTCATCTTCCCATGCCTGTGGCTATTCAATGCAGCCCATTTGCTCTGTCAGCAGACTAGGAACACTGCGGTGTGGACAGTTCTGAGGACATGCAAGTGGCAGGAAGTCATCATCACAGCGTGTGTAATTTTATGATGTGGAAGTTGATGTGTTATGTTCCTCAAAAGCAGTAGCGTACGTTGTTCAGTCTGTGCAAATGTCCCAGTTGAAATGCACTGTGTCGCAATGAAAAGTAGCCTCCCAAACAATTAGCTGTAGTTCATTAAAACTTTACGAAAGTTACACGCATAATAAGTGTACACCAAGTCCAGCTGACTTATTACTGCATGAGATCACCTGATTTCAAATTTACTGAGAATTTGGAATAACTTAATGAATATATGAATTAGACATAAGAGCATTTTTTGGATCATTCTGAAGGTTTGTTGGCAGAGCAAATTACAGTTTATCACTGGAAAACCTTATGAGCGAATTTTGGTAACTGTTTGTCACGAAAGGTGCATGCAAATTTGGATCCAATGTACCTTGTTATCAGTCTTCTGCAGAAACTTCTTCACAGACGACAGAGACCATTTTTTGTTCGTAAAGTCTTTGATGAACTATGTTGCTTAATGACATTTTCCTGGAACACAGATTTCATGAACAGTTCTTCGTCTGTGCAAAACACTGTTGTTTGTTATTGTTTACCCGACATTGATGTGTAATTGAGTGACATAATAATATAGCAGCATTAGCAGACATCCAAGATATGCTGTTTCCAGTGGTATATGAAACAAATGATACTTCTTCAAACTTTGATTTCTTCATTTACGGTTCTTATTTCGACACCCAATTTGGTCCACTCATTTTTAGTAAATTGACAACTGTTGCAGCTGTTAATTTCAACCGCATTTTGTGGTTAACGTCATCATTGAAGACGTTCTACAGAGCTACCTTTTATTGGGACACAGTGTACTTCTTGCTGAACAGTGTTTTCGAACACGTCTGTCCTCGCCTGCAAGTGATTCTGTCATTTAATTTCACCGTAATATTTTCATGTTACTGTTTAATGAGCCTGTATGAACACTGTTTGTTGGTACTGATGATGGCTGCGAATTTCTCTTGTTCATTTCATGAAACAGTGCATGTACCTGCGAGCATGTGTTTCAGTTTGCAGAGAAACAGTTTGTCTTACTGTTTTGTGAGTTATAGTGAGCATTTGTGCTGTATGCCGTATTTCGTTGCTTTTTAATGTGCCTGTGCAAATTAACGATTAATTGATAGATCACTGGTTAAAAAATTCACCCGATTACAGTTATTTTAACCCATTCATCAAGGACATTGCATTACTGTAGTTCCGATGGAAAAGTGGTCAACAAAACCCGACTATCACTGTATACAAATGTTGTGAAAATGCTGAGATGTCTGTGGGATTAGTGATGCAGACACTAAAGTTCCAATTCTCAATATACTTCGGTGACTGTCTGGTGATCTGTCTCAGATTGTTAAACTTGCCGACCTGTGTTCTCTTCTGTAACTGAAGTTAGCTATAAATTAATTGTTACTACTTCAAAAGTGCACTGTTGTAATCGGATTAATCTTTACCACCCATAATGTGCGCAATAATGTTGTGTTTTGTTTGTTTTCGGTGTTGATGAAGAAACTACGAATGCTTCGTGTTCCTAACACAACTTCAGCATGATTGTAATGTCTGTTACAAGAGGAACTTTGTACATTTACACGTCAGAAGCAAAGTCGACCACTGTGAATGCTATATTGATGTGTATGTGGTGACCAGTGATATTTTTGAGAACTAGAACTAGAATTCGAACTAAAATTAAAGTTATTAGTTCACTATAACTAGAACTGAAGTTATTTTCAGAACTAGAACTAAACTAGAACTACAATTAACGGCTCCAAACTCAACTATAAGTCGAACTGAAATTATCTTCAGAACTAAAATTGTGACAAGTACAAATAGTTCTTGGTTGCTAATGAAGCCTTTTGTGACAGAGTTTTAGGTACTTCGAACTGACAGTATTTTTGGCTGAAGGCCACAGAAATCGCATGTCAGAATCATTGGAAATGCATGTGTTTCTACGCCTGAATGCACATATTATTTCGTAACATACATGGTAACTTTGTGTGTGGTTGGCAGAATATAACAGCTGATTACTGGTAATAACTTTCGTGGAGGTAAGAAATTTGTGAACTGTTTAGCCAGTCCTCAATTCAGCTCAGCTCACTTGTCAAAAATGTACACCATCTGTTTAACTGATAAAAATCGTTTATACAAATGCAAGTCCTGTTACAGGTCTGGCATTTATATTCATGCTCTTTATTGGCAAAATTTTATTATCTCACACAGGATGCATGTGCACTTATGTCAACGAACTGAATTTGTTTTCTTTCTTTATTGCTTGAACTGAACTAAAACAGAAATGGGCTCCAAAAAACTAAAGTAGAAGTCGAACTAAAATTATTTCCAGAACTAGCAATAAACTGGAACTAAAATTAACAGCTCAGAACTAAACTAGAAGTCAAACTAAAATTATTTTCAGAACTAAAATATCACTGGTGGTGAAGGTGATATAATCAGACTGCCTGTTTTGTTGCGTGCTCCTGGTGCTGTTGCCTTCAGCTGTATATATGATGGGAAGGATAACTATGGCTGAATGCCAGTATATGTGATATTTCCTACATAACAGGCTTGCTGCAGCAAATACCTGTCAGTGTTCTGTTGAAACAAGAAAGCAAATCGTCAACAGGAAAAGCGCTGTCGCAGTCTTGCATTGTGCCAGACTGGTATTATTTGAAATACCTAAATCGGTTGTTTAATTCACGGTGGCCTCTCACCTTGAACATTCATGGAGTTAACAAGTGGCCACGAAAAAGTCAGGGGAGACATATTGCATATGGTCAATTAGCGCGATTATTGATATGAACACAGTAATAAAGTGTATGTTATTTCATTTCCAGACAACTGAACCTCGCATGACAGTGTAAAGTGGCCCTGGAGTTTTCCTATAGCAACTTATTATTATTTGCAGTATTACCTGTGTCTTTTTTGTAGTGGGTGTCAGGGAATTCAAGGACTTTAGCATAACCTTTTCCAGCTATCTTTTACCACATTATACACTACCCGTATTTAGGGTTAGAACGACACTGGTGTTGGGTTATTGTGTACTGGGCAGTATTAACAGGTATTGGGGGATATTTGTTGTTCTGACACCCATTACAATATCAATTAGACAGCAGTCAGCACCATCCACATGCCAGTGAACTATTATTCAGTTCCACTTGTGACTTGTACTCTGACAGCTGCAATTGGTTGTCTGGACACCATTAGGACCCAGTTTTTCAATCCCGGGATTCGGCATTAGCACTTCCGGGATCCCGGAAGTGCCAATCCTTTCCTGAATATAGGCACGCTCCCGGCACTATTGACTGCAATATGACATTGCAGTTCGGTACCGTCTGTCTTTAATTGCCCAGAGGGCTCACAAGTGGCAACTACAAGTTTCAAACAGAGTAGCCTATAGCAAACCGACTGTGCATTGCTAAAGCGATTTCTGTTTAATATGTCGGTATGGTAGGTGTATAATAATACCGTGATGATTTTCGTTTTGGTATAATGTTTTGTCATACGTCCTTCAGTTCGTGCCTTCAGTTGCAATCTTAGTACACTTTACTTACTTAAACCGGCAGTGTTACGAACAATGTGAAATAATGCACCCATGGTCTTTTATTTTGCAATGTACTTTGCTGAGAAATTGCACGTACGTCAGGCTCCTTAACGGACCTCGGCAGCACAGTAAGTAAGTAACATAGATACATGTGTGTGAATATTGTGTGTACCTGTGGTAGGCTAGCCTGGTAGGTAGACACCATGTTGATATGCTGCTGTTTATTGAACACTGTCATTGTCATCATCATAGAGTTTTGGGACTTTTCGTTTTCATTGCTACGCTATACACTACTATTGGTATTGCTATTGGGTACAGGTATCGCTAGAGGCCAATATTATTGGGTATTGGTATCGTTCAAACCATACCCGCATTTATTTATTTAAACAGATGACGTCAACCGTCGGCAGGATAAGTGACAGTAATTAAGCATCGCAGTAATTCAGCTGGTACATCTCAACCTTAATTCATGACCTACTTTTTCTTCCTATCTCTACAATGGAGTCTAGAGTGAGTTAACAGGGTGTCTACAACTCCTGGAAATTTCCTGGAATTCAAAAACACTCCAGGAAATCTCCTGAAATTTTACTGGTCCACCTGGAAATTTTTGTGTAAGATGATCGACCGCATTGGTTTCCGGTCGTACACTGCACACCAGACTGCTTATTTAAGTACAAACTGGACGCCTTATTTTAGATTTGCTACGGCCCATGGCGTATTAAATGCATATCATGTTTTTCTTCTATATTTAACGAAACTACATTGCAACAGTAGATTTGGTATAGGCTGAAGCGATGCAAACATATCCTGGATTTTTCGTGAAATCCCTCCTGGAATTTTGTTCAGTTAAATCTGTAGACACACTGGTTAACGTCTTGTAACTCACTCTAGTGGCTCGTTCACACTTGAGTGGACACATCCAGCCGTCCGAGTGTGTTTATTTCACAGTTTACAACGGTCATGAATTACGTTACTTAGACCACTGTCTACTGCGGATAGCACTCTTGGCTACGCTCGTGTATCCCACAGTAGACAGTGGTCTAAGTGTAACATACTGCATTGTGCAGTTAAGTTTTGGCTGCCAAATTTTACGACTGTAATGATTGTCATGAAGTTTACAGAAACTCGAGGACTTTCAAGGATCTCTGAGATCAAATTCCCAAAACTTTCAGGGTCTTGTTCACTTTTCAATTACTTTTTACATCCTGTAAAATGGACATTGTTTCATTGACTTTGACGGAGGTGTGGACTAGAGACCTGCATGGGAAATTTTTCGCGGGAATACCGCGGGTACGGGAACAAAATTTGCGACAATCCCGCGGGATGGGAAGCTTACTGCTTCAGGCTGATCGGTAGTGGTAGGAAGAATCGCGAGCCAACCCGCGGGAGACATAATACAAGTATCGCTACATTACTTTACTGGCTCATCATGACAAGTTCTAGACTTCGAGTTCTCAATTTTTGACAGGACATTATTGCATTTTGTCTGTCTGGACTCTGCAACATTGCAGCTTTATTCGGTACCACACACATCAACTGCAAATCCAATTTGTTAGTGAGGGAATGGGGTGGGAAGTGGGAATAACCTGGTGGGTGAGGGGAGGGTGAGGGAAGAAATGTTGTGGGTGAGGGAAATAAAATTGCCAGGAGGGATGGGAATGGGAACAGCAATGTGTTCCCGCACAGGTCTCTAGTGTGGACGTGTGGTTACTGTGTAATATAATTACATTGTTTATGGCGTTGAGTCAGTGCAGACTTCATGATACAGTAAGAGTGCAAATTAACACACAGTAATACTCCACTGTATCAGTTATTGTGAGCAGAGTGAAACATAACCACTTCTCGTTAGTGATGGGACATTTATTATGCAAAAATGTGCAATTTGTGTTCGTAGCGTAGAGATTGTCAATACAATACAGCATAATACTATTACAGCAATGTGTACATGTCAAATTACAATGTACCCGAATGCTGAAATCATTCACGGAAAAACTCGAATCAGTTTCAAATTGGCAGTGCCGGAACAATTTGCAATGTTTTATAGATAAAACGTAAGTGTTTTTCATAATAACACAAGTTCAAAATCACCAGAGTCCGGAGTGTATAGTTAACGTGCATTATTTTGTTTAAGCTGTTACGTAGAAATTTCATAGGAAATATGGACCAATTATTCAGGCTTTACAGAACTGTTTTACAATGAGACGAATAGTGCCTTCCAGTTCGATAATAAGTTTCAGTCCAAAGAAAAATGTTTACTGCTGTTGCAAATAGTTTGTTGCCATGCCAATTGATGGAAGTGCTGTCAAGCAGTTCAGTACTTGTATCCGTGTGTACAAATTGATCACGACATGAACTGAACTGAATACATATTATCATAGTACATAATCATCGTCGACATCGTCTATTTGTCAGGCATAGTCATGTATAGCTGCGTACAGGAAATTAACAAAGTACATCCTATTGAAACTATTTTTTGTAAGTACCGTTGAAAAAAGTTCAACTGAACTTTTTTTTAAAAAAATTCCAACTTTTCGACCAGAAAACACAGACATTTCACGGACTTCACTGATTGCATCTGCTGACAGCAGGGCTGAAAAAACGTAGGTTTTTCCGGAAAAAAAGTTGATAGGTATTACAGGTTTCTTTAAGGTTTCTGTCAGTGTATTGTGGACACAAAATTTCCACCCTGGAAGAACATCCTGTACACAATTCACTCTTTTTCAGGTAATTTTCTAGAAATACAGCAAAGCTAACAAACCATGATTAAAATATGAAATTAATATTATTTGACTTAAATTGGGCCAAACAATTATAAACGTAAATGTGGATTTTTTTACGTTTTCAAAAACCGCCCACAACTAAGAATGCACAGGCAGTTCTGGATAAGGCAATAACGTTGTTGGCATACCAAACTAGTACGTTTAAGGCTGACTCATTTAGCATGCTGGAATAATTGGGTTTAAATGCACACAAACTGCAACTGTAACACATTGAACATTGATGATAAGTGCGCCCGATTGAACATTGTAACTGTAGTTCAGTATTGGCGAAATAACTCCAAAATGAAATTGTGCAATTCGTTGCACACACATTACAGGGTGGTCACAGTTTAGGATGAAAAATAAATTCTGATTTAATGGTCTTAGTCCAACTTAAAACGCCTATTCAGGTGACGTTGTACAAAGGTATGGAGTACTTAATATAGAAGTAACACAGTAATCTAGCACTATTGGCAACTGCACTTTCCAGCAATTACAGCTCTAATAGTACGCGCATCAAGCTCGCCAACTGAAGGCGTGTTCAGCAATGGCGGGCTGATCTTGCGACCACATCGGGCAAAAATGTCCGACTGCAGAGTCTGTTCTGTAATATTTTTGAAATCCAACGGTATTTTGAAGTATGACTGTAAGCAATTCCTTTGAAGACATTTTACTGATATGTTACTAGCATGTCAGTCTGTGCAAACTTAACAGTCCATAACCGTAACTAAGTACTACTATAACACGATCGATGGTGACCGACATTATACTTAGGCGCACTGCATTATTATAATTTTTTGACATCTGCTGTTTCCATTACATGTGAACCTATCATGATACTCTGGTGTTATACTTATGCCACTGTTTGTACTCGTAGCTGAGATACTCGTACTCGTAGTTTTGGTATTCGTACTCGTCAGTGAAGTACTCTTAGTTGTACTCAGAGCTACTGTACTCGAATCATCCCTGCCAAAATCGGAAAGTTTCAGGGCCATATTATGTCATCAAGCACTTTCCACGTGCCAGAAAAATTTAAATCTTTTCCAGGACTGCTTCAAGGAAATGTGGCCATCCTAACGTAGTTGTCAACACTGTAAGCACAGAAGGGGTCTCGCATTTGGTTCAAACAGCACACGCCTAGCTCCAATACAGCCGAAGATGTTTCACACCGAACACAGTGGTTTGTGATTGTTTATTATTGGGTCCTAAGTCCAAAATGGTGCTGTGTCCTAAATGTACCCACTACACCTCATCCCGAAGAATCATGTGACAGTGGTTTAGAGATGAACGTGCACATTGCACAAGCTGAAGATAACCTGTGCAGACTCAACATGGCATTGACAGACTGCAGAGTAGTGCTGTGCAAATATTCGACTAGTTATTTTACTATTCAATTCCATTCGAAACAGATAAAACAATTCGAAATTTAGAAATACTTAAGCCTCATCCAAAACGCAGTTTTTGGCGACTGTAACTGTGACTACAATTGCCAAGAACGCGACAAATTGTCTCTGACGCCTATAGACGCCGTTTTCAGCACCTACAGTCGCCAAAACGGCGACTATAGTCAGTTGCCATTTCGGTGGACTACAGTCGCCGAAAATGGCAAAACCTTTCGCTGTTTTGCACCACTGTAGTCGACAAAAATAATGACAAATTGTCGGTTTGAGAATGGCCAAGAAACTGTTCGATTCGAAATGGAAAACCACTATTCGCACAGCAATACTGCAGAGGTTTCGGGATAGCTCACCTACACTATCCCGAAACCTCTGCAGTCTTTCAATGCCATGGTGAGCCAATGTTCAAATTCCTCTAACTCACACCCGACCGGCAAACACAGTGTCAGCCCACATGTGGAGGCATACGGCAGCCGACCATCTCTGCCGCAACAGAAGTTTACTGAGAGTGGCTTCTCAGCTGTCTGGTTCTCGTCAACAATGGCCGACAAGGGGTAGCATATCGCCACGTAATATTGCCGGCCTTATCTCTGAAGTTTCCGAAGAAGTAGCCGTTCAAATGGCCAAAAATTGCCGTCGTCGACCACCCCAC
>Ga0209457_1000177_pt1 | contig 19608 bp, 17 predicted proteins | sample WorMetHEROISLAND_5_FD_187410 | JGI IMG/M metagenome (GOLD analysis project Ga0209457, IMG submission 187410) | Marine gutless worms symbiont microbial communities from Max Planck institute for Marine Microbiology, Germany - Olavius sp. 5 HERON... ... | reverse complement strand
CGAGGCTTCCGCCTCAGTCTCCTGTCCATCCTCGTCGCTCTGCTCCCATGGCGCACGTGAGCCTGGCGGGCGCGAACTGTGCGAAGGGTCTACCTAAGGCGTTTGCGTGCCGTCTTCAGATCCGCCAGCGCCTTGATCAGCAAAGCCTGCGCCTGCTCCTGTGAGAACGTTCCCACGTAGGCTTCGTCAAGCTGTCTGAGATCGTGATCGCTGAGGTGCATGCCGCCCGTTTTGCGGCGCTTCGCCGCCGCTCGACCCTGTTGGCATCTAATCTTTCTATATCAGACGAGGTATATCTTGTAACCTCATGATTATCGATTTTTGGCATCAGGCGCGGAGGGGGGCTAAACGGTTACCATCGACCAAGTTCGTGAGGTTATCAAAAACTATTCACCCATCTCTAAGAGGCTGTCTAAAAATTTATTAATATAAAAACTTAACGAACAGCCATTTTACAGGGTGTCTGATGATTACAGATTTGCCGGAGAAGTAAACGACTGGATGTGAAATAAACCTGTGTTTCGCTCGAAGTTGGTTTCCGTTCATAATCTTTACTCAATCGACGCCATCGATTCAGCTAGGCGAATGTTCTCTCGACCACCCAGCGGCGAGGTAAAATGTGGAAACCTCGCTGTCCTTTTTTCTTTTTCGTGGGTATTCAATGGTATAGAATTCCAATTCGTTGATGATGGGCTCAAGGATCTCCCCTTCTTCGTCGGTGAGGTCACTCGGGTACCTGACAGCCGATTGAATCGTTTCTTCAGTTCTGGAAAACTCCGGGATTACATCGCATAAAACCACAAAATGTACATATTTTATGATTTAAAATAAATTTGTTACTTTCTGGACAGACTCTAAGACCTTCCTCCGTCCGCTGGAAGCCGCGCTGCAACGGGTTACGACCATTAAACCGGCAAGAAGCATGCCGGCGTCTCCAAACCCGAATCGCACGGTGCGATCCTCAAGGAAATCGAGCAGGGTATTGCAAACCTCAATCAATGGCAGAAGCGGACGGCCATCGAGATACCCGATGGCCCACAGCGCGTCCGTGGTCTAGCCGTCTCCGACAAGACCATCGTGCTCGCGCTGAAATCACTCACGGTATCCGGAGTGGAACATTGCGGTCACCTTTTTCACCCGTTCCCTCTATCAGCAATTCGAAGACCTGATCCGAAGCCTCATGCTATGAGCACCTGAAGGACGAGCCTGATTGGGACCGCCGGCGTATTCTCCACGCTTAGGGCGGTTGGGATCGGGACGGTATCTATTCGGAGATCGCCGACCATTCTAAAGTCGTGCCGCGTGACTTCACGTATGGCAAAGCAAAGTACGGTATGGACGGGATATTTCGAGGCATATGCCGAGAGCTGTTGGCGCAAACAGCGCTCGAGTCGGAACTACCAATCTACGATACCGTACTCATAGACGAAGCCCAGGACCTACCACCTGAGTTCCCCCGTCCGGTACATCGGTTTACCAAGGATCCAAAGCGAATCGTCTGGGCCTACGACGAGCTGCAGACCCTGTCCGAAGCGGTCATGCCCGACACGGCCGAGTTGTTCGGAAAGAACGACGCCGGTGTGCCCTTGGTAACCCCCGACAACGCGGCTGGGCAGCCTCGGCAGGACATCATTCTGCCGGTTTGTTCCCGAAACACGCCCTGGGCGTTGACCCTGGCCCACGTGTTGGGCTTTGGTATCTATCGAGAAGCCAAGCTCGTCCAGCATTTCGACGATCCAACCCTGTGGCAGAAAATCGGTTATCGGGTGTTGGAAGGGAAGCTGGAGGTGGGAGCCAATGTCACCATCGAACGGGCGCCGGAATCCTCTCCGGAGTTCTTCAACCGTCTTCTGCAACCGGATGATGCGGTCGTTTCCAAGTCCTTCGCGGACGAGCTCGAGCAGGCGGAATGGATCGCGGAAAGCGTCAATGAAGAACCTCACCGAAGACGAATTGGAGCCAGACGAGACATCCTGATCGTCTTGCCAAACCCATTGACGGCCAAGAACAATGCGGTCGTAATCGGTGATTCTCTGGCGCGACGCAACATCCCACGCATCTGGCCGGTTTCATGACCACCGTCGATGAATTCTTCAAGCCCAAATCCGTCGCCCTTGCCAATATCTACCGATCCAAGGGTAACGAAGCACCCATGGTGTATTTAGCCGACACGCAGACCCATTATGCCGGGCATGAGCTGACGAAGCAGCGCAATACGCTATTCACTGCAATCACACGCTGTCGCGCATGGGTACGCATCTGCAGTTGGGGGGAAAACAGTGGTGCTTTGATGCGGGAGATCGAAGCCGTCCGATCGAAGAAATACCGACTTGAATCCAGAGTTCCGACCGACCCTGAGCTCGAAGAGCTGCGTCGGATACGCCGCGATCTCAGCCCGACCGAGAAGAAAGCCCTGGAGCGCGACAAAAGCAACTGGACTCACTGCTGGACAAGGTCTTATCCGGGGACCTTCGGCTAATTCAGCCCCATGACCGGATGACAATGACGCCGAATCGATGCCGCACGCAAGTCCACCATTTGCTCAATGCCCTCCTTTGCTCGAATCTCGCGGCGGACTGTCGAAATCCCGTCCTGTCGGAATCCCGTAATGGCTTTAGCCGCGTTACTTGGCCACCACCCCTGGGAAACCAGGATTGCCAGAAATTTTTCGAGGACTTCTACGCAGTCGAGATCCACATCGGTTGGTTGACGACAAGGCAGTACTCGGCGGCTTTGTTCGATGGCTCGCTATTGCAGATGACCTTCGATTTCAAGAAGGCAGAGCTCTTGGGCCATAGGCTTGCCTACATACCCTGCCCTTTCAGGATCGATGATGAAGGCAAAGAGATGTTGCGCTCCGAACCCATCCTAGACGTGATCGAGGTATATCGCGGCCGTGGCGAGAAATACTTGCGGCTGCGGACGCCCATTCGCTTCGGCTTCGACCCGCGCGCCGCTGCTATCGCGCATCCCGCCTCCCATATCACACTGAACGACCAAGCCTGCCGGATACCCGCTTGCGCCCCGCTAAGCGTCGGGTTGTTTATCAAGTTTGTTTTTCGCCACTTTTATCCGGAGGTCTAGGCAAAGCACGACTTTCTTGCAGAGATACCGAGGCAGTTGCTACCTCGCCGGATAGGCGACGCGCACGAACGGTCGATTCACCTGAGCTGGCGGGTCGATCCGGCCGGATCAGCAAGGACGGAGGTGTTGGCATGAGCCTGTTTCTGCGGTCGGTTGCGAATGCAGACTCGCACTCGAGCAAGCACGCTATGTCCAAGATTCCCCCAACACCTTGCGGATACGGGCTGCGAACTCTGCAACATCCTCCGGGCAGAGCTAGCGGATACGTCGATAGCTCGCAGCAGCTTGCTTCGCCAAGGACTCTCGACCCTGGTGCGGGTCCTTGCGCCTCCCCTGCTTCCGGACGTAGGAGACATAGTAATTTTTCTTCGGGTTACAGTCTCGACGTATCTCCTCCCAGCTCCAGGCCTCGAGCAAATCGGACATGCCGACCAGGGCCCAGACCTCCAGCTCCTGCCAAGCGTTCTCCGCCAAGAAGCAGCGATCGGTCCTCCTGGCAAGCATGGCTTCCGCGCTCTCTTCCAATACATCCAGCTTCGTCCTGCGGCTCTCGTCACAGTCGCGATCGACGATGAGCAGGAAGATACGCACCATGCTCCGGTAGCGGTCGACAATCTCCCACACCCGCTCCCACTTCAGGGCCTCGCCGACTCCGCCGAGCTTTGGGTCCGTATAGACGCGGACACGGGCCCGTAGGCCCATATGGGCTAACACCTTCTCGATGATCGGCTTGAGGACATATTGGTCCTTGCGGAAATCCTCGGGAATAATCAGCACATTCATGCGGGTTCGGATCTTTTAAGTTGAAAATCCGAGAGTTAGGACCGGTCTTTCGGGCACCTTGTGGAGCTTGCGCACCGTCCCTATCGGGCCAACTCGTTCTGAGATCTAGCGATCCACGCCGCCCCATGGGTTCGAGAAGCTCCGTGGCCATGTTGATCGCACCGGCGAGGATCCATGGAGTGGGCTGCGCCCACCGAAAAATATTGGTTAAACGCTGCGGGGAGAAGATTCAGCCGCCAATAAACACCAATGAACGCAAATCTATTCAAGAAAAGCCGACGAGGATGCCCTCGCATCTCGGCGTGTTATCGGGTGTGCATTCGAAGTCAGCAAGAAGAGTCTGCATGAGGGGGGCGGGGCGTTTTGGCCGCGAGGCCACGCATCACGGTGGACTCAGCAACAGCAGGACATTAGGCTTGATCCGCCGAGTGCCCCGATCCCCTCTTGCCCGCATTATGTTGCGCCCATCCAGCCTGTCAAGGACGCAACCACTACGCGGTGGTTTCCTTTTCCTCCCACACCAAACGTAAGAGAGCCAAAAAAGATATCGAGTAAGTCCAAGGGCGGGCACAACTCATCCTCTGGTCGGCTGAGCCTTTGTTTCCAGGTTTCTCCGCGTCGTTCCAAAAGAGCCGCACCCCATTCATTCCTAGCCTTCCTCCGTCTCGGACCCTAGCTCCTCAGGCTCGGAAAAGGTCACGGCATCTTCCAGCCAGCCTGCGGCATGCTAAGGATCCGAGGTCTCGGATCTTGCAGGATCCGCTCGACATCCGGAAGATCCAAGATCCGCCGCACACGAGAATCCGATGCGGCCTCGGTCCGATAGACCAAGAGAGCGTCCTGCAACGCCTAATCTTCGAGAAGATCCAACACGGCCGGATTATGGGTCGTACCGATGACTTGAATCTGCTGATCCCGGCAGACCTGTTGGATCAACTGCAAAAGCAGACACACCCGGGTCGGGTGCAGGCTGTTGTCGAGCTCCTCGAAGGAGGAGCACAGGAAAGCGAGGGAGCGTAAGCGACGAGCGGAGTGCGACGACCCCCGCGTAGCCGTAGGGCCGGGCATTTCGTCGGAGTGCGGCGCGTGAGCGCCGGCGGAGACGACATGCAAGGCCATGCGATACGGCGTCAAGTCCTTGCGGGAGTCCTGGCGCCGCGCGGAGTGCGCGCCGGGACGGACGCAGGACGAACGTGGGCCGCCGAAGGCCATGGCCGTCGCCTGATTTTTTGCACCTGAAATCGGACGGACCCCATTTCAGGTTTCGCGAAAAATGGTGACGCTCCGGGAAAAAGATGCGGGGTATCCGGGGTGAGCAGTGCGGCGGCTAGCGCGAGAAACCTCAGGGTGCCGTCGCTGATGCTGAGTGCGGAGACCCTTTGACCGGCAGCCTCGACCAGCATCAGAAGGACCCGCCCCGACAGATCGGTCTCGAACTCGAAATCCACCGCATCCATCGGGGTGAGCGACCGGAGCCATCCGAGGAGCTGGCCCTTGAGTGCCGGATCCCGGCAGATGCCCTGCAATACCGACGACAGATTCTCGCCCCGGTCCCCGAGTATCACCTGCCCCGGCTGGAACGGCCGGCGGATGGCATTCGGGTCCGGGTCCAGGAATCGGATATCCTGGAGGATCTCCAGCATGCTGGAGCAGACCCGGCGGACATTCAAGGGCTCGTCACTATGATCAGGAAGCTGGGAGAGCATGGGGCGAGCTGCGGAGAAATCGGAGGCCCTTTCGGGCTCCTTGAGGTTCCCGTCGCGGGAATGACGGACCCGAATGCGACCTTCATCCTCTTGCGGTAAGGGGTCGTCCTCCAGATGCGAGCTCCAAAGATACCCCTGCCGCGCCCCCAACATTTCTGCTTTTACCCGCGGACCAATATCCTTGTCGAACAGGTCCACCCGTAAAGCATATCGGAGAAATGCATAAGGTCATGACCTAGCTCGCAGTGGCTGCACCACACATAAGAACGTGAAATCGGATTCCCCTGCGAAGGCGACCTCACCGGCATCGCCACGGATACCTCGCCACCGGAGGATACCGCCGAGGCCATAGCTCTCCCCCAGAATTTCTGCCAGGGGATAACCCAGACCGACGCCGTGGAGAAAGCGCAGTGCATCCCGGAGATTGCTCTTGCCGGAGGCATTGGCGCCGACAACCAGGGTCAGTGGCCCGAAATCGACGGTTGCCTCACGGAAGCTTTTGAATTTAGAAAGCATTAGCCTACGTAACATGGTCATCTATTCCATAAAAAAATCCGAGCTGGCCAAACGAGACAGGGGCACCTTGGAAAAATTCGCAGTGATCTTGCGATTGTCCCATCGGAACTCCGGCGGCAGAAAACCCCGTCATCGGATCCCTGATCTTGGTACACACTTGACCCTACCAACCGATCCGTGAGTTGCTGCTATAAGCCTCCCTCCCCTTGACGGGAAAGGGGTTGGGGAAGGTAAGGGCGACCGGCTTGCCCCATACCTACGGGGACCCCACCCGAGCGCCGGCAAGCCGGCACCTACATCCGCTACCAAGCGGTAGGTGCGGGCTCGCCCACGCTCCATCTGGCACCATACAGTAGGCGCGAGCTTGCCCGCGCTTCATCCGGTATCACGCGGTCATAGTTCCACACCTCTGGTCTTAGTACACACTCGACTCCGCCAAGTCGATCCGTTGGCTACTATAAGTCCCTTTCCCCCTGGCGGGAGAGGGGTTGGGAAGAGGGGGAGCAAAAACGGAACCTCGGTACTAGCTCGGTCGGTAAGTGCCCGATAGCGGGTGATCCTGCGCCTATCTCACGAAAGGCAGAGGTTCGGCAGAAGCCTATCACTCGAAACCGAACACCACCACCATCTTCGGCCCTGTGTCCAAGAAAACAGGCCCTGAATCCTACCCATCATGAAGCGATGGCGATTCGGGAATCGGTTTTTCAAAATGCACGGCGGAGGAGGAGCACAGGAAAGCGAGGGAGCGTCAGCGACGAGCGGAGTGCGACGACCCCCGCGTAGCCGTAGGGCCGAGCGTTTCGTCGGAATGCGGCGCGTGAGCGCCGGCGGAGACGAAAGGCAAGGCCATGCGACACGGCGTCAAGTCCTTGCGGGAGTCCTGGCGCAGCGCGGAATGCGCGCCGGGACAGACGCAGGACGAACGTGGGCCGCCGAGGGCTATGGCCGTCGCCTGATTTTTTGCACCCGGAATCGCACGGACCCCATTTCGGGTTTCGCGAAAAATGGCGACGCTCCGGCAGCAATTCGCTACTATCCCCCGCGGATGTCCTTATCGTCGGTCCCCTCGACAAGGGTCCATGGTCCGTAGCCGGAGGCGCCGGGAGCTGTGGGATGGTGCAGGCCGCCCCGATCGTTGCCAGCGTGGCGGCAGGTGACAGGTGGTCGGTCGTATTTTTCCGCTTTTTTCGCAAGGCAGAGGAGAGCTCGGATGAAAAGATTCAAGCCTACCATCATAGGCCTATGGCTCGTGTGTGCATGCCTCCTGCTACCGAGCAGCCTACCGGCAACGGACGGTAGCGCCTCGGCGGCCATGCAGCAGACCAGCAAAAAGCTGTTCTCGATCCTCGCCGAGAAACGTTCGGCGATCGAAAAGGATCCCACTATACTCCACGACTTGGTGGATCAAATCCTGATTCCCCATTTCGATTTCGAGAAAATCACCCGGGCAACCGTCGGGAAGCACTGGGATAAGGCGACTCCCACCCAACGGCAGGCCCTGATCCGAAGCTTCCAAAAGATGCTGATTCGTACCTATGCCAAGGTGCTCCTCAAATACTCTGGTGAGGAAATCCACTATCTGCCGGAAAAGCCCGGCCCACATTCCACCGTGGTGGTCTCCACCGAGGTGCGTGAGCCGGGCCCCTCCCCGGTCATGATCGACTACAAGCTTTACAGCAAAGGTGGGAATTGGAAGATCTACGATGTGACAATCGATGCAGTCAGTCTAGTCTCGAACTATCGCGGTAGCTTCGATACCCAAATCCGGCGCGAGGGTATCAATGCGCTGATCGACCGCCTCGATGAGATGAATGCACAGGGCCAATGATGATCCGTGTCCGCTATCATCCCACTGCCGTCGATCGCCGATAATGCCTAGGTCCGGGGCCGATTACTCGGGGCCATCAAACGCGCAGGCACCGACAACATCTTGTGGCCTATCGACGGACAAGCTCCTCATCACCGGCGGCACACCGATCGATGGTGAGGTCCGGATCGCCGGAGCCAAGAATGCCGCACTCCCCATCCTGGCCGGTACCCTGCTCGCCGAAGGAAAGGTCACCCTGCTCAATGTCCCTAACCTACGCGACGTCACCACCACCAAGGAGCTGCTGGAACGGATGGGGGTGTCCTTCACACCCGGGGAGCACGGGCACCTCGAGATAGACGCCCGCGAGATCACCAGCTTTTCAGCCCCCTACGAGCTGGTCAAGACCATGCGGGCCTCGATCCTCATGTTGGGGCCCCTGGTCGGGCGTTTCGGGCGTGCCGATGTCTCCCTCCCCGGCGGCTGCGCCATCGGCGCCCGGCCGATCGAGCTGCACATCCGGGGTCTACGTGCCATGGGCGCACAGGTCAGCGTGGAGAACGGCTATATCCGTGCCCGGGCGACCCGTTTACGGGGTACCCAGTTGCTTCCCGACAAGGTTACCGTGACCGGTACCGAGAATCTGATGATGGCCGCCACCCTGGCCGAGGGTGAGACAGTGATCGACAACGCGGCCAGGGAGCCCGAGGTCGCGGATCTGGCGGAGTTCCTCAACGGTATGGGCGCGAAGATCCGAGGTGCGGGTACCGACAGCATCCGCATAGAAGGCGTCGAGCGCCTCAGCGGGACCTCTCACCAAGTCCTGCCGGACCGGATCGAGACAGGCACCTACTTGGTGGCGGCCGCCATGACCGGAGGGCACATCCTGTGCCGGAATACGCGCCCGGACCTGCTCGATGCGGTGTTGGACAAGCTCCGGGAGGCTGGGGCCCACATCACAACCGGGCCCGATCGGATTCGGCTGGATATGAAAGGACGGCGTCCGCGGGCGGTCTCCGTGCATACGGCCCCCTATCCGGCCTTCCCCACCGACATGCAAGCTCAGCTATGCGCCCTCGACAGCGTGGCCGAAGGGGTCGGTACCGTGACCGAGAACGTGTTCGAGAACCGCTTCATGCACGTATTGGAGATGCAACGTATGGGGGCGGACATCCGGCTGGAGAGAAACGTCGCCATCTGCCAGGGGGTGGAGCAATTGACCGCAGCCCCGGTCATGGCCACCGATCTGCGTGCCTCGGCCAGCTTGGTGCTGGCCGGGCTGGCGGCGGAAGGGGAAACCCTGGTCGACCGTATCTATCATATCGACCGCGGCTATGACAACATCGAAGGAAAGCTGTCCGCCCTAGGAGCACACATCCGCCGGATCCCGGGATAACGGACCGAACAGCGGAACCCAGGCCCATGGAATTCTTCGATTCGCTGACCATCGCCCTATCCAAGGGCCGCATCTTCAAGCAGACACTCCCCTTGCTGGCCCAGGCCGGAATCCGGCCCGACGAGGATCCCGAGGCCACACGCAAGCTGATTCTGACCACCAACCGGCCGCAGGTGAAGCTGGTCATCATCCGTGCCACCGACGTGCCTACTTATGTGCAATACGGTGCTGCGGATTTGGGCGTAGCAGGCAAGGATGTGCTCATGGAGCACGGCGGTGCCAGCCTGTACGAGCCCCTCGACCTGAGTATCGCCCGCTGCCGCATGATGGTGGCCGGCGTTCCGGGCAGGGACCCGGCCCCAGGCCCGAATCGGTTGCGCGTCGCCACCAAATACGTCACCAGCACCGAACGATACTTTGCGGCCAAGGGGCAGCAGGTGGAAATCATCAAGCTCTACGGCGCCATGGAGCTGGCACCCCTGGTGGGACTCTCCGATCGGATCGTCGACCTAGTGGAAAGCGGCGATACCCTCAAGGCCAACGGCTTGGAGCCGCTGGAGTTCATTACAGATATCAGCGCCCGGCTGGTAGTCAACAAGGCGGCTTGGAAGATGAAGCACGCTACCCTGATGGCCCTGCTGGAAGTCCTGCGCAAGGCGGTCGCCAAGCCGGCCGGCACCGGCTGACTCAGGCACATCGAATTGGGTGCGGCACTTTCGAAACAACACCGGGCGTCAAAAACCCGAGAGTCAAGGCCGGTTTTTCGGACACCTTGTGGAGCTTGCGCACCGTCCATTTGACGCCCGCTTCGCTCCAAGACATAGCGATCCACGCCGCCCCGGGGATTCGAAAAGCTCCATAACCCTGTTTACCACACCGGTGGGGATTAGTAGGGGGCAGGCTGCGCCCACCGGCAAATATCGAGTAAGCTCAATGGTGGGCACAGCCCACCCTACGGTCGGCTAAGAGGCCGTATAAAAATTTATTAATAATGAAAACCCAACGAACAGCCATTTTATAGGGTGTCTGATGATTACAGATTTGCCGGAGAAGCAGACGACTGGATGCGAAATAAACCTGTGTTTCGCTCGAAGTTGGTTTCCGTTCATAATCGTTACTCAATCGACGCCATCGACTCAGCCAGGCGAATGTTCTCTCAACCATCCAGAGGCGAGGTAAAACGTGGAAACCTCGCTGTCTTTTTTCTTTCTAACAACTTCGAGCGGGCACTCGAATCGGGTCAAGACCCAGTTAGACAGGTCCGCACCGGAATCGGCACGATCGCCCCAGATTTTTTTTGACGGTATGGAGGATCGAAAATAAGTTCGTAATGACTTGACGAGCGGCTTTACCGTCAAACATATTGGCGGCGTGTACCCGGACGACGAGCACGCAACCGATTGTATCGACAACGATAGGACATTTTCTGCCCTTAACGAGTTTGCCCCCGTCAAATTCTGATTCTACATAGGATTCCGGGGTTCCCTTGATACTTTGACTATCAATAATTGCTCCCGTTGGATCTGGCTTTCGGCCTTTTTTTGGCGTAACCGCTGACGAAGCACCGTATTGACTTTCTCTGGCAAACGATTGTCTGCCCACTTATTTATAGTATAATTAATGAGCTTGTAGGGAGGGAAATCTTTTGGCAGATACCGCAGGGACAACCTGTTTTATTCAAATAAAAAATGGCATTTAGGAGTTCGCGAAGATCACTTTTTCGTGAGCGTCCGATGGTATAGGATTCCAATTCGTTGATGATGGGTTCAAGGATTTCCTATTCTTCGTCAGTGAGGTCACTCGGGTACCTGACAGCCAATTGAATCTCTATCTTCAGTAAAACAAAATGAGATTCCCGCTTCGCGACTTGCTTTCAATCACCTATGTGCTCGAAAGCTGGTAGAGCATCCCTCCCCCGCACGGGCACCTTATCCGCTCAAGGTGCATCTAACATCGTCACACTTGGAAGAACACCAAAGGAGGTAACATGGCCAAACAAGCAATCAACCTAGCCCTGGCAACCGGCGTATTGGCGCTCGGCATCTCGGTTGCCGCATGCGCGGAAACATCCCGAGGAGGGCCCGATATCGGTACCGCGAACGCGAGTATGCTTGCGAACGCCTGCCATCCTTGCCACGGCAAGGATGGCAACAGCACCGGCCCGGCCTCGCCCAGCATTGCGCAGATGGAAAAGACGGCCTTTATCGAGGCGATGCAGGCATTTCGAAGCGACGAGACCTACGGCACCATCATGGGCCGCATCGCTAAGGGCTATACGGATGAAGAGATCGAGCGGATGGCCAACTACTTCGCCACCCGGAAATTCGTCCCGGCCCAACAGAAGTTCGACCCCGAACTGGCCCAAAAAGGCGCCAAGCTCCACGATAAATACTGCGAGGGCTGCCATGAAGAGGGCGGCAAGCCGCTTACGGATGGGAACGCTTATTACCTGCTGGCCGGCCAATGGGCCCCCTACCTGGAGAACACCCTGATCGACTTCCACGAAGACCGCCGCAAGATGCCAAAGATGATGAAGAACAAGCTCAAGGAGCTGATCGCGAAAGAGGGTGAAAAAGGCCTAGCGGCCATCATCGCCTTTTATGCCAGCCAGCAATAAAGACTCCATTTCAGTCGGGTCACTGATTGAAAATGGAGCGCAACGAAATGCTTTCGCCTCACGACTTGAAAAATGCCAAGGACGGAGCTGCTCGAGGCCCCCTCATGTCGTGAAAAATTGCTATGAAAGCAACACTTCGAGATCCCCAGCCAGTAAGGAGCAAAGGACACATGAAGATGAATCGTCGTGATTTTGTCAAAGCCACCGGTACCGCCACCGCCCTCGGCCTGATCGGCGCTCCGCAGCTGGCCCTGGGTGCCACCAAAAAGGTCGTCGTGATCGGCGGCGGCACGGCCGGTGCGACCGTCGCCCGCTATGTCAAGCTGGCGGACAGCTCGGTGGATGTCACCCTCATCGAGCCCAACCCACAATACTACACCTGCTACATGAGTAACGAGGTACTGGGCGGTAATCGTGTGCTCGATACCCTCGAATTTGGCTACAACAAAATAAAGGCCATGGGGATCCGTGTGGTCCACGCCACCGCCGAGCTACTCGACCCGGTCGCCAAAGTCGTCAAGGCCGGTGGCAAGGACCATGCCTTCGACCGCTGTATCGTCGCCCCCGGCATCGATCTGTTCTACGACAAGATCGAGGGCTACAGCGAAGAGGCCAGCCATAAGCTGCCCCATGCCTGGAAGGCCGGTGCGCAGACCAAGCTCCTACGGTCCCAGCTCGAGGCCATGCCCGATGGGGGCACCGCCGTGATCGCCGCCCCGCCGAATCCGTTCCGCTGCCCACCCGGACCTTACGAACGCGCCAGCCAGATAGCTGGCTACTTCAAGCGACACAAGCCTAAATCCAAGGTCCTGATCCTGGATTCCAAGCAGAAGTTCTCGAAGCAAGGCCTGTTCACCCAGGGCTGGAAGGCCCTCTATGGCTTCGGGACCGACAAGGCCATGCTCGAGTGGCAGCCGGGTCCGGATGCTGCAGTAGTCGCGGTGGATACCGACACCATGACCGTTACCACCAGCTTCGGGGACGAGATCAAGGCCGAGGTTCTGAACATCATCCCGCCGCAACGGGCGGGGAAAATCGCCCGGGACTCGGGTCTCACGGACAAGAGTGGCTGGTGCCCGGTGGACAAGCAGACCTTCGAATCCCTCAAACACCCGGACGTGCATGTGATCGGCGATGCCTGCATCGCGACCAAGATGCCCAAATCCGGCTATGCGGCCAACAGCCAAGCCAAGGTATGCGCCGCCGCGGTCGTCGCTCTACTCGAGGACGAAGAGCTGGGGGCCCCTTCCTACGTCAACACCTGCTATTCCATCATCGGTAAGGATTGGGGCGTCTCGGTAGCCGCGGTCTATCGGCTCAGCGCGGATGGCCAAACTATTGCCAGTGTCAAAGGCGCCGGTGGCCTGACCCCCATGGACGCCACCCCCGAGGCACGGCGACGCGAGGTAGAGTACGCTTACAGTTGGTACGAGAACTTCACCGCCGATATCTTCGGGGGGGCTTGAAAAAAACCATCCCTGAAATTTCTCAAACCGCGAAGCGAAAAGATTTCAGGTAGTGTTCTGGTCTTGTTGTTACTGAGAATGGGGAACCCTGTTCCCTACATACCGGAAACAACGAAATCATAACACCACTAGATTTCGCTTCGCTTCCAGCTTTCAAACATCACAGGCTTGAAAGCTGGTGGGCTATCCCTGCCCCACACAGGCACCCTGAATTCTTCAAGGCGCCTTCTAGCTACGATTATGCAAAGAAGCTTGCACAAGCCGCCACTCACCCCGGCAAATCCGATGGGTGCGTCTCTCATCAAATATATCGTAACATACTGTTTTACAATTTAATTTATTCGTGCGCGTCAAGCGGCCTCAAAGCCGAGATGCCTAGCCTTCACACCAGTGTCTGAAACGGTCTCGGTTCCCCGCGGGCCCCCTATCTTGCCACTTATTTGCTGCGCGGCAGCGCGCCATCTACCGGTGGTGGGGTGGGTTCTCCTTTGAAACGACGCGGAGAAAACGACGCGGAGAAGCCCGGAGAAAAAGGCTCAGCCAACCATGGAGGAGCACAGGAAAGCGAGGGAGCGTAAGCGACGAGCGAGGTGCGACCTTACTCGATATTTTCTTTTTCGCCGCCAATGGACGCAAATGAGCCGAAAAAGCCAGTTCATCCTCATCGACTTTTCTTGAATAGATTTGCGTTCATTAGCGTTTATTTGCGGCTGAATTTCCCCCGCAGCGCCTACTCGATATTTTCCGGTGGGCACAGTCCAGCCTGTGAATCCCCGCCGGTGCGGTCAACATGACCACGGAGCTTTTTGAAGCCACGGGGCGGCGTGGATCGCTCTAGGTCTCGGAGCGAGGCGGCCTGAAATGGACGGTGCGCAAGCTCCACAAAGTGTCCGATAAACCGGCCTCGACTCTCGGATTTTCAACGCCCGGTACCATTTCAAAAGAGCTGCACCCAAATCCGATTTCCCCATCAGCCACTGGTCCAGGGCGCAGGCGCACGGGCACAACCCCCGCGGATAGCCCAGACGACCAGGGATTGGCCACGGTACATGTCGGCGGCGGTGGATACTCCGGGAAGGGAGATGTGGTAGATATCGGGGTCTTCGGTAAAACCCTCAACAGTGAATGAATGCATTATTCAAATCACGGATTCAGGCCATGGATATTTGTCTTTTACCTTGATTTGCCAAAGCTCTACCACATGAAAAGCGGGATAACCCATAGGACCAAAATTCTCTGTTTCCCGTGCCTCCAACCCAGCTACATCAAAGAACTCTTCGATGATTCGGGAGGAATGATGTTGTGCTTCTCCAAAAATACAATAAAGATACACGGCAGATGGTAGGATCACGGGATATATCATTTCATATAAAGCATACGTCATGTTCTCCTGCTTTAAATCCTTCAAAAATGCCTTTGTGGTTTGCACTATCCTCCTTTGAGAATATTCGACATCGAAATCAAATATAAAATCGGAGCCAACCCGTACATATCCTTAGCTTTCCCCCAAAAAATACCTATCTACCGTAGACGCGCATTCAATTGGGCAAAACTCGACTCGTTTATCCCATTGGTTGGCACATGTAAATCACAAATAGTGAGCTATATTCCGGAAGAGTATTTCCCCAACCCGTTTAGCAAATGAATATCACTCTCTTTTCGACGAAAATCTATCCTTTTATGCGAATTCTCAATAAATAGAAATGCCGACTTATAAAATGCATAGGATAACGCATCAAATTCCCCTGATTGGAGTGGAACTGCAAAATTTCGGCGAACAAATTCTTCTACTAACGAGACTCCCATCTTTCTACCATAGACAACCTTCAGATAATCTACAACCTCTTCGTTGACCAGCCTCATTTCGCTATCATTCTTATGGAGAGCAAACCACTGAAAAAAATGGATTCCGCCATCAATGCTGAAAACGTAGCACCTAGCTCCCACCATTCGGTAAAATCGGGAAACGGATACTTTTCTACAAGTCGACTCAGCTGCTTTCGAGTCACAAGTAATTCCTCACTTCACAACATTACTTCGTCTTGTATTTGGTGTAACATGAATCGGGTCTGCAAATGAATGACTTTTCGATACATATCCACTGCTTTCCTATTCCAGAGATTGTATTTCGCATCGAGGATATATAACGCATTCTTGTTTTTTCTATCAGCAAATGCTTATAAGGCATGGGTATATTGGGGGAACAAATTGAAGGGATCACCCAAGCTTACCAAAAGCAAAATCGAGGACTGCGATGATTCATATGGGTAATTAAAAAAGGGGTAAAGGTTTTGTAAGCCTTCCAACTCCGGCGATGTATGGTTACTCCCGGGGCGTGGAGCAATTCATCCAATACAGTGGGGCGGATTAACGGCGATTTCAAATGGCGCATTTTCCCCCATGCCGTTGAGTGGAAGGTCTGTTGGAAACGAGGCCACACGAAACGTCTCTCCCTGTGGCAGTAGCTCGGTCAACAGGCTTTCGCGGTTCTTTCGGCCACCCGGTTTTTGCTTTTTCGGCCATGACAAGGTTACGGCAATATCGCAGAGGGTCTCAGCAACAGAAAATGTGGTTCCTGTCCCCGGTAAAAGAATTTGGATCGCACGATGCATGGTATTGACTGACAGGTTCGGTTCCAAAAGGCCTGTAAAAGCCATTGGAAGATATAATCTCGTGAATGGAAGTCTCTGTTTCTTGCCATGTGTTGGTCCGACTCGATACACTGGGTCCCGATTCTCTCGAACTCGGCTTCATCTCCAGGAGCTCCTGCCGATTCAATTCACGAATCTCTGCACGCTTTTCATTTACCGGAGCGTCGCCATTTTTCGCGAAACCCGAACCGGAGCGTCGCCATTTTTCGCGAAACCCGAACCGGAGCGTCGCCATTTTTCGCGAAACCCGAAATGGGGTCCGTCCGATTTCGGGTGCAAAAAATCAGGCGACGGCCATGGCCTTCGGCGGCCCACGTTCACGTTCGTCCTGCGTTCGTCCCGGCGTGCACTCCGCGCAGCGCCAGGACTTCCGCAATGACTTGACGCCGTGTCGCATGGCCTTGCATTTCGTCTCCGCCGGCGCTCACGCGCTGCACTCCGACGACACGCCCGACCCTACGGGGCTACGCGGGGTTATCGCACTCCGCTCGTCACTTCCGCTTCCTCGCTTTCCTGTGCTCCTCCTATGTTTTAGTTTTTCCAACTCTGCATTCATGGCTCTCCGCTCTCATTTTCTATCGCCCTTTCCGAGCTGTCGCATGACAGGTACAAAACAGACTTTTAGAGTATGATCATGCTCATGTATTATGAATTCCATAGGCAAAAAATGAATTGGGTTAGAGTAAATTGGCATCACTTGGGACTCAAGAAGAGTCCACTCTAGCTGAGCGGGGACATCCTGAATTTCGGGTAAGAAATTTTGACGGGCTGTGAATACCAGTCTACCCGTAGACTTGATACACTCACACAACATCCTTAATTCTTCCGCCCCGGCATAGCCTTCGGCAAAGACCCCTGCGGTGATAATCTCACTTACCTTGTCTAAATTTCCGAAGCGTTCAGCTCCTATCGAGCAACACACCAGGGAGCGATACACGCCTTTTGCTGCTGCTTTACTCAGCATAGCCGGCGAGATGTCAATGCCTATGAGTTGCTCGAATCCCAACTTGGTCGAATCGTATTCATTTTGGCTCTCTTATAGCTGGTGTAGGTAAGTAAGCGTTCAGACCCTCCCTCTAAATCCCGGTCTTGGCGCACACTCGACTCCACCAAGTCGATCCATTGGCCCCTATAAAGCCCCTCTTCCCTAGCGGGAGAAGGGTTGGGGAGAGGGGACGCAAAAGCTAAAGCCCCGACACTGGCTTCGTCAGTGAACGCTCGTACTTTAAAATAGTGTACCGGATTGGGTTGGATTTTGGTTCATATTTAAGGCGCAGCAACCGGCACCTAGTGGACTCTATAACAGTTGCCGCAACACGGAAGACAGACGCAAAGACCAGCAAGATGGTATTTTATTAGACAGAAATCGCCTAAGTTTAAGGGACTGTTGGCCAAATCTGCTCGGCCACACCCAAGTCAGCACCATTCGGCTCCGGCCACTTTTCCCATACTCAATCTGGCCAATACTCGTCATTGAGCAACTGCTCGACCGTAAAGGGATAAGCGTCCGGAAAGCTCCCAGGCGCAAGACCTGTCTTCAGGCTCGCACGTTTACGCGCAGCCGCATATCGGTCAGCTACCAATTGCTCTACTTTGGAATTCAGACTAGGGCTTTCCTTTAGCAGGTCCCGTATTTCGTCGCATGCGTTGGTAATCGAGAGCTTCCAGCTGATGCCCCTGTACACCGGTTGGTAATGCCACTCGAGGAGATGAAGCATCAGGAGCTTCAGATAGCTGGAGAGGGCGCGCTTGTCGCTTTTTCCCATGTCCTCAATCTCCTCCGCGACCTGTTCCAGCTCCACCTCGCTGATGCCCCCTCTCGCAGGAGCCTGGATGTCTTGATGGTCCAGGCGTAAAAATACGCCGCCGTATGGGTATTCGTCGGCGGCGTCGGTCTTGGTGGTCATTGGACGGCTCTTGATCGAATCAGGGTGATGGTTGAACTTCAAGTGGTGCAGTTATACGACTGCCGGTATCAACTGGTAACGGTGAAGAAAAAGAGGCTCTCTTACGTTTGGTATGGGTAGCGGGTCATAGCGACCTGACTCAAGTCGTGACGGGAAGCTCCGACCGGACGACGAACGGAGAAGTCGGCAGCTGGGTCAACTTACCCGCCATAAGAGGATGAGAATCAGGTGCCTGGTGGTCCCGTAGCCGCGGGCCCTGGCTTTGGCGGCCTGGATGAGCGAATTGACCGCCTCGACACGGTCGTTGGTGAACCTGGAATCGAACGCATTGAGGAGGCTTGGCCAGTGCTTCTTAAGCGTCTTGGCCACCGCTTTGATCGGCTCCAGGCAGCAACGGTACGCCTAGCTGTACCATCTGTCGAGGAGCGGCTCGGCTTGCGCCGCGCTCTGAGCGTTGTGGAAGCTCTCGCGTAACATCTCCTGGATCCGGAAGCCACGGTGTTCTTGAGGTTTCGGCGCTTGAGTTCCGCAAACGGGGCTTTCTGGCGGTTACTCCAAGCGTGCTTGTCCTTGAACCAGATGTAGCGTGTACGCCGCAGCTCCGGGGCCCTTTTGACTTCTTGGCGACGCACTTCGTCAACCGCCTTGTTGACGAGCTGAATGACGTGGAACTCATCGAAGGTGATCGCCACCCAGGGCCGATGCTCACACACGCCAGCCTGGTAGCTTGCCGACATATCCATACAGACCGCGCCGATGTTCTCGGCACAGGCGCCATGAGCCTCGAGCGCATCGGCAAATTGGGCCACGACCTGGGCTTTTCGCCTTTCGCAGGCATAGAGCCCACGCTGGGCATTGAGATCGGGAAACAAGCTCATGTAATTGTATCCACGCTGCAAGGTGGTCTCGTCGAGACCCACCGAGGTGACGATCGAGAAGTCCTCTTGAGCGTGCGCCTGATCGACGTAATGATCGAGGGTGCGCCAGACGCGCCCGTCGCTGACGCCAAGCAATTGAGCGGCCTGAGCGACCTGAGAGACCGCCATCGCCTGACAGAGGGTGACCAGTAAAGCCTCCATCCGTAGGCTGAAGCCGCTGTTGGGGCGCCCAGGGCGCCACGACCTGGGGGTAGTCTTGGCGCAGGTCCCGCAGCGCACATGGGGCACCTTGGCATGGATGTAGGCATTGGAATTGAAAGAAGTTCAGGTGACGCCAGTCGCGCTCAAGCGTGTCGTGGACCGGCTGGTGTTCCGCCCCACAATGCGGACAAGAGAATCGTGTTCCCGGGGCGAAGGTGCGGCGGAAATCGATCCGGCCCGATTTGGGATCGCAGGCCACGTCAACGACCTCCCAAGGAGCCGGAAGGCCGAGCGCAAGTAAACAACGACAACGGGTCCATGATGAAAACCCCCGACGTTTGGCCTAGCGACGGGTCCGAGCCTACAGGCGAAAAGAAGGGCACAGAGTAGGCTTGGAGCGGGCTACCCTACGCGATGGGGAAAATGGCGCTACCCACACCAAACGCAAGAGAGCCGAAAAAGAACCTAGCAGCAATTCCCGCCGGAAGCCCCCAACAGAGTGATGGAGAAGTTGGAAGGGCGGCAGGAATGACCGGACTAAAGAAGAACTGGTCCGTCGGCAGGAACGGAGTCGATCCGTTGGCGATGTTGTTCCT